>ERZ773090.865-NODE-865-length-11775-cov-9.18976_pt1 | contig 11775 bp, 5 predicted proteins | sample MGYA00580579_ERZ773090 | MGnify/ENA primary metagenome ERZ773090 (study PRJEB29015, sample SAMEA2738014) | human oral metagenome | biome: human oral; feature: human-associated habitat; material: dental | place: China | collected 2132 ... | reverse complement strand
GAAAATAAATAAGGGAGGAGAAGAACAATATGGGAAATAATAATCTATATAAAGTTGAAAACACTTTGCGTTCAATAGCAAAAAGATATAAAAGTGTTAAATACTCACTAGGATTAGCAATATTATTTTTAATGATGGGAGTAAGTGCATTTTCAGAAGATGTAGTATCACAAGGAGCAGTAGCTCAACAAGAAGTAATGACAAATGAACAAATAGCTGAATCAAAAGATAATTTAAGAGGTTCTATTGGAAACTTACACTCAAAAATTGATAGTGCTAGAAAAGAAAATGAAAAGGAATTAAATGGATTAAGATTAGAGTTAATTCAATTAATGGAACAAGGAAATCAAGTAGTAAAATCACCTTGGGCTTCATGGCAATTTGGAGCTAACTATATGTATAGTAAATGGAATGGTACATATAAAGGAAAAGGAGATAAGGCTGAAAAATATCCTTATGAAGGAATATTTGAAAGAGATTCAAATTTATTCAATAGATATATGCCTACAAATAGTGGAAATTATAGCTTGTTAGCTAAATCAACTAATCCTAGATCTGCTGCTTCAAATTCAAGAGCAAATCTAAATGGATATGGGATTGCAAGTACTCAACCGGTACCAGAACCATCTGTTGAAACAGAAGTAAATGCTGGAATAAATCCTAAAAGTATAAATAAGGTGCCTTTAAATATTGCTGCTAAGGTTGCAAATTCACCAACATTGCCAGAAGCAGTAAAATTTGCACCTATAGATCCAAAAATAGTTATACCTGCCGATCCAGATTTACCAGAAGCACCTAAATTTTCAGTAGTACTAGGAGCAGACTGTAATGAAGGGTGTAGTAGTAATCAAGGGGTAACGGATAGACAAAATACAAAAGGAAGTTTTTTGACTTCAGGAGATAATGCAAGTAAACAAAATATCAGTACAATTTTACATTATACTTGGCCAAATAATACAGGTGCTGAAAAATCTTATGCATTTAAAATGTATAAAGAAGGAGATACTACAACTTTACCAGCACCAGCAAGTGGAAATACATACTATTTTAATTCATATAATTTTGGTGGAACAAAGGAATTTGCAAATGGTGTTGTGACTTCTCAAGGAGATAATAGAAATAATCAGCATTTCTTTATAGGAGGATCTAGATTCTGGGAAATTGATAATAATAGCTCAGGGACATATGAACTTCCAAATGGGAAAAAATTAAATCTTGGTGGAATACTTACTCTTGGTTTGGTATCTCAAGAAAATGGAACAGAATTGAAAAATTCTGGAACAATAACTGATGAAGAAGAAAAAGATGAAAAATGGATTAAAGAAATGCCTTATGATCTTGGAAAAGATTATTTAACTATAAAAGGTCCAACAGAAGATTATAAAGTAAAAAGAAGCGGAGAAGGGTATGTAGGTTATAAAGTTGGAATTGCACAAGTTCAAGAAAATGGGGCGAATTCATATGGTGGAATCAATCAAAAAATGACAAACTCTTCTACAGGAAAAATTAATTTCTTTGGAGAAAGATCCATTGGTATGTATGTATACTTACCAGGAAGTATAACTTATGCAATAATGAAAAATGAAGGAGAAATTAATTTAAGAGGAAGCGAAAGCTATGGAATGAAAATAGCTGCAAAGTCTGCTGATAGAGCAGAAATGGTAAATACCTCAACAGGAAAAATTACATTAGGTAAAAATGGTAAAGATAGTGCAAGTAACTCAATTGCTATGGCATTAACTGCTGATAACACAGTTGCTAATGGTGTAAGTTTAAAAAGAGGAAATGCAAGAAATGAAGGAACAATAACAGTAAAAGATGTTCAAAATTCCTTAGGAGCTTATGTAAATGTAGATTCTAGTATAACAAATACAACTACAGGAAAAATCAATATTAATTCAACTATAGCAGAATTAACAGCAGCAGAAAAAGCTGCCAATAAAAAGCAGGCTTTTAATATGGGAATGAGGTCAGATACTCATGCAGGTGCAGAAATTGTAAATAATGGAGAAATTACTATTGATGGAGCTCATGCTATTGGTATGTTAGCTAATGGTTCCAAATTAGTAAATACTAAAACAATAAGTAGTACCAATGTAAAAAATGGTATAGGTATTGTAGGTATGAATGGAGCAACAGTTCAAAATAGTGGAACTATAAAAGTTGTTGGTACAGGAAATACAAATAATATAGGAATACTTATAAATGGTTCAACAGGAACTGTTGGAACACCAGCAGGGACAACTCCACCTTCAATAGAAGTTTCAGGAGATAATTCTACTGGAGCTTTAGTAACTGGGGCTGGAAGTTCATTAACTATGAAAGGAAATGTAACAGTTTCTGGAAATAGTATTACAGGTATAGTAGCTAATGGAACAACTGTTAAATTAGAAGGCGATGCAACTGTAAAAGTTGATAATAATGGAGCAGAAGCAGGAGAAATTAATAAAAAAGGTTCTTATGGAATAGTTGTTAAAGGTTCAGCAGGAAAATTTGAAGGAAAGGATACAACAGTTAATACAAAAGTAACAACAGATAAGTCAATAGGGCTATATTCTGAAGGAGAGTTAACTGTAAAGAAAGCTAATGTAACTGCAACAGATGGAGCAATAAATTTCTTTGCAAAAGATGGTAAAATAAATATAAATGGTGGTGGAACAACAATAACTGGTCAAAAGTCATTGTTATTCTACACAAGTGGAAGTGGAAAAGTTACTCTTGGTGGAGCAATGACAGCTACAATAAAAGGTGGAACTACTCCAAGTACAAGAGGAACAGCTTTCTATTATGTTTCTCCAACAAGATATGGTGCATTTAATACAGCTGCTATTCAAAATTATTTTAATAATACTTTTGGAAATGGAGCAAGTACATTAAATCATTTAACGTTAAATATGGAACAAGGTTCAAGATTATTTGTAGCTTCTAATGTTGGAATGAATTTATCAGATACATCAGCAACAAATTTAATGTCTGGTATAACAAATGCTCCAACAATAAATGGTTCTAATTATAAGACATTTATGTTATATTTAAGTAAATTAAGAATAAATCAAGCTGTTGATTTAAATAATTCAAATAGTAATTATGCTCAATTAGAAATTGCAAATTCATCTATTGAAAATGCAAATAATATGACAGGAAGTCAAAATAGACAAGTTGCTATGGCACAAGAAAATGGAAATGACACATCAGGTGCTGGTTATAAATCTGATGAAGTTACATTAACTAATACAGCAACAGGAGTAATTAATCTAACAGGAGAAGAAACAACTGGTATCTATGCTAAAAGAGGTAGAATAGCAAATTCTGGAAAAATAAGTGTAGGTAAAAAATCTACTGGAATATATTTAGTTGAAGATGATCGTAGTCCAGCAGCAGCGACTGTTGGGGCTACTGCAACAAATGATGCTTCAGGAGTAATAACAGTAGGAGAAAATTCAACAGGAATCTATTATAAAGTTAAAAATGATAATGCTGATGGAAAAGGAACAAATACAGGAGTTTCAGGAGGAATATCAAATGATGGTAGAATAGAATCTACTGCAAAAGATGTTATAGCAATGTCATTTGATAGTCCATATTCTTCTAAAACTGTAAAAAATGAACAAACAGGAGTAATTAATTTACAAGGGCAAAATTCAACAGGAATATTTGCAACAGGAACAGGAACTTATACGGCTAAAAATGATGGTAAAATAAAATTAGCTTCATCTACTAATGTTAATACACCTAATATTGGAATGTATACAGATAAGAGTGGAATAACATTAGAAAGTAATGGAACAATAGAAGGTGGAGATAAGACAGTAGGAATGTATGGATATGGCATTAATTTACAAAGTAATGCTATAACTAAAGTTGGAGCTGGAGGAACAGGAGTATATTCTAAAGGTGGAAATGTTACAGTAAATGGTGGAACATTATCAGTTGGAGAAAATGGAGCAGAAGGTTCAAATGATGCAGTTGGCGTATATTATGTTGGAGCTGGAGGAACAGTAACAAACAATGCAGCTAATGTAAATATTGGTAATAGTGCTTATGGATTTGTTGTTCAAAATGAAAATGGAGCTGCAGTAACTTTAAAAACAAGTACACCAAATGTTACATTAAGAAATGATGCAGTATATGCATATTCAAATAATAGAGCAGGCTCTGTAACAAATACATCAGTTCTAAATTCAGCTGGAAATGGAAACTATGGAATTTATAGTGCAGGTACTGTAACAAATAATGGAAATATAAATTTTGGAACTGGAATTGGAAATGTTGGAGTTTATAGTATTCTTGGAGGAACAGCAACAAACAATGCAAGAATAACTGTAGGTGCTTCAGATGCAGCTGCTGAAAAATTTGGAATAGGTATGGCAGCAGGGTACAAATCAAGTGATTCAGGAAATATAATTAATAGCTCTTCTGGAATTATTAATGTAACTGGAAAAAATAGTATTGGTATGTATGCAACAGGTCCTTTATCAACTGCAACAAATAAAGGTACAATAAATCTTAGTGGAGAAAATTCAGTAGGAATGTATCTTGATAATGGAGCAACAGGAATAAATGAAGGTACAATAACAACAGTTGGTTCTCCTAAAGGAGCTAAAGGTGTTGTTTTAAGTAATAATTCAAAACTAATAAATAGAGCAGGAGCGAAAATAAATATAAATTCTGCTGAAGGTTTTGGAATATATAGAGTAAATTCTAAAGAAACCAATATAACAGTAGTAAACTATGGAGATATAACAGTAGGTGGAGGAGCAACAGCTCATGGAGAATACGATCCAACAGGAGGAAAACCATTAGAAAAAACAGCTGGAGGAGTATCATTAAAATCACCAAAAGGTACTAATGACATCAATATAACAGTAAATGGAAAACCAGTACCGAATGTTGAAAAAGTAACTAATCCAATTGGTCATAGAGGAGATGCTTTAATATCTTCATTAGGAATGTATGTTGATACATTAAGAGGAACTAATCCAATTAATGGCTTGAATAAACTTAATGTTAAAAAAGCTGAATTATTGTATGGGGTAGAAGCAGCACAAAATTCAAACTCAAAATATTTTGAAGTTTCTGGAAAAATATTAAAACCATATCAAGATGCAGTAAGGAATGCTTCAGGAATAAAATGGAGTCATAATTCAGCAGCTTTCACTTGGATGGCATTACCAACAGTTGATTCAAATGGAGTTCCTTTAAAAGTAGGAATGGCAAAAATACCATATACAGAATTTGCTGGAAAAGAACCAATGCCAGTAGAAGTATCTGATACATACAACTTCTTAGATGGATTGGAACAAAGATATGATAAAAATGCTCTTGATTCTAGAGAAAAGCTATTATTTAATAAGTTGAATGGAATTGGAAATAATGAATCAGTCTTATTCTATCAAGCAACAGATGAAATGATGGGACACCAATATGCAAATGTTCAACAAAGAATTAATGCAACAGGAAATATCTTAAATAAAGAATTTGACTATTTAAGAAGTGAATGGCAAACAGTTTCTAAGGATTCAAATAAAGTTAAAGTATTTGGAACTAGAGGAGAATATAAAACTGATACAGCAGGAGTTATAGACTATAAGAATCATGCTTATGGAGTAGCTTATGTACATGAAAATGAAGATATTAAGCTAGGAAGAGGTATTGGTTGGTATGCAGGTATGGTTCATAATACATTTAGGTTTAAAGATATTGGAAACTCAAAAGAAAGACAATTACAAGGTAAAGTAGGATTATTCAAATCAGTGCCATTTGATGATAATAATAGTTTAAATTGGACAATATCTGGAGATATTTTTATAGGACATAATAAAATGCATAGAAAATTCTTAGTAGTAGATGATATCTTTAATGCAAAAGCAAGATATTATACTTATGGAATAGGAATTAAGAATGAATTAGGTAAAGAATTTAGATTAAGTGAATCATTCACATTAAGACCATATGTAGCATTAGGATTAGAATATGGAAGAGTATCTAAGATAAGAGAAAAATCTGGAGAAATAAAATTAGAAGTAAAACAAAATCATTATATTTCTGTAAAACCAGAAGTAGGGGCAGAATTAGCATTTAAACATTACTTTGGAAGAAAAACATTTAAAGTAGGTTTAGGAGTAGCTTATGAAAATGAACTAGGAAGAGTAGCAAAAGGAAAGAATAAAGCAAGGGTAGCTGATACAAATGCAGATTGGTTCAATATAAGAAGTGAAAAAGATGATAGAAAAGGAAATGTTAAATTTGATTTAAATCTAGGACTTGACAACCAAAGATATGGAGTAACTGCAAATGTAGGATATGACACTAAAGGTGAAAATATAAGAGGTGGACTAGGACTTAGAGTTATATTCTAAAATATTATGTTTCTCAAATAAAAAACTCTCTCTTGATAGAAATGTCAAGGGAGAATTTTTTTTGTTATTTTTAACAAAAAAAAATTGACAAAAGTCTTTTAATATTATAAAATCTCCTGTATTTAAAATGAAGAGGAGGAGTGATAAGTGAAAAGGAAAAATTTTGAATTTCCAACAGCATATACAGTATTATTTTTAATTTTAATTTTGGTGACAGTGTTAACACATATTATACCAGCAGGAAAGTATGATAGACTGTCCTATCAAGAGAACACAAATGAGTTTGTGGTAGAAAAATATGGAAATGAGAATATAACTTTAAAAGCAACACAAGAAAATTTAGATAAATTAGATATTAAAATAGATGTAAATAAGTTCATAGATGGTACAATTAAAAAACCTATGGCTATTCCTAATACCTATGTTAAGTTAGATGGAAAATCACAAGGTTTAGATGAATTAATAGAGGCACCAATTTCAGGGATAGCTGAATCAATAGATATAATAATATTTGTTCTTGTATTAGGAGGTATAGTTGGTATAGTAAATAAGACAGGAACATTTAATATAGCAATGAAAGCTATTTCTCAAAAGACAAAGGGAAAAGAATTCTCACTTGTTATAATAAGCTTTATTTTCTTTGCAGCAGGAGGAACAATATTTGGATTTTGGGAAGAAACTATCCCTTTTTATACAATATTAATGCCATTATTTCTAATAAATAATTTTGATCCATTAGTTCCAATGGCAACTATATTCCTAGGTTCAGCAGTAGGTTGTATGTTTTCAACAGTAAACCCTTTCTCAACTATAATCGCTTCAAATGCAGCAGGAATATCTTTTAATGAAGGATTAAAGTTTAGATTTGTGGCTTTAATAGTATTTTCAATAATATCATTGTTATATATTTATAGATATATAAAAAGAGTTAAAAAAAATTCAAATAATTCTCTTGTTATAGAAGAACAAGAAGAAATTAGAGAAAAATTTTTAAAGGATTATAGCCAAGAAAATGATGTTAAATTTAATTGGAGAAAAAAAATAATATTATTTTTATTTCTTTTTCAATTTGTAATTATGATATGGGGAGTGTCTTCATTAGGTTGGTGGTTTCAAGAAGTGGCTGCAATGTTCTTTGGAGTAGCTATAATCATTATGCTTATATCAGGACTTAGTGAAAAAGAAGGAGTTAATGGATTTATTACTGGTACCTCAGAAGTTGTTGGAGTTGCCTTAATTATAGGTTTGGCAAGGGCTATTAATATAATAATGGAAAATGGTATGATTTCAGATACTTTGCTTTTCTATTCATCTAATGTAGTTGCAGAAATGGGTAAAGGTTTATTTGCAATAGTAATGTTATTTGTTTTTGCATTTTTAGGAATATTTATTCCATCAACATCAGGTTTAGCAGTGTTATCTATGCCAATACTTTCCCCACTTGCTGATACAGTAGGATTATCAAGAGCAGTTGTCGTTGATGCTTTCACTTGGGGGCAAGGGATTATATTGTTTATAACACCAACAGGCTTAATATTTGTTGTATTACAAATAGTGGGAATACCTTATAATAAATGGTTAAAATTTGTTATACCACTTTTAGTAATTATAGCAGTATTAGTAATTATTATTTTATATGTGATGTCAGTGTTTTTTAGATAAATATAAAAATTTATATGTAAAAAACCCCTACACTTCTAAGAAAATTGTAGGGGTTATATTTAATTATTTTCTATTTTTAAGGCTCTAAATGAATTTAAAACGGCAAGTATAGTCACACCTGTATCAGCAAAGACAGCCATCCACATATCTGCAATACCTAAGGCACTCAAAATTAAAGCAATAGCTTTTACTCCAAAAGCCAAGATAATATTTTGCATAGCAATCTTCATAGTTTTTTTAGAACTTTTAATAGCAGTTACAATTTTACTAGGTTCATCAGTCATAATAACAACATCAGCAGCTTCTATTGCGGCATCAGAACCCATAGCTCCCATTGCTATTCCAACATCAGCTCTTGCAAGTACAGGGGCATCATTTATACCGTCACCAACAAAAACTACATTTCCTTTTGAATTTTTATTTTTTATGATTTCTTCAAATTTACTTACTTTATCTTGTGGTAAAAGATTAGAATAAATTTCATCCAATCCTAATTCTTCTCCAACTTTTTTAGCAACTTTTTCAACATCACCAGTAAGCATAACAGATTTTTTTATTCCTATATCTTTTAAATCTTTTATTGCTTTTTTAGCATCTTTCTTTATTTCGTCAGAAATAACTATATATCCAGTAAATTTATTTTCTATTTCAACATAAAGAATAGTTCCTATATCATTTACAATAATATCATTAGGAACATCTATTAACTTTTCATTTCCTATCAATATTTTTTTATTATTAATAACAGCTTCTATACCTTTACCAGAAATTTCTTTTATACTATTTATAGAATTTGTATCAATTTCTTTATTATAGTATTTTTGTATAGATTTTGATATAGGGTGGTTAGAGCCTGACTCAGCCATAGCAACAAGAGAAATAAATTCATCTTCTTTAATACTTTTATCAATAACTATAACTTTTTGAACATTGAAAACTCCCTTAGTTAATGTTCCTGTTTTATCTAAAACTACTGTATCAACTTTTGATAATGCTTCTAAATAGTTTCCACCTTTTATTAGAACCCCTGCTCTTGAAGCAGCTCCAATTCCACTGAAAAAACTCAAAGGAATTGAAATTACAAAGGCACAAGGACAAGATACAACTAAAAATGATAATGCTCTAAATATCCAAACTCTAAAATTATACTCTCCACTTATAATTGGAGGGAAAATGGCAAGTAATACTGCTAAACCTATAACTATTGGTGTATATATTTTTGCAAATCTTGTTATTAATCTTTCAGAAGTTGATTTTTTAGAAGCAGCATTCTCAACTAAATCTAAAACTTTATTAACTGTTGAATCAAAGTATTCTTTTATAACTTTTGCTAAAATTAAAGCATTTATATTTATACAACCACTTAATATAGTTGCTCCTTCTTTCACTTCAACAGGAACTGATTCTCCTGTAAGAGCTGAAGTATCGAGTGTAGTTTCTCCCTTTATAATAATAGCATCAAGAGGAACTCTTTCACCTGGTTTTATTTCTATTGTTTCACCAATTTGTACTTCATCAGGATCAACTTTTTGAGATTTATTATCTCTAATAACATTTGCATATTCAGGCTTAATATCCATCATATCTGCAATAGATTTTCTTGATTTATTGATTGCATAACTTTGGAATAATTCTCCAATTTCATAAAAAAGCATAACTGCAACTGCTTCTGGATACTCTCCTATTATAATGGCTCCTAATGTTGCTATTGTCATTAAGAAATTTTCATCAAAAAAGTCACCTTTTTCAACATTTTTTACAGCCTTTAAAACAGTATCTTTTCCAAGTAAGATATAGGCTACTAACATTAAAACAAGTTGTAAAGTTTGATTCATTTTAACAAATAATGCTATTGCAAATAATATAGCAGAAATAATTATTATTACTTCCTTTTTCTTCTTCATTTTTCACCAACCAATCATCTTTCTATATTTAACAATAATTCAAATTTTTCTTGAAAGATTATATTAATTAATTTTTAATGAGATTACTGTGACGTCCTATAATGTTGAACAAGCATTTTGGAGCTTGAGAAACATTATAGGCTGTCAAGTAATCGGATATAATATTAGAAAATTTAATATATTAATTTTAAGAAAAATTTTTGGATTATTTATGCCTTCACCATATTTACATCAGGTTCAATTTCATTTATAAGTTTTTTAACCTTTTCAACAACTTCTCCTATATTTTCATCAATACTTTCAAGAGTCATTTTAGTTGTCATAAAATTAATTACAACAGATTTTACACCTTCTAATTTAGAAACTCTCTCTTCAATTTTTGCTGCACAGTGAGCACAATCTAACCCTTCTAATCTAAATACTTTTTTCATAACTATTCATCTCCTTTTTTATCTTCTTGTATATGTATTAAACCTTGTTCAAAAATTTCTTTTACATGATTATCTGATAGAGAATAAAGAACTTCTTTTCCAGATTTTCTAAATTTTACTAAATCAGCATCTCTTAAAGCTCTTAATTGATGAGATACAGCTGACTTTGTCATATTTAAAACATTTGCTATATCACAGACACACATCTCACTTACATCCAATGCCCAAAGTATTCTAATCCTTGTTCCATCCCCTATAACTTTAAAGAAATCAGATAAATCACCAAGGATTTCATCTTCTGGAAATTCCTTTTTTACTTTATCAACTAAGTCTTGATTTACACTATCACAATCACAGGAGTTTACAATTTTTGTTGTTTTCATAATTCACCTCTTTATTACCAATCAAATTTATATAATAATTGATTATCTGTTCAACTGTATTTATATTATAATTGAATATATACTCAACTGTCAAGTTTTTTTTTATAAGAAATTAAAAATAACAGTTAATATTAGGAAAATATGGTATAATGTAGTCAGAAAAATATCTTTACAAGGAGGGTTGGTATGAAAAGAATAGGAATAGGATTAAGCGATTTTAAAGAGTTAATAGAGGAAGATTTTTACTATTTTGATAAAACAAAATTTATAGATGAAATAATTCAAGATGGAGCAAAAGTAAAATTATTTACTCGTCCTAGAAGATTTGGAAAAACATTAAATATGTCTATGTTAAAGTATTTTTTTGATGTAGAAAAAAAAGAAGAAAATAGAAAATTATTTAAAGATTTATATATAGAAAAAACAGAGTCTATTAAGGAGCAAGGACAATATCCAGTAATATTTTTATCATTAAAAGATTTAAAAGCAACAACTTGGGAAATAATGGAAAAAGATATAAAATCAACAGTTTCAAGGTTATTTTTAGATCATAGATATTTATTAAATGATTTAGATAAATTTGACACTATTACATTTGAAAATATTATTATGAAAAATACTAATATAGAAGATTTAAAGGAAGCATTAAAATTTTTAACAAAAATTCTATATGAAAAATATAATAAAAAAGTAGTAGTATTGATAGATGAATATGATAGTCCATTGGTATCAGCTTACATAAATGGATATTATGGAAAAGCAAAAGATTTCTTTAAAACTTTTTATAGTACAGTATTGAAAGACAATAATTATTTACAAATGGGAGTTTTAACTGGAATAATAAGGGTAATAAAGGCTGGGATATTTTCAGATTTGAATAATTTAAGTACTTATACAATATTAAGCGATGATTATACAGATAGTTATGGATTAACAGAAGAAGAGGTAGAGAAAAGTCTTAAAGATTATGGGATAGAAGCTGAAATATCAAAAGTAAAAGATTGGTATGATGGATATAAATTTGGAGATAGTGAAG
>ERZ773090.864-NODE-864-length-11802-cov-4.10564_pt1 | contig 11802 bp, 10 predicted proteins | sample MGYA00580579_ERZ773090 | MGnify/ENA primary metagenome ERZ773090 (study PRJEB29015, sample SAMEA2738014) | human oral metagenome | biome: human oral; feature: human-associated habitat; material: dental | place: China | collected 2132 ... | reverse complement strand
GGCCGAGCCGATGAGGTTCTGGGCGAATTTGGCCAGCAGCTGCTGGGGATTCTGCATCTGCTGATTGACCAGCAGCAGCAGGCTATTCAGGCTCCATTTGATTTTCAGGCCGAGCAGATTGCTGATTTTCTGCAGCACGTTTTCCTTGAACCAGCTCAGGTATTTGGGCAGGTTTATCATCAGCTGCTCGAACTGGCCGCCGACGATGGGCAGCACAATCAGCACCAGAATGAAGAGCAACAGCACCATCAGCACAAAGACGATGAGCACGCCCCGGGTGCGCGGGATATGCCAGCGTTCCAGTAGGCTCACCAGCGGATTGCAGAGATAGGCCAGAATCAGGCCGAAGAGGAAGGGGGTCAGAATGGGGTGCAGCAGATAGATAAGGTAGAGGCTCAGCAGCCCGAGCAGGTAATATCGCTTATTTTGCATAGTAACTCGTTTTCAAAAATTCATTATTTTACAAGGATTTGTCATGAAAATTTATTGGAAAACCATCCTCGATTGGATTCGCTACGCCACCAGCCAGCTGCGGGCCGAGCCGGAAATCTACTACGGCCACGGCACCGATAACGCCCTGGACGAGGCCACCGCCCTGGTGCTGGGCCTGCTCCACCTGCCCTACAACCTCGACCGCAGCTATTTTGCCGCCGAGGTTAGCCACGAGGAGCAGGAACGGCTCTGGGACGGCCTCCGCCAGCGGCTGGAAAAGCGCCGGCCGGTGCCCTATATCACGAAAAGTGCCTATTTCGGCGGCCTGGAATTTTACATTGACGAGGGCGCCCTCATTCCGCGCTCGCCCCTGGCCGAGGTGCTGGAACGGCCCGGCGCCGACTACGGCCGCATCCTCGATTTGTGCTGTGGCAGCGGCTGCCTCGGCATCCTCGCCAAATACCACCACCCCGAGGCCGAAGTGGTGCTGGCCGACTGCAGCGCCGATGCTCTGGAAGTGGCCCGCATCAACGTGAAGCGCTTCCGCCTCGGCGACGAGGTGGCCATCGTCCAGGGTGATTTATTCGAGAATATTCAGGGCCGCTTCGATTTGATTATCTGCAATCCGCCCTATGTGGAGGACGCCGAGGCCGAGGAGGTGCCGGCCGAATTCAAACACGAGCCCGCCAACGCCCTCTATGCCGGCGCCGACGGGCTGGATTTGGTGCGCCGGATTCTGCGCGAGGCCCCGGACTATCTCAGCGACGACGGCCTGCTGTTGCTGGAGGTGGGCGCCAGCGCCGACAATCTGGTGGCGGCCTATCCGGACTGTGATTTCGACTGGCTGGAGCTGGAACGCGGCGGCGGCGGCATCTGTGCCATCACGGCCGATGAGCTCCACGCCTGGCGCCTGGCCAGCCTGCTCGACTAAAACATTTCCCCGGCCCGGCCGAAGGACTTAGAATTTGTTTTCCCAATTAACCTCGGAGGAAAATCTCATGACCCAAGAAACGGACATCATCATCGTCGGCGCCGGCCCGGCCGGTTTGAGTCTGGCACGCAGTCTGGCCGACAGCGGCCTGCGCATCGCCCAGATTGAAGCGCTGCCCCAGGAAACCCTGGCCAATCCGCCCTTCGATGGCCGCGAAATCGCCCTAACCCACCCGTCGAAGAAAATCATGGAGCAGCTGGGTCTGTGGGAGCGGGTGCCGCCGGCGGAAATCTTCCAGCTGCGCGAGGCCACCGTGCTGAACGCCGATTCGCCGTTTCGTCTGCATTTTCCCCGGCCTAGCCAGAACAGCCGGGGCGAGCCCATCGACACCCTGGGCTATCTGATTTCCAACCACCACATTCGCCGCGCCGCCTATGAGGCCGCCCTGACCCAGGACAATATCAGCTGGTACTACGGCCGCAAGGTGGTGGCCAGCCGGGCCGACGAGGCCAGCGCCGGCGTAACCCTGGACGATGGCACCGTCATTCGTGGCCGGCTGCTGGTGGCGGCGGACAGTCGTTTTTCCTCGGTGCGTCGCGCCCGGGGCATTCCCGCCGAAACCCACGAGTTCGGCCGCAACGTCATCGTTTTCCGCCTGAAGCACACCCTGCCCCATGCCCACACCGCCAGCGAGTGCTTCTTCTACGGCAGCACCCTGGCCCTGCTGCCGCTGAGCGAACACCTGACCAACTGCGTCATCACCATCGACAGCGGCCGGGCGCCGGAGATTCTGGCCCTGAGCCCGGCGGATTTGGCCGAGTTTGTCGCCCGGGAGCTGAACTATCGCTTCGGCGATATGGAGCTGGTGAGCACCGTCCACGATTACCCGCTGGTGGGCGTCCATGCCCGCCGTTTCTACGCCACGCGCACGGCCCTGGTGGGCGATGCCGCCTGTGGCATGCACCCGGTTACGGCCCACGGCTTTAACCTCGGCCTCCAGAGCCAGGACATTCTCGCCCGCCAGATTCTGCGCCAGCGCGGCCAGGGCCTGGACATTGGCGCCACCGATATGCTGCGCCGCTACGACCGCCGCCACCAGCTCAACACCCGGCCGCTTTACCACGGCACCAATGCCATCGTGAAGCTCTTCACCGACGAGCGCCGGCCGGCCCGGCTGCTGCGCCACGGCGTGCTGCGCCTGTCGGCGGCCCTGCCCCCGCTGAAAAGCCTGATTACCCGCCAGCTGACCGGCTAGCCCTTCACCGCTCCACGGTGGCCCCCGTCCGGGGGCTTTTTTATGGGCTGGAGCCGCTGAACCGAAGCGCTTCCCCTGGCCAGAGCGATAGAGTCAGCTCCGCAGGAATCTGGGGGGGCGAAGCGCTTCGTTCCGGCCGAATTGCTTTTAGCAACGGCCCTGCCCCTCTTCGGACTCCGACCGGGTGGGTTTATTCCCAACCACTTTCCCAAACGAAGCGCTTCCTTCCTTTATAAACCCGAATGAAGCGCTTTGTTCTATTTCCTCAGCTTGAAGTGTTTCCGCAGGAAGCGCAGCGAGCGCCAACGGCGCGCAGCAACCGCTTCGGCGGCTGGCTAATCGTCAAATGAGCCCCGGCCCAGGGGAAGCGCTTCCTTTTAAACCCGAACGAAGCGCTCCCCCTTTGGGAATTCTGGCAATCACCATTTTTCGACGCCCGGCCGGTTGCCGTTCCCCGGCGAAGCGCTTCAACCTCTGGCTACTTTTCCTAAGACCGAAGCGCTTCATTGATTAAAGAAGGAAGCGCTTCCTCCTTCGCGCTTCTCTAGACCGAAGCACTTCGTTCTGGAAAGCCAGAAATTAGGGAAGCGCTTCCCCGGGCCGGTGCGACCAAACCGAAGCGCTTCCGCAGGAAGCGCAGCGAGCGCCAACGGCGCGCAGCAACCGCTTTCCGCCGGGCACTTATTCCAGACGAAGCGCTTCGCCCTGATGCTTCGGCCGGAAGCGCTTCTACCCTCGAAGGGGCTAAACAACGAAGCGCTTCCCTTGGTTTGGAGTCATTGAACCGAAGCGCTTCATTCAGACCGTTCACAGGGAAGCGCTTCGGTTGGCTGTCGAAGGGGGAGCGCTTCGCTGGCTGGCTAATCGTTAAATTAGCCCCGACCGGGGGGCAGCGCTTCCGCAGGAAGCGCTTCCGCCCTCGAAGGGGCCAAACAACGAAGCGCTTCCTTTGGTCCGGGGTCATTGAACCGAAGCGCTTCATTCTGACCGTTCACCGGGAAGCGCTTCGGTTAGCTGTCGAAGGAGGGAGCGCTTCGTTCTGGAGGGGGACGGCTGAAGCGAAGCGCTTCGGTATTTCTGACCTAATAAGGAAGCGCTTCCCCTGGTAACGCCCAGCGGTGGGCTGTCGAAAAATCGTCCCCGTTGAACTCCGATGGGAGCGCTTCGTTTTCCTGAGGCTTTTCAGGGCGAAGCAGTTACTGCACGCCGTGGGCGTTCGTTGCGCTTCCGGCGGAAGCGGTTTATTTGGGCCAAAAAAAACCGCCCCCGAAGGGGCGGCGCGGGCGGCGGGTTTAGACCACGCCCTGGGCCAGCATGGCTTCGGCCACCTTGATGAAGCCGGCGATGTTGGCGCCCATCACATAGTTGGTAAAGCCCTGGTCGTGGCCGTGTTCAACGCAGGCCTGGTGAATGTCGGCCATGATGTTGAACAGCCGTTTGTCCACCTCCTCCCGGGTCCAGTTCAGGCGAATGGCGTTCTGGCTCATCTCCAGGCCGGAGGTGGCGACGCCGCCGGCGTTGGCGGCCTTGCCCGGCGCATAGAGAATCTTGCTGGCCAGGAACACATCCACCGCCTCCAGGGTCGAAGGCATATTGGCGCCCTCGCCCACCACCCGGCAGCCGTTCAGCACCAGGGTTTTGGCCTCCTCGGCGTCGATTTCATTCTGGGTGGCGCAGGGCAGGGCCACGGTGCAGGGCAGATTCCAGGGTTTGGCGCCGGCCACATACTGGAGGCCCTGTTCCTGGGCGTAGACGGCCAGCCGTTCGCGGCGCTCGTTCTTGAGCACGAGCAAATCGGCCAGCTGGCCCTCCGTCATGCCCCGGTCGCCGAAGAGCACGTAGCCATCGGAATCGGAGACGGTCAGCACCTTGGCGCCGAGCTGCAGGGCCTTTTCCGCCGCGTACTGGGCCACGTTGCCGGAGCCAGAAATTAGCACGCGCTGGCCCTCCAGCTCCTGGCCCTGGGTGCGCAGCATGGACTGGACGAAGTAGACCAGGCCGTAGCCGGTGGCCTCGGGGCGAATCAGACTGCCGCCGTATTCCAGGCCCTTGCCGGTCAGCACGCTGCTGAATTCATTGCTGAGCTTTTTGTACTGGCCGAAGAGGAAGCCGATTTCCCGGCCGCCGACGCCAATATCACCGGCCGGCACGTCCCGGTCGGCGCCGATGTGGCGGAAGAGTTCGCCCATAAAGGCCTGGCAGAAGCGCATCACTTCGCCGTCGGATTTGCCCTTGGGGTCGAAGTCGGAGCCGCCCTTGCCGCCGCCCATGGGCAGGGTGGTCAGGGAATTTTTGAAGACCTGCTCAAAGGCGAGGAATTTCAGAATGCTGAGGTTCACGCTGGGGTGAAAGCGCAGACCACCCTTGTAGGGGCCGATGGCCGAGGACATTTGCACCCGGAAGCCGCGATTGACCCGCACCTGGCCCTTGTCGTCTACCCAGGGCACGCGGAATTGAATGACCCGTTCTGGCTCCACCATGCGTTCCAGCAGGGCCTGGTCGCAGTAGCGCGGGTTTTTGTGGAGAAAGCCCTCCAGGCTGGTGAACACTTCGGACACCGCCTGTAGGAATTCCGGTTGGTTGGGGTCGCGCCGTTGAATCTGGGCCAGCAGACCATCTAAATCAAATTTCGCCATTGTTTTTTCCTTGCGATTAGAGAAGGGGAAGCCCCGTATCTTCAAAAAAATAAAAAACCCCTGTCAAGCAGGGGCCGAAAAATTTTAATCAGACCGTAATCCGGGGCCTAGTCGCCGTAGATGTCGGCGCCGAAGTATTTTTCGCTGATTTTCTGATACTGGCCGCTGGCACGCAGGGCGGCGATGGCGGCGTTGAGTTGGTCGCGCAGGGCCGTGTCCTCCAGGCGCAGGGCAATGGCCACGCCGTTGCCATAGTAGGCCGGGTCGTTGAAGCTCAGGCCGGAGACGCCATAGCCGGGATTGGCCTTGAGGAAATCGCCGGTGGCGCTCTGGTCGGCCAACGTGGCATCAATGCGGCCGGAGAGCAAATCCAGATAGGCCTCCTCCTGGTTGTTGTAGCGCACGATTTCCTTGAACACCGACTCGCCCTTGGCGCTCAGATACTTGTCGTGGACGGTGCCGCGCTGGACGCCGATGGTTTTGTCCTTCAGCCGGCTGGCCCAGTCGGCGTCGGCGGGCAGCGCTTCGGCCTCGGCCTTGGCCAGCACGAAGCGGCCCGGGTTGGCGTAGTACTTGTTCGTAAAGGCCACCTGCTTTTGCCGCTCCGGCGTGGCGCTCATGGAGGCCACCAGCAGGTCCAGCTTTTTGCTGTTCAGCGAGGGAATCATGGCGTCCCATTCGGTTTGCACCAGCTCACAGCGGGCCTTGATTTCGGCGCAGAGGGCCTTGGCCATGTCCACATCGAAGCCCTGCAATTCCCCCTGGCTGTCCACGGTGGAAAAGGGCGGATAGGTGCCCTCGATGCCGACTTTCAGCGTCGGTTCGTCGGCGTGCAGGGGCAGGCTGAGGGCGAGGAGAAGAAGGAGTTTTTTCATGGTTTTTCCTGGGGCAGGAAGCGCTTCCGGGGAAGCGCTTCGGACTAGAGATGACGATTGAGCCGCCGTTCCAACCGCCGGAAGGCAAAGACCAGCAGGCTGGTGAGGTAGAGATAGAGGAAGCCGGCGGTGAGGAAGGGCACAAAGGGTTCGTAGTAGTTGGAATAGATTTTCTTGGCGACGCCGGTCAAATCCAGCAGCGTTACCACGCTGGCGATGGCCGAACCGTGCAGCATGAAGATAATCTCGTTGCCGTAGCTGGGCAGGGCGCGGCGCAGGGCACTGGGTAGGATAATCCGGCGCAGAATCTGACCCCGGCCCATGCCGAAGGCGCGGCCGGCCTCGATTTCCCCCGGCGGCGTCGTCGCCACCGCCCCCCGGACGATTTCCGAGGTGTAGGCGGCCGTGTTGAGGGCAAAGGCAATTAAAGCCCAGAAGCCCGCCGCCTTCAGCAGCGGCCACAGGGACGAATCCTTGATGCCGGGCACGGTGCCGATGGTCAGGCCGAAGCCGTAGTAGAACAGGTAGAGCTGCACCAGCATGGGCGTGCCGCGAAAAACGTAGCTGAACAGGGCCATGGGCGCCTTCCACAGCCAGTGGGCCCGGGAGGCTAGCAGCACGCCGCCGGGCACGGCAATGAACAGGCCGAGCAGCAGGGCCAGGGCCACCAGCCACAGGGACTGCCAGATGCCGGCCAGCCACTGGTCGGCCACGGCCAGGGTCATGGCGTAGGCGCTGCTGGCCGGGAAGCAATCCAGCAGCAGCACCGCCGTGGCCAGGGCCAGGCCGGGCAGCAGGTTCAACAGCTCGCCCCGGGCCGTCAGCCGGGCCCAGAGTTTGGGTTCCTCGTCGCGCCGGGCCAGCAGCGGCGCCAGCAGGGCGGTGGCCTGCAGCAGCAGGGCGACCAGGGCCCAGAGGCCATAGGAGCGCCAGAGCCCCGGCCACTGGAAGCGGCGGGAGAGGTAGACGCCCAGCACCAGCCAGACCAGCAGCGGTACCATGCCGAGCCCGCCCAGCCAGCGGCGCGGCCGGCCGGCCAGGGCCCCGGCCAGCAGTCCGGCCAGGAGCAGGGTCAGCAGCAGCAGGCCGCCGGCCACCAGCACGGGGGCCGTGCTGCCGTTGGCGAATCCACTAGCCGGCATGGGCCACCCCCGTTGGATTGAAACCAAGGCCGTAGCGCCGTTCGAGCCGACGCAGCAGCAGAATGGACAGGCTGGTCAGCAGCAGGAAAAACACGGCGATGGCCCCGTAGAACCAGAAGGCGGCGTAGATGTCCTTGCGCTGCATGGCCCGGGAGGCGCTGCTGGCCACAAAAACCAAATCCTTCAGGCCGATGATGGACACCAGCGAGGTGTTTTTCATCAGCACCAGCCAGTTATTGCCGAGGGCGGGCAGGGCATAGCGCAGCATCTGCGGCCGTTGGATACGCCAGAAAATGGTTCCGGGGCCCATGCCGAAGGCGCGGGCGGCCTCCACCTGGCCCTTGGGAATGGCGAGAAAGCCGCCGCGAAAGGCCTCGGCCATATAGGCCCCGGAAATGAAACCGATGGCGATGACCCCGGTCAGAAAGGGCGTCATCTCCAGCTGGGGCCAGCCGCGCTGCTCGTGAAGATAGTTAAGCAGGTACTGGCCGCCGTAGTAGAGCAGAAACAGTTGCACCAGGTCGGGAATGCCCCGCACCACGGTGATATAGAAATTGGCCGGCCAGCGGAGCCAGCGCCGGCCGGAGAGGCTGCCGAGGCAGGCCCCAATGCCGAAAACCAGCGCCAGCACCAGGCTGCCCAGGGCCAGGGTGAAGCTCAGCCCCGCCCCGGACAGCAGCTGCTCCCGGTAGCCCCAGAGCAGTTCTAGATTCATTGAGCGGCTTCGGCGGCGGGTTGGTCAGCGGGTTTTTCCGCGTCCGCCTTGGCCTCAACCTTAGCTTCGGCCGGGGCTTCAGCCTTGGCGCTGCCGGAAATATCAACCTTGAAGTATTTATCGTTGATTTTCTTGTATTCGCCGTTGGCTTTGATGGCCGTAAGCGCTTCGTTCACCGCCTTGAGCAGGGCCTCATCCTCTTTGCGCACGCCGATGGAAATGCCCTCGCCGAAATATTTCTCGTCATTGACCTCGGGGCCGAAGACCTCAAATTTGCCCTTGTCGTCGCCGCTGAGCCGCTCCAGGAAGCCATCTTTCAGCACCAGCGCATCGGCAAAGAGCACGTCCACCCGGCCGGCCAGGGCGTCCAGATTGGCCTCCTCCTGGGCGTTGTAGCGCTGGATTTCTGCCCAGGAACCGAACTTATCGGTGGCGTAGCGGTCAAAGACCGAGGCCCGCAGCACGCCGATGGTTTTGCCCTTGAGGCCGGCCTCGCTGAGCTCGATATTGCTGCCGGCGGCGCGGACGAAGACACCGGGATTGATGTAGTAGGGCGCGCTGAAGGCGATGCTTTCCTTCCGTTCCGGGGTGGCGTTCATGGAGGCGATGAGCAAATCGGTTTTTTTGCTTTTCAGGGCCGGAATCAGGCCGTCCCAGTCGATTTGCGTAAATTCACAGTCGCGCTTCATTTCGGCGCAGAGGGCCTTGCCGATGTCGATGTCAAAGCCGACCACCTCGCCCTGGGCGTTCACCTCGGAGAACGGCGGATAGGTACCGTCGGTGGAGAAACGCAGTTTGTCGGCGGCCAGAGTCGTGCCGGCCAGGCCAAGCAGGGTCAGGAGCAGAATTTTTTTCATGGGAGAACTTCCTTGGTAAGTGAAAAAAAGAAGAAGCGCCGAGCGCTTCCAACGGGGGGCGGGAGAAATTCCTAATCCAGCCCCGGAAACATATTAGCCCTTAAGTGAATTGGAAAGAAACTGGCGCACGCGCTCGGACTGGCTCTGGAAGAAGACCTGCTCGGGCGTGCCCTGCTCCTCGATTTGGCCCTGGTGCAGGAACAGCACCTGGGAGGAGACCTCGCGGGCAAAGCCCATCTCGTGGGTTACCACAATCATGGTGCGGCCCTCCCTGGCCAGCTCCTGCATCAGGCGCAGCACATCGCCGACCAGCTCCGGGTCCAGGGCCGAGGTGGGTTCGTCGAACAGCAGCGCGTCCGGATTCATAGCCAGGGCCCGGGCAATGGCCACCCGCTGCTGCTGGCCGCCGGACAGGTGGGCCGGATAGTAGTCGCGCCGTTCGTAGAGGCCCACCTTGTGCAGCAGCGCCTCGGCCTCGGCCACCGCTTCAGCCCGGGAGCGGCCCAGCACCTGCATCGGCGCCTCAATCAGATTTTCCAGCACGGTCATATGGGCCCAGAGATTGAAGTTCTGGAACACCATCGACAGCTTGGCCCGCACCCGCTGGATTTGCTTTTCATTGACCGAGCGCTGACCCTTGCGGTCTTTGATTTGGACGCGCTCGCCGGCCACCTCGATTTCGCCGGCATCGGGCATTTCGAGGAAATTCAGACAGCGCAGAAAGGTGCTCTTGCCGGAGCCGGAGGAGCCCAGTATGGACACCACTTCGCCGCGCCGGGCGGTCAGAGAAATGCCCTTCAGCACCTCCAGATTGCCGAAAGATTTATGAATGTCCCGGGCCTGCAGCGCCGGGGGAAGGGCAGGGTCGTGCACAATTTCCTCCTGTGGAAAACTTTTTCTAAAATTTGACTTTCCCATTCTACTGGCTTTGGAGCTATCCCCATGACCCTAAATCTTCTCAAAGCGCTGCTGGCCCGGCCCAGCCTCACCCCCGACGATGGCGGCTGCCAGGCCCTGATTGCCGAGCGCCTGACGGCCGTCGGTTTCAGCTGTCGCGAGCTCAATTTCAACAAAACCAAAAACCTCTGGGCTCGCCACGGCAGCGGCGGGCCGGTGATTTTCCTGGCCGGCCATACGGACGTGGTGCCGCCGGGCGATGAGACCCTGTGGTCGTCGCCGCCGTTCGTGCCCACCGAACAGGACGGCAAGCTCTACGGCCGGGGCGCCGCCGACATGAAAACCGGCGTGGCCGCCGCCGTGGTGGCCCTGGAGGAGCTGGTCAGAGCCCAGCCCGACCACATTGGCACCCTGGCCCTGCTCCTCACCAGCGACGAGGAGGGCGACGGCGCCGACGGCACCCGCCGGGCCCTGGCCACCCTGGCCGCCGAGGGGGAGCGCTTCGACTACTGCATCGTCGCCGAACCGACGGCCAAGGAGGCCCTCGGCGATTTTGGCCGGGCCGGCCGCCGGGGCTCGCTGAGTCTGCGCCTGACCATCCTCGGCCAGCAGGGCCACGTGGCCTATCCGGAGCATATCCGCAACCCTATCCATGCCCTGGGCCGGGTCATCAACGCCCTGCAGGCGGTGCGCTGGGACGAGGGCAACGCCTATTTCCCGCCCACCAGCTTTCAGGTCAGCAACCTGCAGGCCGGCACCGGCGCCGGCAATGTGGTGCCCTCCAGCGCCTGGCTCGAAGCCAACTGGCGCTACAACAACGAGCAGACCGCCGAGGGCCTGCGTTCCCAGGTGGAAATCCTGCTGGCTAATCTGGTCAAGCCCTGCAGCGCCGTCTACGACTGGACGGTGAACGGCTTGCCGTTCCTGACCGAAAATGCCGAGCTGATGGCCGCCGTCCGCACCGCCAGCCGCAAGCACACCGGCCGGGAGCTGGTCTTCAACGCCGCCGGCGGCACCTCCGACGCCCGTTTCATCGCCCCCTATGGCTGTGCGGTGGTGGAACTGGGGGTGGTGAACGCCAGCATTCACAAGGTCGATGAGCACGTGCGCATCAGCGAGGTGGAGACCTCCAAGAACATCTATGTGGACGCGGTGAAAAACCTCTGGGATTTCCTCGGGGAGTAGGGCCATGCATTTCCTTGTCCTGCTGCTGTCCTATTTTTCGTTTTTTCTCCTGCCCCGGCTGGTGAAAAAAAATTTCCTGCGCCTGCTGGTCGCCCGGGCCATCGCCGCCGGCGGCTGCGCGATTTTCCTCGTCTTTTTCCCCCAGCAGGCGAAAAGACCGCTGCTCTATTTCTTTGTGGCGGTGCAACTGCTGGCCGTGGCCATGCGCTATCTAATGGAAAACCATGGGGATAGGGACGTGCTGGCCCCGTTCAAAGGGAAACCATAGAAGCGCTTCGCCCCGAACCGCCGAAACCAACCGAAGCGCTTCCTACCGAGAAAGCCCCGGGTCGAAGCGCTTCGGTTTTTGTACCTTTCTGGCCGGAGGCGCTGGGTGCTGACTGGCCGGAGGGAAGCGCTTCGGTTTGATAGCCGGCGCCGGGCGTCCCACAGGGGAAGCGCTTCGCCGGGGAAAGCCCTCCGGTGGCCGAAGCGCTCCCCCTCGGAACGCACGATGACGATTGCTCAACCATTCGGCGCCGGGGCGTTTCAGACCGAAGCGCTTCGGCCCTCCCGACCTCCGGAGCGGAAGCGCTTCGACTCCAGAAACGAGGAAGCTCTTTAAGTTTTATGTTTGGCAAGAAGCGCTTCCTTCGGCCGAAGCGTCTAGGCCTGGCTGCTCTGACAATAACGGAGCCACCGGGGGGAAGCGCTTCCCGTCGGCTGAATGCCAGAACCGAAGCACTTCGTTTGAAGCTGCTCACCCCGGTGAAGCGCTTCCCTTTGTAGCCTCGGTTGAGATTCCACCCCGGACGCTGGCTAAAACAAATGGGGGGGAGCGCTTCGGCCAGGACAGTGAAGAAGGAAGGCCGGCAGAGGAAGCGCTTCCCGTCGGCTA
>ERZ773090.861-NODE-861-length-11840-cov-7.32278_pt1 | contig 11840 bp, 10 predicted proteins | sample MGYA00580579_ERZ773090 | MGnify/ENA primary metagenome ERZ773090 (study PRJEB29015, sample SAMEA2738014) | human oral metagenome | biome: human oral; feature: human-associated habitat; material: dental | place: China | collected 2132 ... | reverse complement strand
CCATTGCCCGCGCCGTCATGCCGCTGGCGCCGCGCGGCGTGCAGGCGGCGCGCTTCAAATAACACCTTCGCCGCTTCGATACCGCCGATTAAATGTATCCAGCTCAGTTGGTTCAGGCTGTAACCATGGTTTTTCAAAATAGCGACCAGCGCGACCAGATAAAAACCGGTCAGCGTGAATTTGTAGGTGCTGCCGTCGATAAACAGCAGCCAGTCGCGCGGGGCGGGGGATGCGGGGGTTTGCGACATCATGTGGTGTTTTCCTTGGGGCGGGCAGAATGAAGGACAAAGGCCGTCTGAAAGCGGGTTCGGCTTGTTGATAAAGCGGTAAGGGGTTTTGTTACAGGGCACGTCGGGTTTGCACCGATAAGCTGCCGCGTTCCGTTACCACTTGGTTACCCCAGTCGGTCAGGGCGGCCAGTGCGGGCAGAAAACTGCTGCCGAATACCGTCAAGGCATATTCCGTTTTCAACGGCGGTTTGATACCAAATACCTGCCGCGACACCAGTCCGTCGTGTTCCAACTGTTTGAGCAGGCGGCTTAATATTGTTTCGGTGATGCCCGGAAGACATTCGTGCAGTTCGCCGAAGCGTTTTGCACCGCCTTGCAGGTGGTAGAGGATGACCGCCTTCCATTTGCCGCCGACCAAATCCATCGCCACACTCAGCGGGCATGGGTAAGTTTTGCCGCTGAAGCCGAAATATTCGCTTTGACATTCTGTTTTCATTATTCCACCTATTCAAAAGGATAGTTATTGATCGGCTGTTTCCGGCTGCCTACAATCGCACCGTTCTCAATATCCAAGAAGGAATAATCATGACCCTCGTCATTTTGGCGCATCCCGATTTCAGCCGATCCGTAGCCAACAAAGCCGTTATCGGACACCTGCAAAACAGCGGGTTGGACATCGAAATCCGCGACCTCACCGCGCTGTATCCCGACTACCGAATCGATTCCGCCGCCGAGCAGCAGGCATTGCTGCGCCATCGGACCATTGTGTTTCAATATCCGCTCTATTGGTACAACATGCCCGCGATTTTAAAGCAGTATTTCGACTGCGTGCTGACTTACGGTTTTGCCTACGGTACGGGCGGCGATAAATTGAAGGGTAAAAACTTCGTGCCCAGCATCACAATCGGCGCGCCCGAACAGGATTACCGCGCCGACGGCGAAGCGCATTTCCGCGTGTACGAGTTTTGCAAAAACCTCGAACAAACAGCCTATTACACGCAAATGAACTATATCGACCCGTTTTATTTCCACGGCACGTCGCCTGCGCTTTACAGCACGGATGAAATCAAAAATCGGGCGGAAACCTGTGCGGAAGGATTAGTAACGCTGCTGCTGCGGTTGGAAAGATAAAGCGGTGTTTTCAGACGACCTTCAACGCTTCTTCCGCCCGCAGCAGGGCGGTTTGCTCGTCGGCTTCGACGATGTAGTTCACGCCCAGCGCAGGGACGAGTTTGGACGATTGTTCGCGGTTACGCGGCGCAGGCGTGAAAGCCTGCTCTCGGGCAGGCTTCGGGCGATCTTTCTTGAGCCCTTCTATTGATCCTGATTCAATAGCACCCCGCGCCCATTCCACTAGGACTTGCGGCCCTTTTGGCCCCATCAACACCCCTGCGGCGAGGCAGCGGCAGCGGCCCCTTGGACGCCTGCCTATGATTGCCCGCTTTTTTGCCTGCTTTGCCCCATGTCCGCCGATGGCCTGAACCTCGCCCAGCAAGATGCCGTGAACCATTTGCGCGGCCCTTGCCTGGTGCTGGCCGGGGCCGGTTCGGGCAAGACGCGCGTCATCACCCACAAGATTGCGCGGCTGATGCAAACAGGCGTGCCGGCCAGCCGCATTGCGGCCATCACCTTCACCAACAAGGCCGCCGCCGAGATGCGCGAGCGCGCCCGCCAGCTGGCGGGCAAGGAGGCAGGCCAGGTCATCATTTGCACCTTTCACGCGCTGGGCGTGCGCCTGCTGCGCGAAGACGGCGCGGCGCTGGGCCTGAAGCCTGGCTTCAGCATTCTGGACAGCGACGACGCGCTGAGCTTGCTCAAAGACTGCGGCAAAACCACCGACAGCGCCACGGCCCGCCAGTGGCAATGGGCCATCAGCCGCTGGAAAAACGCGGGCCTCTCGCCCGAAGAAGCCGCCGCGCAGGCCCAGGGCGAAATCGAGCGCCAGACCGCGCAAATCATGGCCCGCTACCACGAGCGCCTGGCCGCCTACCAGAGTGTGGACTTTGACGATTTGATCGGCCTGCCGCTGCGCCTGCTGCTCACGCAGCCCGAAGTGGCGCAAAAGTGGCAGGCGCGCCTGGCGCACACGCTGGTCGATGAATACCAGGACACCAACGCCACGCAATACCAGCTGATGAAGGCGCTGGTGGGCCAGGCGGCCAACTTCACTGCCGTGGGCGATGACGACCAGAGCATTTACGGCTGGCGCGGCGCCACGCTGGACAACTTGCGCCAGCTGCCGCGCGACTTTCCGCAGCTCAAAGTCATCAAGCTGGAGCAGAACTACCGCTCCACCGGCGCCATCTTGCGCGCGGCCAACAACGTGATCGGCCCCAATCCCAAGCTGTTTCCCAAGCGCCTGTATTCCAGCCTGGGCGAAGGCGAGCCGGTGCGCGTGCTGGCCTGCGACCACGAGCAGCACGAAGCCGAGCGGGCCGTGGCGCGCATCCAGTCCTTGCGCGCCACCGCGCCGCAGCGCAGCTGGCGCGACTTTGCCGTGCTCTACCGCGCCAACCACCAGGCCAAGGCCTTTGAGCAGGCCCTGCGCCGCGCGCAAATCCCTTACAAGGTTTCTGGCGGGCAGAGCTTTTTTGACCGCGCCGAAATCAAGGACTTGTGCGCCTGGCTGCGCCTGTGGATCAACGAAGACGACGACCCGGCCTTCATGCGCGCCGCCACCACGCCGCGCCGGGGCATTGGCCACCAGACGCTGGCCGCGCTGGGCGAATTCGCCAGCCGCGCGCGCCTGTCGCTGTTTGGCGCGCTTTTTGCCCACTCGCTGCCCGCCGCCCTGCCCGCGCGCGCCGTGGCCGCGCTGCATGAATTTGGCCGCCTCGTCAGCCGCCAGCAGGAGCAGGCCCGCCACGCCGTGGGCCACGGCGCCGCGCGCCAGCTGCTAAGCGAGTGGCTGCAAGACATCGCCTACGAAAAACACCTGCTCGACAGCGCCGACAGCAAAGAGCAAGCCGCCGCCCGCTGGCACAACGTGCAGGAGTTTTGCGACTGGATGGCCGCCCGCTGCGGCGGCCAGGCGGGCGATGAAACCGGCGCCGGCGCCCGCGCCGAAAGCAGCCTGCTGGACGTGGCGCAAACCGTCTCGCTCATCTCCTCGCTGGCCGAACGCGAGCAAGACCCCGACGTCGTCACCCTCTCCACACTGCACGCCGCCAAGGGGCTGGAGTGGCCCCACGTCATCCTGGCCGGCGTCACGGAAGACGTGCTGCCCTTTCGCGCCAGCGAAGACGGCGGCGGCGCACAAGCGGCCGCCCGCATCGAAGAAGAGCGCCGCCTCATGTACGTGGGCATCACCCGCGCCCGCCAAACCCTGGCCGTGAGCTGGACGCGCCGCCGCAAAAAAGGCCGCGAAACCATCGCCGCCCAGCCCAGCCGCTTCATTGCCGAAATGGCGCTGGACGCCGCCACCGTCCGCGAAGACCCGCGCGAAAAACTCAAGGCCCTGCGTGCCGAATTCGCCCAAAAAGCCGCCGCCCAAGCTCAACAGCAGGCGCACGGGCGTTGAAGGCGTGGACGGAGTCCTTCCGATTGTGGAAATCCGCGTTTTTCATGCGCGGCCAAAAGCCTGAATGCGATGCCTGCGGCATGCGCACAGTCATGCCTGACCAGGCAACAGCGCAACGGCATTGAGCGCCAGCCCGGCGGCGGGCAGGTTAACCAATGTGAGACGGAGCTGATACGCGCTCCAGGAGCAGGCCGGCATCTCAAGCGTCAGGCAGGAGGCGGTTTGGGGCAGGGCTGAAAAGGGCGTGAATGGCGAAATTTCCCGCCACAAGCCGTTTTCAGATCTGGCGCTGACTTTCACGCGAACAGCCTGGGCAGCAGATGGCTGATGAACTTTCAACAATATGCGGCTGCCAGTGGACAGCGACCAGGCCAGTTCAGGCGGAGAGTCGAGCGTGATGCTCTCTTGTGGAGAGTGCGTGCCCAGCAGCAAACAACTGGCACGCACAGGGCGGGCAGCTTCACCATTGACAAGCCAGCCGTCGCTATCCACATGTTCGCCCGCACCAAAAGTCCACAGTCGCGCTTGGCGAGGCAGCCCGGCTCGCGCCTGCATGATGTCAATCATGGCCGCTTCCAGCGGAGACCGGCGCAGACTGGTGTAGCCCAGAAAACCGGGCTGGCCGTGCTGCTCACCCGGGCTGCCATTCCAGGCCATGCTGGAAACAAAGCGGCTGCCGTAATGAATGATGTCTCGCAACGAGCGATAAGCATCGGCATAGCTTCCCAGAAAATCGGCGCGTGTCAGATCACCCGTATTGTGTTCCACCACCGCCCATTCGGCGCTATTGCGGCGGAACTCATTGAATAAAGAAGTCTTGCTTTCCGTAATAATATTATTGGTAGCGCACTGCCCGTAAATAATGACACCCAGGTGACCGTGTTTGGGACAAGCGCCTTCAATGCTGGCGCCACCCGTGTCATAGTTTTTCACTGGGCTGTCGATGCGCTCGGCCAGCGGATCAAGCCGGATTGTGGGCTCCATGAAACCCTGCGAGGAATAAATACGGTCGGACGGAATGCCTGTTTCTGCTACCCATTGCGACAGCTCGTCGTAATGAAGCTGCACGAGATGACGGCGAAACTGTGCCCACAGCGCAATCCACGGATTTTTCGTGAAATGTACATATTCACGCAACCAGCGCGGCGTGGTGCGCGATAGAAAAACGTGCCAGAGAAATTGGCGGGGTGGCTGGACATCATCCCAGGTTGCAAACTTCTTTTTCGCCAGTTTCGAGATGCGGGCCAGCGTCAAACATTTCTTGCGCCGATAGCTTGATAAATCCGGAACACCGTCTTCAGCATTTCCTGCATACGGGCCGTCACCACGCAGCCAATGACGGAATTGCCGCAGCGTCTGCGGGTTATAGTCGTACCACTGCGGATTTTCCAATTTCGGGAAAAACGGATTCATGTACACATCAGCATCCAGATTCACGCCAATGAAGAGCGATGGATGTTTTTCTCGAAAGGCATTAATGATGCGGCAGGCAGCCTGCAAATTTCTTTTCTTGTAAAAGCGGGGCTTTTCCATGTATACATTCAGGCTGATACTGCGCCCCAGCTCGGGAGAATCAACAGAGCCGGGAAGATTGGATAGCGCGGTGTCAGGCATGACCTGGTTGAATTGATTCCACTGGCACAGAGATTCATCTTGCTCCAGTACATCATTAATGTCCCACTCCAGCGACTGGCCTGCCGAATCGGCCCAAATGCCACCATTGAGCGTGAACAATACTGGAGTTTGTGTCCGGATGGCATGATCCATGACAGCATGCAGACTGTCTTCGGCCACTAGGCGCTCGTTGTGATCGCACTTCTTGTTTGGAACAAAATCAGGATCGAACGCAAAATCTCCTTCGCGCCCCAATGTGGTGCGCAAATACAGAATTTGCGTGCGGATGCCCACTTTCATTGTTGGACTTTCAAAAGGAGAGAAAGTCTCTCGAATGCCTTCTGCGCCGCCGCTTGCTACGCGGCTGGTAGCGATCGGAAAATAAAATGCATTATTTTCGCGCAAGGGATTTTCATCATACAGGCCGCGCCATGAATGAATATTTTCGGACGGGACAAGCCGCGTCTTTAAAATTAAATAACGATTGCCTTTCTTACGCTCACCAAAAATGGAAACCGATACTGCCGAGAAGAAATCCCGCCGAATGGATTGCATGCCCGCAAATCCCGGACAGGCTGCTTCCTGCGGCAGGTTGAAATGATCAAGCACATCGTTTCTTTCTTGATCGCACGCCAGTGAAAACAAAGAACCGCCATCCACATAAACATGTATGGCAACGGTTTCCAAAGCCCAGCCTTGCAATTGGAGCAGACCGTCGGCAGACAAGGACAACTTCTCAATGTGATGAGCAGGAACGGTTTGGTTGGCCATGAATTAAAATTCCAAAATCAAAACAGACAAATTTCCCAAATATTCTTAGAGCCTATCCTCAAAATTATCCCGAAAGCCTGACCATGTGCCGAATGCAAGCGATCTTCACGAAGGCTTCGGCTGAAGAGGGCAGTGACCTCGTTGTCCTTGCTCAGTCCTCTCGATTGGCTCAGCCAGGCAAAATCCTCTGCCCAATCCAGCGTTTGGGGCTTTACCTTGAAGGTGTATTGCTGGCAGCACTTGATCTTCCCGCCGAACATGCCCGCGTCCATTCGATAAGTTGATCCGCACCTATACGTATAAACACCCTCGCAAAAAGGCTCTTGCAGCGCTCAAGCACATGAGCCAGCCAAAATCTGGCGCCTCATGATTCCGGATGCTGGCTGAGCGCATGAGCACAGTCGGCAGCAGTTCCATCGTATCTGCTGCAATGTGTCGCTGGCGCCAGCGGCGAAAAATGTTGCGCACCCACTTTCAACGCGGTGCGCCCCAAGACAAGGCCTTTGGCTGCGCGCACCATTGGCAGCCAATGGTCTGCACGTCAAAGATGGCATCCATCATCTGCCGGGCGCTGCGCCGATGGGGCCTCTCCCGCTCATCGCAGCAAGGGCCCCGGCAGACGCCGCACTTCTCTGCCCCTTGGTGATCCGCTTTAATGAATTGCCGCGCACATGACGGCGGCTGAGAAATGGATTCAGGCGCTTCCCGAACGCAGCAGCCGCACGGCTTCGGGCAAGGTGCGGGCGCCGGGGGCCAGATAGTCAATCGCCGCGCCCAGCAGCGTGGCGCTGATCAGCGCCGCCAGCAGCGGCTTGTAGCTCAGGCGAATGGCGGCAGTCAGCCAGCCCTGGCGCTGAAGCCGCGTGGCCGTGCGCGCGGCGGCCCAGGCAAACGCCAGTTCCACGGCCACGGCCAGCAGCACATCGGTGCCGAACAGCAGCAGCAACAGCAGTCCCGCGCCCACAAAAGACACCAGCGCCAGCGCGAAGATCAGCAGCACGGGAATCAGCACCACCGCGCCTTCTTCCGCCGCGCCGCCTGCATCCACCACGCCATCGACGATGCCTTCGGCGGCGCTATCCAGCAGGGCATCCACGCCGCCTTCTTCCGCGTCGAAAGAGCCGCTGGCGCCGCCGCCCGCAAAGTCGCCGTCTTCACCGCTGGCGGCCAGCGCGTCGTCTCCGGCAGAGCGGGCAGAGGTGTCGGTGGCGGCATCCAGCAGGTCTGTTACCGGATCGGGCGCGTCTGCCGCCCGCCGCTGGCGCAGCAGCCAGGCGGCCCAGCAACGCAGCAGCAACAAATAGACGGCGTAGCCCGCGCCTATGCAGAGCGCGTAGCGCAGCGCCAGCCAATCAAGCCCCGCCAGCCGCAGCGCGACGCTGGCGCTCCACATGGCCGCCAGCGTGAGCAAGCCAATCAGCCAGCCATGCAGCCACAGCGCGTGACGCTGGCGCAAGTGCCGCCGCAAAGCATTTGACGCGGGCAGACGAATGCTGCGGAACGAGGCGCGGGCAGGCTGCGAGGGGCGGGAATGGGAGGGCATGGCGCAAAAAGAAGGAGGTGGCGGCGCGGATGGTTCTGGATGCGCCGCCTACAATTCTCGCAATGGGAATAACTTTTATTCTGTGCGAAAAAGGAGATCGAAATGAAAGTGGACCTGGGCGGCGTGGCCGAAACCCTGCTCATTACTTTGTACATGCGGGCCAAGGACGCCCAAAGCGAGCACCCGAAGCTCAATGACCGCAAGGCGGCGGAGCTGATTCAGAAAATCGACTACGACTTTTCAAAATTCAATACGGCGCGCGCCTCTTATTACGGCATTCTGGCGCGGGCCAAAATCATGGACCGCGAAGCGCGCAAATTCATTGAAAAATACCCGGATTGCGTGGTGGTTTCCGTCGGCTGCGGCTTTGACACCCGGTTCGAGCGCGTGGATAACGGCCAGATCCGCTGGTACAACCTGGACTTGCCCGAGGTCATTGAAAAACGCCGCCTGCTGCTGCCTGATACGCCGCGCTCCATTTCCATAGGCAAATCGCTGCTCGACACTTCCTGGCCGCAGGATATTGACCGGGCGGACAGAAAGCTTCTCATCATTTCCGAAGGCGTGCTGATGTACCTGGAAGAAAAGGACGTGAAGGCGTTTCTTTCCATCCTGACCGGGGGGTTTGATGATTTCGAGGCGCAGCTTGATCTGCTATACAAGGGCATGGTGAAAAAAGCCGCTTTGCACGACGTAGTCAAAAATACCTCGGCCCAATTCAACTGGGGCGTGAAAGACGGCAGCGAAGTCGTGAAACTCAATCCGGCGCTCAAACAGATTGGCTATGTCAATTTCACCGACGAAATGAAGCATATGCTGCCCGGCTGGATGAAGTTGTTCACTCCCATTTTCTATCTGGTCAATAACCGGCTGGGAATTTACACCTATCAGAAATCGGCCTGAACGCACGCAAAAAAAGAGCGGCAGAAAACGCATGCCGCTCTTTTTGTTTTCAATCAGGCTGGCCGGTTTTTACGCACAGCGAATCATCGTGCCGAAAGCCTGGTCGGACAGCACTTCCAGCAGCATGGCGTGCGGCACGCGCCCGTCGATGATGTGCACGGCATTCACGCCGCTGCGGGCGGCATCGAGCGCGCCGGCGATTTTGGGAATCATGCCGCCGGAGATCGTGCCGTCTTCGCATAGCGCCTCGATTTGCTGCGCCGTCAGCTCCGGCAGCAGCGCGCCGTTTCGGTCGAGCACGCCCGGAATGTTGGTGAGCATCAGCAGTTTTTCGGCTTCCAGCACCGTGGCCAGCCGCGCGGCCACCACGTCGGCATTAATGTTGTAGCTCTCGTTGTTTTCGCCAAAGCCGATGGGGCTGACCACGGGGATGAAGCGGTCGTCTTGCAGCGCCTGCACCACGCCGGGGTCGATCTGCACGATTTCGCCCACCTGGCCCACGTCGTGCACCACGGCGGGGTCTTTGCTGTCGGGCAGCCGGAGCTTGCGCGCGCGGATCAGGCCGCCGTCGCGGCCCGTCAGGCCCACGGCCCGCCCGCCCGCCTGGTGAATCAGGCCCACGATGTCTTGCTGCACTTCGCCAGCCAGCACCCATTCCACCACTTCCATCGTCTCGGCGTCGGTCACGCGCATGCCTTGAATGAAGTGGCCCTGCTTGCCCAGGCGCTTGAGCGCCGCTTCAATTTGCGGGCCGCCGCCGTGCACCACCACGGGGTTGATGCCCACCAGCTTGAGCAGCACCACATCTTCGGCAAACGCCGCTTGCAAGGCAGGGTCGGTCATGGCGTTGCCGCCATATTTGATGACCATGGTTTTGCCGTGATATTTGCGGATATAGGGCAGCGCCTGCGCCAAAATGGCCGCCTGTTGCCGGGCGGAAGCGGCGGATGCAATACCGGGTTGAGTCATGAGAAATTCCTTTTGCGAAAGTGAAACAGGCTCTGGCGCGAATGAATGGCATGAAATGGCAGGGCCGCCGCAATGAATATTTGGGAGCATCCGGCATGGGGAAAGCGGTATTGCAGGGTTTCCGCCCGGTTTTTCAAATGCCTGGCATTATCATGGCGAGGCTCATTTCCGCGCGCCGGACGTATTTTACTTCGGCCTATATTGGGCAGGCGCCTGGTGAAACCGGGTTGAAGCCGGATGGCAATCCTGTTTTTTCGATTCTTGAAAAGGAGTTTTCGTCATGAAGTTTTTCCGCCATTCACGCCTTGGTCTTTGCATTGCCGCCGGTTTTTTGCTGGCCGCTTGCGGCGGCGGGGGCGATTCGCCGTCTGCGCCCGCCCCCGCGCCTTCTCCCGCCCCCTCTCCTGCCCCCAGCCCCACGCCTGGCGCTGCCGCGTTGCCGGATGTGCCCAATGGCCGCGCAACGCTGCTGGCCGGCTCGCTGGATGCCGATCCGGCCAAGGCCTGCGGGCGCGTGGATGCGGATGACCCGCTGCAAAGCCGCTTTGGCTACATCACCCACGCCATGACGGTGGCCGCTGATGGCGCGGTTTATCTGACCGACCGGCCTTGCCGCGCAGACAGCGGGCAGGCCGATGCCGTGCGCAAGATTGCGCCCAACGGCCAGGTGAGCACCGTGGCCACGGGCGCGCTGCCGCAAGCGGGCGCGGCCTTGAGCCGATTCGTGCGGCCTGCGGGCCTAGCCGTGAAGGGCGGCGTGCTGTATGTGAGCGATGGCGGGCCGCATGGCGGTCTGGATGCAGGCGGCGCGTGCGAAACCTATTCGCTGGCGACGGCGCCAGGCTACCCCGCAGCGGGCCAGGCCACGGGCATCTGGCAGGTGGCTGCGGATGGCCGCATCTCCGCCGTGGCCGGGGTGGCGCGCGCGTCGTGCGAAGCGGGCGCAGCTTCGCTGGATGGCGCAGGGCCGCAAGCGAGCTTTTGCCTGCCGGCCGGCATGGCCTTTTCGGCAGACGGCGTGCTGCACGTGATGGATGCGCGCATGCAGGGCACGCCCGGCACATGGCGCACGGTGCATGTCAGCGATGGCAACGTGCAAAGCAGCCCTGCCGGGCGCTTCACGCTCAAGCAGACGCTGCCTTACCCATTGCTCGTTCAACCAGCTTGACCAGAGCAGCCTTTCTGGCCTTGTAGAAGCTGTCGAAATCATCGGCCCGGAGTGCGGTCGTATCAACAAGGTGCGAGCCAACAATGGCGTTCATCTGCGCATCTGTAAGCTGAACCTGCGTGTGCGCCTGTAACTTGGCCAGATAGATGGATGGCGCATGCCCACCGATCATTCGGTTAGCCTTGTAAGAGATTGGTGTTTTATTGACGACTGTGTTGTAGACGGCGCGCTTAATCCCGTTCTTTTCACACCAGTTCTGCGGGAAGATGTGATGAATATCCAGCGCAAGTTCCTCGTCGTCGAGTTCCTGAATCTTTGCCTTCCAGAAGAAGTCTTGCGCCCCTTCGCGAAGCACCAGCACATTTAGGCCCTTGTACGCGGCTGACAGGCGCGATGTCATCGTGTCCAAGCGGTCTGGGCTGAACGCCGCATCTGCAATGGTTCGAGGTATTGCGTCGTCACTCTCGATCCACTGCAGAAGATCCTCGACATCGTTTGCGATGCGAGTGTCGATGGCACTGCCATAGAGTTCGCCGAGAACACCACTCCAGTACCAGTGAGAAAGCTTTTGGTAAATGCGCGGCTCAAGCCAGCGTTCGCGCAAGTGCGCGAGTACCGAGGCGAGTGGGGCCAGTTGTGTTCGATACGGCAATTCGCGTGGGCTTTTCACACATTCCTTGCGTAGGAACTTGGCCGCGAGAAGGAAGCCTGCTTCCACCTCGTCTGCCCATTTGGCATACGCGCTCAGGGGCATCGCAAGTATCGAGACACGTTTTGCGCTCACCGGTTGCACAGACTTTCCTGTTTTCCCCGACGCCACATCGGCGCGGCGCAACTCCAGTGTGTGCAACATCGATACGGCCTGTAGGAAGTCCGTCGACTCCACCTGTGACAGTAGCGCCTCTTTGCACAAGCGCTGATACCGTCCCGAGACATTGCGGGCCGCGTTGCCATGCCAGTCATCGCGCAGATTAAAGCCGTCAGCGGCATAGGTAGCCGTGACCAGTTCGAACACATTGAGAGGGACACCGCCGGTGTTTACCTTTTCGAAGACTAAGCAGACGGCCTGAATCGCCCCGGGATTCGCGGAGGCTGTTTGGTTTAAGTCAGGCCACCACCTCG
>ERZ773090.860-NODE-860-length-11842-cov-11.7893_pt1 | contig 11842 bp, 7 predicted proteins | sample MGYA00580579_ERZ773090 | MGnify/ENA primary metagenome ERZ773090 (study PRJEB29015, sample SAMEA2738014) | human oral metagenome | biome: human oral; feature: human-associated habitat; material: dental | place: China | collected 2132 ... | reverse complement strand
CGAGCGCGGGCTTGACCAGCGGCAGGGTGATGGAGGTGAAGCGCTTCCAGGCGCTGGCGCCGTCGATCTTGGCGGCCTCGTAGACCTCATCGGGGATGAGCTGGAGTCCAGCCAGGGTAAGCAGCCCGATGTAGGGCGCCGTCTTCCACACGTCGGCGATAATGATGGCCGCCTTGGCGCTCAGGTCCCCTGAGGCCCACATGACGTGCCGGCCCAGAATGGCGTTGGCGACACCGTTCTGGTTGAAGATCCAGCCCCACAGGATGGCGGAGACCGCGGTGGGGATCGCCCAGGGCACGAGGATCGAGGCGCGCACGATGCCGCGTCCCTTCATCGCCTTGTGCATGATGAGCGCCATGGCAACGCCCAGGATGGTCTCCAGGACTACGGTGACCACGCCGAAGAGGGTCGTGTTGTAGAAGGCCACCCAGAACCTCTCCCCGGCGCTGGAGAAGATGTCGGTGTAGTTCTTCAGACCCACGAAGGGCTCAGTGGTGGAGAAGAAGCCGTCGTCCTCCAAACGGGGCCGCCCGAAGAGCGACTGGTAGAGGGACTGCGCGATGGGGATGAGAATGACGATCGTCAGCACCAGTACCGTGGGCGAGATGAGCAGCCAGGCCAGACGGGCCTGGGCCTTGGAGCTCTTGGACTGGCGATTGACGACTTGTTCGGAGTGCGTCGTTGTACTCATGACTGTCCTTTGACCGTCCTTTTGACTGTCCTTGCTGACTGTCCTAGATGACATGACCGGGTTCACGAGGGGCTCCGCCGCAAGGCGGTCACCGTATCGAGGCTCTTAGCCCTCCAGCTTCTTCAGGCTGCTGCTCAGGCCGGCGATAACGTCCTTGGCTGTCCTGCTCCCCGGCTGCTGGATCGCGGGATAGATGCTGTCCTGGATCTTGGCGGTGACGTCGCCGTAGTAGACGGCCTGAGGACGGCTCTTGGCGTTCTTAAGACTCTGCTTGAGAATCGGCAGGTAGGGGAAGTCCTTGAGAAGCTCGGGGTCGTCGTAGAGGGATCCGAGGATCGGGGCGAGCGTCTGGGTCTTGAGCTGATAACGCTGGGAGTCCTCGTTGATCCACCACTTGACGAACTTCAAGGCAGTGGCCTTGTTCTTCGACCCCTTGGTGATGGCGCAGTTGTGCCCACCCAGGGTCGGCACGAATGACTTGCCATCGATGCTCGGCAGGGCGGCGACGTCGAACTTGTCCGTCCCCAGGGACTCCTTGTTATTGGCGTACTGATAGGGCCACTGACGGAGGAACAGGAGGTCGCCCGCCTCGAAGGCGTTACGCCCGTCCTCCTCCTTCCACTCCAGGGACTCCTTGGGGATGTAGTTCTTGGAGAAGCCGTCAATGAGCCACTGCAGACCGGTAACCGACTCGGCGGAGTCGACGATGACCTGAGCATCGTCGTCGTAGAAGTCGCCGCCTGCGGTGTGGATGAACTCCGAGGCGCAGCAGGTCAGGCCCTCGTACTTGGCGAACTGACCGCCGAACCCTCCGATGTTCTCGTGGCCGGGCAGGGCCCGCACCTTGTCGATGGCGGCCTTGACCTCGTCCCAGGTCTTGGGAACCGCGACGCCGGCCTTCGCCAGGAAGTCCTTGCGGTAGAACATCATCGGAGCGTCAGTGACGAAGGGGACCGCGAAGAGCTTGTCCTTGTAGAGGCCCGTCTTCCACACGGGTTCGAGGATGTCGTCGTTCTTGAGCTCGTCCTGGGGCAGCTCGACCACCCACCGGTTGGCGGCGAACTCGGAGACCCAGACGTTGTCCAGGGAGACGACGTCGTAGGCCTTGGAGTTGATTCTGGCGGCGTTGATCAGGGAGGTGCGCTGCTGATCGGCCTCGGCGGAGAGCTCGATGAGCTTGACCTCCTCGCCAGGGTGGGCCTTGTTCCACTCATCGATCCGGGCCTGCACCTTGCCGCCCGAGTTGTCCTTGCCCTGGACCCAGGTGATTGGTCCGGTGCCTTCAAAGGTGACGGGGCCGTCGTCGTCTCCGCGGGACGTGGAGCAGGCCGCCATTGAGGCCAGCGCCGCCGCCAGGGCCGAGCCCTGGATGAACTGACGACGGGGTAGGGGTGTCATGCGTGTTTCCTCCTTGAAACTGTTGCGGAGCCCACCAGCTCCGTTCCGGAAGGACCCACATTGTCGACGCGCGTCGACTAGGGCTGAGAGGCACGTTACACATATGCAACCAAGCGGTCAAACCTATCGCTCTCGTTTCCTCAGGCACCTTGAGAGGAACCTCCGAGCCGCACACTCCCCTCCCATCACCCACATCCCGTGATATCCATGAGACCACTGCGCACCACCTGTGAAAACCTCCACAGCGTCGCTCTCCTTCTCTCACCTCAACGGTGCGCCGCCCTGACCACCGCCTGACACAATGAGGCCGTGAGCTCTCACCACTCCTCGCCCCAGGCCACCAGCACCAGGCCACCACGCTATCCCGGCCATATGACCGACGGGGTCTCCAGCACCGAGATCCCCTTCCAGCCCGAGGAGCACTGGTCGGTTCCGTGGCTGCTCGCCGACCGCATCGCCCGCAGCGGTGACCGGCCACTCGTGGCCCGCAAGTCGCCCCTGTCGGGGGAATGGCAGGAGGTCTCGGCCCGAGCCTTCGGCGAGGAGGTGGCCCACGTGGCCGCGGGTCTCATCGGCATGGGGCTCGAGGCCGGTGCCACCGTCGGCATCATGGCGCACACCTCCTACGACTGGTTCCTCCTGGACATGGCCATCGCCCGCGCGGGCCTCATATCCGTGCCCATCTACGAGACGAGCTCAGCCGAGCAGGTCGAGTGGATCGTCACCGACTCCGACGTGCGGGTGGTCATCACCGAGAGCGGCACACTGGCCGAGCTCGTACGCGGCGCCGTCGCCGGTATCGGGCACACGGTGAGGGTCCTCGCCCTGGACTCCGACGCCATCACCACCATCGTCCAGGCGGGCTCGGGCGTCAGCCCCTCCCAGGTCGACCAGCGCACCAACGCCCTCACGGTCGACGACGTCTACTCCATCATCTACACCTCCGGCACCACGGGCCGCCCCAAGGGCGTCGAGCTCACCCACCGCAACGCCGTCGGCATCCCGTATCACGGGGTGCGCTACCTGCCCGGAGTCCTGTGGGGCACCAACGTGCGCCTGCTGCTGTTCCTGCCGCTGGCCCACGTCTACGCCCGCTGCCTCCAGCTGCTGTCCCTGGCCGGCGAGGGCGTGCTGGGCCACACCCCCGACGCCAAGACCCTACTGCCAGACCTGCAGTCCTTCGCTCCCTCCTACATCCTGGCCGTCCCACGCGTCCTGGAGAAGATCTACAACGCCGCCGACGCCAAGGCCGGCAGCGGCGCCAAGCTCAAGCTGTTCCGTTGGGCCGCCAAGGTCGCCATCGCCTACTCCCGCGCCCTGGACACCCCTCAAGGCCCCTCCGGCAGCCTCCGTCGGGCGCACGCCGTGGCCGACCGTCTCGTCTTCCGCAAGATCCGGGGACTCATGGGCCCCAATGCCCGCTTCATCATCTCCGGCGGGGGGCCGCTGGGGCAGCGTCTGGGCCACTTCTACCGCGGGCTGGGACTGGTCATCCTGGAGGGCTACGGCCTGACCGAGACCATCGGCCCGGTCAGCGTCAACACCGACTGGCTCAACAAGATCGGCACCGTCGGCCCGCCCGTCTGCGGCAACGAGATCCGCATCGGTGAGGACGAGGAGATCCAGGTCCGCGGTATCGGAGTCTTCTCCACCTACCACAACAACCCCTCGGCCACCGCCGAGGCCTTCACCGCCGACGGCTGGTTCCGCACCGGCGACATCGGCGCCCTCGACGAGGACGGCTACCTGCGCATCACCGGACGCAAGAAGGAGCTCATCGTCACCGCCGGAGGCAAGAACGTCGCCCCCGCCCAGCTCGAGGACCGCCTGCGCGGCCACCCGCTCATCAGCCAGGTGCTCGTCATCGGGGACGGGGAGCCCTTCATCTCCGCGCTCATCACGCTGGACAAGGACATGCTCCCCCAGTGGCTGCGCAACCATGGGCTGCCGGCCATGGACGTGGTCGAGGCCTCCTCCCACCCGCAGGTGCTCGCCGCCCTGGACCGGGCCGTGGCGCGCACGAACCGCGCGGTCTCCCGGGCCGAGTCGATCCGTACCTTCCGGGTGCTGGCCACCGACTTCACCGAGGCCAACGGCCTGCTCACCCCGTCGCTGAAGGTCAAGCGCGGCCCGGTCATGGAGGCCCACGCCGACGTCATCGCGGACATCTACGGTTCCACCCGCAAAGGACCACAGGAGTAAACGGGAGCAAACGTCGCCGGCGGCCTCGGGCGGGCATACTTGCCACCATGACCGACGCCTCCGCCCGACCGGCCGACTCCGGCCCCTCCGCCTCGTTAGAGGAACACGTCACCGAGCTCCTGGTCCCGGTTCACAACGGCATGACGACGCCCTGGGCGCTGGCCGAGCGTGTGCGCCGCAATCCCGACGGCGGGCTCATCGCTCGCAAGTCCCCCTTGGGGCGGCGCTGGCGGGAGATGAGCGCCAGCGCCTTCCGCACCCAGGTGCGTGAGGTGGCCGCGGGCCTGGTGGCCCGAGGACTTCAGCCCGGAGACGCCGTCGGCATCATGTCGCACACGTCATACGAGTGGACGCTTCTGGACTTCGCCGTCTGGGAGGCGGGCCTCGTCGTCGTCCCCATCTATGAGACCTCCTCGGCCGAGCAGGCCCAGTGGATCCTCACCGACGCCAGTGTGAAGCTCATCGTCGTGGAGAACGAGGCCATGGCCTCCATGGTCGGTGCACTGGCCTCCACCGTGCCCGAGCTGGAGAGTCTGCAGGTGATGTGCGTCGAGCGCGAGGACGTCCTGGGGCTCATCAGGGCCGGTCGAGGCGTGGACGCCGGCGAGCTCGACCGGCGCAGCGCGGCCCTGACCTCACAGTCCCTGGCCACCATCGTCTACACCTCCGGCACGACCGGCCGCCCCAAGGGCGTCGAGCTCAGCCACGGCAACCTCGTGCACCTGTGCGTCAACGTCTGCCCGCACGTGCCCGAGGTCCTAGGCGGGGCCGAGGTCCGTTTCCTGCTGTTCCTGCCCCTGGCCCACGTGCTCGGCCGGTTCATGGAGATCGCGCTCGTCTGCTCGCGCGCGGGCGTGCTGGGGCACGTGCCCGACGTGCGGAATCTCCTCAACGACCTGGGTTCCTTCCGGCCCACCGCGGTCCTAGCCGTCCCCCGCGTCTTCGAGAAGATCTACAACGCCGCGGACGCCAAGGCGACCGGTGCCAAGCAGAAGGTCTTCCGCCTGGCGGCCAAGACCGCGATCGCCTACTCACGCGCCCTGGACACCCCGCAGGGCCCGTCGCGCCGCCTCAAGGCTCAGCGCGCTGCCTTCGACAAGCTCGTCTTCTCCACCCTACGCTCCGTGCTGGGCGGGCAGGTCACCCACGTGATCTCCGGGGGCGGGCCTCTGGGCGAGCGCCTGGGGCACTTCTACCGCGGCGCCGGGGTCACCGTCCTGGAGGGCTACGGCCTGACCGAGACCATGGGGCCGTGCAGCGTCAACCTGCCCCGGGCCACCCGGATCGGGACCGTCGGCACCCCGCTGCCCGGCTGCGCGCTCCGTTTGGACGACGACGGGGAGATCCTGGTCCGGGGTATCGGCACCTTCACCGGCTACCACAACAACCCTGAGGCCACGGCCGAGGCCTTCACCGCCGACGGCTGGCTGCGCACCGGGGACATCGGCTCCTTCGAAGGCGCTGAGGGCTTCCTGAGGATCACCGGGCGCAAAAAGGAGCTCATCGTCACCGCCGGAGGCAAGAACGTCGCCCCCGCCCCTCTGGAGGACCGCCTGCGTGGTCATCCGCTGGTCAGCCAGGTGCTCGTCGTCGGTGAGAACCGCCCCTGCATCGGCGCGCTCCTCACCCTGGATGCCGAGATGCTGCCGCTGTGGCTGTCCTCCCACGGGCTGGAGGAGATGACGGTCGTCGACGCCGCCCGGGACCCGCGGGTGCGCGCCGCCCTGGAGCGGGCCGTGGCCCGGGCCAATGAAGCGGTCTCACGGGCGGAGTCGATCCGTACCTTCGAGGTGCTGCCCACGGACTTCACCGTGGCCAACGGCCTGCTGACCCCCTCGCTCAAGGTGCGCCGCGCTGAGGCGGAGAGGCGTTTCTCGGCCGAGATCGAGGCTCTCTACACGCGCACGCCACTCGTCCCCAACGCCACTGTCTCACCGTCGCAGGACTGAAGGCCGCCGCGAGAGCCCACCGGGCTCGGCCCGCCGGCTGCTCCGGGACCATCCTTCTGGCTCGCCTCAACGGCTCATGTCGTAGGGAGCCACCGGGAACTCACCCGAACAGCTGCGCCCGGGGCTTCTGTGGCTATGACTGCTTGGCGCGCTCGGCCTCGTGGTCGTCGCGGATCTCCTCGTGGTGCTGGATGACCTCGGCGACGATGAAGGTGAAGAACTTCTCGGCGAAGACCGGGTCCAGGCCGGACTCCTCGGCCAGTGCCCGCAGACGCGCCACCTGCTGCCGCTCGCGCCCTGGGTCGGCCGGCGGCAGGTCCAGCCTGGCCTTGAGCAGGCCCACCTGCTGGGTGCAGCGGAAGCGCTCTGCCAGGAGATGGACGAGGGCGGCGTCGAGGTTGTCGATGGTGTCCCGGTAAACGGCCAGCTGCGGGGGAACTCCCGCCTGCCCCTCACTCATGCGGTCCGGCTCCGCTCCCCCACCTTGTTCGTCGAGCGCAGCGTGCCCGACCCGGACTGATAGCGGGGCTTCCCGGTGCCCCTGACGGCATCGGCGTCGACAACGACGCGCCCGACCTCAGGCAGGGAGGGAACCTCGAACATGGCCTGCCCCAGGACCTCCTCGACGATGGAGGTCAGCCCCCGGGCACCGGTCTTGCGCTCCAGGGCGAGAGAGGCCACCGCCTCAATGGCCGCGTCGGTCAGCTCCAGCTCGACGCCGTCAAGACTGAAGAGGTACTGGTACTGGGAAACCAGAGCGTTCTTGGGCTCGGTCATGACGCGCACGAGCTCGCGCACCCCCAGATCCTGGACCGTCGCGATGACGGGCAGACGGCCGATGAACTCAGGAATCAGGCCGAACTTGTGGAGGTCCTCGGGGCGCACCGGTGAGGTGAAGACGTCCTTCGCCCCCGTGCTGCCGGTCAGCTGCGCCCCGAAACCCACCATCTGGGCACCGGACTCCTTGCGCTGACGCTGGCGCACGATCTCCTCGATACCGGCGAAGGCGCCTGCGGCGATGAAGAGAATATTGGTGGTGTCGATCTCCAGGAACTCCTGGTGCGGGTGCTTGCGCCCACCGCCGGGAGGCACGGAGGCCGTTGTCCCCTCGATGATCTTGAGCAGTGCCTGCTGCACGCCCTCACCCGAGACGTCACGGGTGATTGAGGGGTTCTCCGCCTTACGGCCGATCTTGTCGATCTCATCGATGTAGATGATGCCCTTCTCAGCGCGCTTGACGTCGCCGTCAGCGGCCTGGATGAGCTTGAGGAGGATGTTCTCCACGTCCTCGCCGACGTATCCCGCCTCGGTCAGCGCCGTGGCGTCGACGATGGCGAAGGGGACGTCGAGGAGGCGAGCCAGGGTTCGAGCCAGGTGAGTCTTACCGGTTCCGGTGGGCCCCAGCAGGAGGATGTTGGACTTGCCCAGCTCCAGGCCGTCCCCCTCGGCCACGGAGCGCTCCTTGACCTGGACACGCTTGTAGTGGTTGTAGACCGCCACGCTCATGGCGCGCTTGGCGGCCTCCTGACCGATGACGTACTGGTTGAGGAAGTCGAAGATCTCCTGGGGCTTGGGCAGCTCAAGAGGTACGCCGGCACCGGAGTCGCTCAGCTCCTCGTCAACGATCTCGTTGCACAGCTCGATGCACTCGTCACAGATGTAGACACCGGGCCCGGCGATGAGCTTCTTGACCTGCTTCTGGCTCTTGCCGCAGAAGGAGCACTTGAGCAGATCCACACTCTCAGCGTTACGTGCCACAGTTTCCTCCAGGTTCGTCATCGGCCCCCGAGCCCGGGCGGTCCTGCGTCAGCCTACGGGCTGAGACGGCAGGTGCGCCGAGGGCATGGCGGCGTGTCCAGTCCGCAATATGCCACGTTGGGCACCATGCTGCCAGCGTTTGCGGGTCTGATTTCCACCGGCTGCACGTGCAGTGCTCCAGCCGGTTGCTGGAAGGAGCACTGCACGCAGCGTCAGCACGGCGTCGACGACCCGGTCAGCATCCCAGCGCCTCCTCAGGAGGAGTGCGGGGAGGCCGGGGCCTTGCGAGAAGTGAGCACCTGGTCCACGATCCCGTACTCCTTGGCGGCTGCGGCCGTGAGAATCTTGTCGCGCTCGAGGTCGGCGTGGATCTTCTCGCGATCCTGGCCGGTGTGCGCGGCCAGGGTGTCCTCCAGCCAGGAGCGCATGCGGTCGATCTCGTTGGCGACGATCTCGATGTCGCTGGCCTGCCCCTGCATCCCCTCCATGGCGGGCTGGTGGATGAGGACGCGCGCATTGGGCAGGGCCAGGCGCTTGCCCTCGCTACCGGCCGCCAGGAGCACGGCCGCGGCGGAGGCCGCCTGCCCCAGGCAGACGGTCTGCACCTGCGGCTTGATGTACTGCATGGTGTCGTAGATGGCCGTCAGCGCCGTGAAGGATCCGCCGGGGCTGTTGATGTACATGGTGATGAGGCCATCGGGATCTTGGGACTCCAGGACCAGGAGCTGGGCCATGATGTCGTCGGCGGAGGCGTCGTCGACCTGGACGCCCATGAAGACGATGCGGTCCTCGAAGAGCTTGGCGTAGGGGTCCTGACGCTTGAAGCCGTAGGCGGTGCGCTCCTCGAACTGGGGCAGCACGTAGCGGGCCTGCGGCATGGCACCGGCCTGGCGGGCGACGGCCTCGAAGTAGGGACGGGTCGAGGACATGTCAGTTGTCTCCGTTCTGCTTGCCGATCTCCCGACTGGAGCGCACGATGTGATCGACGAATCCGTACTCCAGGGCCTCCTGGGCCGAGAACCAGTGGTCGCGGTCGGAATCGGCGATGATCTCCTCCACGGTGTGTCCGGTGTTGGCCGCGGTGATCTCCGCGAGCTCCTGCTTCATCTTGATGATGAGGTCGGCGTTGATACGGATGTCGGTGGCCGAGCCCCCTGCGCCGCCGGAGGGCTGGTGCATGAGCACGCGGGCGTGAGGTGTGAGGTAGCGCTTGCCCTTGGCGCCGGCCGACAGCAGGTGCTGCCCCATGGAGGCGGCCAGGCCCGTGGCCACGGTGGCGACGTCGGGCTGGACGTACTGCATGGTGTCGTAGATGGCCATGCCGGCGGTCACCGAGCCGCCGGGGCTGTTGATGTAGAGGTAGATGTCCCGCTCGGGATCCTCGGCGGCCAGCAGCAGCATCTGGGCGCAGATGGCGTTGGCGTTGTCGTCACGCACCTCGGAGCCGAGCCAGATGATGCGCTCCTTGAGGAGGCGGTTGTAGATGGAGTCGGTCAGCCCCAAGCCTGCACCGTTGACGTCGGCTGCCTGGGGCGGGGCGACCGCAGCGGGTGTATAGAGCTCGCTCACGTCAGTCCTCTCATGGTCGGTGTCGCCAACGCTAACGCGATGCCCCCGGCCACCATGCCCGCCGTCGCACCCTTTTCGCCCACGGCGCAGGTGCGACGACCAGAGCCGTGGCCTACGTCGAGCATCCTCGCAATCACGACACCTTCCTCGACGCTCAGCGTCCCGGCAGATCGCACCCCTCGGCCTCATCGCCAGTACTGTCTGCCCTGACAGCATCATCCGGCGCTCGACGCACCCACGCCTCTTGGCACGGTCGGCCCCCAGCCCTTGCAGCCCCGTAACCTTCACCGCCCTCACCACCAACACCATAGGAACCATAGGAGAACACATGTCCCCCTCATCCAGCACCCCCTCCACCGAGTCCCTGTTCCGGCTCGACCTCAACGCCGCCCTCCCCATCTCCGAGGAGGCGACCACCTCGCGGGTCGTCGTCAACAACGACATCCTGCGCACGGTCGTCTTCACCTTCGACGCCGGCCAGGTCCTCACCGAGCACTCCTCCCCCCGGGCAGTGATCGTCACGCTCCTGGAGGGCGAGATGGACTTCTCCATCGGCGAGCGCACCGAGAGGATGGGCGCCGGGGACGTCATCTACCTGGCACCCGGCGACCGTCACGCACTGACGGCCGTGACGCCGTGCCGCATGCAGCTGGTCATGGTCGACGTCGACAAGGCCAGGGCGGCGAACGAGAAGTAGCCCCGGGCAACGGGCAACCGCCACCTGTCAGCAGCCGGCCGGCGGACGATACCACCGCGTGGGGTGGGGCGCGAAGCGCTGAGGTCTTCGCCCTCACCCCACTTCCTTGTGAATTCCACTAAACCAAGCGCCTCCTCCACGTACGCAGCGGAGCCCGGGCGACCAGACACTACCTGAGGTATCGGGCGCAGTGTTGCGGCTCACTCGAATCCCAAGGCATGAAGCCTCGGTAAGCCAACTCACGCCCCCTTGTAGGAAACCTAAACCTTCCATGGATTAGATTGTGGGCGCCCGAGATCTTGACGTGACCCGCTTCCCACATCGTGGCATCGACGAGGGTGGCGTGGCACCATCGATTTTATCCAACCGATAACATTGGAGTGCCCGCCTGCCTGACGACACCAAAGCCCTCTAGCCCGGGCTTCTCACCACCGTCAGCCGGCCACATTCTTTTACGATTCAATAACCCCCGTCCCCGCTCGAACAGCACGTCTTTCCCGCCTGCCGCACCACCCAGTAAGGGGCCACCCGTGTTCAGCACGCTCGTACAACTCCATGAACCAGAGAGGACCTCCGCATGATCGTCATTACCCTGCTGGTGGGAATCCTGTTCTGGATCGGAATTGATATCTGGGCCGGCATTACCTCAAAGTGGTATAAAGCCGTGGAGCTGAATCCGAGCATCACCTCAGACGACTTCAGCGTCCTGGTACCGATCTATGGCAATGTCAAGTACTTGCAGAACGCGGATTACCTGCACCCCTATGGAGATCGAGTAGTCCTGTGCACCACCTCGGGTGAGTCCCAGGAGTTCTACCGCGACCTTGAGGACATCGCCATTCGCTACGGGTTCAGAATCTTCCGCAGCAACTACGTCCCGCGCAAGGTGGGTCGCAAGCGCAGCACCACGGGAATCACCCGGGACACGGTTGTCCGCGACGCGCTGCTGGCCGCCCCCCTCAACTCCTACATCGTCTGCCTAGACGCCGACACCACGGCGCAGGAGCCACTGACCCACATCATCGGCGCCCTGGTGGCCAGCAAGGCCGACTTCGCCTCGGTCACCATCGTGCCCCAGAAGAAGGGCCCCTTCATTGTCCAGATGCAGCGCCACGAGTACGTGGTCTCAATGCGAGCCCGTAGAATCATGCCGTGGCTGCTCAGCGGCGCCCTTCACATTGGCAAAACCGACGTCATGCGCCAGATCATGGCCCGCCACTCGCTGTTCTTCCAAGGCAATGACATCGAGTCCGGGATTATCGGAGACGCGCTGGGCTACAAAGCCGTTCACATTCTTGCCCACGTCAACACCAACGCACCCGACACCCTCTACTCCTGGTGGCGCCAGCGGATCGCCTGGAGCGGCGGTTCCTTCAGACTTTTCATCATCAACTTCAGATTCGTCTTCCAGCACCCATTCTTGTGGCTGTACAGCGGCATTGTGGTTATCAGCATGTTCGTGCTCAGATGGATAGCCGTCGTGAATCCCGGATGGACACTTCTGCTGGCACTGTTCATCTACTACGCCGCTATCGTGTGGCTTCACTGGGACCACGGCAACAAGTGGCTGATCTTCCA
>ERZ773090.859-NODE-859-length-11846-cov-4.26792_pt1 | contig 11846 bp, 10 predicted proteins | sample MGYA00580579_ERZ773090 | MGnify/ENA primary metagenome ERZ773090 (study PRJEB29015, sample SAMEA2738014) | human oral metagenome | biome: human oral; feature: human-associated habitat; material: dental | place: China | collected 2132 ... | reverse complement strand
GATCAGTTGATTGAAAATCTGCGGGATCGTTACGTCAAGCTCATGCAAGAAGAAGCGGACTTGTCCAATGACTTGACCTCGCTCGAAAATCGTCTGGAGAATGAGCGTAGCCAAGCAGCCAGCAAACAGGCTGAGTTTAGCAAGTTACAGGCTGATTTAAAAATCGGTAGAGCAGAAGAAGCGGCTCGACAGGCAGAATTAGAAGAAGCTCAGACTGCCCTCAGAGCCTTGCTAGATCAGTATCAGGAGCAGCAGGGGCAGGTCGAGAAGTTGGCGACTGCTTATCAAAATGAGCAGACCAGTATGTTTGCCCTGCTGGATGATTTGAAAAATAAAAAAGCTCGTGCAGCCAGTTTAGAAGCTATCCTTAAAAATCACAGCAATTTTTATGCAGGTGTAAAAAGCGTTCTGCAGGAGGCTGATCGTCTGGGTGGTATTGTCGGGGCAGTCAGCGAGAAATTGAGCTTCGATCCTCATTACCAGACCGCTTTGGAAATTGCGCTGGGGGCAAGTAGTCAGCATATCATCGTTGAGGACGAGGGGGCAGCGATAAGAGCCATCGATTTTCTTAAGAAAAATCGGGCTGGTCGGGCTACTTTCCTGCCTCTGACGACCATCAAGGCCCGTCAACTCCCCGAGCAAAATCAATCTCGAATTGAGGCCAGTCCGGGCTTCCTAGGTTTGGCTTCAGAGCTGGTTACTTACGAGTCAGGTTTGGAGAATATTTTCCAAAATCTGCTGGGAACAACTGCTATCTTCGATACCATTGAACATGCGCGTGCAGCTGCTCGTCAGGTTCGTTACCAAGTCAGAATTGTAACGCTGGACGGTACGGAACTGCGCACAGGCGGTTCTTATGCCGGAGGAGCTAATCGCAATAATAACACAATCTTTATCAAGCCTGAATTGGACAGCCTGCTTGGAGAAATGGAACAGCAGTCCCAGAAACTGAAAGCTCAGGAGCAGCAAGTCGAAAGCTTGCAGTCTCAGCTATCAGAGGCTAAGCAAGCCTTGGAAGCTATCAAGTCTGAGGGTGAGCAAGCTCGCTTGACGGAGCAAAGAGTCAAGTTGGCCTACGAACAGATTGCGGAGCGGGTTGCAGAACTCAGCCAGCTAGAGCAATTGCAGGAGCAAGATTTGGCTAGCCAGACTGAAACAGCAGGCCTGGCTGAAAAGAAAAAAATGGAAGAGCGGCTGTCGGCTATTGAGGCTGCAAAAACGGCTATTACTGCTGAAATTGAGCAAGTCAAGTCGAATAAAAACGCTGTTCAGGATCGTTTCGATCAGCTATCGGCTGACTTGTCTGAACTGAAATTGAAGAGCACGGAGCTGACTTCTAGCCAGCGTTTTGAAAAGAATGATTTGTCACGTTTGCTAGAGGAGAAGGCTGCTCTGGACAAGGAAGTCGCTACTTTGCAGCTTTTGATAGAGCAAAAAGAAGAAGCGGTCAGCCAGAAGGTGGATATTTCCGTCTTGGAAGAGCAGCTTAAGACTGCCCAAGAGAAAAAGATAGACTTGGATCAGAGCCTCATCCGACTCAAATTTGAGCTGGATGACTTAGAGGGGCAGTCTGAGGATATTCTAGGGCATTTAGACCAAGCACGTCAGCAGAACGAAAGTCTGATCCGTCGGCAGGCCAAGGCAGAGGCAGAAAAAGAGAAATTTTCAGATGTCTTGCGTCGTCTGCTGACCAATCTGACGGATAATTACCAGATCAGCTTTGAAGAGGCTGATCAAAGAGCCCGCTCTTTGGAAAATCTTGCAGCTGCGGAAGCTCAAGTCAAAGACTTAGAAAAGGCTATTCGTGCTTTGGGACCGGTCAATTTGGATGCAGTAGAGCAGTTTGAAGAAGTTAGCAGCCGCCTGAACTTTCTCAATAGTCAGCGGGACGATGTCCTCTCGGCTAAAAATCTTCTCTTGGAAACCATTGAAGAGATGAATGACGAGGTCAAGGAACGTTTCCAAACAACCTTTGAAGCCATTCGTGAAAGCTTTAAGCTGACCTTTAGCCAGATGTTTGGCGGCGGTTCAGCAGACCTCATCTTGACAGAAGGCGACCTGCTGACAGCTGGGGTAGAGATTTCGGTTCAGCCTCCGGGCAAGAGAATCCAATCCCTCAATCTCATGAGTGGTGGAGAAAAAGCTCTGTCAGCCTTAGCCTTACTCTTCTCCATCATCCGCGTCAAGACTATTCCTTTTGTCATCTTGGATGAAGTAGAAGCAGCTCTGGATGAGGCGAATGTTAAGCGCTTTGGGGATTATCTCAATCGCTTTGATAAAGAAAGCCAGTTTATCGTTGTGACCCACCGTAAGGGAACCATGTCTGCAGCAGACTCTATCTATGGAGTGACCATGCAGGAGTCAGGAGTTTCCAAGATTGTGTCGGTCAAGTTAAAAGATTTAGAAAGTTTGTAATATGAGCATAAAATTAGTAGCAACAGATATGGACGGTACTTTTTTAGATGACAAGGGCCAGTTTGATATGGAACGGCTCAAGCATCTGCTAGCCCAGTTTCGAGAAAAGGGCATCTACTTTGCTGTTGCCAGCGGTCGAGGGATTCTCTCTCTTGAAAAGCTCTTTCATGAAGTTCGAGATGATATCATCTTTATCGCGGAAAATGGCAGCCTTGTAGAGTTTCAAGGAAAAGATCTATACGAAGCAACCATGCCAAGAGAATTTTATCTCAAGGTATTTGACAAGCTTAAGGAGTCGCCTTTTGTCAATATCAATGAGTTGCTCCTGACAGGGAAAAAAGGTTGTTATGTCCTAGAGACAGTAGATCCGACTTATCTTTCTTTCAGCGCTAATTATAATGAAAATATCCAAAAAGTTGCTGATTTTAGTGAGATTACAGACGAGATCTTTAAATTCACGACCAATTTCAGCGAAGAAACAGTGGCCGATGGCGAAGCCTGGGTCAATGAAAATGTCGCAGGTGTCAAGGCGATGACAACAGGTTATAAGTCGATTGATATCGTGCTAGACTATGTGGATAAAGGCGTGGCTCTTGTCGAGCTAGCTAAGAAGCTAGGTCTAGAGATGGATCAGGTCATGGCTTTTGGTGATAACCTCAATGACCTGCATATGATGCAGGTGGTGGGGCACCCGATTGCACCAGAAAATGCGCGGCCGGAAATTTTGGCAGTTGCGAAAGAAGTGATTGGCCACCATGCGGCCCAATCTGTTATGACCTACATGGAGGGCTTATAATGGCTGATATTAAATTGATTGCTTTGGACTTGGACGGGACGCTTTTGACTACGGATAAGAAGATTTCTGAAGGGAATCTGGCAGCGCTCAAAGCAGCTCAGCAGCAGGGGGTCAAAGTTGTATTGACCACAGGACGTCCGCTTAAGGCTATGGAATTTTTCCTGCATGAGCTGGGCACCGATGGTCAGGCAGATGAATACACCATTACCTTTAATGGTGGTCTGGTTCAGCGCAATACTGGCGAAATTTTAGATAAAACGGTTTTTGCCTACGATGATGTAGCTAGAATTTATGAAGAAACTGAAAAATTGGGCCTGCCTCTGGATGCGATTGATGGTGGCTTGGTTTATCAGATTCAATCAGACCAGACATCACTCTATGCAGAGTTTAATCCAGCTCTGAACTTTGAATCAATTGCTTTTGAAGACCTTTCTAGCCAGATTACCTATAATAAATGCGTTACAGCCTTTGCTCAGGAACCCTTGGATGCAGCCATTCCTCACATTTCGCCAGAACTTTTTGATCAGTATGAGATTTTCAAATCACGGGAAATGTTGCTGGAATGGTCACCGAAAAATGTCCATAAGGCGACTGGTTTGGAGAAACTGATTGCCCACTTGGGAATTGATAAAAGCCAAGTTATGGCTTGCGGTGACGAAGCCAATGATTTGTCAATGATTGCTTGGGCTGGTCTGGGCGTTGCCATGCAAAATGCCGTGCCAGAAGTCAAGGAAGTCGCAGAAGTTGTCACTCCGATGACCAATGATGAAGATGCAGTTGCTTGGGCAATTCGGAAATATGTATTGAAGGAGAACTAAAGAATGGGATTATTTGACCGTCTTTTTGGACGTAAAAAAGAGGAACTTGAAGAAAAAACCCAGATAGAGGAACAGGCAGAGGAGAGTTATCAGACTACAGAGACTGAAGTTCCATCTGAGACAGAGCCCCAGCCCCTTGCTGCTTCTAATGAAGAAACAGCGGAAACTCAGGAAGTAGAGTCTGTGTTAGAAGAGAATACAGATCCTGCAGATTCAGCAACTTCTGAGCAGGAATTTGCCCCAACTGCTCAACAAGCTGACTTATCTGAACCAATGCTTGAAGATCAGGAAAGTCCTGAACAAGTTTTGGCTGAGGCAGAAGAACAGTCTGAAACTTCAGCAAATCAAGCACTGGACAGCAGTAGCGAATCAGAAGCGGCGACTGAAAGCAGAGATTATTACCAAGAATTGCAGGAGCGTTTGGCTGCAGCGAGAGAGCAAATCAGCCACGAACCAGAGCAAGAGGCATCTAGTAAGCAGGAAGACAACACTCCTTCGCAAGAAGACTCGACCGAGTATGGAGAAGAGGCGACGGAAGAGCTGGCTCCAGTAGAAAGTGGGGTTCCCGCAGAAACAGCAGATATTTCTACTGAATACCAAGAAGAGAGTGTTCAAGACAAGTATGACCGCAGTCTCAAAAAGACGCGGACTGGCTTTGGTGCTCGTCTCAATGCCTTCTTTGCTAATTTCCGCTCAGTTGACGAAGATTTCTTTGAAGACTTGGAAGAATTGCTGATTACTAGTGATGTCGGTGTACAGGTAGCTTCCAATCTAACTGAAGATCTGCGCTATGAAGCTCGTCTGGAAAATGCTAAGAAACCAGAAGCCTTGCGCCAACTCATCATTGAAAAATTGGTCGATATCTATGAGAAAGACGGCCGTTTCAATGAAAAAATCAATCTGCAAAAGGACTTGACCGTCATGCTCTTTGTCGGTGTAAATGGCGTAGGGAAGACGACCTCAATCGGTAAATTGGCCTATAAATACAAACAGGAAGGAAAAAAAGTGATGCTGGTGGCAGCAGATACCTTCCGAGCTGGAGCCGTTGCCCAGCTGGCTGAGTGGGGTCGCCGAGTCGATGTGCCTGTTGTGACTGGCCCAGAAAAGAGCGATCCAGCCAGTGTCGTGTTTGACGGTTTGGAAAGAGCCAAGGCTGAAAATGTTGATATTCTCATGATTGATACAGCAGGTCGCTTGCAAAATAAAGACAATCTCATGGCAGAGCTGGAAAAAATCGGTCGCATTATCAAGAGGGTAGATCCAGCAGCGCCGCACGAAACCTTTCTAGCTTTGGATGCCTCTACGGGTCAAAATGCGCTGGTTCAGGCCAAGGAATTTTCAAAAATTACGCCTGTGACAGGTATTGTCCTGACTAAGATTGACGGAACTGCGCGCGGTGGTGTTGTTCTTGCCATTCGTCAGGAATTGGATATTCCAGTGAAACTGATTGGTTTTGGCGAGAAAATTGACGATATCGGCGAGTTTAATTCTGAGAACTTTATGAGAGGCCTCTTAGAAGGTTTGGTGTAATAGTCTATCTGATGGTGATTTGATAAAGCCTAAATTGAAATCAAACTCTTCTATCAAAAAGTAACTAAAATGGATGAAAAGGTTTGCTTGTTGCAAGCCTTTTTTCTTCTTTTTTGATATAATAAGAAGAATAAATTGAAAGAAGGAAATCCAATCATGGGAAAACTTGAAGTTATCGCTCATCCGCTCATTCAGCATAAATTGTCTATCTTGCGTCGTACAGATACCTCTACTAAAGCTTTTCGTGAATTAGTAGATGAAATCGCAATGCTGATGGGATACGAAGTTTTGCGCGATTTACCACTTGAAGATGTAGAAATTGAAACACCAATTACGAAAACAGTTCAAAAGCAGATTGCAGGGAAAAAATTGGCTATTGTCCCAATCTTGCGGGCTGGTATCGGTATGGTGGATGGTCTCCTGAGCTTGGTTCCTGCTGCTAAAGTCGGCCACATCGGAATGTACCGTGATGAAGAAACCCTGAAGCCCGTTGAATATTTGGTGAAATTGCCAGAAGACATTGATCAACGTCAAATCTTTGTTGTCGATCCAATGTTGGCTACGGGTGGTTCTGCTATTTTGGCTGTGGATTCACTTAAAAAACGTGGCGCAAGCAACATCACCTTTGTCTGCTTAGTGTCTGCTCCAGAAGGTGTCAAAGCCTTGCAGGATGCTCATCCTGATGTAGATATCTTCACTGCTGCCCTTGATGATCACCTCAATGAACACGGCTACATCGTTCCAGGTCTCGGAGATGCTGGTGACCGCCTCTTTGGTACAAAATAATAGCTAGAAGTTACAAAAAGGAAAGTTCTGCCAAACCGATGGATTCATGCTTTCCAAATCAAAGATAGACTTAGCGCTGCTTTCTGTCATCCGGCAGAGAAAGCAAATATTTGACCTTTTTTGACCAAAAAGATATAATAATGAATAGATCGAATGAAGGAGAAAATATTCATGATTCCTGTAGTTATTGAACAAACCAGCCGTGGTGAGCGTTCTTATGACATTTACTCACGCCTTTTAAAAGACCGTATTATCATGCTGACAGGTCCTGTTGAGGACAATATGGCTAATTCTGTTATTGCGCAATTGCTTTTCCTAGATGCACAAGACAGCACCAAGGACATCTATCTTTATGTTAATACTCCTGGTGGCTCTGTGTCAGCGGGATTGGCGATTGTAGATACCATGAACTTCATTAAGTCTGATGTGCAGACAATTGTCATGGGAATGGCAGCCAGCATGGGAACCATCATTGCATCTAGCGGAGCTAAAGGCAAACGTTTCATGCTTCCAAATGCAGAGTATATGATCCACCAGCCAATGGGTGGTACTGGTGGCGGTACTCAACAAACAGATATGGCTATTGCAGCAGAGCATTTGCTCAAGACTCGTAAGACCTTGGAGCAAATTCTTGCTGATAATTCTGGTAAATCGGTTGAGCAAATTCATGCAGATGCAGAACGTGATTACTGGATGAGTGCTCAAGAAACTCTTGAATATGGTTTCATCGATGAAATCATGGCTAATAATAATCTTAGCTAGTTTTCATTTATAACTACGAAAAATGCCCCATTTGCGGGCTTTTTTTGATATAATCAATAGAGTACAAATGACCAGAGAGGATTGTCATGTTTAAAAAAGAGGAACGAATGGGTTTCATCATTCATCTATACTATAATCGCGATGCAAAGAAGCTGGCTCATGTTGGAGATATTATTTATCATTCTAAGAAACACCGCTATTTGCAGCTTTATGTGGCAAAAGATCAGGCAGATTCTCTGAAGGAGAGCCTGTCAAAAGAGTCCTATATCAAAAAAATCCAGACTTGCGAGATCCAAAATTTGGATACGAATTTTGTTGGAAGTTTATTTAGAAACCAAGAAAACGCTATTATTTAAAAAAATGTCTTCTTTGGGTTGACAATTGTCAGATAATTCGGTATATTCTTACTATATCATTTGCAAACATAGCAAAAAACAAAATAGAGGAGATTATTCATGAAGAAAAAATTTGCACTTTCGCTTGTAGCTTTTGCTAGTGCTGCGCTTCTAGCAGCCTGTGGAGAAGTTTCTACAAACAACTCATCTGCTACTGGAACAGAAATCGGTAAAACACTTAAGTTCGGTTTCAACTTTGAAGAAACTGGCGCTGTAGCAGCTTACGGTACTGCAGAACAACACGGTGCTCAACTTGCTGTTGATGAAATCAACGCAGCTGGCGGTGTAGACGGTAAGAAAATCGAAGTAACTGATAAAGACAACAAATCAGAAACTGCAGAAGCTGCTACTATTTCTACAAGCTTGGTAACTCAAGATAAAGTTAATACAATCATTGGTCCTGCAACTTCAGGTGCCGTAGCTGCCGCAATTGCAAATGCTGGTAAAGCAGGAGTTCCTTTGGTAACACCAAGTGCAACACAAGATGATTTGACAAATAAACAAGATTATTTGTACCGTGCAACCTTTACTGATGGTTACCAAGGTAAAATCATTTCTAAATATGTAACTGATACTTTGAAAGCTAAAAAAGTTGTTCTCTACTATGATAATTCAAGCGATTATGCAAAAGGAATGGCAGAAGCTTTCAAGAAAGAATACAAGGGTGAAATCGTTGCGACAGAAACTTTCGCTTCTGGTGACTCAGACTTCCAAGCTGCTTTGACAAAAATCAAAGGTAAAGACTTTGATGCACTGATTGTGCCGGGGTATTACACAGAAGCTGGTAAATTGGTGAACCAAGCGCGTGGTTTGGGAATCAACCAAACAATCGTTGGACCTGATGGATTTAGCGATGCCAAGTTCGTTGAGCAAGCAACTCCAGCAGCAGCAACTAATGTTTATTATGTATCTGGTTTCTCAACTTCAGGTGACATGACAGATAAAGCGAAGAAATTCGTTGCAGCTTACAAAGCTAAATATAACGAAGAACCTTCAATGTTTGCAGCCCTTTCATATGACGCAGTTTATATGGCAGCAGAAGCATCTAAGGGTGCAAAAACATCTGTAGATATTAAAGATAACCTTGCTAAGTTAAAAGACTTTGAAGGAGTTACTGGATCTATTACCATCGATAAATATCATAATCCTGTGAAGACAGCCTTGATGATTGGTTTGAAAGATGGTAAAGTAGAAACTGTTGAAACAGTTAAACCTGAATAAAGGGTCTGAGGCTGGGGATAAACCCAGTCTTTGACTTGTTTCTTACTTGCTTATGATGTTTGAGTAGAGACGGCAAGACAAGGCTTCGTCTGAGATTGTTGTTTCTGCTCTTATTTTATATTAGAAAGAGTGGTGTGGAATGCTCGAACAATTTCTTCAGCAATTGGCTAATGGATTGATTTTGGGGAGTGTTTATGCGCTTCTAGCCTTGGGTTATACCATGGTTTATGGAATTATCAAATTGATTAATTTCGCGCATGGAGACATTTATATGATTGGTGCTTTTATGGGATATTACCTGATTAACACCCTTCACCTAAACTTCTTTGTAGCCCTTATTTTATCTATGGTTGGAACAGCGATCCTTGGTGTAGTGATTGAGTTCTTAGCCTATCGTCCTTTGCGCAATTCAACGCGGATTGCAGCTTTGATCACAGCAATTGGGGTTTCTTTCCTCTTGGAGTACGGGATGGTCTTCTTTGTAGGTGCCAATACTCGTTCCTTCCCTCAAGTGATTAAAACAGTGCGTTATACGCTTGGGCCAATTTCGATTTCCAATATTCAATTGATGATTTTGGGAATTTCTATTTTACTCATGGTTGGTTTGCAGTTTATTGTGCAAAAGACGAAAATGGGTAAAGCTATGCGGGCTGTTTCCGTGGATAGCGATGCTGCCCAGCTGATGGGGATTAATGTCAATCGTACGATCAGCTTTACTTTTGCCTTGGGTTCAGCCTTGGCAGGAGCAGCAGGGGTGCTGATTGCTCTTTACTACAACTCACTTGAGCCACTGATGGGAATGACACCAGGTATCAAGTCCTTCGTTGCGGCAGTTTTGGGAGGAATTGGTATCATCCCTGGGGCAGCTTTGGGTGGTTTTGTAATCGGCCTCTTGGAAACTTTTGCAACAGCAGTTGGACTGTCAGATTTCCGTGATGCGATTGTGTATGCGATCTTGATTATCATTCTATTGGTTCGTCCAGCTGGTATTCTAGGTAAAAACGTGAAAGAGAAGGTGTAATGTATGAAAAATAATTTAAAAGTAAATGCGTTATGGCTTGCTCTGATCCTCTTTGGCTATCTATTGATGACAGTGCTTGCTAGCACAGGTATTCTCAATCCTTTCTATCTGCAAATCTTTGAGCAGATTGGGATTAATATTATCTTGGCTGTTGGCCTCAATCTTATCGTTGGTTTTTCTGGGCAATTCTCGCTTGGGCATGCTGGCTTTATGGCCATTGGTGCCTATGCAGTAGCTATTATGGGCTCTAAATCTCCAAACTATGGGACTTTCTTTATTGCTATGTTGGTTGGCGCTGTGATTGCGGGTGCTGTGGCCCTGCTTGTTGGTATTCCGACACTGCGCTTAAAGGGAGACTATTTGGCGATTGCGACCCTTGGTGTTTCTGAAATTATCCGGATTCTGATTGTCAATGGAGGTGACCTGACTAATGGTGCGGCAGGTATCCTATCCATTCCTAACTTTACCTCTTGGCAGTTGGTTTATGTCTTTGTCGTAATTACAACTATTTTGACTCTTAACTTCCTCCGCAGTCCTATCGGACGTAGCACCTTGTCTGTTCGCGAGGACGAGATTGCGGCAGAGTCTGTCGGTGTCAATACAACAAAAATTAAAGTCATTGCTTTCGTTTTTGGGGCTATTACAGCTTCTATTGCAGGTTCTTTGCAGGCTGGATTTGTTGGCTCTGTTGTACCAAAAGACTATTCCTTTATCAATACAATCAATGTCTTGATTATCGTCGTTTTTGGCGGTCTTGGATCAATGACTGGAGCGATCGTTGCGGCAGTGGTATTGGGTATCCTCAATATGCTTTTACAAGATATCTCAAGTGTTCGGATGATTGTTTATTCGCTTGCCCTAATCTTGGTGATGATTTTCCGTCCAGGCGGCTTGCTTGGTACTTGGGAATTTAGCTTGGCTAAGCTCTTTAAAAAGAATAAGGAGGTCAAAGAATAATGGCACTTCTTGATGTGAAAAAATTAACCAAAAATTTTGGAGGACTAACAGCTGTTAGTGACGTGACTCTGGAATTAAACGAAGGGGAACTGGTCGGTCTTATCGGGCCTAACGGTGCTGGAAAAACAACTCTTTTCAACCTTTTGACAGGTGTTTATGAACCGAGTGAGGGAACGGTTACTTTGGATGGTCATTTGCTGAATGGCAAAACACCTTACAAGATTGCAACACTGGGTCTCAGCCGGACTTTCCAAAATATTCGTCTTTTTAAAGATTTGACAGTGTTGGATAATGTACTGATTGCTTTCGGTAATCATCATAAACCTCATGTGTTGGCTTCTTTCTTCCGTCTTCCAGCATTTTATAAAAATGAAGAGGAATTGAAAGCAAAAGCTCTAGAATTGCTGGCTATCTTTGACTTGGATAAGGAAGCAGAAACCTTGGCTAAAAATTTGGCTTATGGTCAACAGCGTCGTCTGGAGATTGTCCGAGCGCTTGCCACAGAGCCAAAGATTCTCTTCTTGGATGAGCCAGCTGCTGGGATGAATCCACAGGAAACAGCTGAGCTGACTGCCCTGATCCGTCGGATTAAAAATGAATTTAATATTACCATCATGCTGATTGAGCATGATATGAGTCTGGTTATGGAAGTAACTGAGCGCATCTACGTACTAGAATACGGTCGCTTGATTGCCCACGGCACACCAGATGAGATTAAGAATGACAAACGCGTTATTGAAGCTTATCTAGGAGGTGAAGCCTAATGTCCATGCTCAAAGTTGAAAATCTATCTGTCCACTATGGCATGATTCAGGCTGTCCGTGATGTCAGTTTTGAAGTCAACGAAGGAGAGGTTGTTTCCCTTATCGGTACCAATGGTGCTGGTAAAACGACCATCCTCCGCACGATCTCTGGTTTGGTTCGCCCAAGTGCTGGGAAGATTGAATTTTTAGGCAATGAAATTCAAAAAGTTCCTGCTCAAAAGATTGTGGCTGCAGGGCTTTCACAGGTTCCAGAAGGGCGCCATGTCTTTCCAGGCCTGACCGTTTTGGAAAATCTTGAAATGGGAGCCTTTCTTAAGAAAAATCGTGAAGAAAATCAAGCCAATCTCAAAAAGGTCTTCTCTCGTTTCCCACGCTTGGAAG
>ERZ773090.854-NODE-854-length-11898-cov-2.87621_pt1 | contig 11898 bp, 9 predicted proteins | sample MGYA00580579_ERZ773090 | MGnify/ENA primary metagenome ERZ773090 (study PRJEB29015, sample SAMEA2738014) | human oral metagenome | biome: human oral; feature: human-associated habitat; material: dental | place: China | collected 2132 ... | reverse complement strand
CATGGCTCGACAGCACGAACACCGATGAACCGCTGGCATCGGGCTTGACGAAGGCGTCGGCGTGGATGGACACGAACAGGTCGGCGCGCACGCCCCGTGCCTTGTTCACGCGCTTGACCAGCGGCACATAGTAGTCGTCGTCGCGCGTCATGATCACGCGCAGGTTCTCTTCCTTCGCCAGCAGCTTGCGCACCCGGTGCGCCACGGCCAGCACCACGTCTTTCTCGTGCGTGCCCTTCGGGCCGGTGGCACCGGGATCCTCGCCGCCATGACCGGGGTCCAGCGCCACGGTGAAGATGCGGGCCACCTCTTCCTGCGCCGGCTGGCGACCGCCAGTGGCGGGCGCCGATGACGGAGAGCCGCCTTTCTGCCCGTTGCGGCGCTGGCCACCGCGGGCATCTGCGTGCTGGCGTGCCTCGGGCGCAGACCTGCCCGCCGGGGCACCGCTTCTGCCCTGGGCGCTGCCTTCCTTCTGCGCCTCGGCGGCCGAGGCGATCAGCTGGTCGAGCGTGTCGTCGGCATGCTTCGGATAGAAGTCCAGCACCAGCCGGTGCTGGTAGTTGCCCGTGGGTTTGAGCGTGAACACCTGCGGTGCCACCGGCTGCTTCAGGTCGAAGACGATGCGCAGGGTTTCGGGGTTGAACTGGCCGATGCGCACCTGCCGCACGAACGGATCCTGCGTGCTGATGCGCGACAGCAGCTCGCGCACCTTCGATTCGACCTGCAGCCCCTCCAGATCGAGAATGACCCGGTTGGGGTTGTCGATCAGCCGGGCACGGAAGGGGATGGCCTGGGTCAGCTCGAAGGTGACCCGGGTGTATTCACGTGACGGCCACATGCGCACGGCCGCAATGCCGTGACGGGTGTCGGTTCTGCCGGACACGCCGGAAGGCGCGGCGCTGTTGAGCGCCGTGCGCTGCAGGGGAGTCTGGGCGGCATGGCTTGTGCTGCCGGATGAGGCGGATTTCCCGCTGGATGAGGCAGGTTTTTTGCCGGATAGAGCGGATTTGCTACTGGATGAGGTTGATCTGGCGGCAGATGACGTGGTTTTGCCGTGGGATGCCGCCGTTTTGCTGCCGCCCGATGCGGCAGTGCGGCCCGACGAAACGCTTCTGCCTCCCGTCGATGCGGCAGCCGTGCGCACGCCGGTGCTGCCCTGGTCACTGCCCGGGCGCTTCGAGGGGTGGCTGACCCGGATGGGCGCCGAGGCCTCGACGGCGCGCAGGGGCAGCAGCAGCGGTGTCGCCAGGCCCAGCGTCAGCAGGCGTCGGCGGCTGCGAGGTGTTTGGCGAGCGTCGTCAGACATGTTGCTCCGGCTGCGCTGTGCGCATGGGCCTCCAGTTGGCGCGCCTCGACATCGTCGGTGAGCGCGAGTCTCAGATCCAGATCGGCACCGGGCAGGGCACCTTCGGCCTGCTCCGGCCACTCCACCAGCATCAGCCCCGCACCGGCAAAGATGTCGTCGAAGCCGGCGTCGAACCACTGGTCTGGCGAAGAGAACCTATATAAATCAAAGTGGTAGATGTTGAACTTCGGTAGATTATAAGATTCGAGCAGGGGGTAGGTGGGGCTCTTGATACGCCCTTTTACGCCCAGCGCACGCAGCAGGGCCCGGGCCAGCGTGGTCTTGCCGGCGCCCAGATCCCCCCGCAGGGTGATCAAAAAGGCTTGTTTGCCAAGGTCTTGCGTGGACAGGGCGGCAGCCAGGGCCTCGGCCCAGTGTCCGGTTTGCCGTTCGTCGGCCAGATGAAAGTGTTGCAAGGTTGTTTCCGCAGCTGTTGGTTTTTCGCCCTTATTCTGGCAAAAACGACAGGGATGATGTTCATGCGTGTTACGGGGCTGTCCCGTCTGCCCCGAAGGCGTGATGTGCGGCTGAACACGCCACGACGTGCGCAGGAAGTCACTATGTGGTGGCCGCCCGTCCGGTTCGGGCCGGACAGGCACCCTGATGCGTGCTATGGGTGCTTCGTCACCGCGCTGGCCTCGTCCATGTGCCGACAAGGCGCCACGCAGGCAAGGCTGGCCCCGACCATGTGCAGGAAGGGGGCTGGCTATTTTCGGGCAGATCGAGGGAAGCTGTGAAGCAGGGGAAGCCGTGAAGACTGACGAAACCGATGGACAGCAGGCCGATGCGGCGGATTCCGTGGCCGGCAGGGCAGCAGTGGCCGCGACCCCGGGTACGACGGCCGCCACCGCCGCGCTGCTGGACGAGGCGCAAATGCAGATACGCCAGTTCTGCGATGCCCTGTGGCTGGAAGACGGCCTGTCGAAGAACACGCTGGAAGCCTACCGGCGCGACCTGCTGCAGCTGGCGCGCTGGCTGGCCGTGCCGGCCCGGGGCGTGGCGCTGGTGGCGGCTTCGGAGGCCGACCTGCTGGCCTGGCTGGCGGCCCAGCACGGGCAGGGCAAGCCCAGTTCGGCCAACCGGCGGCTGACGGTGTACCGGCGCTTCTACCGCTACCTGCTGCGGGGCGGGGTGCGCCAGGACGATCCCACCCTGCGCATCCAGGCCATGAAGCAGCCGGGACGCTTTCCGGACACACTGTCGGAAGCCCAGGTGGAGGCGCTGCTGGCGGCCCCCGATGTCGAAACGGTGCTGGGGCTGCGCGACCGCACGATGCTGGAAGTGCTGTACGCCACGGGCCTGCGGGTGTCCGAGCTGGTGGCCCTGCGGATGGCCGAGGTGTCGATGGTCGACAGCCTGGTGCGCATCGTGGGCAAGGGCGACAAGGAACGGCTGGTGCCGCTGGGCGAGGAGGCGCGTGCCTGGCTGGTGCGCTACCTGCAGGAATCGCGGCCGCGGCTGCTGGGCGCGCATCAGGCCGATGCCGTGTTCGTCACGCAGCGGGGAGCGGGCATGACACGCCAGATGTTCTGGGTGCTGATCAAGCGCCATGCGCTGAAGGCGGGCATTGCCGCGCACCTGTCGCCCCACACGCTGCGCCACGCCTTTGCCACGCACCTGCTCAACCATGGTGCCGACCTGCGGGTGGTGCAGGTGCTGCTGGGGCATGCCGATATTTCCACCACGCAGATCTATACGCACGTGGCCCGCGCCCGGCTCAAGACGCTGCATGCGCAGCATCATCCGCGGGGGTGAGTGCGCGCATAACATGCGCTGGAGCATTCCGGTAATATTGAAACATCATTTTTCTGGATGATCGATCATGGCGTCGTTGCCCGTACAAATCCTGGTCCTGCTGGTGGCCTATCTGATTGGTTCGGTGTCGTTCGGGGTGGTGGTCAGCCGCCTGATGGGGCTGGCCGACCCGCATTCCTACGGCTCGGGCAACCCGGGGGCCACCAACGTGTTGCGTACCGGGAACAAAAAGGCGGCGCTGTTCACGCTGCTGGGCGACGTGGGCAAGGGTGTGGTGGCGGTGCTGCTGGCCAAATGGCTGGCCCCGTCACTGGGGCTGTCGCCGCTGCTGGTCATGCTGGTTGGGCTGGCCGCCTTCATCGGCCACCTGTATCCGGTGTTCCATGGCTTCAAGGGCGGCAAGGGCGTGGCCACTGCCGGCGGGGTGCTGCTGGCCATGAACCCGCTGCATGGGCTGGCCGTGCTGGCCACCTGGCTGGCCGTGGCCTTCGTCACCCGCTATTCGTCACTGGCGGCCATCGTGGCGGCGCTGATGGCGCCCATCTACTGGCAGCTGTTCTACGGCATCGACGCCCGCGCCCTGGTGGTGCTGCTGATTGCCGTGCTGCTGATCTGGCGCCACCGCGAGAACATCAACCGGCTGCTGACGGGCAAGGAATCGAAGATTGGCGGCGGCAGGAAGGCCGCGCCGAAGGTCAAATACCCGCCGCCGCGGGTGGGGGGGCACTGAGCGTCACGCCGCCGGCAGTTCCTCCAGCGGCCAGCGGGGCCGGACATCGAAGTGCAGTGCTTCGCCGGCAGGCAGGGGGCTGGCGGCGGCCAGCCGGCGGGCACCGGCGTAGGCGATCATCGCGCCGTTGTCGGTGCACAGTGCCAGTGGCGGGAAGTGGATCTGCAGCGGCCCCCGGCGTTTAGGCCATCGCTTCACGGCGTCGGCCAGCTTGGCACGCAGGCGGTGGTTGGCACTGACCCCGCCCGAAATCACCAGCCGGTTCAGTCCGGTCTGCTCCAGTGCCTTCAGCGACTTGCCCACCAGCACATCGGTGATGGCCTCTTCCACCTCGCGGGCCAGCCAGGGGCGGTGTTCGGTGGGCAGCCCCTTCTTCACCTGCGTGAGCACGGCCGTCTTCAGGCCGCTGAAGCTGAAGTCCAGATCGGGGCTTTTCAGCTTGGGGCGCGGCAGGCTGAAGACCGGTGCATCGGGCTGGTCCGGATTGGCCTGTGCGGCCAGTGCCGACAGGGCCGGCCCGCCGGGATAGCCCAGCTCCAGCAGCTTGGCGCTCTTGTCGAAGGCCTCGCCGGCGGCGTCGTCCACCGTCTCGCCCAGCAGCGTGTACTGGCCCAGACCATCGACCTGCAGCAGCTGGGTGTGTCCACCCGAGACCAGCAGCGCCACGAACGGGAAGGCCGGCGGATCATCCGACAGCAGCGGCGAGAGCAGGTGACCTTCGAGGTGGTGCACGCCGATGACGGGCCTGTTCAGCGAGAAGGCCAGTGCGGTGGCAACCGCCGCGCCGGTGAGCAGCGCGCCCGCCAGTCCGGGCCCCTGGGTGTAGGCAATGGCGTCGATGCTGTCGAGCGGCCGGCCGGCCTCGGCCATCACCTGTTCCAGCAGCGGCACGATGCGCTCGATATGGTCCCGCGAGGCCAGCTCGGGCACCACGCCGCCATAGCGGTTGTGCATGGCCACCTGGGAGTGCAGGGCCTGTGCCAGCAGGCCGTGGTCGGTGTCGTAGAGGGCGATTCCGGTTTCGTCGCAGGAGGTTTCGATGCCCAGTACCAGCATGGGGGACGCCTTTTCTGTTCAAATCAGCTGGTGCGATGATACGCGGGTTCGGCAGGGGGTAAGGCGGGTGGAAACGTGTGACGTGGTGGTGATCGGCGCCGGTGCGGCCGGGCTGTACTGTGCCGGGCTGCTGGGACAGCAGGGCAGGCAGGTGGTGGTGCTGGATCATGCCCGGCGCATCGGCGAGAAGATCCGCATTTCCGGCGGCGGGCGCTGCAACTTCACCAACCTCAATGGTGCGGACCCGGCCCGCTACCTGTGCACCGACCCGCGCTTCGTGCGCTACGCGCTGAAGGAACATCCACCCGAGCGTTTCATCGCGCGGGTGCGTCACGCGGGTATCGGCTTTCACGAAAAACACCTGGGGCAGCTGTTCTGCAACGACAGCAGCCAGCAGATCATCGACATGCTGCTGGCCGATTGCCGCCGCGGCGGCGTACAGATCCGCCATCCGGTGACGGTGACCGGCATGCAGCGGCTGGTGGTGCGTGAATCACAGGAGCCGGAGGAATCACGCCTGGCAGATCGTCCGTCCGCGACAGGGGCGCCTCCAGTGCCCGGCATCCGGGCCTTGCAGGACACGGACGCCGGACAGGCCCCCCGTTTCGAGATTCGTACTACGGCAGGTGTACTGCGTGCCCGCAGCCTCGTGATCGCCACGGGCGGGCTGTCGATTCCAGCCATCGGCGCCTCGGACTTTGCCTGGCAGCTGGCCACCGAGTGGGGCCTGCAGACCATCGCTCCCCGGCCGGGCCTCGTGCCGCTGACGATGACCTCTTCCGCCTGGCAGCCCTTTGCCGCGCTTTCTGGTGTGGCCCTGCCGGTGGATGTGTCGGTGACGGTCAGTCCACCGGGGCGTGCAAAGACCAGAAAACCGCAGTCTGTACGCTTCGGCGAAGACCTGCTGTTTACCCATCGTGGCCTGTCGGGGCCGGCATCGCTGCAGATTTCCAGCTACTGGCGCGCCGGCCAGCCGCTGTGGCTGAACCTGCTCCCCGGGATAGAACGGGCTGGCGAATGGCTGGTGGATCTGAAGCACGGGCGGCTGGCGGCTTCTCCCCTGTCCGAGGGAAAGCGGGGAGACGGGCAGCCCCATCGCCAGCAGCTGGGGACGATCCTGTCGACACCGCTGCCGGGCCGGCTGGCCCGTGCGTGGCTGGCCGGTGCCGCCACCCTGTCGGGAACGCAGTGGCCACCGCAACTGGCAGCCGCCCTGCAGGGATTGCGTGAGGACATGCGCCTGACCGACCTGCCCGATGCCCGGCTGCGCGAACTGGGGCAGGCGCTCAATGCCTGGCCGCTGGTGCCGGCCGGGACCGAGGGCTACCGCAAGGCCGAGGTGACGGTGGGCGGGCTGGCCACGGCAGAACTGGACCCCACCACGATGATGGCCCGGCGCATTCCAGGCTGTTACTGGATCGGCGAGGCCGTGGACGTGACCGGCTGGCTGGGTGGTTACAACTTCCAGTGGGCCTGGGCTTCGGCCTGGGTGGCTGCGCGGGCACTGGGCAACCATTGAGGCGCCCTTGATGATCAGACCCGGGGAAACTTCTGCCTGCTGTGCAGGACAGCAAGTCCAGACAGGCCCGGGGTGCTTTGCATGCCACAGAGCGATTCGTGGCCCGACGCGCCAGTGGCAGCCGACGGACGAACCCCGCCGGGCGACGGGATGCCGTCATTGCTTGGCAAGTGAACGGTGTCATGGCTATAATGCCGGACTGATCACAATAGCCCCCCACAACGTTTCAAGGAAGGTTTTTTCATGCCACTGGTCCGAGTCAAGGAAAACGAGCCGTTTGATGTTGCCCTGCGGCGCTTCAAGCGAACCATCGAGAAGACCGGCCTGCTCACCGAGCTGCGTGCGCGTGAGTTCTATGAAAAACCGACTGCAGAACGCAAGCGCAAGAAATCTGCTGCCGTGAAGCGCCACCACAAGCGCCTGCGCAGCCAGATGCTGCCCAAGAAAAAATACTGATCCCCCCGGGTCATCCCCCCGGTTCAGTCTTTTTTGACACAGGCTGCTGTGTGCCGGTGCATGTCCGTGAGGGCTGCGCTGGCGTATGGCAGCCGTGCCGTTCTCTGTCGTTTTCATATTCCTCACTGCACGGGTTCCTGAACAGCCCGTGGATAGCCCCATGAATGCAGCTGCTGATCTCAAAACGCGTATCGATGCCGACATGAAGGCGGCCATGCGGGCGCGCGAGAAGGTGCGTCTGGGTGCATTGCGGCTGCTGCTGGCCGCCATCAAGCAGAAGGAAGTCGATGAGCGCATCACGCTCGACGACACCCAGGTGCTTGCCATCATCGAGAAACTCTCCAAGCAGCGGCGAGACTCGATCGAGCAGTTCGAAAAGGCCGGCCGTACCGAACTGGCCGAACAGGAGCGCGCCGAACTGGCCGTGCTCGACACCTACCGTCCCGCCCAGGCCGACGAGGCGCAGATCAGCGCCGTCATCGAGGCCGCCATGGCAGAAACCGGCGCCACCGGCATGGCCGACATGGGCAAGGTGATGGCCATCGTCAAGGCCAGGCTGGCAGGCCAGGCCGATCTCGCTGCCGTGTCCGCCCGGGTCCGTGCCCGGCTGGCCGCCTGAGCGCGCCCGTCTGGCGCACACTCTTCGCCCCATGAAGGTTTGATCCCGCAATCGTTCATTCAGGAGCTGCTGACCCGCGTCGACATCGTCGATGTGGTGGGTCGGTCTGTCAAACTGAAGAAGGCGGGTGCCAATTACCAGGGGCTGTGTCCTTTTCACAACGAAAAGACGCCTTCCTTTTCCGTCTCGCCCACCAAGCAGTTTTACCACTGTTTCGGCTGCGGCGCCCATGGCTCGTCCATCAACTTCCTGATGGAGCACTTCGGCATGGGCTTCGTCGAGGCCGTGCACGAACTGGCCCGCGACGCCGGGCTGACCGTGCCCGAAGACAACTCCCGCGAGGGGCGTGATGCCGCCCAGAAGGCCAGTCAGCAGCTGGCGCTGTCGCAATGGATGGACCGGGCCGCCACCTACTACCGCCTGCGGCTGAAGGAAACCCCGGCGGCCATCCAGTACCTGAAGGACCGGGGCGTGAGCGGCGAGACGGCCAAGCGCTTCGGGCTGGGCTATGCCCCGGCCGGCTGGCGCAACCTCGAGGGGGTGCTGCCCGACTATGCCGCGGAAGACGCCGAGCGGGCCGGGCTGGTGATTGCCGGTGACGAAGGCAGGCGCTACGACCGCTTCCGCGAGCGGGTGATGTTTCCCATCCGCAACCCGCGCGGGCAGATCATCGGCTTTGGTGGTCGCGTGATGGGGGCTGGTGAACCCAAGTACCTGAACTCCCCCGAAGGCCCGCTGTTTTCCAAGGGCCACGAACTCTACGGCCTGTACGAGGCGCGCGAGGGCATTCGCGAAACCGGCCGGGTGCTGGTGGTGGAAGGGTACATGGACGTGGTGATGCTGCACCAGTACGGCTGCACCTATGCCGTGGCCACGCTGGGTACGGCCACGACGGCCGTGCACATCACCAAGCTGCTGCGCCAGGCCGACCGCATCGTCTTTGCCTTCGACGGTGACAGCGCCGGTCGCCGTGCGGCATGGCGTGCGCTGGAGAACGCACTGCCGGTGCTGTCCGACACCAAGCAGCTGGATTTTCTGTTCCTGCCGCCCGAGCACGACCCCGACAGCTTCGTGCGCGAGGAAGGGCTGGAGGCTTTCGAGGCGCTGGTGCGCGATGCGCTGCCGCTGTCGTCCTTCCTGCTCAAGGAGCTGGCCAGCCGGGGCGACATCACCACCCCGGAGGGGCGTGCACGCATGCAGGCCGAGCTGAAGCCGCTGGTGCTGCAGATGCCCGACATTGCGCTGCGCACCCAGATTCTCGTGGACATGGCGGGCCGGCTCGGGCTGCACACCGAAGAACTGGCCTCCTATGTGGGCCTGCAGCTGGCACGTCCTGCCGCACCGTCGGGCCGCAGTGGCCAGGGGCGGAATTTCGGCGGCGCAGGGGGCCATGCGCGCGCCGGCAACGATTACGGTGCGCGCCAGGCTGGTCGGAGCGGTGCTTCGCGCAGCGATGGACGCTGGGGCGGTGCCGCCCAGGGGGCTGGATTTCAGGGCGCTGGTTCCCATGGTGCCCATGGTGACGCCTCTGGCGCTGACCCGTACGGGCGCGGAACCCATGCAGGCGGAAACCGTTCTGGCAGTGGCCATGGCGGATGGACGCGCGAGGGGGGCGCAGGCCGCCCGGATGGAGGGCGTGCCGGTGCAGGGGATGGACGCTGGGGAGGCGCTGTCCAGGGGGCTGCTGGTCATGATGCTGGCCGCCGTGGGGGCTACGGTGATGGCAGCCGGGGGGCAGATGCCGCCGGCCGGGACCGGAACTTCGGCAGCAGGGCAGGTCGCGATGGCGGTTTCGCCGGTCGTTCCGGGTTTTCCGCTTCGGGGCCGGGGGGCGTCGGGGGCGGCCGTCTGCGCCCGACACCCACCACGCTGGTGCAGCGTGTCTGCCTGCTGCTGGCCTACTACCCGGCGCTGGCGCAGGAGCCGCTGGAAGACGAAAACCTGCTGCCGCAGCGCCTGCTGGACTGGCGGGCGCGGCTGGCCGGGCTGCCGGTGGGGGCGCACTTTGCCTCGGTGCTGGCCGGTGTGCGGGAAGAATCGCCCGCACAGGCCGCCTTCATCGAGCAGCTCGACGAGAAGGACGCGGGCGTGATGGCCAGCATGGGCTACGACGAAGCCCAGAAGGATTACTTCAATGCCCTGGACCGGCTGCGGCTGGACCAGGCCCGGCACGAACTGGTGCGGGCCGTCAGCCAGGGCCTTGATGAACCGGGGGTACGAACCCGATATGAGGAACTGACGGCTGTGATCAAGCGCTTATCCGAGCGGGGAGCGGGCTGATATGATTAGAGTTTCTTCATATTGGGGCAGGTCCGTGCCCGTTCGCAGGCATGGCGTGCAGGCCACGGGGCACACGCCGGCTTGCGGGGTGCTTCGCCGGTGCCTGCGCACGGCCCGCGGACCGGGCCGGCCGGGGCCCGGCATCGTGGGCGCAGGCCGGTATGCGGCTCCGCGGGCAGTACAGGCGGCCGAAGGCGTCTTCTTCGGTAACGGACAATGAACCTCACCCCGGCGGTGAGTCATCGAGGTTAGGGAGCAGGCGGGCAGCACGGTTTCCGGAAGATCCGGAACCGGCGGGCTGCCCGGAGGCTCGAACAGGCAAGGCGGAAATCAACGTGGCAAAAGACTCTGACAAAACTGCAACCCAGGAAGAAGTGACCGGCGCAGCCGCACCGGCCGCCGAGGGCGCCGAAGCCAAACCGGCGAAGAAGGCCAGGGCCGAAAAACCGGCCAAGAAGGCCGCCAGCAAGACCGTCAAGGCCGAGAAGGCCGAAAAGACCGACAAGGCCGCGAAGGCTGATGGCGCCGAGGCTTCCGACGGTGAGGAAAAGGCCGCAAAGCCGAAGGCCAGCCGTGCGAAGAAGGCCGATGGCACCAAAAAGCCGGCCAAAAAATCAGCCAGCAAGAAAAAGGCTGCGGCGAAGCCGGCGGCCGGCGGTGAACTGGATGATGATGACGGCTTCGAGGACGGTGGCGACTACGACGTGATCTCCACCGACGACGGCGACAGCGACAGCGACGGTGACGATCTGGACGGCGTGGATGAAGGCGTGGACGAGGTGCCTGCCGCGCCGGCCAAGGGCCGCTCGCGCGACAAGCGCTCGAAGGAAAAGGCGCTCATCAAGGAAGCGCTGGCCAGCGTCAAGCAGGGCGTGACCGAAGAGGAAATGGAAGCGCGCCGCAGCCGTCTGCGCCAGCTGATCAAGCTGGGCAAGGAGCGGGGCTTCCTCACCTACGCCGAGATCAACGACCACCTGCCCGAGGGGCTGACCGAGGTCGAGGCCATCGACCAGATGATCGGCACCTTCAGTGACATGGGCATCTCGGTGTACGAGCAGGCACCCGACACCGACTCGCTGCTGCTCAACGACCGCACCGTCACCTCGTCGGACGACGACACCGAGGAGGAGGCCGAGGCCGCCCTGTCGTCGGTCGATTCCGCATGTACATGCGCGAGATGGGTTCGGTCGAGCTGCTCACCCGCGAAGGCGAAATCGTCATTGCCAAGAAGATCGAGGAAGGTCTGAAGGACATGATGCACGCCATCTCGGCCTGCCCGACCACCATTGCCGAGGTGCTGGAACAGGCCGAGAAGGTGCGCGAGGGCCAGCTGCGCGTGGACGAGATCGTCGATGGCCTGCTCGACCCCGAGGCCGACGAGGAAATGTCCTTCGGCCCGTCCCGTTCGGACAGCGACGATGACGACGAGGCCACGGTGGCCGCCATGAACAACGCCAAGCTCGAAGAGCTGAAGGAAGAGGCGCTGTCGCGCTTCGACCGCATCGGCGAGTTCTTCGAGGCCATGCGCCAGGCGCTGGAAAACGAGGGCTACAAGTCCGGGCCATACCTGGCCGCGCAGGAATCGGTGCAGAAGCAGCTGATGTCCATCCGCTTCACCGCCAAGGTGGTGGAAAAGCTGTGCGACATGCTGCGCGCGCAGGTGGACGAGGTGCGTACCGTCGAGCGCACCATTCTGGACATCTGCGTCAACCGCGTGGGCATGGACCGCGGCCACTTCATCCAGAGCTTCCCGGGCAACGAAACCAACCTGGCCTGGGTGGACAACGAGCTGGCCACCAGCCCGCGCTACGCCGACGTGCTGACCCGCAGCATCCCCGACATCCAGGATCTGCAGCAGAAGCTCATCGACCTGCAGGCCCGCGTGGTGCTGCCGCTGCCCGACCTGAAGGAGATCAACAAGCGGATGGCCATGGGCGAGATGAAGGCGCGCAAGGCCAAGCGGGAAATGACCGAGGCCAACCTGCGTCTGGTCATTTCCATTGCCAAGAAGTACACCAACCGCGGGCTGCAGTTCCTCGATCTCATCCAGGAAGGCAACGTGGGCCTGATGAAGGCCGTGGACAAGTTCGAGTTCCGCCGTGGCTTCAAGTTCTCCACCTACGCCACCTGGTGGATCC
>ERZ773090.850-NODE-850-length-11953-cov-7.60052_pt1 | contig 11953 bp, 9 predicted proteins | sample MGYA00580579_ERZ773090 | MGnify/ENA primary metagenome ERZ773090 (study PRJEB29015, sample SAMEA2738014) | human oral metagenome | biome: human oral; feature: human-associated habitat; material: dental | place: China | collected 2132 ... | reverse complement strand
CATAATTTTTATTTATTCTTTTATATTTAAAAAAATTTATGAAAAAAACTTGAAATATTAAGTATTTTCGGTTATCATTAATGATGAATAATATTAAGAGTGTTTTGAAAAAATTAAGAAATATGTTATTATAAGAATATGCTATTATAATTTACATAAGAAAAGTGCAGGAGGAGAAAATGGCTAAACAAAAATATTATGCTTATTTTTTTGATGAAAAAAATAATGGAATAGTAAACACTTGGGCAGAGTGTGAAAAAATAGTTCAAGGGACAAAAGCCAGATACAAATCATTTATAGATAAATTAGTTGCTCAAGATTGGTTGGATTCTGGTGCAAGTTATGAAAGAAATATAGGTTTGAATGCACCTGTAAATACAACATTAGAAAAGGGAATATATTTTGATGCAGGTACAGGTAGAGGTATTGGTGTAGAAGTCAGAGTCACAGATGAAAATAAAGAAAATATTTTAGATAAAATATCTCAAAGTGCATTAAAAAAAATATTAAAGGATACTACTTGGTTTAAAAATGAATTTGGAAATATTCAGGTTGAAGCAGGGAAAACAAATAATTTTGGAGAACTTATAGGATTTTATTTTGCTTTAAATTGTGCAAAATTATTGAAATGTAATGTTATTTCAGGAGATAGTCGTTTAGTTATTGATTATTGGTCTTTGGGTAGATTTCATGAAAGTAGTTTAGAGCAAGATACAATAAAGTATATAAATAAAGTTATTTTATTAAGAAAGGAGTTTGAAAATAATAAGGGAATAGTAAAACATATCTCTGGTAATATTAATCCAGCAGATTTAGGTTTTCATAAATAGGAGGTTTTAAAATTGGAGGATAAGTTTGTATTATTTAGTAATCAACATTTTATAACAATGGGAATTGGTTTTGCTTCCTGTATTTTATTAATGTTTTTAGGATTTTTTACAGAGAAAAAGACTGCTTTTGCTAAAATTATAGCTATTGTTGTTTTAGGAATAAAAATAGCAGAGTTATTATTTAGACATTATTATTATGGAGAAACAGTAGCTGAACTTTTACCACTACATCTATGTCCAATAGTGATAATACTTTCTATTTTTATGATGTTTTTTCATAGTGAGGTTTTATTTCAGCCAGTTTATTTCTGGTCAATAGGAGCATTTTTTGCAATACTTACACCAGATATAAGAGATGGAATGAGCAATTTTGCTTCTCAAAGTTTTTTTATAACTCATTTCTTTATTTTATTTAGTACAGCTTATGCTTTTGTTCATTTTAGATTTAGACCAACAAAAGCTGGATTTATTGGGTCTTTTCTAATGTTAGTAATACTTGCATTTATAATGTATTTTATAAATAATAGATTGGGAACAAATTACTTATATGTCAATTATCCACCAGCAACAAAAAGTTTAGTTGATTTTATGGGACCATGGCCATATTATATATTCTCTCTTGCTGGAATAGATATAGCAATTTCTTTCTTTATGTATCTACCATTTAGAAAAAATAAGAAAACAAAATATGGAAGTTGGAAAAGTTATTAAGATATATAAAAAGGAGCTTTAAGCTCCTTTTTTATTAAGTATTTTTAATCTTTTTTTCTGTAAATTCTAGGTGAAACCAAAATTAAAAGTGGAATTATTTCCAAACGCCCTAATAACATTCCTAATGATAAAATAATTTTTGTAAATGCTGAATAACTTGCAAAATTTGATGTAGGACCAACTGTACCAAGTCCAGGACCTATATTATTAAATGTTGCAAGTACAGCACTTAATGCTGTTATAAAAGTATCAGACTCCCAAGCAGTAATCAACAATAGTATAAAAAGTATAACTGAATAGAGTATAAAATAACTATCTACTCCTTCAAGCACATTCTTATCTAATGTTTTTCCTTCAAGTTGTATGTTTAAAACTTTATTTGGGTGACCTATTTTTTTAAATTCTCTTACAAATTTTTTTATAAGTATAGCAAGTCTGGAAACTTTAAAGCCTCCCGCTGTTGATCCTGCACAAGCTCCACAAAACATCAAAAACATAAGAATGGTTTTTGAAAATGTTGGCCATTTATCAAAATCTACTGTTGAAAATCCAGTGGTTGTAATAATAGAAGAAACTGTAAAAAATACATCTCTTATCATTCTTGAAATTGAAGAATAAAAAGGACGAATATTAATACAAATAAGTGTAGTCGCTATAAAAATTATGCTCAAATAATATCTGGCTTCTTCACTTTTAAAAACTTGCTTGATATTACCTAAAATCAAAAGATAGAACAAGTTAAAGTTAAGTCCAAAAGCTATCATACCAATGGAAATTACATAGTCTATATAGGCACTGTTATAAAAACCTATACTTGTATTTTTACAACTAAATCCTCCTGTTCCAGCTGTTCCAAAAGCATGAATACAAGCATCAAATAAAGGCATTCCTCCTAATAATAAAAAAATTATCAATATAATAATCATTGAGATATAAATTATATATAAGATTCTTGAATTGTAATTCATTTTAGCAACGATTTTTCCAACTGTTGGACCTGGAACTTCTGCTCTCATTATATGTAATGCTTGATTATTTCCTTTTGGAAGTATTGCTAAAACCAAAACTAATACCCCCATACCACCAACAACATGAGTGAGGCTCCTCCAAAATAATATAGACTTACTTAAACTTTCAACTTCTGAAAGTATGCTAGCACCTGTTGTGGTAAAGCCACTTACACTTTCAAAGAAAGCATCTACCATATTAGGAATAGAACCACTGATAATAAAAGGTAATGCTCCGAAAAATGATATAAGTAGCCAAGATAGAGAAACAATTACTAAACCCTCTTTTGAAAAAAAAGATTGATTTTCAGGAGTTTTATCTGATAAAAAATAACTTAGTATACATAAAATGATTATTGGGATAACATAAGCCATTGAAAGCTTTAATCCTTCCTTATAGTAAATACTTACTGCGAGTGGAAATAAAAATAAAGCCATCATTAGCTTGAATAGATTTGATATAACATAAGATATAATTTTAGTATTCATTTTTTACTTCCTTTTATTTTTTTCAATCAATTCATCAGACATTTTTTTAATTGTATCAAGATCAATTAAAGAAAATTGTTCTTCTGGACTCATCTTATTAAATTTTTCAAGTGGAAGAGATTTTTTTTCTATCATATCAACAGGAGATATACCCATATTTTTTTCACTTGGAAAAGGGAGCCATTCTTTAAGTTCTGCACTTGGATTAAAAATAGCAAATGCTGGTATACCAACTCCTTGTGCTAAATGTCTTGCTCCTCCTTCATTTCCTATATAGTAATCACAATTTTCTAAAAATGGTACTAAATCTTTTATTGTAGGAGTTTCAATAGAAGAAAAAATATTTTTATTATCTCCAATTTCTTTATGAATTTTTTGTATTTCATCTTTTTGATCTGCTGAATAGAAAAATATTATTTGAGCATCATATCTATCAATTAAATATTTTACAAGTTCTTTCATTTTCTGAATAGGATATATTTTATGAGAAACTCTTGAATAAATTGAAAATGCAATAACAGGTTTAGAAAAATCCACTCCTGCTTCTAGCATTTTTTTCTTATATTTTTCCTTTTCTTCTGAACTTGCAAAGAATTTAAAATCATAATCTTTTTTTACATCAAAACCTGCTTCTTCAAATGGAGGAAGAAGTTGATTTAAAAATTTATCCACTTTATTTAAAGATTCTTTTTCTTTCATTTTATAGTTATAGAAAAATCCTCTTTTTTTCTTGTATCTTCCTATTCTAAAAGGAGTTTTTCTTGAAAACATACAAAATAACTCACTTTTAGGAGTAGACATAATATCAATTATAATATCATATTTTTTTCTCGTAACATTATAAACTTTCTTTATATATTTAAAAGGATTCTTTTGTTCTTTTTTAGTTACAGTGATAACATTATCTATATAAGGATGTCCTTCAAAAAGTGGAGCAGCATCCTCATATAAGACAAAATCAACTTTTGAATTAGGAAAGGTCAATTTTAATGAATGGCATAGGGGTAAACTTAAAATAGCATCTCCTATTCTTTTAAATCTTACAACTAAAATATTTATATTGTCATTTTGTTTAAACACAATTATTCACCTTTTTCTTCATCTTCTTCAACTTCGACGAATTCTTCTATTATTTCATCTTCATTTTCAATTTTATCATCTTCACTTCCAAATCTTTTATAGAAATATGAAAGTATATTTAATAAAACATAAGTATATGAAATAATAAATACACTGTAATCCAACGTCCAATACATAGTTACTAAAAGTCCTAAAATAATAAGTATAGCTAGTTTTTTAGGAATAAAAGAAAAAGTCTTATCGGGAGTTTTAAATGGTATTGTACTTACCATTAGACCTGCTGATATTACTGAAACTGCTATAAATATTCTTATATTAAATATTCTTAAACCAAATGTTGCCTCTAAAACATTACAAATCATAATATAAGATACAACCATTGCAGCAGCATTAGGAATAGGCATTCCACTAAAATCTCCTTTTTCACTTGAAGCAACATTTATGATATTAAATTTAACCAATCTCATTACCCCACAAAGTGCATAGAGAAATGAAACTGGAACTATAAATGGACTTGCTGGAACACTTTTTGATAGTATTGCATAAATTAACATAGAAGGAGCAAGACCAAATGAAATTGCATCACAGAATGAATCGAATTCTTTTCCAAATTCACTAAATGCATCCAATTTTCTTGCAGTTTTTCCATCTAAACCATCACATACCATAGCAAGTAAAATAAACCATATTGCCATATTAAAATTGTTTTTTATGGATTCAGTTATGCTTAAATAACCTAAAAACATATTTCCTGCTGTAATAAGATTAGGAGCGATATACTTTTTTTTAACCATTTTTCTTACCTCACTTTTTTTGAATAAAATAATCTCCATAATTATAGCATTTTTTCAATTAAATTTCTATTTCAATAATTTTATTTGTTTACCTATTTACAAAAGTTAATAAATAGTGTATCATATCCGTAGATAATTAAAATAAAAATTCGTATAAGCCTAATATATGGAAGGGCGTCCCTACGGTTAACCGTAAATTAACCAGCTACGAAAAATGTTTTTACTGTATTTTTTTGTATAGGAAGTGTTTTTTGTGTGCTTTATAAAACGGAGGAAGACAGTGAAATTAAGAGATAAAAAAAATATAAATAAAATAAAATTTAAGATAGCTGTTTTTTATGGGATAGTTGCGGGCTGTTATAAGTGTATATTGTAATCTGAGTTTTTATGCTCAGATTTTTTTATTTAAAAAAAATTTTAAACTATTATGGAGGAAAAAATGTCAGATTTAAGATTTTTTGTTGAGAAGAAAAAAGGCTTTGATTTAGATGCAAAAAGATTAAAAAAACAGTTTAAAGAAGAATTAGGGGTAAATGTTAAAGATTTAAGACTTATAAACTGCTATGATATTTTTAATCTTAACGATAACAAAGAAGATATTGAAAAGATTAAAGAAATGATATTATCAGAACCAGTTACTGATACTATTACAACAGAGTTAGATTTAAAGGGGAAAAAATATTTTGCTGTTGAATTTTTACCAGGACAATTTGATCAAAGGGCAGATTCAGCCTTACAATGTATTGATATAGTGTCAAGTACAAAACAAAATGCAGATGTATTAACTTCAAAGATTATTATATTAAATAACGAGCTTAGTGATGAAGAATTAAGTAAAATCAAGAAATTCTATATTAACCCTATTGAAATGAGAGAAAAAGATTTATCTGTATTAAAGAAAGAGGAGATTTTATTTAATTCAGAGGTTATTACTTATAATGATTTTACTTCTTTAAATGATAAAGATTTAGAAAAAATGAGAGTTGATTTAGGACTTTCTATATCTTTTGAAGATTTAAAATTTATTCAAGAACATTTTAAGAAAATAAATAGAAATCCTACTGAAACTGAAATAAAAGTTTTAGACACTTATTGGTCTGATCATTGTAGACATACAACATTTGAAACAAAAATAAATAAAGTTACATTTCCTAACTCAGAATTTGGAAAGCAAATGGAAAAAGAATTTAATGACTATTTAAAATTAAAAGAAGAAGTGTCTAGGAAAAGAGATGTTTCTCTTATGGATATGGCAACAATAGTTGCAAAATATTTAAAGAAAGAAGGAAAGTTAGATAATTTAGAAGTTTCTGAAGAAAACAATGCTTGTTCTGTATATGTAGATGTTGAAGTGGAAGATTTTGAAGGAAAGAAAGCTATTGAAAAATGGCTATTGATGTTTAAAAATGAAACTCATAATCATCCAACTGAAATAGAACCTTTTGGTGGAGCTTCAACTTGTTTAGGAGGAGCTATAAGAGATCCATTATCTGGTAGAGCTTATGTATATCAGGCAATAAGAGTTACTGGTTCTGGAAATCCACTTGAAACTGTTGAAGAAACTTTAAAAGGAAAATTACCTCAAAAGAAAATTACAACAGGGGCAGCCAGTGGTTATTCTTCTTATGGAAACCAAATAGGAATTGCAACTACATTGGTATCTGAAATTTATCATGAGGGATATAAGGCAAAAAGAATGGAAGTTGGAGCAGTTGTAGCAGCAGCACCTGTGGAAAATGTAGTTAGAAAATCTCCTGTACCTACTGATAGTATAATTATCATAGGGGGAAAAACAGGTAGAGATGGTTGTGGAGGAGCAACAGGTTCTTCTAAGGAACATAATGATAAATCACTTTTATTATGTGGAGCAGAGGTCCAAAAAGGTAATGCACCAGAAGAAAGAAAAATACAAAGATTATTTAGAAATCCAAATGCCACAAAACTTATTAAAAAATGTAATGACTTTGGAGCAGGAGGAGTTTCAGTTGCTATTGGAGAATTAGCAGATGGAGTTGAAGTAAATCTTGACTTAGTTCCTGTTAAATATGAAGGACTTAATGGAACAGAGCTTGCTATATCTGAATCCCAAGAAAGAATGGCAGTTATAGTTTCAAAAGAAGATACAGAAAAATTTCTAAAATATGTAGATGAAGAAAATTTACTTGGAACAGTAGTAGGTTATGTAACAGATAAAAATAGATTGACTTTAAATTGGAAAGGTAAAGCAATAGTAGATATTTCAAGAGATTTTTTAAATACTAATGGAGTTAAACAAAATATAGATATAGAAGTTAGAGATTATAAAAATGAAAATGTTTTTGAAAAATTTAAAACTTCTGATAGCAGTTTAGAAAAGAAATGGCTACATAATATTAAAAAATTAAATGTTACTTCTCAGAAAGGTTTAGTTGAAATGTTTGATTCTTCTGTTGGAGGAGGAACTATATTAGCAGCATTTGGTGGAAAATACCAAATGTCACCAACTGATGTTTCTGTAATGAAATTCCCTGTTTTAGATAAAAACACAGATACTGCTTCTGCTATAACTTGGGGATTTAACCCTTATATTTCTGAATGGTCTACATACCATGGAGCTATTTATGCAGTAGTAGAATCATTGGCTAAACTGGTAGCAGCAGGAGTGGACTATAAAACTGCTAGACTTTCATTCCAAGAATATTTTGAAAAACTTGGTAAAGATTCATATAAATGGTCAAAACCATTTCTTGCATTACTTGGAGCTATGAAAGTACAAAAAGATTTTGATGTGGCAGCCATTGGTGGTAAAGATTCTATGAGTGGAACATTTAATGATATATCTGTACCTCCTACATTAATTTCATTTGCAGTTAGTCCTGTAAATGTAAATGATGTTATTTCAACTGAATTTAAAAAAGCTAAAAATAAAATATATTTAGTTGAAAATAAAATTAATCAAAAAGATTTCTTATTTAATAGTCAAGAATTAAAAGAAAATTTTGACTTTCTATTAAAAAATATAAAAGATAAAAAAATAGTATCTGCAATGGTTATAAAAATGGGTGGAGTTGCAGAAGCGTTGTCAAAAATGAGCTTTGGAAATAGATTAGGTTTTGAAATAAATGATAAAGATGTAGATTTATTCAGTTTAAAACCAGCTTCCATTTTGATTGAAGCAACAGAAGAGGTATCATATAAAAATGCTATTTTACTGGGAGAAGTTACAGATAAATTTGAAGGAAAAGTCAATGGAGAAAAGATTGATTTAGAAGAAGTTGAAACTACTTGGTTAAATAAATTAAATCCTATTTTTCCATATAAGTTAGAAGAAAAAATAGAAACTTATGATATTAAAAATAAAATTGGAGAAAAGAAAATCCATAAATCTTCTATAACTATTGCTAAACCAAGAGTTGTTATAGCTGCTTTCCCAGGAACTAACTCTGAATATGATATGTATAATAGATTTAATGAAAATGGTGGAGAAGCAAAGATAACTTTACTTAGAAATTTAACCCAAAAACATTTAGTTGAATCAGTTGATGAAATGTGTAAAGATTTAAGAAATTCTCAAATATTTGTTCTACCTGGTGGGTTTAGTGCAGGAGATGAACCTGATGGTTCAGGTAAATTTATGGCAGCAGTTTTACAGAATCCAAAACTTATGGATGAAATAAAGGCTTTCTTAGATAGAGATGGACTTATTTTAGGTGTATGTAATGGTTTTCAAGCCTTAGTTAAATCTGGATTATTGCCTTATGGAGAAATTGGAAATGTTCATGAAAATTCTCCTACTCTTACATTTAATAAAATAGGTAGACATATTTCTCAAATAGTAAAAACAAAAATAGTTACAAATAATTCTCCTTGGTTATCATCTTTTGAAATAGGTGAAACATTTGATATACCAGTATCACATGGAGAAGGAAGATTCTATGCCAGTGATGAAGTGCTAAAACAACTATTTGAAAATGGGCAAATAGCAACTCAATATGTAAACTTTGATTTAGAGGCTACAAATGAATTTAGATTTAATCCTAATGGATCTAGCTTTGCTATTGAAGGAATTGTGTCTCCTGATGGTAGAATTTTTGGAAAAATGGGACACTCAGAAAGATATTCAAGAGATACATTTAAGAATATAGATGGTAATAAAAATCAAAACTTAATATTAAATGGAATTAAATACTTTAAATAAACGGAGGAAAAATGAAAGTAGGAATTATATTTGGAAGTAAGTCAGATGTTGATGTGATGAAAGGAGCAGCAGACTGTTTAAAAAAGTTTGGAATAGAATATTCTGCACATATTTTATCTGCACATAGAGTTCCAGAACTTTTAGAGGAAACATTAGAAAAATTTGAGAAAGAAGACTATGGAGTTATTATTGCAGGTGCAGGACTTGCAGCACATTTACCAGGGGTAATTGCTTCAAAAACAATTTTACCTGTGATAGGAGTACCTATTAAGGCAGCAGTTGAAGGCTTAGATGCACTGTTTTCAATAGTACAAATGCCTAAATCAATTCCTGTTGCAACAGTAGGGATAAATAATTCATATAATGCAGGAATGTTAGCAGTGGAAATACTGGCAGTTGGAAACAAAGAATTAAAAACAAAACTTTTGGAATTTAGAAAAGAAATGAAAGAAGATTTCAAAAAAAATATACATGTGGAATTATAAATTTATATAAAATAAAAATAAATTCTAATAGGTTTAGAAATAAGCGAATTGCATTGTAGATTTTAGGAAAAAATTTGAAGGAAGTGAGCCGAGCAAATCTCAACATGTTTGAGCTAACTTGTTAGCGAGTTGGTTGAATTTGCAGCGAACGTCAAATTTTCTCCGTTAAGGAATCTACCTAGCAATGAGCTATTTCTTAAACTATTTTAAATTAAGGGAGGAATGAAGATGGAAAAAGGTAAATTTATTTATGAAGGTAAGGCAAAACAATTATATGAAACTGATGATAAGGATTTAGTTATTGTTCATTATAAAGATGATGCAACAGCAGGGAATGGGTCAAAAAAAGGGACTATTCATAATAAAGGGATAATGAATAATGAAATAACAACTTTGATATTCAATATGTTAGAAAAAAATGGAATAAAAACTCATTTTGTAAAAAAATTAAATGATAGAGATCAGTTATGTCAAAGAGTAAAAATATTTCCTCTTGAAGTTATAGTTAGAAATATAATAGCTGGTTCTATGGCTAAAAGACTTGGAATAAAAGAAGGGACTAAAATAAATAATACCATATTTGAAATTTGCTATAAAAATGATGAATATGGAGATCCTTTAATAAATGACCATCATGCAGTTGCTTTGGGAATAGCAACTTACGATGAACTTAAAAAAATCTATGAAATAACTGAAAAAATAAATAATCTTTTAAAAGAAAAATTTGATAAGATAGGAATAACATTAGTAGATTTTAAAATTGAATTTGGTAAAAATTCTAAGGGAGAAATTTTACTTGCCGATGAAATCACTCCTGATACTTGTAGATTATGGGATAAGAAAACAGGTGAAAAATTAGATAAAGATAGATTCAGAAGAGATTTAGGAAATATAGAAGAAGCGTACATAGAAGTGGTTAAAAGATTAACTGAAAGCAAATAATTAGTTAAACTATAAAAGGAGTATCAATAAGAAATGGGAATATTGGCTTTACACTCAAAGAAAGTTAGAAAAGATTTAGTAGGGATTGCATATTATGGAATGTATGCTTTACAACATAGAGGACAAGAAGGAGCAGGATATACTATTTGTGATTCAATCACTAATGGAGAAGTGAGAATAAAAACTGTTAAAAATGTTGGGCTTGTATCAGATGTTTTTAAAGTAGAAGATTTTCAAAAATATATTGGAAATATTTTAATAGCACACACAAGATATGGTAGTAAAAATACAGTTTCTGCAAGAAATTGTCAACCTATTGGTGGAGAATCTGCTATGGGCTATATATCTCTTGTTCATAATGGAGATATATCAAATCAAGTTGAATTAAAACAAGAATTATTAAAGAATGGTTCTTTATTCCAAACAGCAATAGATACTGAGATTATATTAAAACTTTTAAGTATCAATGGCAAATATGGATATAAAGAAGCAGTTTTAAAAACTGTTAAAAAATTAAAAGGTTGCTTCGCTCTTGCAATAATAATAAATGATAAACTTATAGGAGTTCGTGATCCAGAGGGATTAAGACCATTATGTTTAGGAAAAATAGTTAAAGATGATATGTATGTTTTAGCTTCTGAATCTTGTGCATTAGATGCCATTGGTGCTGAATTTATAAGAGATATAGAAGCAGGAGAAATGGTAGTTATAGATGATAATGGAGTGGAAAGCATAAAATATAAACCTAGTACAAAAAAAGCAAGCTCATTTGAATATATTTATTTTGGAAGACCAGATAGTGTTATAGATGGAATAAGTGTTTATGATTTCAGACATCAAACAGGTAGATGTTTATATGAACAAAATCCAATAGAGGCTGATATTGTTATAGGAGTTCCTGATTCAGGTGTTCCAGCAGGGATAGGATATGCAGAAGCAAGTGGAATACCTTATTCAGCAGCACTTTTAAAAAATAAATATGTAGGAAGAACATTTATTGCTCCTGTCCAAGAGCTAAGAGAAAGAGCAGTAAGAGTTAAATTAAATCCAATTAAAGAATTAATTAAAGGAAAAAGAGTTGTTGTTATAGATGATTCTATTGTTCGTGGAACAACTTCAAAAAAATTGATAGATATCTTATTTGAGGCAGGAGCAAAAGAAGTTCATTTTAGATCAGCCTCTCCTGTTGTTGTAGAAGAATCATATTTTGGAGTAAATATAGATCCTAATAATAAATTGATGGGAAGCTATATGAGTGTTGAAGAAATTAGAAAAGTAATAGGAGCAACAACTTTGGATTATCTTTCATTAAAAAATTTAAAGAAGATTTTAAATGGTGGAGAAGATTTTTATACGGGATGCTTCAAAGAAGATAGTAATTAAAAAATAGTTCGTTACTAGCCAGATTTCTTAACAGATAAAAATTAAGAATTCGCTG
>ERZ773090.841-NODE-841-length-12101-cov-3.56492_pt1 | contig 12101 bp, 23 predicted proteins | sample MGYA00580579_ERZ773090 | MGnify/ENA primary metagenome ERZ773090 (study PRJEB29015, sample SAMEA2738014) | human oral metagenome | biome: human oral; feature: human-associated habitat; material: dental | place: China | collected 2132 ... | reverse complement strand
AAACAATATAGCCCCGTTCAAAAAAATAGGGGGCAATTTCCGAACATTAAAAGAATAATAATTATATTTGTTCGACTATCGTTTTCAAAGCTTGACAGCTGATTGACAGATCAAAGCAGACCATTTCGTTCTCTAATCGCTCTTGCATCGTTACATCCCTTGCAACTTGCTTTCAAGTTTGTTCTGTCTAATCTTCTGTTCCAATCTTTCTTGATTGGAATGACATGATCTGTCATCGTTGCTTCTTCGCCACAATACTCACAAATATAATCATTCTCAAGCAGAACGATTCGACTCGTCTCTTTCCAAACTTTTGAATTGTAAAACGCTTTGACTTCACGATCATACTTCCATCTCAAACGATTGTATTCTCTGTATTCGTCTGAACGAGAGCCATAATCACTTAATGTTCTTCTTCCGTGCTGCATCGTTAGTTTTTGCGGCCGCATACCTTCTCACCAAATCTTTTTTAGATCAATAAACAAAAAGAGCAGTGGTCTTCTGCCCTTTTTTGATACTACTATAATAGCACGTTGAAACTGCCACGCACTGACAATCACTGCCATTTACTGCCAAAGACTGCCATTTACTGACAGAAGCGGTCTAAATCGCGTTTGGCTTGTCTAAGTAAACGATAGTAGGTTCTATCGCTGCAGTTCAACTCATCCATCACTTGCCACTTGGTCATCTTGTCGATATAAACCAAGCTCAATATAGCCTGACTATCCGTATTATCCAGAGAGTCAATCAGCCCCTGCAGTTCTCTTTGCTTCCTGATAGCTTCAGCAGTCTTCTGCTCTATTTCTTCCTTGGCCGTTATCAACTCGACATAGATATCATCTTGCTTACGTTTAACGCCTCCCGAAACTTTGTCCGGAGAAAATTTCTGGCTAGACAAGAGCGAGGCTTCAACCTTATCTCTTCGTCTAATCAAACTTGCAATATATAGATCAAGATTTCTTAAATCCTTTAAAATAGCTTTCGCCTTACTCACTCTCTGTCTCCTTTTATGATATAATAATCTTATTGTGATTTTAGCTGAGGCAGAGAGTGCCTTGGCTTTTTTTTAGTACTGATTAAGGATTTTTACAACTTCAATTAGCGGTAACGGCACTCTGATTTGTTTTTCTTCGTATGAGAAGAACCTAGGGATTTTAAAATAAATGATTGTTTGATTTGGTGCCCCTTGCCTCATTGTATCAATGTATTTCACCAAATCGCTATTGAATGCGATATTGCCTAACAGGACGAACCTTGGCATTTCTTTCCTGACAAGTCTTTGTCTTCCTGAATATGGATATTTTTTAGGTTTCATTATTCTCCTCCAAAAGTTCTGGATTTTCGTAGATATTGCCAACGACTTCCAACAGAATACTTTTAGCAAATGGCGAGTTGAATGGTATTGTCCCAAAATTCTTGCCAGAGTCTCGCCCTAGCAGAAGACTGGCTTCTTCTTTGATCACAGTTTCAATCTGATATTCCCATTTTGCTTTAAAAAAAGGACTTCTATATCGTTTTACTATATCCCCATCGAAAATCTCTTTCCCGTTCTTATCTTTCAGTCCTGTTGACTGCATGAGTTTGATATCGTCAAAACTCATAAAATTTGTTTCGCCAAATTTCCAATGCTCACCAACTAACACTCTTTTTTTAAAATCTATCAAAGAAACATCTAGCATTGTTTGCAATTCTTTATCCCACGCTCTAAATTTTGGAATCATCTTGCACCTCCTATGAAATTATTAACAATATTTTGCTGTTCAGTATCGATTATTTTATTTCTATAATTCAATATCGGAGCCATAACATCATTTGTCAATGCAGGCTTCAAAATGATTTCATTTGTTCCCAAAAATCTTTTACCGTCGATTTTGATTTTGATGTCATAACCGTTAGCGATATGTTCAATGTCATTTTTAGACAGGGAGATTTCAAATTTACTCATTCATTCATCTCCTCAATTTCAATTCCTGGACAATCAAACACCCAGCCGAAGTCCGCATCTTCCAGCTCTTTGCGGGTATGACGTGTACGATATTCCTCGTTTTCTTCCGAGCTTCTAAATACCCAAATATGACCGAACTTGAAGGCTAAACAGTTCATTTTTTTGGACATATTTTTTATCTTCGCCAAATACCGCTTCTCTTTCCCGACCTCGTAGCCGTCAAGCCAAGCACGAGCGAAGAGTTCTTGGTTACTTGTCTTTTTAATCCAGCAAATAAGTTCATCACTTTTATTCCACTGTTTCATAAAATCTGGATTCATAGCGATATATAACCCTATCGCCAAATTTTCTTTACAAGCCTCAATCCAATCAGCCACAAACTGCGGGATTTTGACTTTCTCACGTTCAATCATACCCTCGAACTTACCTTGCTTGTATCCCTCCCGCCATATTGCATGGCTGAAATCTTTCTCAAACTCAGCCATGATAGCTTTCAACCAGACTTCTCTATCATGCGCTGGCAATTCTCGCAAGCGAACTAGTACGTTTTTGACATAGCGTGGTGCTTCTTCAGCATGCCCGGGATGTGGGTCGTCTAGTTGTTCTAAATCTCGTATAAAACATTTACGAGCAGCTTCTGCTCCTGGAGCGTCCCAAATACCTTCGTAGCTTTCATAGCGTTCGATCAATTCCTGTATTTCCATTTTTTATCTCCTCTAATATCTAAGCGTTACCGTGTTACCCATAAATTCAAAAAGTTTGAAAATATTTTTTTAGAAATCCCTATTTAATAGGCTTTCTCTATTTATATATATATTTTTACTAACTTTTATAATATATAGGTAACAGAGTAACAGTAGTATATATAGTTAATAAACATTGATATAATAAGGTTTTTAGACTTCATTAGCTGTTACCCATAGTGTTACCCTGTTACCTATAAAAACAAGGAAACAGTAAAAGTGTTACCTATAAGAAAATGCTGTTACTCTTCTTTTCGACGGAATCCTTTAGAAAGTTTTCCACCAAAACGGAAAGTGCCTTTTTCCCAATCTGGGTGATTATCCATAATCATATTGATTTTTGTTGATAGCTTTCTGTCATTTGAATTTCGCATGAACAAGTTATACATCATCTCCCTTGTCGAGACTTTTGTTAGCTTGCTATTACCAGCTTCAAAATCAGGGCTATTGTCAAAATAGCGCTGTGTGTACTGATGTTGTTTCTGGACAGGCCATTTATCCCAAAAGTCAGGAATAGGCATATCTAGATATTCTAAAACTTGTTGTTCGACTTCGTCCCGATACATAAATTTTTCACGGTAAAAATTGAGTTCTTTTTCTGTTGCTTCGTCAAACATCAGATCAACTCCTTTTTTATAAATTGTGACGGCTTCACCCCAAATCTGTTCAACCGTCTCCGTTTTAATTTGCATAGGATGCTTCTGCTGTCGACTAGCATCAGCTAATACTGGTAAGAAACGGCGCTCGCCTGTTTTATCTTTGAGGTATTCCTTCTGATTCGTTGTCCTGGCCAAAACAAAATTTTTTGCAAATTCCTCTGTCTTGGTCATGTAAGGTCGCCGGTACCGCAAACTAGTCTTTGAAATAAAAGCTTTGGTTTCTGCAAAAGACATTCGGTTGCTGGCTACCATTTCATCGTCATTGACAATTAGACTTTTTAGCATGATGTCGTAATTATCTTTGTTCGAAAAATCTGTAACAGCATCTGTGTACCATGGCCCGCCCAATTTTTGTAACAAAGAGGTTTTACCGACTCCTTGACCACCTACCAAATCCAAGACATAATCAAACTTGACATAAGGATCATAGACTTTTGCGACGGCACCAACCAGCCACATCTTAGCAATTTTAGAGATAAGGCTATCGTCGTCCGCTCCAAGATAAACTTGCAACATCTGATCAATCCGCTTTCTACCGTCCCAATTGCTAGCAGCTTGCTCCATATATTCCAAGACAGGGTTGTAGGAACGTTCCGAAAAGAAAGTTTCCATCCCTGCTTTAAAGGCATTGCTAGAATATACGACGCCCAGCTCATTCTCGAAATAGACAGTTACTACGCTGTTAAAATTAGCGGGCAGTTCACCCTGCTTAAATAACGTTTTGCCAATTTTGACTTCTTGTGTAAACTCATATTCCTGAGAGAAATCATTCCTGCGAAGATAGGCGCCAAGTTGTTCATCCGCCTTAAATGACATCAAAACATTAGCTGGACTAGTGGATTTGATAGCTCCGCTACCAGTTAAAATCAATTTTGGCTGACTATCAATACTCACTACATTACCAATCACACTCACCTCCTATCTTTTTTAATCATACTTTCAACCGTTCGTGTCACCTCTCTATCTGATAGAGGATTGGAACTATTCGTATTAGCTATCTTGGCCAATTGCAAGACAACCTCATCATCAACTGCTCGAAACAGCAGACCGCCTACAAATTTAGCCAGCTTGTCATTTCGTCCACCTTCATCACCAAAACCAACTGCGATAGTTTCAAAAAGTTCTGTAGTTTGGGTTCGGTCTCTGGTATGGGACCGTCTAGCCAAATCCCTGAGACCGTCTTTTCCATCATACTTGTAACCGTGGGTTTTGCCGTATTGCTCTTTTATTGCCTGGATCAGTTCCTTGGAAGGGGTGACCATTGTACCGCCTTCCTTGGATTTTTCCAGATCCCATTCATACTGCCCTTTTTCCGTGGCGGACGGGGCAACCAAAACATAATTGTTTTCGTGGGCCTTAATGTCCACTCCCGGAAGAAAACCAATCATCTGCGTTATTGGGATATCATCCCTTTTGAAGTAAAAGAGGTGTTTCCCACCACTTGCCGTCTTAGCTTGCAGCGTTGGTTCAATCAATCCCAGATATTTCCATTTTTTAAGTGACTCAAAGCCGTTGGATTTGCCGTGCTTATCGATATCAATAACAAAGAAGTTAGTTGTTTTTAGAGCGATATTTGCGTTGGGGTAGCCGTCCCAAAAGTTTTCAATTTCACTTGCAGTCATGGCAGGCTTATCAGCAAACTCTATCAAAGGCATTTTGTTTTTAGGATTGATTGGAATAACTGAGAAGCCTAATTTCTGATACTGCAAAGCATATTCTTTCATTGACGGCATAATTATTTCTCCTCTTTTGAAATATAAACAAGTTCCTGAGCTGTATAGTTCGACTGATATTCAGTTTCAGTCATATTCAAGTATGTTAGCATAGCTGTATAAGCCTCTTCTATTGTCTTGAAAGGACCAAAATTCTCATCAGTCTCATCAATGACCCAGAACTTGTTATTTCTTAAAAAGGGAGGTCATCGTCATCGATATCAGCCATTTGGTCAACTTTGTTACCTTGGTATTCTTCTAGGTCGTAGTTGTATCCGGGCGTTTTATCTCGTTTGGTATATTCATCAATAATCAAGATAAATTTTGTGCCGACTGCCTTACGTTTCAATGCTTCTTCCATAGACTTATTGTCTTCAAGGTCTGCACCACGCATCTTGTCATCAGCCAGCTCAAGAGTTTTTTGAAAAAATTTAACAGTTGTTTCAACCATACTAGTCAAATCCATTTTCTTACCGTCTTTGGTCCAGTCAACGAGGGTCCCCATGCCAACGAACTGCGTACGCCCGTTGAATGGACTTTCTGGATCACGGACTTCAAAGGCATAGTTGATAGATTCCCATTTGCTATCAGCTATACGGGCTTCGACACTTGCCAAAATTACCTGGTATTCACCGCCCGGAAGATGTTGGTTTCCATTATTAACCTTGTCTTTGCGCGGGTCATATCCGTTAGCTTTTAGTTGTTTTGCAATATCTAATAAACTCATGTTTTTTCTCCTTTAATTTTTTAAAAAATGTCATCTTCGGCAGCTACTTCAACTTTTTTAGATGTTTCTGCTTTTAGGCTCTTTGTTGACTTGGTAGCTGTCATAATAACAGCACCGTCGATTGTCTGCAAAATCTTCAAAATTGCCTTATCATCAATCTGATCAGATTTGTAAGTTTTACGTTTGCGGATAACCTCTCGGTTATAATTGTTCCCAAGTTTTTCAGTCCGAATCATCAAGTCTGAGTTTCCATTGATAAGATTGACGTACTTCTCACGTAAACTTGGCAAAGTCTTAACTGCTTTTCCATCATCATTGTATTCAGTGATTTCACGACTGATGTAGATAACGTTCATGGGCAAAGCTTTGAGGTCAATGACCAGTTCTGTCAAAGCCTGGTTAAAATAATCATAGCCTTTACCGTAACCGATTTCGGACAGCGACTTGACTTCAAATTCGCCACAAACGGCAATTTTAATCATGTCTATCACATCATCAATAACATCGACTACAACTGTTTCATAAGTGTGTTTCTGAGTTTGAAGAGCTAGTAATATTTCACTGAGTTGTTCAATCACCGATTTTGTGATACGCCCATTCTTGTCCTTTTCATTAACCAATTGAATTGCTGGCACGCTGTTGGCGCTAGCGTTTCCGTCCGTATTTAAAATGATAGGGTTTGGAAATTCGTTGGCCAGGTAAGATTTTCCACTCATTGTGGCACCATAGAAAAAGAAATTTCTTGGAGTATCCACTGGCACTCGTGGTTTATTTGCTGGAAGTGTAAATGCCATTAGTGAAGCCCTCCAATAATGTACTTAATCACGTCCTCAATTGATGAACGGTCACGCTTGATAGGTTCAATTTCTGAGCCATTCGGATAGGTCAATTTATATTCTGCTTCAACTGCTACGATTTCGCAATCAAACGCTGCAGCAAGGGACTTGTAAGTCTTTTTGTTTTCTTCGTATTTTTCACGGGGGATCTTTAAACAATGCTCCAGGCAGCAATAGTCTGCTTGAAAAGCGAGGCTGCCACGGTCTTTGTAAGACTTAAGAAATTCTCCAGTTTCACGACTACGAAATACGATCATTTCAGTTTTTTTATTCATTTTGTTTTCCTCTTTTTTTAACTTTCTTTATAATAAAATTCAATAATATTCACATCATGCTGTTGCCGTGAACCAGTCACTCGCCACAACAGTTGACGATAGTCATCATATTCGCCGGAAGACTTATCAACCGGGTCCAGCACGACAACTGTTTGATATTTATGCTGCAGACCATCAACTCCCACACCAAGAACTTGACTGGTAGCAACCACAATTTTCTTGTCGAGCCCTTCTTGAATATCGCCTGTCCAAATTCCAATTTCAGAATGCCGTTCGCGGATAACATTGACAATTTGCTTGGATTTGCTGACAATTAACATATCATGAGGTGTCCTCTCGATCAGGCCATCTAGTTTTAACATCAAGGGCGTATCAGCGTTGACCGGCTTCAGCTTGGGATAATCAACGGTTACACCCGTTTGATTAAGGTACTGTTCAAAAGTTTTGCGACCGAACGACTGTTTGGCCATAGCTGTCTGACCATTCGTTGTTACCAGGTTTAATTTCCTAAAAATAGCTATTTTTTCAGGATTTCCAGTTTTGACTGTAACTGGATAAAACTTGATTTCGAAGCCGTTATTTTCAGTAGCCTTCTCAATCTCTTCAATCTCTTCCCAACGGAAGAAATTGGGCAAATTTGAGATGTAGGTTTCATAATCCTTGAAATCTTTCCATTTCTCTTTGGAATAGGAAAATGGATCATACTGCATCTGACCGTGGACTTTTTGCCAGTCAAATTTGCGGTTTGGATTGGCAAATCCGAAAATAGTCTTTTCCAGGGGGTAGAAATTTTGTCCCTTTTTCCGGATTGGGGTTGCTGATAAACCTATCGTGTATTTTCGCCTTATTTTGCGATATAAGGCAACTTGCTTGTCACTCGACATATTCTGCCATTCGTCGACGATAAGTACATCACAGGACAGCTTTTGCCCTTTTTTGACTTGATTTTGAAGAAACCTATCAGTTTGGATAGTCACTTCAACATCTTCATCAAAATTCATGAATTTGACTGCATCAATCCAGCCATTAAGAATAGCTAGTCGGTTATTCGTGATAATGATTCTTTTAGCTTTTTTATGTTTGGCGATCGCTAAGGCACAGATTGTTTTGCCTCTGCCTCCTAAAGCCTCAAGAAAGATTCCATTCGTCAGCATATCACTACGCTTAACCGCCTCAGTTTGCCATTTTCTCAGTTGCAATTCTTCCAATATCCTGAACCACCTCCTCTACATCATTTCGCATGGCCCAGAATAACCCAAGTCGGGCAGCTGCACGTACATCCTGATGATGACTCTTACTAAACTTCCATAATCCCAAAAGTTTTAAAAGTTCGTTTGGAATATCGGATTGATAGCCAGCATTTCGCTGGAGAATAGAATCAGGAAAAAGAATTTGAAGCAAGGCGATGTTCTCAAGAACCGAATTGTCCTTTGATTTATCATTGTCACGCGCTTCGAACTTTTCAATGACTACGATATCAGGTTTTAAAAATCGGCCCACTTCTTCAAACCACTTGCGCGTACTCTTGATTTTGGCTGACGGTACAACCCAATGATCAACCAATTTTGCATTATCCAAGAGTACGATTCCGTGCGTGCTATTTACCGCTTTGGCGCTACCCGGATCAATTGCTAAAATTCTCATTTGATCACCAACTTTTCTGTCCGAATGAGTTCGGCTCCTTTGACTTTCTTGCCGGATTTCAGCAACTCTTTGAGTGTCTTTTTGTCCGGTGCAAGCGTCACTTTTTTTGTAAAATATTTTTTCGGTAGGTCGTCTTCGTTGACCTTGACTGATTCTGGATTCTTAGCGACTTTTATAGTAAGAGCACCGCTCTTGACTTCGGTTTGGCCCGTGACATTCATAGCCGTCATAATGTTATCCTTGACATAATCCAGCTTTTTCTGTGCTGCCTGCTTCTTGGCTTTGAAGCTATCTTCCTCAGCCTTGTACATGGCCACATCGGCTTCTAAATTCTTGATAACATGGGCATAGCCTTCTGCTTTCTGTTCAAATTGTTCTTGCCAATCGATAGCTTCAAGCGTGTCTGCTTTTGTTTCGTCATCAATATCCATTTGGTAAATTGCCAGGAACTGCCCTGTCAGCTCATATAAACTAGCCATTATTTTCTACCTCTCTGATTTTGTTTGTAAGTTTTGTAAGTCCGATACCTGATTTAGTCAAGGTAGCATCGGAAGTGAACAGGTGATTTTGGTTCATTCTCGCAACTTCATTTTTAGATAGACAAGCCAGATTTGTAATATCATAGTTTGATCTATCTCCATCTAAAAATATGATCGAATGCCCCCTTGGAATTGGTCCGTTATGCTCAATCCAGGTCTTTCTGTGTAGCAATTCCCAGACATTTGGATCAGCTACTTTGATTTTCGGATAGCCGTCTGTCGTTTGAGCAATGGTTCCCACCGGCACATAGTTTGGAGGTTTACTCCCCTTCTTAAACTGGCCGCTATTCTTAGGCATATTTGGAAACTTCTTCCCTTTGTTCGCCGGTGTATGTCCTTTTTCAAACTGGCCAGTTAAGCCGCTATTTAAACGATTGTTCCTTCGATAGTTCTTGACTTGCTTGCTCGTTAATGACAAACCGAATTTTTCATTCATTTCATCCGCAAATGTTTGTGCAGTTTTCCCAACGTAGTTTTTCAAAAAATAGTCATGCTGCTCGCTTGTCAGGATTCTCTTTTGGAATACTTTTCCTACCAGCAGACCAAGTCGCTTACGCACTCCGCCGATTTGCGAAGCTGTGTAATTAGTACCAAACTTTTCATTTAGCAGTTGGGTTACTTCCGGAGTCAGCCGCCCTGGACAAATCTCCTGCATATAATCAGTATATTCATTCTTCCAGCAAAGCGATCGGGGCATTGACATCACCTACCTTATCTTTAAATCTCTCAGCGTCCAAGGCCAGTTGGCCAGCCTGCAAGATTTGGCCAGAAATTGCAACCATCTGCTTTGAACGCTGGAGCTCTACTTTTAGCTCTTCTGCGGTGAGATCTCTGTCATCCAAAGTCTCCAGTTGAGCAAAGAGCGTGTTGGTTAAGTCCGATAATTTATTTCTAACCACTACTTCGTTACCTCTTTCATCAGTTTATTAGCTTCTTTAATCAGCAATCTCATTGTATTACTGTCCGTTTCCTTTTCAGCCGCTCTGGTTAGCATCTCTACCCACTCTCGTCTGGTATCGTTCTTCCAATCTACCAAATCAGCAAGTGCCTCTGATGCTCCAAAATGAGCCGAATAGTCCAACGATTTGTCTTCCAGGCGGACACATCTGCCTGCTTTGACATCTTTGGATACAGTCGCCCTGACATTTACATTTGTTGTTTTGACAGCTTCTGCCACCTCATCATAGCTGGCAGCGGGATATTCTTTATAATATTCCCTGATGCGTTCCGCCTGTGTCATATCATCCCACTCCTTTCACCGTGAATGACTGATTATCGCGTTTGCGCACTTCGGCCATTCTTTGATTTTGCTCAATCATGTACTCATTTTGAGCCCAGACAACATATCTAGCGTACAAGTCTATTTCTGCTTCCTTTTCAGCTTCTACACGCTTTTCTTTTAAGTCGATATGACTAGCCCATAAAACGCTCAGCAACAAGCTAGAAACAAAGCAAACAGCCCCTAAAACCTCACTCATTTTCTTACCCTCCCGGAAAATCCGTTTCTCCTGTCGCTTTCCAATGCTGAAACTCATAGTACATTTGGTTGAATTTATTGACCATTACGTCCTGCCGTTTGTTAGTATCGGCCTGCACGCGAATACTGTCACGATTGTCCTTGATTTGCTCCTGCAGCTCACGGATTTGCTGTTTTTGCTTGTCAATCGTCTGTATGCCAGCGATGGTCAATAGTACGATCGCAACGACTTGCAACAGGACTAATCTTTTAAGGTCTTTTAGACTCATCTAACGCCTCCAATTTTTCTACAAATTCGATATATGCTTTATAATAATTACCTGACTTATCATTATCCTGGTAAGCTTTATCAATCAGTTCTTGACCTGTTCCGTAGAAACAGCCTACTTTCCACATTTTATTAGATCGTGTGTAGGTAAAATGCCGTCCACTTGACCAGTGGTTTTTAAAAACAATAACATCCTCAAGATCAGATACTTTGGCATCGCCCCATACTTTGGCATTGCCCGATACTTCGGCATTGCCCCATACTTTGGCATCGCCCCATACTTTGGCATTGCCCCATACTTTGGCATCGCCCCATACTTTGGCATCGCCCCATACCCAGGCATTGCCCGATACTTTGGCATCGCCCCATACTTTGGCATCGCCCCATACCCAGGCATCGCCTTCTTGACTTAGATTATCTTCTGTATAGATATATCCGCCAAAATCTCCAGCATCCACACTCCCAAAGCTGATTAAGGCTTTAATTCTAAACAGCTTCCAACCCCAGAATGTGATTGTATCATCGACTACTAATTCATACTTTTTACTCATTTTCTTCATCCTTTCTTAAACGTTACAATCTTATCTCCGCCAATCAACTTCCCGCCTTTCGGAACAACCGAGAAAGACACATCCTCTGCTGACTTCCTGAGGTTTTCCAACTCGTTTCTGACGACTTCGATTGGCTTTTTAGCCAGCCTGTTCTTGTAGACATTCCCAAGCCGCCAGTTGTCACGCTCCCAATTTAAGATTATGCGTATTTGTTCGCGGTTTTGCATTTGATCCTCCTTATCCAACTAACGCCCGTTCTTCAAATTCGATGTTTTTTAACATCTCGTCGAGCGTCTCTTTCTTGCTTCTGTACCGATTACGAGATTTCCATTTCACGAAAAGGCGGAATCCTTCGTAATTGATAAAGACGATTTTGTGTGTCGGGTTGTCTATGTACCTGCTAAAGTCTGGGTGTTCTCTCATTTCTTTTGCCCAAACCTTGGCCGTGCTGGGTTTTAAACCCTCCCAAATTTGGCAAAGATGCTCATAATCACCAGCCTCTGCTTTTTCGGATTGATTAGCAGGTCTGTAGACTAATTCCGCTTTTGGCATGGCATTTCCTCTCTTTCTGTGCTATAATTCGATTAGTATTTTTTGATTAGCGCCTGACTTTGTTAGGTGCTTTTTTATTTCATTCAATCCCATAATCTTCAATAACCTGAAGAATGAAACTGTTCGCTCGTGGTCCTTTTGTCGTCCCACTTAGAATGTTTGTTACTTCCTGT
>ERZ773090.835-NODE-835-length-12282-cov-5.21395_pt1 | contig 12282 bp, 5 predicted proteins | sample MGYA00580579_ERZ773090 | MGnify/ENA primary metagenome ERZ773090 (study PRJEB29015, sample SAMEA2738014) | human oral metagenome | biome: human oral; feature: human-associated habitat; material: dental | place: China | collected 2132 ... | reverse complement strand
CGGTCGTCGCCGGGGACGTAGTCGCGCAGGGCGTGGAAGGCGACGTCGGAGCTGGACAGCTCCTGGGTGACGGCGCCCTCGACGTCGCGCATGAGGCCGCTGAGGACCGAGCCCAGGCGGATGGTGCGCGGGTGGATGTGCACCTCCCGGGACTCGGTGCGCTCGCGGGTCAGGCGCACCAGCCCCACCGGGTCGGAGGCGACCGAGACGACGGGTCCGACGGTGACGATGCCGCGCCGGGAGGTCGGCAGCACGAATCCGCGCTCGTCGACGGCGCCCGGCGCCAGGGTGGGCACGGCGAAGACGGCCTCGACGGGGCCCACCGGCATCTCCATGCGCACGGGCAGGAGGGTGCGGGCGGTCGGGTTGGCGACCCGCACGTGGATGACGGCGTCGTCGCCCACGGTCACGCGCGGCTCGAGCAGCTCGTGGGTCACCGCGTGGGCGCGGCGGGGGATGAGCCACAGGCCGGCCGTGACGACGACGAGGGCGAGGACCCCGGCCCCCGCGCGGGCCTCCTGCCAGCCCAGACGGGCGGCCGCCCACGCGGACAGGGCGAGCAGGACCAGGCAGAGCCAGCCGGTGCGGGTCACCACCGACAGCCGGTCGCGCGCCCGGCGCACCAGGTCCGGCGCCCTCCGGCGCGCCGCGGAGGCGAGCAGCTCGACGGCGCGCAGGAGGGGGCGGCGCAGCGAGATGCTCCGGGCGGTGCCGGTGGCCGGGACGGGCCGGTCGGCCGTGCCGGGCGACCCCGGCGACCCTGGCGGCCCGGCCGTACCGGGCGGCCCGGCCGTACCGGGCGCGTCGGCGGTCATGAGGACGGGGCCCGGTCGTCCCTGGCCCGGGCCACGGGGGCCTGCACGTCGGCCAGGGCGCGGGTGATGACGCCGCGGGCGGTGGCGCCGGTGAACTCGGCGTCGGGGTCCATGACCAGGCGGTGGGCCCAGACCACCTCGGCGAGCTCCTTGACGTCGTCGGGCAGGACGTAGGTGCGCCCCTGCGCGGCCGCCCACACCCGCACCGCCCGGGTCATGGCGATGGCGCCGCGGGTGGACACCCCCAGGCGCGTGTCGGGGGAGTCTCGGGTGGCGCGGGCCAGGGCGCCGATGTAGGACAGGACGGCGCGCTCGACGTGGTTGGTGGCGGCGAGGTCGGCCATGGAGGCCACCGCGGTGGAGGCGATGACGGCGGACAGGCTCTTGGACCGGTCCGGGGAGGCCGAGCCCTCCAGGACGTCGACGAGGATCTCGTCCTCGGGGTATCCCACGGAGGTCTTCATGAGGAAGCGGTCGAGCTGGGCCTCGGGCAGCCGGTAGGTGCCGGCCTGCTCCACCGGGTTCTGGGTGGCGATGACCATGAAGGGCCGCCCCGCCTCGTGGCGCACGCCGTCGACGGTCACCTTGGACTCCTCCATGACCTCCAGCAGCGCCGACTGGGTCTTGGGACTGGCCCGGTTGATCTCATCGGCCAGGACGATCGAGGCGAAGACGGGTCCGGGGTGGAACTCCCACGACCCGCTCTTCTGATCGAACACGGTCACCCCGGTGATGTCGCTGGGCAGCAGGTCCGGGGTGAACTGGATGCGCGAGTGCGTGCCCTGCACGCTGGCCGCCAGGGCGCGTGCCAGCGCCGTCTTGCCCGTTCCCGGCGCGTCCTCCAGCAGCAGATGCCCCTCGGCCAGCATGGCCGTCAGCGCCAGGCGGATGACCTCCTCCTTGCCCAGCAGGGCCAGGCCGACGTTCTCGACGATCTTGGAGAAGGTGTCGGCGAACCAGGTCGCGTTCTCCTGGGTCATGGGCATGGCATGGGCCTTTCTCGGGACGGGTTCGGGGCGGCGGATGGCGCTCTGCGGGGTGCTCGGTCGGTCAATGTCGGGGTGTTCCCCCGTCGCAGGCGATCTCGTTCGCATCGCTCTCGGAGGCGGTCACCAGATAGCCCATGCCGGAGAATCTCGGGCTTCCATTCGCATTCCCGTTGGCGTCGGTCCGTATTGTCGCGGTCGTCTGCGTCCCGCCCCAGTTGACCCGGCACGTGACCTCGGTGTCGGCGGGCCAGTCCCAGAGCCTGATGTAGACCCGACGGCAGCCCCCCGTGCAGGTTCCCGTCTTGCCCTGATCGAGCTCCCCCAGGTAGCCGTCGTAGTTGCGCCCGTAGCTCCTCGTCGTGACCGACACGCAGTTGCCCCCCGCCCCGCGGTCGCCGATCTCCGCGGAGTGCTGGACCGCCTTGGTGCAGACCCCCACGGTCGCCCCCTCGCCGACGTCCCAGGAGCGCTCGCCGTGGTCGGCGACGTCGATGTTCTCCTGGCCGGTCAGGCTGAAGGTCGTGTCGCGGCCGCCCGACGCGCCGCCCTGCCACGTGCACGTCACCCTCGTCCCGTTCGCCGCGCAGCTCACGGTGGGCGCCGTCGGCGGTCCGAAGGGCGCCACGGCTCCGGAGACCATGTCGGAGTAGGCGGTCGTGCCGTCGCCCTTGGACGCCGCGGAGCGCACGTAGATCGTCGTCTGCCCGTTCGCCCCGAGGTTCTGCGCGCCGGAGGTCGAGGACCACGATATCTGGTCCGTGCTCCACTGGAGGCTCTGGGAGGAGGTCGGCCACCCGTTGCCCTCGACCGTCGACAGCCCGGAGATCGTGAACTCGCCCGAGGCGCCCGTCGCCCGCAGCGACAGGGTTCCGGCGGGCGTCACCGGCTTGCCCAGGACCCACAGGGAGGACGACGCGGCCGCCGAGGTGTGCCCCGAGGGGTCGGCCGAGTCATTGACCGCCGTCACGGAGACCGGGACCATGGAGTTGGAGGTGGCCACCGACTCCATGACCGTCGAGGTCCCCTCGGCTGCGCTCACCCGCTTGGAGGCGCCGCCGACCGTGACCGTGTAGTACTCCACCGCCCGGCCGTTGTCGTCGCCGGGGGTCCAGCTCACGCGCACCGAGTCGCTGCTGCCGGAGGCGCCGCGGTTGGCCTGGCTCACATCGGTGATGGTCACGGCCCCCGGCGCGCCGTAGGGCACCACCGGCGCCGAGGGCGCGGACTGGGACTGCGAGTCGCCCTTCGCATTGGTCGCCACGACCGTGGCCGTGTAGGCGCCGCCGTTGGACAGGCCCCTGAAGGTCGCGCTCGTGCCCGTCACCGTCTGCTGCTGGGAGCCGCCCGGGCCCGACAGGTAAACGGTGTAGCCGGTGATGGCGGAGCCCTCGTTGGCGGGGGCGGACCAGGTGAAGGTCGCCTCCCCGTTGCCCGGCGAGCCCGTGGGCTGGGGCACCTGCCCGGGGACGACGTCGATATTCGTCGTCGCCGAGGCGGAGGCCGCCGAGTCCCCCACCCCGTTGGTCGCCACCACGTGGAAGGTGTGGTCCACGCCGTTCGTGCGGCCCTCGAACAGGCAGGTCGTCACCAGTCCGCAGCTCTTGGAGTCGCCCTGGGTCTCGTCGACCACGGTGAATCCCGTGACGGGGTCGCCGTTGGCCGGGCCGGCGGTCCACGACACCGACGCCGTCGAGGCGCTGTTGGAGGCGGCGGACACGCCGGTGGGCGGCGCCGGACGGTCCTTGACGGCGACCTGGACGGTCCCCTCGACCTCCCGGGAGGCGTCGTTGGTCTTGTCGCCCAAGCGGAAGGACACGGTGCTCGTGCCGCTGACGCCCGCCGGCGGGGTGATGGTCAGGGTCGTCCCCGACACGCTCACCGAGGAGGAGTCGGAGGCCGACGGCGCGCCCACCACGTGCAGCGGCTCGCCCGGGAAGGGGTTGGTGGCGTAGGAGGCCAGGTCCACGCTCACCGCCCGCCCGGCGCCGGTCGACACGGAGATGGGCGCGATCTGGATGCGCTCGCGCGTGGAGGTCACGACCGTGACCGCCACCGCGGCGGTGGCGGTGGCACCGGAGGGGTCTGTCACCGTGACCTCCACCTGGCCGGCCGCCCCCGACGCCGTGCCCGCCTGCGCCGACACGGACAGGCGCGAGCCGCTCACGGAGGCCGAGACCCCCGTCAGGCTCGGGGCGGCCGAGTAGGTCATGGCGGAGGGGTCGTCGCCGTCGGGGTCGCTCACCCACCGGGTCAGGTCCACGTCCACGGCCTTCTCGCCGGCGGCCACCTCGATCTCCGTGGGGGTCAGCGTCGGCGGCCGGTTCGCGCCGGGCAGCACGGTGATCGGCAGGGTCAGGGTCGCCACGCGGCCCTCGGAGTCGTTCAGGTCCGTCCCGTCGGTCACCTCGAAGGTCACCGAGCTGGGGCCGGAGTAGTCGGCCGCGGCCCCGAAGGTGAGCGTCGTCGGGTCGTGCACCAGCGCCGACCCGTCCCAGCCCAGGGAGGCCGAGGCCCTGGCGGCGTCGGTGATCTGGACGGTGCGCCCGGGGCGTGTGCGCACGTAGTCGTTGATGGGGATGGTCAGGGTCTGGCCGGCCTTGACCTGCAGGGAGCCGACCGCGCTCGGGTCGACCTCGGGCTCGGCGAGCACGGATCCGGGCACGCGCACCACCGCGGAGGAGGTCAGGCCGTCGGGGTCGGTCAGCGTGTACAGGACGTAGCGGGGCGACTCGGAGACGTCGACGGTCAGCTCGCCGTCGTCGCCGACCCTCACCCCGGGGTCCTGGCTCGTCACGGTGTCGGAGTCGACGTCGCCGTCGGGGTCGGAGTCGTTGTCCAGGACGTCGACGCTCGCGCTCGAGTGGTCCAGGGCCTCGGCGGTGGGCACGGCGTCGTCGCGGGCGATGGGCGCCTGCAGCGGCGCCGCGGCGGAGACGACCACCGTGGCCAGGCCGGTGACGGGGTCGGAGCGCGAGTCGCTCACCCCGTACTCGACGGTGTAGGTGCCCTCGGTCTCGGGGGTGCGCAGCCGGATCCTCGAGCCTTTGGACTCCACCTCGATGGCGGGGTCGACGGCGCCCACCATGTCGGCGACGAGGTCGAGGTCGTCGCCGTCGGGGTCGACGTCGTTGTCCAGCACGGGGATGGACACGAGCGTGCCCGGGCGGATGTTGACCTGGTCGGGCACGGCCACGGGCCGCTGGTTCGAGGTCGCGGCGGGGGCCACGCCCACCCGCACCGTCGCCGTGGCCGTCTTGCCCAGGCGGTCGCGGACCGTGTAGGTGAAGACGTCGGTGCCCGAGACGTCGGCGCCGGCCGTGTAGGTCAGCGCGCTCGGGCCCGTCTCGACGGTGCCCAGGCGGGGGGAGGAGCCCGGGCCGACGAGGGTCACCGAGTCGCCCTCCGCGTCGATGCCGTCCAGCGGCACCGCGATCGTCGTCTTCTGCCCCGCCACCGTCCAGCCGGTCAGGTCCTGGGGGTGGGGGGCCGTGTTCGTGGTCTCGTCCAGGGCGACGACGTTGACCGCCACGCTCGCCGAGGCGACGTTCCCGGCGGCGTCGTGCACCGTGTAGACCAGGGTGCCGGAGCCGGGCCGGTCGCCGGCGCGCACGCGCACGACGTCGTCGGAGACGAAGGGCGTGGCGGTGGCCGGGTCCATCTCGTGCTGGAGGCGGTCGTCCACCGTCATGCTCAGCCCGGCCGGGGAGCGGTCGTTGCCCAGGACGCGCACGCCGCCGACGTCGCCGGCGCGCACGACGAGCGTGTCGTCGGCGAGCACCGGCGGGTCGGAGGTGGAGGTGGCGGGCGCCGGGATGACGGTGACGCGCCCCTCGGCGGTGCCGGTCGCATTGGCCACCGTGTAGGTGATCTCCTCCGTCGCCGCCAGGCCGCCGGGCGCGGTGATGCGCAGGATGTGGTGCTCGAGCAGGGCGACGACGAGCGGCGACCCCTCGCCCGTGCGCACCGACTGGACCACCAGGACCCCGCCGCCGGGGTCGTCGTCGTTGTCCAGGACGTTGACGAGGGCCTCCCCGCCGGCCGGCAGGGTGGCGACGTCGTCCTGGGCGACCGGCGGGCTCGTGGAGTCCGCGGCGATGACGTCGACCCGGATGACGCCGGTGACCGAGGCGGGCCCGTCGGTGAGCGTGTACTCCAGGTAGGAGGTGCCGGCGGTCCGGCCGGTCACGGAGACCACCGACGAGCCCGGGTCGAGCTCGGCGCCGATGCCGGAGGGGACCTCGCCGATGGCGGACACGCGCAGCGAGTCCCCGTTGGCGTCGGTGTCGTTGACGCGCGGGTCGATCTGGACGGTCTGCCCCTCCGGGACGACGACATGGTCGCCGCCCGCCACCGGCGCGATGTTCTCCGCCCCGCGCACGTCCACGCGCAGGACCCCCTCGGTGGGCTCCCGGCCGTCGGAGTAGGTGACGGCCAGCTCCTGGACCCCGGCGCCCTGGCCGAGGTCCTGGACGGCGATCGTGCCGTCGGCGCGCCAGGTGACGTCGAGCCCGGCGGGGAAGGCCACCGACTCCAGGTAGACCGAGTCGCCGTCGGGGTCGTGCCAGTCGCCGGAGACGTTGAGGGTGGAGCGGGCGCCCTGACCGAGGATGAGGGTCGAGGTGCGCAGCTGCTCGGGGCCGGCGTTGGTCTCCCACGGGTGCACGGTGAGCGTGACGTCGGCCGTGTCCGTGGCGGTGCCGTCGTCGAGCTCGTAGGTGAAGGTGGCCGAGCCGGCGGCGCCGTCGCGGATCCTGGCCTGGAGGGCGGCGCCGTCGCCGACCGCCACGACCTCGCCCAGGTCGGGCTGCGAGGTCGGGGAGGCCACGAGGACGTCCCCGTCCGGATCGGTGTCGTTGGCGATGACGGGCAGCGAGGCGGAGCGGCCGGGGCGCACCCCGAAGGAGTCGTCGACGGCGTCGGGCGGGGTGTTGTTCTCGGAGCGCTCGGCCTGGGTCTCGTCGGCGTTCCTGGTGGTGTCGTCCTCCTCCGTCTCCTCCTTCTCCAGGTCGGAGTTGATCTGGTCCCAGTTGTCCACCTGGACCATGTCCTCGTCGGGCAGCCACAGGCCGCCGTCCTCCGGGTTGTTGAGGACGATGACCTTGCGGTTGATGCGGAACACGGCCCTGGAGGCGGAGTCGAGGGCCGGGAAGTCCTCGTTGACGTCCCGGGAGGCGTCGGCGCAGTCGATGAGGTAGCCGCCGGCGCCGCTCCACGCCGCGTAGGCGCAGCCGGCGTGCTGGGCGGGCCGGGACGGGGCCCCGCCGGGGGTCTTCTTCGCCACTTCGGTCACCTGCCCGCGCAGGCTCACGCGCAGCAGGGCGTCGGCGGAGGCGACGAGGACCTCGTCGGCCGCGGGCCCGGGGACCTGGAGGTTCAGCTGCCGGCCGCTCAGGGCGACGGGGGAGCCGTCGGGGAGCACGAGGGTGCCGGAGGCCCGGTCGAGGACGACCGTCTTGTCCCCGACCGCCGAGACCTGCAGGTCGGGGGCATCGCCGAGCTCGGGCAGCTCGGTGGCGACGGCGTCGTCCATGCTGCCGGCGCGCGTCACGGTGGTCATGCGCCCGGTGGCGGCCGAGGCGACGTGGACCGAGCCGTCGGCGCCCATGGCCAGCACCGCGCCCTTCTCGTCCCGGAGGACGGGCTTGGTGGTCTGGGCGGAGAAGGCGCCGTAGTCCTCGGCCGCCATGGCCCACACGCTGCCGGCCTCGGGGTCGACCACGCCCACGCGGTCGCCGCCCAGTTCCATGGCGGAGGCCGCGCTGAGGGGGGTGAGCATGGAGTACTGCGCGACGTCGATCCGCGTGTAGGTGTCGGAGGGCGTGTCGGAGACGAAGACCGTCCCGGCGCTCTGGTCGACGTCGAACTGGGCGCTGCCGGCGCGGATGTAGCCGTCGAGGGTCTGGGCGGGGTAGTTGAGGTGGGCGATGATGTGGAGGTTCTCGTTGGTGACCCAGACCCCGCCGTCGTTGAGATCGACCTCCTGCGTCACCACGCCCGGGTGGATGAGCGCCAGCACCATGGCGGTCACCGAGAGCAGCCCGGCGACACCGCCGACGGCGGAACGCATGGAGAACAGGCGCACGGGCAGCTCCTGACGGGGGTCCAACCGGTGCGGGGACACCGTGATGGTTGAGATGCGGGTCGTCTCCTGGGGAGACGCAGTCATGATCGCAGTCGCCCGTCGATTCGGCAACAATCGCCCCTGTCTCACAATTGAGACAGGGAGCCCCGTCAAGGCCCGGAAAAGCCCGGTATTCCGCCTTTACTCGGTCCAGGTCACAGTTTCGCAACCCTTCGGCCGCGCCGCGGCCTCAGCGCCCGAGGCCCCAGGTGCCCGCGGGGCCGCCATCGCGACAATGGCAGCCTCAGCCTCAGTGCCCCGCGTCCTCCACGGCGCGCACGTCGTGCTCGGGATCGGCCGCGCCCGCGCCGTCGCCGTCCAGATCCATCTCCTCGAGGACCTCGGGCTCGATCTCGTCCGGCGCGCGCACCGGGGCGTCGCCGGCCGACAGGAAGATGCTCACCCAGCGCGAGCGCGGGTCGGAGTCGATGAGGAGGGCCTTGACGAACAGGGTGAGCGGGATGGCGAGGATGGTGCCCAGGGCGCCGATGACCTCGGCCCAGAACAGGAGGGACAGGAAGGTCGTCGTCGTGTTCAGCCCCACGGCGTCCCCCGTGAACTTGGGCTGGATGAGGGTCTGGATGACGAAGTTGAGGGCCGCGTAGGCGACGACGACCCACAGCGCGGTCCACGGCCCGCTGTCCACCAGGGCCAGCAGGGCCGGCGGGATGAGGCCGATGAAGAAGCCGATATTGGGGATGTAGTTCGTGATGAAGGACAGCACCCCCCAGGTCACCGCCATGGGCACCCCCAGGATCCCCAGCGCGACGACGTCCAGGACCGCGACGATGAGGCCGAAGATGGTGGAGACCAGCCAGTAGGAGCGCACCGCCTTGGCGAAGCCCGCCAGCGCCGCGGCGATCTCCGGCTTGAGGATCGTCAGGGCCCGGGCGCGCAACTCGATGCGGGACATGTCGAACATGAGGAAGACGACGGTCAGCGCCATGATCATGAGGACCGACCCGAAGGAGGTCACCTGGGAGAGCATCCCCTGGGCCAGCATCACGATCCTGGAGGTGTCGAGCATCCCGGAGACCTGGCTCATGAGCGTGGACTGGTCGACCCCGAAGCGGCCCAGCAGCACCTGGAACTGCGCCCAGATGGCCTCGAATTTCCCGCTGTAGTCCGGGAGGGTCTCGACGAGCTGGGCGATGGCCACGCCCAGGGCCACGAACAGGCCGATGACGAAGGCGTAGATGAGGATGATGGCCCCGACGGCGGAGATGGGCCGGGGAACGTGGTGGCGCGAGGCCAGGGCCACGAGCGGGCGCACGGTGATGACGAGCGTGAGGGCGAAGAAGGCGGGGGCCAGAAGATCGTGCAGCATGTAGATGCCCGCGCAGCCGATGACGATCGCCGCCACCACCAGGATGATCGTCTCACCCTGGGTCCGCTGCCGGTCGGGCCTATGGACGGGGGTTTCGCTCATGCGCCCATCCTGTCACGGGCCGGCCGGGCGCCGCGCGCCGCCCCTCCCGGCGAGGGCGGGGGCGCGCGAAGCGCCCGGGTGGAGGATGCTCTCCGACGGCGCCGGTGCCGCGGGCGTGCACCTGGATGCCCGCGCACCCGAGGCTTCACGCGATCAGCATATGGTCCAGCCAGCGCACTTGAAGCACCGAGGCGCCCACGTCGGCAGTTGATGCGCGACTACGACAGTCCGGTGCTCGGCGACGGGCGGCGACGAGGGAGCGGGCATCAGGCACAGGAGCAGGGCGCCGCACAGGAGCAGCACCGATGAGCGGGATGAGAGGACCATGATTCTCCTTCGACGAGGTTCCAACCACTGACAATCATGCACCGCGCCGGGTAGAAGGAGTATCCGACGAAAGTATAAAATCGCCTACATCTTCCGAGGAGCAGGATGAGGCGCCTCAGGGCACTTCTGGGACGGACTGTTAGGCCACCCGCTCCTGAAGCGGTATGGTGAAAAGCGATATCCACCTGTTGTCCTTCCGCCTTGACATGAAGGATCCGCCCAGCAAATCGATCCGACGGCGCACCCCTTTCAGCCCCATCCCCGAGCTGAGCGCCGCATCCACCACCGGGGGGTCATCATCGACCGAGTTGGTGATCAGGCATCGGAGCACGGCGGCATCGATCTCCAGGAAAACCGTAACATCCCCCGGGACGGAGACGTACTTGACCGCATTGACGATGAGCTCCTCGAAGATTCTGACGGCCTGCTGGCGCGTCCCCGCAATAATATCCTCCCCTGCAAGAATATCTACACCCTCCACCTGCAGCCGACTCCCTCGTTCCTCGAGTGAACGGCGGGCCTCTTCGACAACCTCCTGAACCGGTCGCGGCTCGGAAATACGGAGGGGGAGTCCTTCACCGCCATTGGATTCGTCGATCATGATCAGAGCCCTTCGCAGCTGTCCAACCGATCTGCGCACCTGGGTGATAATAGCGTCGAGCTCGTGAACCGGGATCCCGTCGTCCGAGTGAGCGGTCTTCGCGTACTGAGCGGCCATAACCGCATGGGTGAGGTCCCGCACCACGGTGTCGTGAAGCTCCGAAGTGATGAGACGGCGCTGACGCTCGAAGTTCTGCTCGCGTTGCCGCATAAGGGCATCCGTCTGCTCGCGATGATGGCGGATCGCTTCGCCGAGCGCTATACAGGACGACCCCACTAATGCAGGCCAAGTAAAAGCAACGATCCAGGTGGGATTATACAATCCGAACAGCAGCACCGTGCAGGAGAATGAGTACACCACATAACGAGGCAGACCGCGAGTCAGGAGAATCGCTACCACACCCCAGCAGGCGGACGTGGCGATGACACCCACATCATACGGAACAGCCTGCGCGCACCACGTGACAATGAGACTCGCTATCGCACCGGCAACCGGCAGGAAGGAGGTGAGGGGGAGACACGCCAGGGCGAGTGCGGTCGCAATGATCGCGGGCGCCTCATGCGGAGTCGACGTGCGAGTGAATGAAAAGAGCCCCAGGAACAGGGCGATGCCGACGTGCAGCAGGTGCGTACGACGAGTCGGCGCCCATGTCTCGAAGGCGCTGGCGCGGGAAGCGACGTGGAAACGGTTGAGGAGGTTGAGGAACATGACAGCGGCTCTCGCTGAAGCGGCAGGGCGAGTGACGTAACGTCAGTGGGGACGACTCCAGCCTCGGGCCCAGGGCAGCCCCGCCCTCGCGGACCGACCGAGCAGCCCCAGCAGTCAGTAGGGTACCCCACTCCACTCGGAACGGTGGAGATGGACCAAAGTCCCAACCATCGCCGGGGCGCACGGTCCCAACCAGGCTGAGATCAGATGACCACTCCATCATCCCAGTGTCCCCGCGCAACCGGACTCGCTAGGATTGCTCCTATGCCTCTCGATACCGACCTCCCCCCTGACGGAGCGGATGAGCGCCCTATTCGCGTGTCCATTGTCGATGATGACCCATTCGCCTTGCGCATGCTGAGATCCTACCTGGATTCTTCACCGCGGATCGAGGTGCTCAGCACATTCACATCGGCTTCGGATGTGCTTCCGTTCCTCAGACGAATGCGGCACGACGTACTGATTACAGATATGCGCATGCCCGGTATGAACGGACTCGAGCTTCTCACCCGGGTGAAGAAGGAATCGCCCGATGTCGCCGTGATCGTACTGACCTCATTCGATGACGACTCCACAATGCTGAACGCCCTCGCGCAGCACGCCAGCGGCTTCCTCCTCAAGGACGCCTCCCCCGACGAAGTGGTCCGCGCCGTCATCGCCGCGCACAGGGGCGGGACCACGATCTCACCGGTCTCCGCCTCGCGTCTGATATCCCAGCACCTGCGCCCGCCGCGGAGCGGGGCTGGACCGGACCTGACCGAGACGGAGGAGAAAGTCCTGAACTTGCTGTGCGACGGCCTGTCCAACGCCGATATAGCTGAATCACTCACCGTCTCGGAATCCACGGTCAAAGTTCACGTGTCGCACCTTCTGAAGAAGTACGGGGCATCCTCCCGCCTCGAGCTCGTCGTCATGGTCTATAAGCAAGGGGGACCCTCCTGACCCTAGCGCCTGCCAGGAGCGCGTCCTCGACACCGAGACGTGCACTTCGCTCTCGATCGGCCAGTTCTGACAGTTGTTTTCGATTGAGAAGTGCACGTCTCGATGAGGAGGAGAAGGGTTTGGTCCCGCACCGAAGGTTATTCAGCGGGCTCATGGCGGTGCTCTCCTGTTCGGACCATTCATGTGCGGTTGGACCACGGTGGCCCGACCGTCGTTCCCGGGGGCGGAGTGCGCGTCCCGGCGTCCGGGGCGCGGCGGCGCCGGGCGCCGCGGTCCGCGAGATCGTCGGGTAACCGCCGAGCACGTCACTTAACCCGCGAGATCGTCACTTAACCCGCGAGCACGTCTGC
>ERZ773090.832-NODE-832-length-12300-cov-7.95141_pt1 | contig 12300 bp, 9 predicted proteins | sample MGYA00580579_ERZ773090 | MGnify/ENA primary metagenome ERZ773090 (study PRJEB29015, sample SAMEA2738014) | human oral metagenome | biome: human oral; feature: human-associated habitat; material: dental | place: China | collected 2132 ... | reverse complement strand
ACAAGAAAGGCTGGATCTACCGTGGTGAGTTTATCATCAACTGGGACCCAGCAGCACGCACAGCCCTGTCTGATATCGAGGTCATCCATAAGGACGTGGAAGGTGCCTTCTACCACATGAACTACATGCTGGAAGATGGTTCACGCGCCCTTGAAGTGGCGACCACTCGTCCTGAGACTATGTTTGGGGACGTTGCCGTTGCGGTCAATCCAGAAGACCCACGCTACAAGGATTTGATTGGTCAAAACGTTATTCTGCCAATCGCTAATAAACTAATCCCAATCGTGGCTGATGAACATGCGGATCCTGAATTTGGTACAGGTGTCGTGAAAATCACGCCGGCTCACGATCCAAACGACTTCTTGGTTGGTCAACGTCATAACTTGCCACAAGTTAATGTGATGAACGACGACGGAACTATGAACGATCTAGCCTTCGAATTTGCGGGTATGGACCGCTTTGAAGCTCGCAAAGCTGTTGTCAAGAAACTGGAAGAAATCGGTGCCCTCGTTAAAATCGAAAAACGTGTCCACAGCGTTGGTCACTCAGAGCGGACTGGCGTTATGGTTGAGCCGCGTCTGTCTACCCAGTGGTTCGTCAAGATGGACCAATTGGCTAAGAATGCCATTGCCAACCAAGCTACAGATGACAAGGTAGAATTCTACCCGCCACGCTTCAACGATACCTTCCTCCAATGGATGGAAAATGTCCACGACTGGGTAATTTCCCGTCAGCTCTGGTGGGGTCACCAAATCCCTGCTTGGTACAATGCAGACGGCGAAATCTATGTTGGCGAAGAAGCGCCGGAAGGCGATGGTTGGACTCAGGACGAAGATGTCTTGGATACTTGGTTCAGTTCTGCCCTTTGGCCTTTCTCAACCATGGGCTGGCCTGATGTCGACTCAGAAGACTTTAAGCGTTACTTCCCAACCTCAACCTTGGTAACTGGTTACGACATCATCTTCTTCTGGGTGTCTCGTATGATCTTCCAGTCCTTGGAATTCACTGGTCGTCAGCCATTCCAAAACGTTCTGATTCACGGTCTCATCCGTGACGAGGAAGGCCGCAAGATGTCCAAGTCTCTTGGTAATGGGATTGATCCGATGGATGTCATTGACAAATACGGTGCTGATGCCCTGCGTTGGTTCCTGTCAAACGGCTCTGCCCCTGGCCAAGACGTCCGCTTCAGCTATGAAAAGATGGATGCTTCTTGGAACTTCATCAATAAAATCTGGAACATTTCCCGCTATATCCTCATGAACAATGAAGGCTTGACGCTGGATGTAGCGCGTGAGAATGTCGCTCAGGTGGCGGCTGGTCAAGCTGGTAATGTTACTGACCGCTGGATTCTCCACAATCTCAATGAAACCATTGGCAAGGTGACTGAGAACTTCGACAAGTTTGAGTTCGGTGTGGCTGGTCACATCCTCTACAACTTCATTTGGGATGAATTTGCTGACTGGTATGTGGAGCTGACCAAGGAAGTGCTGTACAGCGACAATGAAGACGAAAAAGTCATCACTCGCTCTGTCCTCCTTTACACGCTGGACCAAATCCTGCGCCTGCTTCACCCAATCATGCCTTTCGTGACTGAAGAAATCTTTGGACAAATCTCAGAAGGCACCATTGTGACAGCGGCTTATCCAGTGGTTCGTCCAGAGTTTGAAAATGCCGAGGCAGCAGCTGGCGTGGAAGCCCTCAAGGAACTGATTCGTTCGGTGCGCAATAGCAGAGCTGAGGTCAATGTGGCGCCAAGCAAGCCGATTACCATCTTGATTAAGACGACAGACAGAGCGCTGGAAACCTTCTTCAAGGATAATGTCAACTACATCAAGCGCTTCACCAATCCTGAGCATCTGGAAATCGCAGCAGAGCTTGCTGTGCCAGAGTTGGTTATGTCTAGCATTATCACAGGCGCAGAAATCTACTTGCCACTCGCAGACCTCCTCAATGTCGAAGAAGAACTCGCTCGTCTTGAAAAAGAACTAGCCAAGTGGCAGAAAGAACTGGATATGGTCGGCAAGAAACTCTCTAACGAGCGTTTCGTAGCCAACGCCAAACCAGAAGTCGTCCAAAAAGAACGCGACAAACAAGCCGACTACCAAGCCAAGTACGACGCGACTGTGGCGCGGATTGATGAGATGAGGAGAATTGTTTAAATGGAATCAGTTATCCATGCGTTCCCCAGCATAGCCACATTTTTGAGTATTATACTTGCTATATATGGGGTAAATACCTACTATCGTCAAAAAAGATTTGATGAAAAGTTGCGAGTCTATAAACAGTATTTGAGTATTGTTGCGGATGCTACTCTTAGTGTGCAAAAACAGCGTGAGATCAACTTAAATCATATGCATATATTGCATAAACAAGAATTAATTTTATTTGCTTCTAAAGAAATTGTTGATCTAGCAGGTGAAATTGAACCCATCAACTTTACAGATAATAACCCTAATAAAGATATACAATACGAAAAGTACTTACTCTTGTTAAATATGATGAGATTAGATTTAATGAAATCGAATAAGAAAATTTCAGTAGAAACTCTTAGAAAGTTACTAGGGTAGTAAAATAATTCGAAAACTATGTGCATAAAATTACCACTCACATACTTTATTTCTATATCTTAGAAATCATTTTGGTTATCTATCTAAGAACTTTGTATAGAAATGTTATACGACAAATCAGAAATAAAGTTTAGTAAACTGAGTAAATACTTACTATTTAGAAAGAAGCTTACCAAATGACAAATTCTGTAAGTTTTACCCATCTCAAAAGTACAACATTGCAGCCTTCTAAACCAACGAGTTCCGACTGGTGTAAACTAATTAATTTATTAGTATGTATGCTAGATATGTCAATTAAAACATCCGTACATTCATCTGGATTATTGTGATATTCACGTGGTTCAGCCAGAAGATATCCTAGCTAGGCATTTGGAGATTATTATGAAAGTCTCTACCTTACTGAAAACTCCCACAACCAAGTTCAGTTAATCTGTACTTGGTTTTTCTATCCCTCCCTCTTTCATCCACCTCCGACTTAATACTTTCTTTTAAGCCTTAAAAATGATAAAATAAGACAAACAAACTATAGGAGAACATAATGACTAAAGCAAATTTTGGTGTTGTTGGTATGGCTGTTATGGGCCGTAATCTTGCTCTAAATATCGAATCTCGTGGCTATACAGTTGCCATCTATAACCGCTCAGCAAACAAGACAGAGGATGTGGTTGCCTCTCATCCTGAGAAAAACTTTGTACCAAGCTATGATGTGGAGTCTTTTGTAAATTCTATCGAAAAACCACGTCGGATTATGCTCATGGTTCAAGCTGGTCCTGGTACAGATGCGACTATTCAGGCCTTGCTCCCTCACTTGGATAAGGGGGATATCCTGATTGACGGTGGGAATACTTTCTACAAGGATACTATTCGTCGTAATGAAGAGTTGGCTAACTCTGGTATCAACTTCATCGGTACAGGTGTTTCCGGTGGTGAAAAGGGCGCCTTGGAAGGGCCATCTATCATGCCAGGTGGTCAAAAAGAAGCTTATGAGTTGGTAGCGGATGTCTTGGAAGAAATCTCTGCTAAAGCTCCTGAAGACGGTGCGCCATGTGTGACCTATATCGGTCCTGATGGTGCTGGTCACTATGTAAAAATGGTCCATAATGGGATTGAATATGGAGATATGCAGCTAATCGCTGAGAGTTATGACCTGATGCAGCACTTGCTGGGGCTTTCAGCTAGTGAAATGGCTGACATCTTCACAGAGTGGAACAAAGGCGAGCTGGACAGCTATCTGATTGAGATTACAGCGGATATCTTGACACGTAAGGACGATGAAGGTCAGGCTGGCCCAATCGTTGACTATATTCTGGATGCGGCTGGCAATAAAGGAACTGGTAAATGGACCAGTCAATCTTCTCTGGATTTAGGTGTGCCACTGCCATTGATTACAGAGTCAGTCTTTGCGCGTTATATTTCTACCTACAAAGATGAGCGTGTAGCTGCCAGCAAGGTATTGCCAAAACCAGCTGCTTTCAACTTTGAAGGAGACAAGGCAGAGTTGATTGAAAAGATCCGCCAGGCTCTTTACTTCTCAAAAATCATGTCTTATGCTCAAGGCTTTGCGCAATTGCGTGTAGCTTCTAAGGAAAATAATTGGAATCTGCCGTTCGGAGAGATTGCTTCTATCTGGCGTGCTGGCTGTATCATCCGTGCCCGCTTCCTTCAGAAGATTACAGATGCATACGGACGTGATGCTGACCTAGCAAACCTGCTCTTGGATGAGTACTTCATGGATATTACGGCTAAGTATCAGCAGGCGGTCCGTGATGTTGTCAGCTTGGCTGTGCAAGCGGGAGTACCGGTGCCAACCTTCTCCAGCGCCATTGCTTACTTTGATAGCTACCGTGCAGAAAATCTGCCAGCAAACCTGATTCAGGCGCAGCGTGATTACTTTGGTGCTCATACATACAACCGTAAAGACAAAGAAGGTACCTACCACTATTCTTGGTACGACGAAAAATAGGATAGGCCTATGGCAAAGCGAATTTTACTAGTAGAAAATGAAAAAAATCTTGCCCGATTTGTGAGTTTGGAACTTCAAAAGGAAAGCTTTCTTGTAGATTTAGCTGAGACAGGTCAAGATGGACTGGCTCTGGCTAAAGATGTGGACTATGACTTGCTCTTGCTCAACTATGATCTTCAAGATATGACTGCCAGCGATTTTGCTAAGCAGCTTAGCTTGATTAAGCCAGCGTCCGTCATTATCGTTCTGGCTAGTCGCGAAGAGATTGCAGAGCAGCAGGAGGCAATCCAGCATTTTGCCGTTTCCTACGTGGTCAAGCCTTTCATTATCAGTGATTTAGTGGAGCGTGTCTCTATCATTTTCCGCGGGCGCGACTTTATCGACCAGCACTGCAGCCTCTTGAAAATTCCGACCTCTTACCGCAATCTGCGAGTGGATATTAAAAATCATACGGTTTATCGCGGTGAGGAAGTCATTGCGCTGACGCGGCGGGAGTACGATCTGCTGGTGACCCTGATGGGCAGCAATAAGGTCATGAGCCGTGAGCAGCTGCTGGAGCGTGTCTGGAAGTACGAGAGTGCAACCGAGACAAACGTTGTAGATGTTTATATTCGTTATCTGCGCAGTAAAATTGATGTGGAGGGGCAGCCAAGCTATATCAAAACCGTTCGCGGTGTTGGTTATGCCATGCAAGAATAAAAATTCAAAACTCTGTTCTCCTTAGGAAACGGAGTTTTTTTTCGCTTGTTACAGTATTGATAGGAGAAATAATGCGGATTCTCTGGCAATTCTATGCAATCGTTTTCGTTAAAATATAGCAAGAATATGGCTGGTGAAGAGAAAATTTAGCCTTTGGGATGCAAAAAAAAAAGAAAATATTTTTATAAAAGCCTTTACAAAATAAAAAATCGTGCTATAATAGATGTATCTACATGCAAACGATTTCACAAAAAGGACTTGTTTGCAAAAAATATAAGGAGGTCTGAATGATGAAAGATTCATTCAAGAACATTTTTAGCTTTGAATTTTGGCAAAAATTCGGTAAAGCTTTGATGGTGGTCGTTGCTGTTATGCCGGCAGCAGGACTGATGATTAGTATCGGTAAATCGATTCCGATGATTAATCCAAATCTAGGTGTTTTAGTCACTACCGGCGGTGTTTTAGAGCAGATTGGTTGGGGGGTTATTGGTAACCTACATATCCTCTTTGCTTTGGCTATCGGTGGAAGCTGGGCAAAAGAACGCGCTGGCGGTGCCTTTGCTGCAGGTCTTTCCTTTATCTTGATTAACCGTATCACTGGTGTCATGTTTGGTGTTACCAGCGATATGCTTGCGGATAAGGAAGCTGTAGTTAAAACGATGTTTGGTGCATCTATTAAGGTTTCTGATTATTTCATCAGTGTTCTGGAGTCACCAGCTCTGAATATGGGTGTCTTTGTCGGAATTATCGCAGGTTTTGTCGGAGCAACAGCTTACAACAAATACTATAACTTCCGTAAATTGCCAGATGCCTTGTCATTCTTCAATGGTAAGCGTTTTGTACCTTTCGTTGTTATCTTGCGTTCAGCTATCGTAGCAATTATTTTGTCATTCGTATGGCCAGTTGTTCAATCAGGTATCAACAGCTTTGGTGTTTGGATTGCTAACTCACAAGATACTGCGCCAGTTTTGGCACCATTCATCTTTGGTACTTTGGAACGTCTCTTGCTTCCATTTGGTTTGCACCACATGTTGACTATTCCAATGAACTACACAGAACTAGGTGGTGTTTACCACGTTATTACTGGTTCTGGTGCGGGAACAACTGTAGCTGGTCAAGATCCACTTTGGTTGGCTTGGGTAACTGACTTGGTTGGTACGAAATCAGCTGATCCTTCTACTTACCAACACTTACTTGAGACTGTTCACCCAGCTCGCTTCAAAGTTGGTCAGATGATTGGTTCATTTGGTATCCTTATGGGGGTAGCAGCAGCTATCTATCACAATGTGGATGCTGACAAGAAACACAAATACAAAGGTATGATGATTGCGACTGCTTTGGCGACCTTCTTGACAGGGGTTACTGAGCCAATCGAGTACATGTTCATGTTTGTAGCAACTCCTCTTTACCTGATTTACTCAGTTGTTCAGGGTGCTGCTTTTGCAATGGCTGATATCGTCAACCTTCGTGTACACTCATTCGGTTCTATCGAATTCTTGACCCGTACACCAATGGCAATCAATGCTGGTTTGGGGATGGATATCATCAACTTCATTTGGGTAACGATTCTCTTTGGTGTTGTGATGTACTTCATTTCTAACTTCATGATCAAGAAGTTCAACTATGCAACTCCAGGACGTAACGGTAACTATGAAACTGCTGAAGGTTCAGATGAATCTTCTTCATCAGGGTCAACTGGTGGTAAAGTTGCTGCAGCTTCTCAAGCGGTAAATGTTATCAATCTTCTTGGTGGCCGTGCTAACATCGTTGATGTAGATGCATGTATGACTCGTCTGCGTGTGACTGTCAAAGATGCTGAAAAAGTTGGAACAGAAGAACAGTGGAAAGCTGAAGGCGCTATGGGCTTGGTTATGAAAGGCCAAGGTGTTCAAGCTATCTACGGACCAAAAGCCGACGTTCTCAAATCTGATATCCAAGACTTGCTAGATTCTGGTGAAGTGATTCCTGAAACACTTCCTAGCCAAAAAGCAGAATCGGCGGCTGCTGAAGTTTCTTACAAAGGTGTGACTGAGGAAGTTGAAACTGTTGCGGACGGTCAAGTCATTGACTTAGCAGATGTTAAAGATCCAGTATTCTCACAAAAAATGATGGGCGACGGATTTGCAGTTGAGCCTGAAAATGGTAAGATGTATTCGCCAGTTGCTGGTACAGTAACTAGTGTCTTCCCTAGCAAGCATGCTATCGGTCTTGTAACAGATAACGGCCTGGAAGTCTTGGTACATATTGGTTTGGAAACTGTTAGCCTTGAAGGTAAACCATTCGAAGTTCATGTTTCTGAAGGTCAAAAAGTTGCAGCTGGAGATCTTCTAGTCACGGCTGACTTGGAAGCAATCAAGGAAGCAGGACGTGAAACTTCAACAATCGTAGTCTTCACAAATGCAGCAGCTATCAAGTCTGTAACAGTAGAAAAACTTGGTCAAGCATCTGCTAAGACAGTTGTTGCTAAGGTTGAATTGTAATATAGAAAAGAGAAATCATGGCAAAATTCCTGACATTAAATACTCATAGTTGGATGGAAGAAGAGCAAGAAACCAAGCTTAATCAGTTGGTAGAGCGCATTCTTCAAGAAAAATATGATGTCATTTGCCTGCAGGAAGTCAATCAATTAACGGAGTCTGAACAGGTTGTTCAGGCTCCTTTCTATCAGGCGGTTGAAGGAACGATTGCGATTCATCAAGACAACTTTGCTCGATGTCTGGTAGAAAAGTTGGCTGAGGCAGGTCTGGACTATTATTGGTCCTGGGCCTATAATCATATTGGGTTTGATATTTACAACGAAGGAGTGGCAATCCTATCTAGAAATCCTATAGCTCCTAGAGAAGTTCTGGTATCAGAGGCTAATGATCCTAGGGATTACCATACCCGCAAGGTCTTGCTAGCCGAGACTGAGGTAGAAGGTCAATTGCTGACAATTGCCTCCTGCCATCTGTCTTGGTGGGACAAAGGCTTTCAGGGGGAATGGGCTAAGCTTGAAGCAGAGCTGCTAAAAACAGAAAGTCCCTTGGTTCTGATGGGGGACTTCAACAATCCAGTCGGTCAGCAAGGCTACCAGACCATCTTAGCTAGTCCGCTGAAGCTGCAGGATAGTCATACTGCTGCAAAAGAAGCTAGCGGAGAGGCGACAGTAGAAGGGACTATCGCAGGCTGGGATGATAATAAGCATGCGCTGAAGATAGACTATGTTTTCACTAGTCAAGGGATGGACGTTGAGCGCTCCGCTGTCGTTTTTGACGGGAAAGCAACTCCTGTTGTCAGTGACCATTTTGGTTTAGAAGTGCAAGTTACATTATAGAAATAAAAAGATGAGGCAAGACTGAGAATGAAACAGATTTGCCTCGCTTTTTCTTTTTGATAAACATATATTTAGGGTACAATGGCGAAATTTTACACCCCAAACGGCTGTCTTTTGTTATTCTTGAAAACGTGTTATAATGAAGTATTAGGATTCTAGGAGGAAATGGTATGCTTTGTCCGAAATGTGGTGGGAATAAATCAAGTGTAGTTGATAGCAGACAGGCAGAAGATGGAAATACGATCCGCCGCCGCCGTGAGTGTGAGGAATGTCAGCATCGTTTCACAACATACGAGCGCGTCGAAGAGAGAACCCTAGTTGTTGTTAAAAAGGACGGGACACGCGAGCAATTTTCTCGGGATAAGATTTTTAACGGTATTATTCGCTCGGCTCAAAAACGGCCAGTATCTAGTGACGAAATAGAGGAGATTGTCAACCGAATCGAGCAAAAGGTCCGCAGTCAGAGCGACAATGAAATCAATAGTGAATATATTGGATCCTTAGTCATGGATGAACTGGCAGAGCTTGATGAAATCACCTATGTTCGTTTTGCCAGTGTTTACCGGAGTTTCAAGGATGTGGGCGAGCTAGAAAGCCTGCTCAAGCAGATTACCAAGGGGTCCAAGAAGAAAAAGGACAAATAAATGAAACCAAACCATCAGTTTTCTTTCTTGCGCAATAATGCAGTCAGCCCAGATATTGCTATCTTGACCAAGCTTTATCTGCCGATTCTGGGGAGAGATGCAGTAACACTTTATCTTTATCTGCTGTCTTTTGGGGATAATGGACAAAAGCAGCACCTCTTCAGTCAGATTCTCAATCATCTAGATTTTGGACTTAATATTTTAGAAGAAAGTTTTGAGCGTTTAGCGGCGATTAAGCTAGTGGACCTTTATCAAACAGATGATCATTATCTGGTTCAACTCCACCCGACCTTAACGGCGGAGGAATTTTTCAGCCATAATGTGTACAGCCGGCTCTTGGAAAAGAAAATCGGCGAAGCTGCTGCAGATGCCCTGCGACCAGAAAATCCTAGTGGAGAGAAATTGGTCAAGCCTTTTATGCAGGTGTTTGGTATGGAAGCTGAGCAGACAAGAGCAGTGCGAAAGGCCAATGATTTTGACTTGGAGTATTTCAAGCAACGGATGGCTCAGGACAATCTTCGCTTTGCCAATGAAAAGGAAGATTTGTTAGAATTGTTTGCAATTGCTGAGCAGAAGAAGTGGACTTGGTATGAGACCTATGTCTTGGCTAGAGAAACTGCTGTTTCTCAGGTCATTTCTACCAAACGGATGAAGCAAAAGCTAGCTCAGAAGCCAGCAGAAGGTCAGTTTTCTAAGCAGGAGCAGTCTATTATCCAAGAAGCGAAACGAACATCGCCAATGGTCTTTCTGGCAGAAATCAAAAGAACTCGTCAGGCTACTATTACGCGGACGGAGAGAAAGCTTTTGCTGGATTTAGCTGAATTAGGCCTTTTGGACGAGGTTATCAACGTAATCTTGCTCTTGACCTTTAATAAGGTGGATTCAGCCAATCTCAATGAAAAGTATGCCCTCAAGGTAGCCAATGATTTTTCTTATCAAAAGGTGACGACAGCTGAGGAAGCGGTCCTGAAAATCCGTGAGCGCAACCAGCAGCTCCAGAACCGTCCAGCTAAATATGGACAAGGCTCTACCAAGAGCAACGTACCTGACTGGAGTCAGCCAGATTATAAAAACGAAACGAGTGCAGAGAAGCAGGCCGAGCTAGAAGAGCAGAAACGTCGGCTCTTAGCCAAACTTGAAGGAGGAGGCGAATAGATGGAGAAAATAGGACAGAATATGCCTCATATGAATAGGGTACGGCAGTTTGACTATCAGGAGCTGGTCAAGCAAATCATGGCGGACCCAGATGTGGCAGCCTTTATCCAGCAGGAAAATCTGACCCAAGCTGAGATTCAGCGCAGTGTCTCCAAGTTTAACCAGTATATTACGGAGCGCAACCGCTTTTTGCTGGGGGACGAGACCTATATTGCCAAGGGTTATAAGCCAATCTTGGTGAAGAATGAAGGCTATGCAGATGTTGCCTATGAAGAGACGCCTGAGTTGATTGAGCAGGAGAGACAGGAGGCCATTAGAAGCCGTCTCAATCTTATCAGTCTACCAGCCAGCCTCAAAGAAGCTAGTCTAGCTCAGGTGGATCTGGATGATGTTGGCCGCTACAAAGCTTTTGAACTGTTGACCAACTTCGTTGCTGAGTTTCCGAATTATCAGAAGGCTGTTTATCTCTACGGGGATTTTGGAGTCGGGAAGAGCTACATGATGGCTGCTCTGGCGCATGATTTGTCAGAAAAACGCAGTGTTTCAACGACTCTGCTACATTACCCAAGCTTTGTTTTGGATGTGAAGAATGCTATCAGTTCCGGCTTGGTCAAGGAGAAGATTGACCAGGTCAAGACAGCTCAAGTGCTGATTTTGGACGATATCGGTGCAGAGCAGTCTAGCCCCTGGATGCGGGATGAGATTTTGCAGGTCATTCTCCAGCACCGCATGCAGGAAAATCTGCCAACTTTCTTTACTTCTAACTTTAGTTTTGCGGATTTGGAGCGTCACTTTGCCAGCTCTAAGAATGGCGATGAGACTTGGCAGGCCAAGCGGGTTATGGAGCGGATTAAGTTTCTGGCTCAGGAGGTGCGACTAGAAGGAGAGAACCGCCGATGAATGAAACAATTAACTTGATGAATGCTCACACGTCTGTCCGCCGCTTTACGGAGGAGCAGATTTCGGATAAGGAATTACGTGCCATCATTGATGCTGGGCGGGTTGCGTCCAGCTGGAAGAATTTTCAGTCTTATTCTATCATTGTGGTGCGAAGCAAAGAGAAAAAAGAAGCCCTCTTTGACCTAGTGCCCCAAGAAGCCATTCGGCAGTCTTCTGCCTTCCTGCTTTTTGTTGGCGATCTCAATCGTGCTCAAAAGGGCGTTCACATGCATACGGAAGACTTTTATCCTGAGGGAACAGAAAATCTCTTGATTAGCTCAGTAGATGCAGCTCTGGCGGGGCAAAATACTCTGTTAGCAGCTGAAAGTTTAGGCTACGGCGGGGTCATCATTGGACTGGTTCGTTATGCTTCCAGTCAAATCGCAGAGCTTTTCAAACTGCCAGACTACACCTATCCTGTCTTTGGGATTGCTCTGGGGACTCCCAATCAGAACCATGCAGTCAAGCCACGTCTGCCTTATGAAGCAGTGGTCTTTGAGGAAGAATATCGTGAACAGGATTGTTCAACTATTCAAGCCTATGACCGCGTACAGACTGAATATGCTGGCGAGCGAGCTAAGGAAACCTGGAGTCAGCGCCTAGCTGCCCAATTTGGTCAGGAGCCTAATCAAGCTATTGACCAATTGTTCAAAGAAAAGAAATTAGAAAAATAGGGCGGAGTTTGGCTCTGTCCTAAAGAATGAGAGAGGAAAAACATGGCCTTACCAACTATTGCCATTGTCGGCCGTCCCAATGTCGGCAAGTCAACGCTCTTCAATCGGATTGCCGGTGAGCGGATTTCCATTGTGGAAGATGTCGAAGGGGTGACCCGCGACCGAATCTATGCGACCGCAAACTGGCTCAACCGTAAGTTCAGTATTATTGATACGGGCGGAATTGACGATGTTGACGCACCTTTTATGGAGCAAATCAAACACCAGGCCGAGATCGCTATGGACGAAGCAGATGTTATCGTTTTTGTCGTGTCTGGCAAGGAAGGTATCACGGATGCGGACGAGT
>ERZ773090.830-NODE-830-length-12316-cov-2.65174_pt1 | contig 12316 bp, 12 predicted proteins | sample MGYA00580579_ERZ773090 | MGnify/ENA primary metagenome ERZ773090 (study PRJEB29015, sample SAMEA2738014) | human oral metagenome | biome: human oral; feature: human-associated habitat; material: dental | place: China | collected 2132 ... | reverse complement strand
CTTGCGATCTTTACTCGTGTCAGAATCGTCCTCGTCGGACCATTTAGTAGTAATGCTGGATTTAAAAGAGTAGTCGCCTTCGATCCCTATATATGCTCCCTCGCCGAAGCTTGCGCTCGCACATACCGCAGCGGCAAACGCCGCAATCAAAATTTTATTTTTCATAATTCTCTCCTTACGATTTACGATTTAAAGGCCTTTCGCCACCGCCGCCATTTTGCCGCTCGTGATCTTTAAGCCTCCTCCCGCAGGGTGCGCTTATGCGTTTATGAGCCCGTTTAAAATTTATTAATTATCATACTCCTTCGCCACTTAAATTTTAATTAAATTTCACGCTGCTAGCGCCTTTTGGACGCACGGATAATTTATTTAGCCAAAGCTCGCATAGAGGATAAAATTTTATCCCGCTTAGCTTGCGTAGCGGGTCCATGCTCTGCCGAGAGATAAAATTTTACCGATCTTTGATGAAATTTAAAACGCCCGTTTAATTTCGCATTTTTATCTGAAATTTAAAATTTACACACGAGCTAAGCACCGTGTTACCGATCGTAACTGCGTCTTTGAAATTTAAGGCGATTTGATTTGGAATTTATAAAATTCCCGCCTCATTTTTGTATCATAAATCAAATCTAAAATAAGGAGTTCTCATGGAAGAACACAAAGAGGAGCTGCGCAACATACGCTCCCAAGAGCCGCCGAAATCGGACGTGGACGAGCTGGGCTTAGATAGGCTCACCGACCCCGCCCCCTTTCCTAAGCGCGGCGTTATCATCATAGCCATAGCAGCCGCGATAGCCTTTGCATTATACGCCGTGCTGCCTTTTGAGCCTAACGTCAAAAAAGGGCTCGCACTTCTTGCTTTTATCGCGATCATGTGGCTGACCGAAGCCGTGCACATCACGATTACCGCGCTTATGGTGCCGGTGCTTGCGGTGGCTATCGGACTAGGCAAATTCGCCGAGGACGGCACCTTTACCGCTACTACTATCAAAAGCGCGCTCGCAAATTTCGCAAATCCTACGATCTTTACCTTTTTCGGCGGCTTTGCTCTAGCGACGGCGCTGCATATGCAAAAGCTCGATAAAAAGATCGCGATGTGGCTCATCGCTCGCTCCGGCGGCCGCTTGGGCGTGGCTGCGATTTTGATCTGCCTAGCGACGGCGATACTTTCGATGTGGGTTTCAAATACGGCGACTGCGGCGATGATGCTCCCGATCGCGCTTGGGATCTGCGCCAACATGGACGAGGGTAAGGACCGCGGCACGCTCGTATTTTTGCTTTTGGGCATTGCGTATTCGGCGAGTATCGGCGGCCTCGGCACGCTCGTAGGCTCGCCGCCGAATTTAATCGTGGCTCAAGCGTTAAATTATAGCTTCGCAGACTGGATGAAGGTGGGGCTGCCGATAATGTGCGTAATGCTGCCGATAATGCTTGCGGTGCTCTATCTCGTCTTTCGTCCGAATTTAAGCCACAAGATCGAAATGGACATAGAGCAGATCCCGTGGACGCGCCCGCGCATAATCACTATCGTAGTTTTTGTGCTGACGGCGGCAGGCTGGATATTTTCAAAGCAGCTCTCAAAGCTCGTAGGTTTCGGCGTCAACGACGCTTACGTCGCCATCTGCTCGGCAGTAGTAATCGTAGTACTGGGTATCGCTAAATGGCACGACGTCGCGGAAAACACCGAATGGGGCGTATTGTTGCTTTTCGGCGGCGGACTTACTCTAAGCGCGGTGCTCGGAGACTCGGGCGCATCAAAAGTGTTGGGCGATCTAGTCGCGCGCACCTTCGGCGGCGCACCTACCTACATCGTGCTTTTGGTAACGGCGGTTTTCATCATCTGCCTTACGGAATTTACGAGCAACACCGCTTCGGCGGCGCTTTTGGTGCCTGTGTTTGCGGGCGTCGCCTCTCAAATGGGGCTACCGAAAGAGACGCTTAGCATAGTAATCGGCGTGGGCGCCAGCTGCGCGTTTATCATGCCCGTCGCGACGCCTCCGAATGCCCTGGTCTTCGGTACGGGCAGGATCAAACAAAAAGAGATGGTGCGCTGCGGCGTCATCCTGGCGATCTCATCGGCGTTTTTGGTCTCTGCATACACATATCTCTTCTACGTTTAAGATTTAGCCCGGCGCCTCGTCGGGCTTAAAATTTTAAAATTTAGCTCAAAATTTCGCTATAACTTTAAGGTTTAACCCAATTTAATGAGTTATCGGTATAATAATCGCGATTTTGATAAAAAGAGAGTTGATTTTATAGCTAAATTTAGCCCGATGTTCGTAAAGGCGGGAATTTTAACGCTGAAGCTCGCATTTTACGGGATTTTACTATCCATCATCATCGGTTTTATATGCACGCTGATAAAATATAAAAGATTGCCGCTGCTAAGCCCGCTTGTGAGCGCATATATCGAGCTATCACGAAATACCCCGCTTTTAATTCAGCTATTTTTTCTATACTACGGCCTGCCGAAACTCGGCGTTCAAATTTCAGGCTTTACCTGCGCGATCGTAGGTCTTGCTTTTTTGGGCGGAAGCTATATGAGCGAGAGCTTTAGGCTCGGTTTTGAGGCGATAAAAAAATCCCAGATCGAAAGCGCGATGAGCCTGGGACTTAGCGAAGTGCAGATAGTGTTTTACCTCGTGCTGCCGCGCGCTTTTGCGATCGCCCTGCCCTCCATCAGCGCAAATATAATCTTTCTACTTAAAGAAACCTCGATCGTTAGCATCGTCGCACTTGCCGATCTCGTTTATGCCGCAAAGGACGTTATCGGCCTGTATTACAAGACGAACGAAGCGCTATTTATGCTAAGCGTTTCGTATCTGATCATAATCCTGCCGCTTTCGCTCGCACTTACGCTGCTTGAAAAGCGCCTTGCGTATATGAGGGGTTAGCAATGGAACTATTCGGCGGCGAAAATTTAATCAGACTTCTTGGCGGGCTCGAGGTCACGCTGCAAATCGCGCTCATCTCGATCGCGGTTTCGCTCGGCCTAGGCTTGGTGCTTGGAATTTTAATGGCCTCCGGGCGCAGAGCCTTATACATCCCGCTTAAAATTTGCCTAGAGATCGTGCGCATAATGCCGCCCATCGTTTGGCTATTTATCGTATATTTCGGCGCGAGCAAGGCATTTGGCATCCACATCTCAAATATCGCGGCTTCGATCATAGTCTTTAGCGTCTGGGGCGTTTTTGAGATGATGGATCTGGTGCGCGGCGCCGTGCTTAGCATCCCCAAGCATCAGTTCGAAAGCGCCGAAGCGCTCGCATTTAGCAGATCTCAAATTTATCTCTACGTCATCCTGCCGCTTGCGATGAGGCGCCTGGTGCCCGCAACGATAAATTTATTCAGCAGGATGATAAAAACAACCTCGATCGCCGTACTCATCGGCGTCATCGAGCTCGTCAAGGTCGGACAGCAGATCATCGAAGTGAATGTCTTCCGCGACAATTACGCGCCGCTAATCATCTACGGAGGGATATTTTTCGTATATTTTTTGATCTGCTATCCGATCTCGGCGCTTTCGAAAAAACTAGAAAACAGGTGGAGCTGATGGAAATTTTAAAAATCGATAAAGTCAATAAATTTTACGGCGAGTTACATGCGTTAAAGGACGTCAGCCTTAGCGTCGCGCAGGGCGAGGTCGTAGTCATCCTGGGTCCTAGCGGCTGCGGCAAAAGCACCCTACTTCGCACGATCAACGGCTTAGAGCCGGTACAAAGCGGAAATTTTATAATCGAGGGCGAGCGGATCGATCAAAATTTCAAAGAGTGGCGCAGGATCAGGCAAAAGATCGGCATGGTCTTTCAAAGCTACGAGCTTTTCGATCACCTCAGCGTGCTGCATAACATAATCCTGGGCCCGATGAAGGTGCAAAACGTCCCGAAAGAGGAGGCGATAGCTTTAGCTCGCGAATGGCTAAAGATCGTAGGTCTTGCGGACAAAGAAAACTCCTACCCCAAAGAGCTTAGCGGCGGGCAGAAGCAGCGCATCGCAATCGTACGAAGCCTGGTGATGAAGCCAAAGATCATGCTTTTTGACGAGGTTACCGCGGCACTTGATCCAGAGATCGTGCGCGAGGTGCTCGACGTAATGCTAAATCTTGCCAAAGAGGGGCAGACGATGCTAATCGTAACGCACGAGATGGGCTTTGCGCGCGCCGTAGCCGATCGCATAGTTTTTATGGACGAGGGAAGTATCGTGGAGATTAACGAGCCGGAGGCTTTTTTTACCGCTCCAAAGAGCGAGCGCGCGAAGAAATTTTTAAATATGTTTGAATTTAAAAAATAAATTTAATAAAGGAGAGGCTATGAAAAAGGTATTAGCTCTATTTCTCGTGCTGGGCGCGCTGTTTTTTGCGGGCTGCGGCGAAGATAAATCAAGCCAAAACGACGCAAAGAGCGGCTACATCGACACTATCAAAAAGCGCGGCGTAGTAAGGATCGCCGTTTTCGGCGACAAGCCGCCGTTTGGCTATATCGACGAGACGGGCAAAAACGTAGGATACGATATATATTTCGCGCGACGCATCGCAAAGGAGCTCTTCGGCGATGAGAGCAAGGTGCAGTTCGTGCTCGTAGAGGCCGCCAATCGCGCGGAATTTTTGGCGTCTGATAAGGTCGATATTACGCTTGCAAATTTCACCGTCACGCCGGAGCGCAAAGAGGTCGTGGATTTCGCGCTGCCGTATATGAAGGTAGCTCTCGGCGTCGCGAGCAAGGACGGCGCGATCACCGACGTTTCGCAGCTTAAGGACAAAACGCTTTTAATCAACAAAGGCACGACCGCAGATCTGTATTTTACGAAAAACCATCCCGAGATCAAGCTTTTAAAATTTGACCAAAATACCGAGACTTTCGGTGCGATGCTGGACGGCAGGGGCGACGCGATCGCGCATGATAATACGCTTTTGTTCGCGTGGACGAAGTCAAACCCGGGCTTTAAGGTAGGCATCCGCTCGCTCGGCGATCAGGACGTCATCGCGCCCGCGGTCAAAAAGGGCAACGACGAGCTTCGCAAATGGCTTGACGATCTAATCGTAAAGCTCGCGGACGAGAAATTTTTCCACGCCGACTACGACGCGACGCTAGCGCCCGTTTACGGCGACGACGTCAAAGCTGACGACGTCGTAATCGAGGGCGGGAAGCTATAAAAATTTTGTCAAATTTAAAGCGCGCCGCAGATTAAAATTTTACCACAAAGATCAAAAATGAGCATGACTTTCTACGTCAAAAACAAAAAGAAACTCCTAGGAGGCCTTGCACCCGCGATGAGCGTAGAGGAGGCGCTACGGCTGGTGCCGAATTTATCGCAGTTTAACGCGAACGAAGACGATGAGGCGTTTGACGCCGAGGGCTTTTACGGCGCGAAGCTAAGCGAGCTTGACTGCCTTATCGCGGGCGCAGACGGACTTAGCGGGCGCGGCTTTGAGATCGGCTACGAAGACGGCGAGTATAACGTCCGCATCGGCACGCCTAGCACCCGTACGGACTGGCAGATCGCGCTAGAATACCTCAAAAATTTGGCCCTAAAAATGGGCGGCAAAATCACGAGCGAGTACGGGGAGAAATTTAGCGCGCAAAATATCGAGAGCTTTGACTACGAGTCTGATATACGCGCTGGACTTGCAAATATAAAACGAAATTTGGAAGAGAAAGCGGTAATGTGTACGATTTATGGTGTGCGAAACGAAGTTTCATTTGATCAAAAAATTATCGCGCACATTATGGACGCGCCGGATCCCGCAGACGAATTTAGCAAATTCGTAACCGATATCCAAAACCTAAACGCATATTTTTCAGATCAGATGTTTTCCGGCATAAACGAGGATAGTGAGATCATAGGGCGATATATCCTTCCGCAAGATATTGCTGCCGTACTACCCTTTGAGCCCAGAGTGGATTACAATAATTTACAAATTCTGGGCGGGAAAGAAGTTTCGCGGTGGAGCGTCGCCATTTTTGGAGGCGATGAGGATCATTGTGAAAAGCACGATATTCTTGCGACGCTGAAATATGAAAATTTCATCCAAAATTTGCCAAAGGATAAATACGAATTTATCGACGCGAAAAATATCGTCGTAAGTGCATTTAGCAAAGAGGAATTTGACGCGCTCATCGCAAAATGCGGCGAAGAAGGGCTAGCGGACTAAGCGGTTTATCTTGCCGCGGAATTTTACCGCCATGCGGCAATGGGACAGAGGGTAAATTTGGCCGAGCTAAACGCAGCCTAGCGCAGATCGTCTCGGCAAAATTTAAATCGCGAGCGGCGGCATAAAATTTCAAGCGATAGTAGAATTCTAATGTAAACTGCTCGCGCGGTAAAAATTTATGCCGCACAGGCAGCAATAAATCACAAGCACTGTGCATTAAACTAATCGAAAATTCATAAAATTTTATAGACGGCTTGCAAAATTTATGCGGATACTAACCGCGCACCCATCCTATCTTTTGATTAGAGCTCAAAGTAGCTTGTAGGCTCCACGCGAGCAAATTTGCCCTGCCGATTTAGAGCCAAACGCACGATCCGCGCAATGCATTCATTTCCACGCCCAGCTACACGGCGCATCTGTGCCGCTGCCACGCTAAGCCTACGTCCCGCGCGCTTTGTCCTATCTGTGCGCCGCCACGGCCGTATGCAGCCGCCTCTGCCATACTCCACCGCGCCGCTGCCCGCCTCATTCGCTCCAAATTTTGCGGTTCAAATTTAGCTCGCTTACGATACCCGCAAGCGCGCCGATCTCATCTACGTAAAGCGCTATAGTAGCGTCCTGCTTTAGCGAACAGTCGATTCTAGGCTCGAAATTATCGCGCCAGGTCTCGATCGCCACGTAAATTTTGTCCTCTTTCAGCACCGCGTTTATCTGCGAGCCCAGCCTTAAATAAACCTCCGTCAGTCGCTGCATCAAAAGCGGCGTCAAAGCGTATCTCGCACCCACCTGATCGGTCGTATAGACATCAAAAAATTCCTCAAATTTCACGTCGTCCATATTCGCTCGCTGCCCGTATCTGTGCAGATTTCGCGAGTTTTTATGGCATACGCGCACCTCGCAGTTAAGCCTTTTGTGAAAGTCCGCGACGAAAAGCACTCCGTGGAATTTTACGTCGGTGCGAGTGCCGTTTTTGGTGCGCACCTTTTCGGCGGCGTAAAAGTCGCTAAATCTCACGCGCACGCCCTGCACCTCCCCGCTCATCATATCCTCGCTCGATTGTTCGTTTATGTAGCAGTCGTAAATTTCAAAAAACTCATCTGTCCCCAGCCCGCCGCTTTCGTCGTAGCTAAGCCCGAAGCTTTTTGCGATGCTCGCGACGATCCTGCTTTTGAAATTTGATCTGAAATTCCGTCTTTTGCTCGCCGTCAAAAGAGCGCTCACGACGCCATAAACGGAGATGCCGAAAAATACGCCGGGCGCCACTTCGTCCCAAAAGCGCGCCGCCAGTGCGCCCACGCAGGTCCCTACGGCAGCGGCGATTAGACCAGCCTTTTTCACCGCTTTTTGCAGCGCCGCGCGCTCATCTTCTAGGCTCTGCAGATCGGCTAGAAAGTTAAATTTTGACTGGGTTGCGCCGTCTTTTTCGTCCCTGCCTTCTCTTTCGGCGGCTTTGGGCTCAAACCTCCCGTAAGTAGCGCTCGCGCGGCTACCACTGCTTTCGTAGCTACCGCCCTCGCCCGCTTCAGCTTTTAATCCCCGCCCCTCTTCTGCATCCGTGCTTAAAATTTGCCCGTTTTGCGCCGCGCCCTGCCCTAGCGCGCCTGTATCTTGCGCCGTATCGGAGCCGCTAAATTTATCAAAATTTGCGCGCTGCGTGCCGCCGTTTTTGCCAAAGCTTAGGCTGTAAAATAGGCGGTAGAGCAGCCCGTTTAAGAAGGGAAAGATGATGAAAAGCGCGATTATAAGCCAGTTTGTATCAAACGAGACGGACTCTGCCCCGGTATTCAAAAACAGGTAAAGCCCGAGCAGCAGGGTTATCAAAAATGAGATGAGCTTGCTAATGCGCGCGAGCTTTTCGCGCCGTTTTTCAAGCAGGTAAAGCTCCTCTAAATCGCTGTTTCTATCCATAATCCGCCTTTTGTAGCGCATTTAAGCGCAGGTTTTGTCGCGCAAATGTTTAAATTTAACCTCGCACCGCAACCTGATCGCCGCCAAATTTAGCGCAAAGCTCGCGCCCTGCTGCGATAAATTTTAAAATTTACTCCGCCGCTTTAAATTTGGCCGCTGTAAAATTTTAAATTTCGTCTTTGTTACACCGCAGTTCGTTTAATGCGGGCAAATCTTTAGCGCCTCTTTCAGCCGCCCGAGCCCGTCTTTTAGCAGCGCCCTAGATGTCGCGATATTTAGGCGCAAAAATTTCTCGCCGCCCTTGCCGTATTGCGCGCCGCAGGAGAGATACAGCCCCGTTTTTTCGCGGATGAAGCGTGCAAGCTCCGCGCTATCCTGCGTATAAGCGCCCGCATCGAGCCACATCAGATAGGTCGCGTCTTGCGGCACGACACGCACCTGCGGAAGCTCACGCGCGATAAATTCCGCCGCGAATTTGCGATTTTCGCTGAGGTATTCGCGCAGCGCATCCAGCCACGGCGCACCCTTCGTAAATGCAGCGATTGCGCCCTGCACTCCGAAAAAATTTGGCTCGGCGATGTCGTCGGAATTTAACGCCTTTGAAATTTTATGACGCAAGCGTTTATCCGCGGCAAAGACCGCCGCGCTTTGCAGCCCCGCGATGTTAAACGCCTTGGTTGGCGCGATTATGCTAGCCGAGATCCTCTCGCAGCTCTTGCTTGCCGCAGCAAAAGGCGTGTAACGCACGCCAGGCTCGGTTAGATCGCAATGCACCTCATCGCTAAGCACCGTCACGCCGTGTTTCTCGCACAGCTCGCCGATACGAGCAAGGTCATCCCTGCTAAAAGTGCGGCCGACTGGATTATGTGGGTTACAAAGGATAAAAAGCGTCGTCTGCGGATCGGCTAGCTTAGCCTGTAGATCCTCCCAATCGATGCTATAATCGCCGTTAGCGTAGGCAAGCTCATTCTCCACAGGCACGCGGGCGGCGTTTTTGATGCAGTAGTAAAAGCAGTTGTAAACGGGGCTCATCAGCAGCACGTTTTCGGCGGGCGAGGTGAGCTTGTGGATGATCGAATCGATCGCGGGCAGCGTGCCATTTGCATAGATCAGCCACTCCTTTTGGATTTCATAATCGTGGCGTGCAAGCCACCAGCCTTGATACGCGCTGCGCCACTCATCATCCACAAGCGAATAGCCCAAAACCCGCTCGTTTAGCCGCTTTTGCAGAACCTCGATGATCTCGGGCGCTACGGCGAAATCCATATCCGCAACCCACATCGGAAGCTCGTTCTCGCCCACGTCCCATTTAAGCGACTTCGTGCCGCGGCGGTTCGGCAACGTGTCGAAGTCGTATTTCTCTTTGCCGCTTATAAAATCAAAAAGTCCCATCTTACGCCCTTAATTCAGTAATGATTTCAGTTTTAGACACGTCCGTTGCGCCGTCTAGGATCAGCTCGCCGATGCTTGCCGCGCGGATCAGCCCGCTGCTCGGATTTTTGACGCTATCGATTGCGCCTTTTACCTCGGCTTGCACCTCGCTGTATTCAAACGCTAGCGTCGTGTTTATGAGCTCGCAGTCTTGCAGGCGCAAATTTTGCATATAGCAAAAGCCCTGCAGGCTCTCGATCTTACAGTTTCGCAGCGTTACGTTTTTGGAGTTCCACCCGAAGTACTCGCCCGCGATGAAGCAGTCCTCGATGAGGATATTTTCGCAGTTCCAAAACGCATCCTTGGAGAGGAGTTTGGAATTTTTGATCGTTACGTTTTTGCAACCGTCAAAGCAGTAATCCCCGAAGAGCGATAGATTTTCGATGCTTAAGCTTTCGCAATCAAGCCCGAAATACGCGCCCTTTGCGGTGACGTTTTTTAGCGTGACGTCGCTGCAGTGCCACAAGGTCTCTTGCGCGTCGTGAAATTCTACGTTTTGAAGCGCAGCGTCTTTTACGCGGCGAAGCCCCTTGGGCGCGCCGTAGAGGCAGTCTTTTAGCACCACGCCGCGGCTATACCAGATCCCTGCGCGCGCGATCTCGTCGAAGAAGCAATCCTGCACGCGGATATTTTCGGCGTACCAAAACGGATATTTCCACTCAAATTTACAGTTTTGCGCGACGATATTTGCGCTGTGCTTTAGCGGCGACTCGCCCTCGCCGAAGACGGAATTTTCGATCCGCAGATCCTTTGCGCCGAATAGCGCGCGCTCGCCGCTAAAGTGCTTTTGTCTCAATGTCTGCATGGCTTTCCTTAGATTTTAAAATTTGCTTCAGATTATACAAGGAATTTCAAAATTCCGCGTAGATTGAGCGGATAAAATGCGAGCGAATTTTAAAAATTTTAAAATTTAGAGGCGGAAAAATCAGGCGGGCGGGCGGGCGGATACAGAGTGAGTGCGGCGAATGCGCGTAAAATCGCCGCACGCCTACAAAGGCGCTTTTGCAAACGCCCATGAAGCGCGCTTCGGTCGCTACGGCGAGCCGCGCAAGCGCCCATATCCGCTCGCGACGTGCGCCGCCCGAAAGACGCATAAAATTTATCGCAAGCAGCGCCTTTTAAAATTTATAAAATTTTCTCCGAGCAATATGTAAATTTTAGCAAACGCGACGGCGCCAAGAAGTGCTGCAAAAAAGCGCAAAATTTTATCTCATGTCGCAACGGGGCGCGTCTAGTGCTCGTGGTGATGCGAGTGAGCGTCTTCGCCGCGGTTTCGATCCGTAGCGCGCTTTCGCAGGTCGAAATACACGAAAAGCCCGCTAGGCTCGTTATCCTCGTAAATTTCGAGCTTGTAGCGCATCACGGCGTGTGTGCAAGTAGCGATGTCTAGGCTCGCCGCGTAGTCGTCGCCGTCGCGCATCAGCGGCGCTTGCGCATTACCCATATCCATGCTGACGCCCGAAATTCTAATGCTAGGGTTTTTCAGCTCGCGCGCGATGCCGCTTATTTTTAGCTCGTTGATCCCTGCTTCGATCGGGCGGCGCGCCACGCTAAAAAGCGCCTTCTGCCCGCCCGCGCTAGCTTCACAATCCTGCGCGCTTAGATTGCAGATGAGCCTTGTTTTTACGTCCTTAAACAGCGCGTCGCTCCCGTCTGCGGCGAAGCTTAAATTAACGGCGCAAAATAGGCAAAAAAATAGAAATTTAACCATAAGTCTCCCTCATAAATTGAAATTTGCGCGCAATTTTAGCAAAAAATTCTACGTTTATGAGAAATATGATTAAAATTTAGCTAAAATAACTGATATTTTCTATGAAAGGATCAAAAATGGCTGAGTTTTTAATCAAACCCGCTAAGGATGGCTGCAAATTCGATCTGCTTCACGCAGAGCATGTGCTATGCACGTCTGAGGTCTATACGAGCAAGGCGGCTTGCAAAAACGGCATCGAAAGCGTCGCAAAAAACGCCCCTTTGAAAAAGATCGAGGACCAAACGATCGAGGGCGGCGCGAAGCTAAGTAATCCTAAATTTGAAATCTACGTCGATAAGGCAGGTAAATTTCGCTTCCGACTAACGGCTAGCAACGGACAGATCATCGCCGTAAGTAGGGACTTCGAAGCCAAGGCGGACGCCTTAAAAGTGATAGAGCTTATCGCAAAAGAAGCCGCGAAAGCAAAGATCAAGGAGGCGTAAATGGACATAAACGGACTTGTAAATATGGTATCTGCGCTCAAAACCGACGATAAAAACATAGGGGAATTTAAAAATAGCCCCGTAGCTTTCGTCGAAAAATTTTTAGGCGTCGATCTTCCCGACGATCAGGTAAATGCCCTGATCGCGGGCGTTAGTAAAAATTTCTTAGGCAAGAGCGAGGGCGGCACGCTAGGCTCGATGCTAGGCGGGCTTTTGGGCGGCGATGAAGACGCGCAAACAAACGCTCTTTTCGGCTCGGGCGAGAGCGCACAGGCAAACGCCGTCGATAGTAAAGGGGTCGATTTCGGCGCCCTGATCGGCAAAATAGCAAGCTCCAAGCTCGACGTCAACGGCGACGGCAAGGTCGATATAAACGATCTAGGCGGCTTTTTAGGCAAACTTTTGGGCGGCGGCGCGCAAGGCGATACCCAAAAAGAGGGCGAAGCGGGGTTGAGCCTAGGAAACCTCCTAAATACGTTTAAAATTTAATACCGATCATCGTGCGGGCGCGTCTGTAAACGGCATGCCCGCCTCAAAACGCTAAAATTTCAATCTACGACATCTCTTTTTAAAACGCTCGAAGTGGAAATTTAAAATTTTACGAGCAAATTTTATAAAATTTGAGCAATAATT
>ERZ773090.829-NODE-829-length-12330-cov-11.8609_pt1 | contig 12330 bp, 10 predicted proteins | sample MGYA00580579_ERZ773090 | MGnify/ENA primary metagenome ERZ773090 (study PRJEB29015, sample SAMEA2738014) | human oral metagenome | biome: human oral; feature: human-associated habitat; material: dental | place: China | collected 2132 ... | reverse complement strand
CATCTGCAACTACACATACTTTATAGTTATCAAATACTTCTAAAAGTCCTGGGTTATCAGTGATAATTCCACTTGTAACAACTCTTACTCCATCCCATTGTTCTTCTGGTAAAACTTCTAATTGTTGATTTAATATTCTTAATAAATCTGTGTGTTCATCTTTTAACATAAAGTATGAACTCTTTAAGACATTAGATCTATCAGAAGCTTTTACACTTTGTGGATGTTTAGCAGCAAGTTTTATAAATCTTCTTTTTTCTTCTCTATTTTCATTATAAACTTTGAATGCCTTTTTTAAATTTTCATCAGTGATTTTCACATTACAAATTTTTTCTAATTCTTCTTTAGCCTTATTGAATATTTTTGCATTATATTTTTTACCAAATTCTTCTTTTCTATGTTGTCCATGATTTAAAAACACCATAGGTATTTTTCTTCCTGCACTTACTTTATAGTTTTGTGAAAATGGTCTTAATGTATCGTCTAATGTAGTAACCATTGATGCAGATAAGCCATTTAATGTCCCATCTAAAGCCATTTCTAAACATCTTAAAGCTAATGAGTAGTAGAAAGTAGGGAAATAATCCTTTGCTTTTTCAATAGGTCCTTGTCCTCCCCATACACCAAATGGAACCATTCCACCTGCATAAACTATTTCTTCTGGTGCATAATAAGGGAATATTCCTACTGCTTTCTTACCTTCAGCAAGGTATTTATCCAATTGCTTTCTAGGATTTTCTGCATAGTACTTAAATTGTTCTAACAATTCCTTAATTTCAGCCATCTTTCTTTCTTCCTCCTAATTTTAATGTTTTATTGTTTCCTTAGACCAGTCAGTTTCCTTAGTATTTTCAAAGTTTGTATACACTTCTTCACCTTTTGCTAATTTTTCTTCTTTTCTTTCTTGCATTATTTCAACAAGACCTTGTACTCTTGTATTATATTGTTCTGTTGAGAAGTTTCTTTCATCAGCTTGATCCCCATCAAAGTGAACTACTGGTATTCCCAAGTCTTCTTTCCATCTTCTTTCTATTTCAGGCATTGCACCACTCCAAGGTTTACAACTACGGTTATAGTTTACAAGTGCTCCACTTATACCATTTTCCTTAGCCATAGTTTCTCTCCATTCAACACCTGTTTCTATACATACAGAACAAGGTGCTTTACAATATGCTGCTGCCATTTCTCTTACATTGTTATATCTAAATCCAAATGCTGGTGCATAAACTACTGCCGTAACATTTACTCCATTATCTTTTAAAGGTTCAAATAGTGGTTTTAATCCTGGCCAACAAGGAATTCCTTCAAATAGTATTCTATGTTCTTCTGGATATTCCCAAGTAGATGTTCCTTCTTTTATAGATTGTTCAAACTCATCTGCAAGTAATTCAAATCCAATAGCTGCTTCTTCATCGCATCTAGCAGCAACTATATCAGCCATGTGGTTGAATAAGTCAAATCCACTTAATGGAGATGGTTTATATCCCATATATTTACAAGATTTTAACCAAGCTGCGGCAGTTCTATTTGCTCTTGCACAAGCATCTTCAAATTTCTTCTCATCAAATTTCTTTCCTGTTAATTCTTCTAATTGTTTAATAGCATGATCAAATTGCCCTATTAAATAATCAACTTTTTCTTCTGGTGTATCTACTGTATTTGAAAATGGTATATCTATCATTATTAATGGAATATTATGTATTCTTGCTATATTTTCATACCATTTAGTCATCATATTACAGATATTGTTACAACATAATAAGAAGTCTGGTTGAGGCATTCTTCTTGAATCTGTTGGTTCACCAGCAGCATAAGCTAAACTGATTCTTGCATATCCACAAATATCATTGTCATATCCCATATCTTCAGCAGCTTGACAAAGTCTTAATCCATCTTTTTTAGCAGCTGTTGATGCAGCGTGGTTTTCAGGATACACAACATTTAAGTCAAATGCCTTAGCAAGTTCAATAGGGAATTTAGATGAACTCCATCCAACTAATTCTCCTCTCTTTTTTGCTTCCCAAGCATTTGCATAAACTTTATCAACAACACCTCTCAATATAGCCGCAGCAGGTTTATGTCCTTCTATTGGTCTAGGTTTTTTATTAGGTAATTTTTCCATTTTTCCAGCCATTTTTGTTTCCTCCTATTCATTTCTAAGTACATTTATTCTATAATCCTTATATAGAAAATAGGTGAGTTACATTCCAGATTTTAAGATAAAAATTAAATAGAATGAGCCGAACAAATCTCAGTGTGTTTGAAGCTGACTTGTCAGCAAGTTAACTGAATTTCTTAGAAACACTTAGCATTTTATTGCTTAGAGTTTTTTATGATGCGAATTCTTAATTTTTACTGTTAAGAAACCTGGCTAGTAACGAACTTTTTTCTATTAAGTTAATCCCAAAGTTTTCAATTATTGATGAGTCATCATATATTTTTGATAAGCAAATAATGCTGCTCCTATTGCCCCATTTAATTGACAATATTCATTTGTATTTAATTTAAAGCCCAAATTTCTTTCTAAGGCTCTTACCATACCTTTATTAAGTGCAACTCCACCAGTCATAACAACATCATCTTTTATACCTATTCTTTTTGCCAAGCTTCCAACACGGCTAGCTATAGCAGTGTGAATACCTTTTACTATATCTTCAATTTTTGTTCCTTTTGCAAGTTGCGAAATTACTTCTGATTCTGCAAATACAGTACAAGTCGAACTTATTGCTACATCAACAGTAGATTTTTCATCTAATTTTTCTAAGTCTTCTAAGTCTACTTCTAAAACCTTTGCAATTACATCTAAAAATCTTCCTGTTCCTGCTGCACATTTATCATTCATAACAAAATTTTCAAGCATTCCATTGTCTCCAATTTTTAATGCTTTTGAATCTTGTCCACCGATATCTATAATTGAGTGAACATTTGGAAATAGAAAATATGCTCCCTTTGCATGACAAGACAATTCAGACATTTGAGCTGGTACTTCTGCTAATGAGTTTCTTCCATAACCAGTTGCAACTGCTCCTTGAAGCTCACTAACAGAACTTAATCCAACTTGTTCTAATGCTTCTTTCATTGCCCTAGCTGGTCCACTAGTCCCTGTCCCTACTGATATAACAGATTTTGCTACAATCTCTTTACCATCTTTTAATATTATACATTTAGATGCTGTTGAACCAACATCTACTCCCATAGTAAAAACATTACTCATTGTTATACTATCCTTTCCTTAAAAATAAATTAACTTATCCATATAGTGTGTAAATCCTTAGCTAAATCTAAGAATTTAGTTATTATTACAGCATTTGTAAGATTACTTATAAATCCTCCAATTACTGGAACTACAAAGAATGCTAACTTAGAATATCTATATTTTTTACAAACAGCTTGCATAGTAGTCATAGATACAGGGACTGCTCCTAATCCAAATCCCATATGTCCAACTGCCATTACTGCTGCATCATAATTTTTTCCCAATAATCTAAATGTTAAGAAATAACAGAATGTTATTATAAGTACTAATTGTGCTATCAGTAATACTACTAATGCTAATCCTAGTCCAGATAATTGCCATAATTTCATAGTTATAATTGACATAGAAACAAACAATGCCAATGAAAATTCTCCAACTATGTCAATTGATTCATATAAAACATCATGATTTCCTTCTTTTCTATCATAAATCAATCTTATTACAATCCCTGCAAACATACAACATACATGTATTGGTAGTGCTACCTTCCAACCTGTACTATCTTGTATAGATTTAAGTCCTAGTTCTATAAGTTTTCCTATCCCTATTGCAATACACATTAAAAATACAGCTTGAATAAGGTTTGGCTTATCAACTAATATACTTCCTGATCCCTCTACATCTATCTCTTCCATTACTTGTTCATTTGACATAGAGTTTTCCAATTTGAATCTTTTTACTAAGAAATTTCCAAAAGGTCCTCCAAGCATACAACCTGAAATCAATCCAAATGTAGCTGCTGCTATTGCAACTTCTATAGCTGCTGGTGCTCCTGCTTCAACTGCAATAGGGGCAAATGATGCTGCATTCCCATGTCCACCTGTCATTGGTATACTTCCAGTCATCATTGAAATTAGTGGGTCTATATCCATAAACTTACCAATCACTAATGCTATCCCATTTTGAAAAGTTGCTAAAACTGCTGCCAATACTGCAAATATTAGAACTAACTTTCCACCTTTTTTCAAAAGTGCCATACTTGCCGCTGCTCCACTTGCTGCAAAGAATATACAATAGAATAATTGATTTATTGCTTTATAATCAAAATCCAGCTGAACTATTCCCATTTTAAAAAGTAATAATGATATTAAAGCAAATACTGTTCCACCAACAACAGAAGCTGGTAAACAATATTTTTTCAAAATCGGAAATATTTTCCTCAAAAAATCTCCAAAATAGATTGCTAAGACTGCTAACATTAATGTTGTAAATATATCAAATTTTAATACTTTTAATCCTTCCATATTTCTCCATTTCTAATTTTTATTATAAATATTTAAGTTAGAATCCCCATATTATTTACTATGCTATCCATTAATATTTTTATTTAATGGACAGCATAGCAAAATATAATTTTATTTAGTTTATTTCTTTGTATAAGTTTCAAATTCTCTTATAACTCTTGGTAAAATCATTTGATGGAATGCACAAATTGATTTTGGATTTTGATATACTGCATTGGCAAATGCTTGTATATATCCTCTTAAATCATATAAAGGTACTATTTCATCAACCATACCTGTTTTTGCACAGTATGCTGGTCTTGATTTAGCTGTATATTCATTTATTAATTGATTCATTTTATCTATTGTAGGTTGTAAATCCTTTCCAGCTTTATGATCTTTTGCAAGTCTTCTTGAATACATTGCAGAAGCTGCTGTTTCTCCATTCATTACATATACTTCTGTTGCTGCTGTTCCTAATGAGAAAGCATTAGTATTATTACCTTGTGGTCCACCTAATACATAGTGAGCTGCTGCTGAACCTTTTCTAATAGTAATTTCTATTTGAGGTACATGTGAATTTTCTATTGAATAGATTAAAGATTGTCCTAATCCTAGTAATTCAGCTTCTTCAGCAGGATTTCCTACATCTATACCACTTGTATCTTGTAACCAAACTATTGGTAATCTATCTCTTGAACAAAGAGTTACAAATTCACTCATTTTAATAAGTCCTTGACGATATAATTTACCACCAATACCTACTGATTTTTCTCTATATTCAGGATAGTTCATTAAAAGTCCTTGTGCATTTGCAACAACACCTACAAGTAATCCATCAACTTTTGCAATTCCTGTTACAACTTCTGGTCCGTATCCCTTTTTATATTCAGAGAATTCGCTATTATCAAATAGACGCCCAATTACATCATAGATATTATAAATTTTCTTTTGATTCATTGGAATTATTGAATATAAATCATTAGGATCAAGAACTGGTTCAGTTGGCTCATCAACTCTGAAAAATTCTAAATCATAAGCTGGTAGATAGTCCATATATTTTTTAATTCCATCTATAACTCCAATTTCATCATCATAAACTTCTCTAAAGAACCCAGTTTTATCATAGTGAACATGGATAGTTCCTGGAACTTCAACTTTTTTAGCAGCCATTGTAGCTTCAGCTATTTGGATAGCACCTTCCATATCTATATATCCTTTTGGATTCATTCCTCCAACAATTCCTGCTCCTCCAACTGCCATATTAGCATCTTTATGAGCTATTAATATTGTAGGACTGATACTATGATATCCTCCACCTGCTGGGTTAGTTCCATAGATTCCTACTATTACAGGTATACCTAATTGTTGTAATTCTGCATTACGGAAGAATGGAGTTCCTCCACCTCTTCTATTCGCATAAACTTTTTCTTGTTCATCAAGTTTAACACCACTACAATTTAGTACATAAACTAATGGTATTCCTAAGCATTTAGCTGTATCTGATGCTCTTAATAGGTTATCTGCTTGTCCTGGAACCCAAGCTCCAACTATTTTCTTATTATCAGAAGCAACAACTACTGCCCATTTTCCACCAATTCTTCCTAATCCTTTTACTATACCTGTTCCTGTTTCAAAATCTTCTGGATTATATAGAGTATTTAAAGGATACCAAGTTCCTTCATCTACTAGTTCTGCTACTCTCTCTAATGCAGTCATTTGACCTTTATCATGAATTTTTTCATCAGGAGTTCCTGAATCTTGCATTGCTTGAATACTTTGTGCAATTGCTTCTTCTACATCTCTTACTGCATTTTCATTAGCTTCATCAATATTAGCTAGTGCTTTTCCTACTTGAGGCATATTTTGAAAATATTTAGGCATTGAATAATTCATTTAATTTCTCCTCTCTTATTCTTCTACTGGAACTTTTATAAATGCTTGTCCTGGATCTATGTCTTCTCTTATCATTTTGATTATTTCTTCACTTGGAGCTTCTAGTTGTACAGCTCTTGAAGTATCAATTTCAAATCCAGTGTTTTCAACTATATCTTCTATTGTAACCCCTGGATAGTATCCAGCTAAGTACATTCTCTTAGTTACTTCATCAAATCTTAAAATTCCTTTATCTGTAACAACAGCAAGTGGTCCTCTGTTTCCAGGAAGTCCTAATTTTTCTCTTCCTCCTGGTCCTCCTGCCCAACCAACACTTGTCACATAGTCAATTTTATCTATAAATCTTCTTTTTTCATGTTGCATCATTATTACAGTATTTGAATAAGTAGCTATACCATTAGCTCCTCCACTACCAGTAAATCTTGTTTTTGGTTTTATATAATCATCACCAATGATAGTTGAGTTTAAATCTCCATAAGGATTAATTTGAGCTCCACCTATAAAAGCTATCATTCTGTCATTCCCATTTAAGTATTCATTAGTTTCAAATCCTATAAATCTTACATTTGGCCATTGAACAGCACAATGTCCCATAAGTCTTAAATCTCCAACACTTCTTGGAACTTCTATTGGGCTACAATCCATAAGTCCACTTTCAACTATTAGTTTACAATTAGGGGCAAATTTATTTTTAGCAACAGTTGCTCCTATTAAAGGTAATCCTGTTCCTACTATAACTATTTGTCCATCTTTAATTTCTTTAGCAATAGTTATAGCTTGCATTTCTTTATTTGTGTAGTTTTTATAATTTTTTGCCATTATTATTCACCATCCTTAACTAATTTTGCAGCATATTGGAAGCCTGGAACTACTTTTAATTTACATAATCTTGGTGCACCTAATTTATTTAGATATCCTTCATGATCCTTAACATCTATAACCCATTCTTGTATGAATTTTTCAAAGTCTTCATCTGTTTTAGTTACTTTATCATACATTTTATAGAAATCAGCATCATAGTCATAATAATTATATAATTGAGAAGGATGTGTTCCATAAGGAACATGAACCACTGCATCTACACAAAATTGTGGTATTGAATTTTTAGCTGGATCTCTTCTAATTTCTTCTTCACTAACAATTTCTTCTGCTATAACTATAACTTTTCTTGCAGCAATAGCTATATCTATATCATGGAATTCATCCCCTTCTATTGAACAAGTTCCATTAATAGATGCTTTTTGTACAGAAATTATAGCTGTATCCAATCTTGGAACTGGAACTGCTATTACTTCATCTCCTTCTTTAAAAGGATTAGGTATTCTTTCTAATTTCTTATCAGGCAATTTAGGAATTGTCTTTCTGATTTCTGCACTTATTCCCCATTTGTATTCTAAGTCACTACCTTCCATTAATTTTACTGGTAAATATGGTAAACCTAATGAAGAAGCATGTAACATTAACATAATAACATCTTGAGAATAATCTTCTAATAATAAATTATGTTTCTTTTCTACTGCATCTCTGAATCTTCTACAAACATTAGTATATCCTGAGTTAGCTATATAACAGTTTATGAAAGCTTTTATTCTTCCACATCCTATTAACATATCCCAATCTCCACCTGCTGGACCAGAATATCCTATAAAATCTGTTTGTCCTTGTCTAATAATTTCGTAAACAGCCGCATAAGGCTTTCTGTTTGTTGTGAATCCTCCAAAACATAAGCTATCTCCAGATTCAACATACTTTGCTATTGCATCATGTAAAGACATTACTTTGCTCACAAAAATCCCTCCTAAATTTTTTATAAATAGTATAAGATTGAGCCTCAACCCAACCTTATAACTATTCTTTATATATTTTTTTATATAATTTACTAACAAAATTTATTTTATTACATTGTTCCTTTAAATATCATCATAAAGAATCCTGCTGCAACCGCTGATCCTATTACTCCTGCAACATTTGGTCCCATTGCATGCATTAATAAGAAGTTTGTAGGATTTTCTTTTGCTCCAACTGTTTGAGAAACACGAGCTGCCATAGGAACTGCTGAAACTCCTGCTGAACCTATAAGTGGGTTTATTTTTCCACCAGTTATTATATAAAGAAGTTTTCCTAATAGAACTCCGCCTGCTGTTGAGAAACAGAAAGCTGCAAGTCCCATAGCAATAATTTTCAATGTACTTACATCTAGGAAAGTTGCTCCATCTGCTTTTGCTCCAACACTTAATCCTAACATAATTGTTATTATATTAATCATAGCATTTTGAGCTGTGTCAGATAATCTTTGAACAACTCCTGATTCTTTAAATAAGTTTCCTAACATCAAAAGTCCAAGTAATGGAGCAACTGATGGTAATAATAGAGAAGTAAATAATACAACTGCTATTGGGAAAACTATTTTTTCTGTTTTAGAAACTTTTCTTAATTGTCCCATTTTTACTGCTCTTTCTTTTTTAGTAGTTAGTGCTTTCATAATAGGTGGTTGAATTAATGGTATCAATGCCATATATGAATAAGCTGCAACTGCTATTGGAGCTAGTAAATGTGGTGCTAAGTTATTTGCTATATATATAGATGTAGGTCCATCTGCTCCTCCAATGATTCCAATAGCTGCTGCTTCGGCTGGTGTAAATCCTATTTGAGTTGCAAATATAAATGCTACATATATTCCTAATTGTGCTGCTGCTCCTAATATTAAACTAATAGGATTAGCTATCAATGGAGAAAAGTCTGTCATTGCCCCAACTCCCATAAATACTAAACAAGGGAATAGATTACTTTTTACTCCATAAGACATTATGTTTATAACTCCGCCTTCATCCATCAATCCTGCTAATGGTAAATTTACCAAGAACATACCAAAAGATATAGGTAGTAATAATAATGGTTCAAATTTTTTAACTATTGCTAGATAGAATAAAACAAATGATACTAGTATCATAGCAATATTCTGCCAAGTAAGAGCTGCAAAACCTGACGCCTCTAATAGTTCTGATAATACACTAAAAAAACTCATCTAAAATCCTCTCCTTATTTTAATACTATTAAAACTGAGTCAGTTTCTACAACATCTCCCTTTTTAACTCTTATTTCTGCAACTTCACCATCAACTGTTGCTGGGATATCGTTTTCCATTTTCATTGCTTCTAATATTGCAAGAGTTTGTCCAAATTTTACTTTATCTCCTACATTTACTTTAACATCTAAAATTGATCCAGGCATTGGACTTGTTATTGTAGTTCCTCCAGTAGTAGATGTTGCTGCTGGAGCTGCTTCAACTGGAGTTGCTGCTACCTTAGTTTCAACAACAGGTTCTGATTTAATTGCTTCTCTTCTTTCTGCTCTTTCAACAGGTTGACGAGATAATGATTTTCCTGCTCCTCCAACTTTTTCAACTTCAACCTCAAATTTTTTACCATTTACTGTTACTACGTATTTCATTTTTTCTCCTTTCCTAATTCCTTTAATTTTTAATTTTTTTAAATTTCTGTTATGCTAACAATGCTGAAATTTTCAACAGGCTCTCTCATTTCCTCGCTAATGGCTGAGATTATAACCGCTAATCTTTCAACTTCTTCTTGATTGTCTTCTTTAACAACCACTTTTGCAGCTGTATTTGCACTTGCATTTACATTACTTGCAATTGGCTTTTGTTCAGGTATTTCTTCTTTAACTAGAAGATTTATAACTTTTGATGACACAATTATAAATAATGCTAGTGATATTAAAGCAACAAACACTATTGAAAATCCTATCAAAAAAGTTATTATACTTTCTCCAAAAGTCATAGTATCAGATGTCCACATAGCTATCCCCCTTTTTTTATTTTAGATGTTACTTATTAAATAATCATAGATATTCAATCTACTGTTATTAAAACTAAATTCACTATTTAGGAAAAATAATTTTACAAAATTATAAATAATAGCCTTATATTTTATTTCACAATTTGAATTTATTAATATAATTGTACTAAGTTTTTTACCATTTATGTCTATTTCTTTTTCATTTATTGCAATCAGTACATTATCTTGACTATTTTTTGTATTTAATTTATGAAAAATTATTTCAATTTTTTCTTCTAAATAAGAGTAAAAATTATTATTTGATGCTCTATTTATAATATCATTAATATCACTTTTTTGCAAGAAAGATAAATTTAAAAACTTACTTAAAATCTCTTCAAATGAATTCAAATTTACTTTAAAAATATTTTCTTGTTTTAAAAAATCTCCTAATGAAAATTTATTTTTGTCTATATCATTATAGATTTTTTCTGGAAATGCTTCATCTAAGCTATTTATAAGTTTTTTTACATTTACATCAGATGAATTTTCTAATATTACTTTTAATAGAGCTGTCATCTTTATTTTTTTATTTTTTTTAAGTCCTGCATTTTCTAGTTTTTTTATATCCTTTTCTGTTAAAATAGGATTTAATTCTATAATTTTAGTATGTTTAATTTCCTTCACAAAATCGTTTTCCACGGAAAAAGTTGTTAAAATATAATCATAGTCATCTAAATCTTTTTCTATTTGCTCAAAACTCTTCAAAGTTAAAATCTTATCTATATCTATTAAAAATTCTATTTCTATATCTTCTTTTAAAAAGAGTGCTATATTTTCTTTATATGTAGTAACAAGTATCGCTTTCTTATTTATTTTGTTATTATTTTGTAAAGCCTTATGAAAAAAAGGTACTAAATATGCTATTTCCTCTTCTGAAACTTTTTCACTAATAACTTCTTCCAAATAATAAAAATTCTTTTTTAAAAAATTAAATATTGAAGGATAAAGTTTTTTAACATCTTTTAATATTGAATTTTTCAATTTTATTTTTCTTTTAGTTCTAAAAATCAAAGGTTTTATATAATAAAATATTTCATCAAGAAATACATCTATATTTTTTAAATCAACCTTACTCTCAATTTCAAATATTCTAACTATTTTAATTATTGCTATACTGATATCTAACCAATTTTTAAATTTTACAAAAACATCTTTTTCATCTCTTGTAATTCTAAATAAATAATCTGTGAAAAATAATAAATTAATATCTGTATAATCTGGGAAAAAATTTTTTAGTTGCAAATATTCCTGTCTTTTTTCTAAAATTTCAGTATTTTCAATATTTAAGTCAGAATTTTTTCTCTCTCTTTTATGTGAAACAACCATTAAAATAACTAAAATATTTAAAGTTTCGTCCATAAAATCCAGTTCAACTTTTTTTATTCTTTTAGAAACTGACTCTATTTCTGACATATATTCTTCTTTTATTTCTTTATAAATCACTTTTCTAAAATAACTTATGTCATCAAAAAAGATTTTGTCATACTTCTTATCAAAACTTACATATTTATACAAATAAATTGCTATAAAATATCTATAATCTTCTTCTGAATAAGCAAAATAATATTTTAATTTATCATCTTGCAATAATTTAATATTATATTCTAATAATATTTTTTTTAAATTTTTTAAATCATTTCTTATGGTAGATTTACTTGTACCTAATTTTTCAGCTACTTCCTTTAATAAAAATTTATCTTTTTTCATCAAAGTATAAAGTATTATAAGTTCTTCTCTTTCTTTTTGGCTATAAATATAATTTGTACTCTCAATATTTTCAAAAAGTTTATCCATATCACCTTTATTTAAAGAAGAAAAAAACTCTCTCTTTTTTATTTCAATTTTTTTTGAACCTATTTCTTCATTGATTTCATCTATTTTGTAACGAACACTTCTCTCAGTTAAATTTAAAAGTTCTGCTATTTTAGACAGTTTTTTCTCATTTTCTATAAGTTTTAATAATTCAAAATGCTGTTTTTTTAGCATTTTCCCCTCCAATAGCTTTTTAATAAATAAGTGTTCTGAAACTTTACAATTTGAGAATTATTTTAAAAAAATTAAAATATATACACATAATTAATAGAAATATTTATTTAAT
>ERZ773090.828-NODE-828-length-12341-cov-4.06373_pt1 | contig 12341 bp, 14 predicted proteins | sample MGYA00580579_ERZ773090 | MGnify/ENA primary metagenome ERZ773090 (study PRJEB29015, sample SAMEA2738014) | human oral metagenome | biome: human oral; feature: human-associated habitat; material: dental | place: China | collected 2132 ... | reverse complement strand
CCACAATTCAATGTGAAAGAGGGTGGCGAGCTGGCGCGGGTGGCCAAAGAACGATTTTTCCGAAGGATTTACCATGGGGACTCCTGTTGTCAATAAGATGATGTGGTGCGGGCCCAACAACAGGGCCGGCTTTGCTAAAAATAGCAGAATTAACGAAACGTAATCTAGACCCCAACCCTATTTTTTTCCGGGCCCCCGGCGGCCCCATTTCAGGAGGATTTATGACCGATGACACCCCACCCCCCACCGGCCGCTGGGCCGCCCTGGCCCAGGGGCTGATTTTTTTGCTGCCCAGTCTGGCTCTGCTGCTGGCGCCGCTGCTCTGGCTCGATGAAAATCAGCGCAACGCCTACACCTGGCTGCCGCTGTTTGGCGTGCCCGTGCTGCTGGTGAACTGGCTCAGCTATCCCCGGCTGCTGCACTACTACGAGCGGCTCCGGCCGGCGGCCTTCAAGCGGGCGCTGGCAGCCCGGCACCCCGGGGCCCGGGGGCTGGATTGGCTGCTGCGGCCGCTGCTGTTTCTGCTGGCCATCTGGCTCTGGCCGCTGCTGGCCCTGCTGGCCGGGCTATTCCGCCGGGAGGGGCAACCATGAGCCTGGACGAGGACGACGACGACACTCTGCCGCCGGAGGGGGCCCTCTGGCTGGGCTTGCTGTGGCTGCTGCCGCTGGCGTTTCTGGCGCTCCGGGCGGCATCCTGGTTTTTCCGAAAGGGCGAGGGCGATATTCTCCTTCTGCCTCTGCTGCTGTTGCCGCTATTGCCGGCCCTGTGGCTGGCCTATCCCGATGTGCTGCTCCGCTTCGAGCGCCATCGGCCGGCCAGGCTGGCAGGGGGTCTGGCCCGGGGCAATCCCGATAGTCAGTTTTACGATGGACTGCTAAAGCTGGTCATTTTCCCCTTCGGTTTGCTGCTGGTCGGCAGCGGGGTGCGGCCCCGGCCACTGAACGCGCCGCCGCCGCCCTTTCCGCTCACCCACCCGGGGGCGGGGTTGATACAGGGGCTCATGCTGCTACTGTCCCAGGCCCTGCTGGTGCTGGGCTTTGTGGCCTGGCAGGAGCTCACCAAAACCATTCACCACGACCGCGCCTTCGGGCTTGCGATTTTGCTGATAATTCACTGTGCCATCGCCCTGCTGAACAGCCTCTGCTATCCCCGGGCCCTGCAGGACTACGAGGCCCAGCGCAGCGAGACCTTCCGCGCGCTGCTGGCCGAAGGCGACCGGGCGGCGGTGCTGACGGACTACCGCCGGCGCCTACTGCTGTGGCATCTGGCCCTGTGGCTCCAGTTCCTGCGCCAGCCGGGCACAACCCTGCTGGGCCTGGTGCTGCTGGTGCCGTTCGGTTTCACCCCCCTGGGCCCGCTGCTGCTCTTTCTGCTGGTAACCATGGACCTGGGGCGGCCGGCGGTGAGCGCCGACGAAGCGCTTCCCCCGCTGCCGCCCACCGACCGCCGGGTGGCCTGGGTGCAGGGGCTGATTTTTCTACTGCCCAGCCTGCTGCTGCCGCCGGTGCTGCTGCTGATTAAGGCCCATGTCAATGATTACGGCCGGCTGATTTTCGTTGATTCGGCCCCGGTGCTGCTGGGCACCTGCTGGCTGCTGGCCCTGCTGAGCTGGGCCTGCTATCCCACCGCCCTCAACGACTATGAGGCGCACCGCACGCCGGCCTTTGAACTGGCTTTGCGCCAGGGTGAGGTGGGGAACCAGCTGCTGGACTATCTGCTGCGGCTGCTGCTCTGGTTTCTGGGCCCGGTGCTGGTGCTGCTGCTGGCCTGGGAACGGCGGAGACGGCGGCCATGAGCGGGGGCTACTATCTGCGCCAGCTCTTCTTCGGCCTGCTCATTGCCCTGGCCCTGCTGTTCGGGCTGGGGCGCTGGCTGGTTGGCCTGTTTTCCCGTTAATTGCCAAGGAGTTACCATGATTAAAACCACGGAAATCATTCAACATCTGGATAGTCTGCTGAAGCCCCAGCGCTTCCGCGACTATGCCCCCAACGGCCTACAGGTGGAGGGGGCGCCGACGGTGCGCCGGCTGGTTACGGCTGTCAGTGCCTCCCAGGCCGCCATCGACTTTGCCATCGCCGAGGGGGCCCAGGCCCTGCTGGTGCACCACGGCTACTTCTGGAAGGGGGAAGCGCTTCCCCTGACCGGCCTGAAACGGCGGCGGCTGGCGGCGCTGCTGGCCCACGACATCAATCTGATTGCCTACCATCTGCCCCTGGACCAGCACGAGCGCTTCGGCAATAACGCCCTCTTCGCCGAGCATTTCGATTGCCTCGACGTCTGGCAGTCCGAGGTGGAAGCGCTTATCTGGCACGCCGAGATTCAGCCCATCGGTGGCGCCGAGCTGGCCCAACGGCTGGGGGCCAGTCTCGGGCGGGAGGTGCTGGCCCTGGGGCCGGTGCCGGAGCAAGTTACGCGCATCAGCTGGTGCACCGGCGCCGCCCAGGACTACTTCCAACGGGCCATTGCCGAGGGGGCCCAGGTCTTCATCAGCGGCGAATATGCCGAGCGCAGCTACCACGAGGCCAACGAACTCGGCGCCCTCTATTTGTCCTGTGGCCACCATGCCAGCGAGCGGGCCGGGGTCAGGGCGCTGGGCCAGTATCTGGGCGAAGAATTCGGCCTGGAAGTGGCTTTCTTCGATGAGCCAAACCCCCTCTAGATTGCTATAATCCGGGCCATAAAATTACACCGTGAGAATTTCATTATGAGCAATGACGCTATCCTTGTTCCGGCCTTTGACCCGCCCCCGCCGGAAAACCCCGCCCGCCGCAAAATGCTGCTGTGGGCCACCGGCGCCACCAGCGCCGTGGGAGCGGGTTTCTGGGCCGTTCCGTTTCTCAGCTCCTGGCTGCCCAGCGAGCGCGCCAAGGCCGTGGGCGCCCCGGTCAGCGTCGATTTGAGCAAACTCGAATTCGGCGCCCTGCAAACGGTATTGTGGCAGGGCAAGGTGGTCTTTATCCTGCGCCGCTCCGAGGAAATGCTCGCCACCCTGGACAAGGTAAAGGGCGATCTGCGCGACCCGGATTCGGTGGAATCGCTCCAGCCGGACTACGCCAAGAACGCCGACCGGGCCTCCAATCCGGAATATCTGGTCATGCTGGGCGTCTGCACCCACCTGGGCTGCGCGCCGGCGCTGGAGAGCGCCGAACACGGGCGGAGCGTACGCGGTGATAGCGACTGGCAGGGCGGCTTCTTCTGCCCCTGCCACGGCTCGAAATTTGACTATTCCGGACGGGTTTACAAGGGCGTGCCCGCTCCCACCAACCTGACCATTCCCCCCTATCACTTCACCGCCGAAAAAGTGGTGCTGGTGGGGGCCGACCCCGCAACAGGAGCATAACCATGGCCGGCGTGCGTAATCCCTACAAAACCACAGGCTTTCTCGGCTGGATTGATGACCGTTTCCCGCTGACCTCCCTCTGGCATATGCACATGGACCGCTACTATGCGGCCCGCAACTTCAACTTCTGGTACTACTTCGGTTCCATCGCCCTGGTGGTGCTGGTGAACCAAATCCTAACTGGCGTCTGGCTGGCCATGTTCTACAAACCCAGCGCGGCGGAAGCCTTCGCCTCGGTGGAATACATCATGCGCGACGTGAATTTCGGTTATCTCATTCGCTACATGCACTCCACCGGCGCCTCGGCCTTCTTCATCGTGGTCTATCTGCACATGTTCCGGGGCCTGCTCTACGGTTCCTACAAACGGCCGCGCGAGCTGGTGTGGCTGTTTGGGGCGCTGATTTTCCTCTGCCTCATGGCCGAGGCCTTCATGGGCTATCTGCTGCCCTGGGGCCAAACCTCCTACTGGGGCGCCAACGTGATTATTTCCCTGTTCAGCGCCATTCCGGTGGTGGGTGATGCCATCGTTACCTTTATCCAGGGCGACTTCTACATTTCCGATGCGACCCTGAACCGCTTCTTCTCCCTGCACGTCATTCTGATTCCGCTGGTGCTGGTCATGCTGGTGGCGGCGCACATCATCGCCCTGCACGAGGTCGGCTCTTTGAACCCGGACGGCATCGAAATCAAGGAACAGCTGGACGAACGCGGCATTCCCCTGGACGGCATTCCCTTCCACCCCTACCTGACCATTAAGGATTTGGTCGGCTTCGGCGTGTTCTTCTTCTGCTTTGCCGGCGTGATTTTCTATCTGCCCGAGGCCGGCGGCTACTTCCTCGAACTGGCCAACTTCGAGCCGGCCAACCCGCAGGTTACGCCGCCGCACATTGCCCCGGTCTGGTACTTCGGCGCCTTCTATTCCATTCTGCGCGCCATGACCTGGGACTGGTTCGGCGTGCCGGCCAAGCTCTGGGGCGTTATCTTCATGTTCGGCGCCGTGGCCATGATTTTTATCCTGCCCTGGCTCGACCGGTCGCCGGTGAAATCCATTCGCTACAAGGGCTGGCTGTTTAAATTGGCCCTGACGCTGTTCACCATCGCCTTTTTGAGCCTGACCAAGCTCGGCACCATGGCGCCCACCGCCACCGTAACCGTGCTGGCGCAAATCTTCACCTTTGTCTACTTTGGTTTCTTCCTGCTGATGCCGTTCTACAGCAAGTGGGACAAAACCAAGCCGGTGCCCACCCGGATTACCGACTAAGCAATCATCAGAGGCAATTATGAGAAAAATTTTCCTGGGCCTGGGCGCGTTGCTGAGCGGCGCCCTGCTGGCCTCCGGCGGGGGGGACAGCTTCCCCAACGAGCCGTTCCACGCCAACATCAACGACAAGCCCTCGTTGCAAACCGGCGCCAAACTCTTCGTGAACTACTGCGCCGGCTGCCATTCCATTCAGTACCAGCGCTACAACCGCACCTTCCGCGACCTGGGCATCGACCCGGAAATCGGCGCCAAAAACCTGATTTTTACCGGCGCCAAGGAGGTGGAGCAGATGCACATCGCCCTACAGCCGGCCGACGGTCTGAAATGGTTCGGCCAGACGCCGCCGGATTTGTCGCTGACGGCCCGGGCCAAGGGCGGCAGCTATATCTATAACTATCTGCTCGGCTTCTACCAGGACGACAGCCGGCCGCTGGGCTTCAACAACAGCGTTTTCCCCGGTGCCTCCATGCCGAACCCGCTGTGGAAGCTGCAGGGTATCCAGGCCCCCACCTACTACGAGGAGGAGCATTGCAGCGGCGAGGGCGCCAATAAAAAATGCGAGAAGGTGAAGGCCATGAACGGCTTTGAGCTGGTGCAGAAGGGCAGTCTCAGCCCCGAGGACTACAAGAAAGTGGCCTATGACATCAGCAACTTTCTGAACTATGTGGCCGACCCCTCGGCCCTGGACCGGCAGCGCATCGGCCCCTGGGCCCTGGCCTTCATCGCCTTCCTGACGCTGGTTTTCTACCTGCTGAAACGGGAATACTGGCGCGACATTCACAACCGGGAGAAATTGCGCCGTTCCCAGGAAAGCTAATTTTTCCAACGGCAAACTCGCAGCGCTTCCCCCGGGAAGCGCTTTTGTTTTCCGGCCGGGCGCGCTTCTGAAAGCGCGGTTTTTTTGTTATTTTTAATGGGTTTTTCCCACCGGGCGACCGGTTTTTGACCCTAAAGGAGCTTAGAACTATGAGCAGCAGTAGCAGCATCATCAAACGGGGCGGGCTGGCCCTCTACAGCAGCAGCAAACTGGTGCGGAGCCACTACATTCGGCTGGTCTCCTATACCAAGGATTTGGAAATTGAATATGTGGAACTGGAGGCCGACAGCATTCCCCAGGAGTTTCTCGACGAGGTCAATCCCACCGGCCGGCTGCCGACCCTGACCGACCGGGATTTGGTGCTCTTTGATGAGCGCGTCATCAGCGAATACATGGACGAGCGCTTCCCCCACCCGGCCCTGATGCCCATCGAGGCCAACAACCGCGCCAAAATCCGCCTCTTCTTCTGGGAGCTGGAAAAGGCCTGGTACAGCTGCGTCGATACGCTGGAGCAGACACGCCAGACGCCGGTCAAACGCCGTCGCACCCAGCGCGAGCTCCGCGATGCCATTCTGTCCTTTGTGCCGTTCTTCAAGGGCCGGGAATACCTCATCGGCAACGAACTGTCCCTGCTGGATTGCTTTGTGCTGCCGGTGCTCTGGCGGCTGGGCGCGCTGGAAATTGAGCTGCCGAAGAGCGCTTCGCCGCTGCTGCGCTACATGGATTTCCACTTCAACAAGGACTATTTCCGCAAATCCCTGTCCAAATACGAGGAGGCATTGCCGCCCTATGTGGTCTCCTAGCAGCAGCAATCCGGACGAAAGCCAAAAGGCCTACCTGCTCCAGGCCCTCTACGATTGGATGGAGGACGGCGAGCTGATTCCGGAAATTTACATCGCCAATCCGAAGCGCTTCACCCGGGGCCTGCCCGGCCACCTGCTGGAGGAGGACTTGATAAAGCTGAACATTTCCAGCACCGCCACCCACAATCTGGACTTGACCAATCAGACGCTCTTCTTTGACACCCGCTTCGGCGGCCAGCATCACAGCGTGGCCGTGGCCCTGGGCGGGGTGGTGGGCCTGATTGCCCGGGGCAGCGACCAGGGCATTCAGTTCAGCTTCGACGCCGGCGCCGACGCCCAGTGGGACGACAGCCCCGACCCGGACAACGACCCGCCCCCCACCCCGCCCCATCTGAAAATTATCAAATAACCCCCACCCCGGCCCGCCGGGGCGTTTTTTTAACCACCCCTGAAGCGCTTCCCCTTGCCGTCCCAGCTCTCCGAACCGAAGCGCTTCGCTGTGAAAACCCGTAAAACCGAAGCGCTTCCCGATTTCGGCGCCTCTCTCTTCTGACTCGGCAAAACGAAGCGCTTCCCCCCAACGCCAGCCGGTGGCGCCGTTTATTTGACGTTCCAGAACGAAGCGCTTCGCTGGCTTGGCTAGGCGTTAATCGGCCCGAAGCGCTTCGGTCTAAACGACTTTCCAGTCGAAGCGCTTCCCGGCCCACTCGAAGCGCTTCGGCCTTTCGCAGCGTTGGGATTATTCCCAGCAGCTCCACTTCCCGGCCGGGTTGGAAGCGAAGCGCTCCCCTTTGGCTTTCCTCTAGTTTGGGCGGTTCTGTGTGAACCGAAGCGCTTCCTCGGCCGGAATCCCCCCCTCTGCCACTGCTGAGCAGATTCCCCAGCGGCCACCCTTTCCCTCCGAACCGAGACCGAAGCGCTTCCTGATTTCGGCGCCTCTCTCTTCTATCTTGGCAAAACGAAGCGCTTCCAGTCCGACCCGTCGTTTGACGTGATTACCGAAGCGCTTCCCTCCGAAACAACTTGAAAGCGGGCCGGGGGCAGAAGCTAAACGAAGCGCTTCGGCGGCGGCCGGCTTTCCCAAGCAAAGCGCTTCGCTCGGCTCGGGTAAATCCCCTAGCTCGATTCTTACGATAAAAGGGGAAGCGCTTCGCCAAAGCCAAAAAGCGGGGCGGCGCCGGCTGCTCACTTCCGGACTAAAACGCTTTCCTCTGGAAACCGGTAAAAACGGGAGGCCCTCCCTCATCAGCTTTCCAAAACGAAGCGCTTCACTCTGCCGCCCGCCCGAAGCGCTTGCTCAAAAACTGATATTCCCAACCGAAGCGCTTCGTTAAAAGTCAAAAAACGGGCTGGTGATTTGAGCAGCCTCCTGGAACGAAGCGCTTCGATTTGGAGTAACCCCAAAAGGAAAGCGCTTTGCCCTCAAAGCTCCGTTGCCGGGCTGCAGAGATTGAGGCCGAACGAAGCGCTTGCTTCCGATGAGGCGTTTTATCCATTGCCCCGCCGGGCCGCCGGCCGCTGGTCCGTTACCGAAGCGCTTCGGCCGGGCCGGAGCGATTACTTAGCCGACGACCCCCGAAGCGCTTCCCCCCGGCTTCTATTTTGAGAGGCTGGCGGTGCCGAAGCGCTTACCGATTTCGGCGCCTCTCTCTTCTGTCTTGGCAAAACGAAGCGCTCCCAGTCCAACCCGCCGTTTGGCGTGATTACCGAAGCGCTTCGCTAAAACCGCTTTCTCCAGCTTGAAGCGCTTCCCCACGCCGCCCAGTTTGCTATCCCCCGGCCCGGCCGGCAAAAACCGAAGCGCTTCCCGATTTCGGCGCCTCTCTCTTCTGACTCGGCAAAACGAAGCGCTTCCCGCTGGAGTCTCCGGCCGAAGCGCTTCCCCCAACCCAGCCCCAGGCGGGCGCAAAAAAAACAGGGCCGAAGCCCTGTATCCAATGGAACGAAAGCCTAGGCCAGGCCCGGCCGTTTCAGCTGGAAGAACTGAACGATGTAGGCGGACAGCTCCTCCACCGATTTATCGGTGGTGTTGGCGTAGGGGATATGGTGGGTGCGGAAAATGGCCTGGGCCTCGCGCAGTTCGTTGATGCAGGTGTTGAGCTGGGCATAGCGCGAATCCGGCCGCCGCTGCTGGCGAATGGCCTGCAGGCGCTCCGGCTGAATGGTCAGGCCGAAGAGCTTGCTCTTGTAGGGCCGAATCATGCGCGGCAGGTCGGTGCTTTCCAAATCCTCCTCGGTGAGCGGATAGTTGGCGGCGCGCAGGCCGTACTGCATGGCCAGATAGAGGCAGGTGGGCGTCTTGCCACTGCGCGACACCCCCACCAGTATCACATCGGCATCCTTTAGTTCCCGGTCGCTGACGCCGTCGTCGTGGTTGAGGGAAAAGTTCACCGCCTCCATGCGCGCATCGTAGTTCTCCCGGTTGTTGATGCCGCGAATGCGCGCCAGCGAATACTGGGCCGGCACGCCCAGGGCCGTTTCCAGCCGGGGCAGGAAGCTATCGAAATAGTTGAAAACCAGCGCCCCGCTGCGGTTGAAGATGGCCATGAGCTCCCGGTTGATGATGGAGGCAAACAGAATGGGCTGCTGGCCACTGGCCCCGGCGGCGGCGGCGATGGCGCCGTTGATTTCCTCGGCCTTGGCGGCGGTTTCGACGAAGGAATAGGTGAAAAATTCCAGCGCCTCGCCGGGAAACTGGGCGAGCAGGGCCCGGCCCATGTCCTTGACGGTCAGGCCGGTGCAATCGGAGACAAAGAAGACGGCCCGGCTCATGGCTGCAAATCCCCGTGGATGGCGAGCAGCACAAAGGCAATGCGCAGCACGTTTTCCGGCGTGCCGAGGATGATGTGGTTGTCCTCCACTTCCAGGCCGCAGCTGTTGATATTGGCAATGTCCACCTCGTTCAGGGTCAGCGGTAGCAGCAGCCGGGCCCGGTCGAGATGGTCAAAGTAGCGGCAGAGCCAGCGTTCCGGCGCACCCACCAGATGAATGATGTAGTCCTCCTCGGTGTCGGTGGCGGTCAGGCTGTTGTCGCCGATGATGCCCTGCACCAGCCGCAGCAGCCGCCGTTCGTTCCAGGTGGTAACAATGTTGGGATTGTCCGGATGGACGATGTCGCGCTGGTCCTCCTCAGCCGCCGGCTGGCGCCCGGCCCGCAGCATCTCGCCGAGGCAGCCCTCCAGGGCCCGCTGGGCCAGCGGCCGCAGCTGGGCCAGCAGGGGCGCCGTTGGCTGGCTGCGCAGGCCGGCCTTCTGCACGAGAAAGCGCAGAAAATCATCGTCCCAGTCGCGCAGGCAGCGCTGCAGGGCCGTGCGCAGCTGACCCTGATAGGCGCTACTCTCGGCCAGCTCGTGCAGGCCCTCGCTGCGGAACTGGGAACGCTGGAAGCGCTCCAGCCGTTCGATGTCCTCGTCGCTGAGCTCGTTCAGGTCCACGCTAAGAAAGGGCTCGCTGTCCATGATGTTCTTATGGACCAGGTCGGTGAAGAACTGCCAGTGGCGGCCGTTGGTGATGATGCAGCAGGCCACCTCCGGGCTGGCGTTGAAATAGCGCGCCAGCTGGGGAACGTGGCGGTTGATATTGTTACCATAGGGTTTGGCCTCGATGTACATCACCGGCCGGCCCTGGCTGAGCAGGGCGTAATCGACGCGCTCGCTGGCCTTGACGCCGAGAATGTCGGCCTTGTATTCGGCCACCACCTGATTCGGGTCAAAGGGCGAAAAGCCGAGAACCTGCAGAAACGGCAGAATCAACGCCTGTTTCGTGGTTTCCTCGGTTTTGCAGAGGGCGGCCACACTAGCCACGTGGGCACAGTGGGCGCGCATCTGTTCGGCGAAGGAGCTCATGGCTAGCGCAGGCTAATGGGATTTTCCCGGTACATGGCAATCAGGCCCGTGCGTATGCTCACCGCCATTTCCACCAGGGTTACGAAGGTCATGCCGCCGAGGAACAGGGCAATCAGGTTGTAGTGGGGCGGATTCGGCGGCAGCAGGTGATAGCGCGGTGCCACCAGCCACAGCACCAGGGCGCCGAAGGTCAGCGTATAGGCGCAGATGTCGCCCATCAGGTCGCGGAAGCACTGGGTGGGGCCGCTGTAGCTGGTGGGCCGGTTGGCGGTGAAAATCGACCAGAGCAGATAGGCGGCCACCAGCGCCAGCAGTATCAGCGCCAGGGTGTTGCTCGGCAGCGTTTTCATGTTCAGACCGACCAGCACGCCCACGGCCGTGGCCAGCACGCCGAAGCGGAAGAGACTCGCAATAATAATTCCCATGTAAATTCTCCTGTAATAGCAAAGGGTTATCTAGAAAAGACCGCTGATGCGGCCGGCGGCGTCGATGTCCATGTGTTCGGCCGCCGGCACCTTCGGCAGGCCGGGCATGCGCATCATGGTGCCACAGAGCACGACGATGAAGCCGGCGCCGGTCAGCGGCACCAGACCGCGCACCTGCAGACGGAAGCCCTCGGGCCGGCCGAGCAGCTGGGGATTGTCGCTCAGCGAATATTGGGTTTTGGCCATGCAGATGGGCAGGCCGCCGAGGCCGAGTTTTTCCAGTTCGGCCAGCTCGGCCAGGGCCTCGCCGCTGAAATCGACACCGGCGGCGCCATAAATCTTGCCGGCCACCGCCGTGATTTTCTCCGGCAGCGAAGCGCTTCCCTCATAGGCAAAGCGGAAGCGGGCCGGCTGGGCCAGGGCCTCGATGACCTTGCGGGCCAAATCCTCGCCGCCGGCGCCGCCGTGCTCCCAGACCTCGCAGAGGGAGACGGCCACGCCGCGCTCGGCGCAGGCCCGTTCAATCAGAGCCAGCTCCTCGGCGCTGTCGCTGCGGAAACGGTTGATGGCCACCACCACCGGCAGGCCGAAGACCGTCTGCAGATTGTCGATGTGCTTGAGCAGATTCGGCAGGCCGGCGGCCAGGGCGGCCACGTCCGGGGTGGTCAGGTAGTCCCGGGGCTGGCCGCCGTTGTACTTCAGCGCCCGCACCGTCGCCACCAGCACCGCCGCATCCGGGCGCAGGTCGCCGAGGCGGCATTTGATGTCGCAGAATTTTTCCGCGCCCAAATCGGCCCCGAAGCCGGCCTCGGTTACGGCGATGTCGCCCAGATGCAGGGCCAGCTTCGTTGCCAGCAGCGAATTGCAGCCGTGGGCGATGTTGGCGAAGGGGCCGGTGTGAATCAGGGCCGGATTGCCCTCCAGCGTCTGCACCAGATTGGGCTTCAGGGCCTCGCGCAGCAGCACGGCCATGGCGCCGGCGGCCTTGAGGTCGCGGGCATAAATCGGGGCGCCGCTGCGGCTGTGGCCAATGAGAATGTTACCGAGCCGGGCCTTGAGGTCGTCCAAATCCCTGGACAGGCCGAGAATGGCCATGATTTCCGAGGCCGAGGTGATATCGAAGCCGTCCGGGCGGATAACGCCGTCGCTGGGTTTGCCGAGGCCGCCCATAATCTGGCGCAGCTGGCGGTCGTTCATGTCCATGACCCGGCGCCAGCTCACCCGTTTCGGGTCGATGTTCAGGGCGTTGCCGTGGAAGATGTGGTTGTCGATGAGGGCGGCCAGCAGGTTATTGGCACTGGTTACGGCGTGGAAATCGCCGGTGAAATGCAGGTTGATGTCCTCCATGGGCACCACCTGGGCCTGGCCACCGCCGGCGGCGCCGCCCTTGATGCCGAACACCGGCCCCAGCGACGGTTCCCGCAGGGCCACCAGCGTTGGTTCAGGGCGTCGCTGAGGCCGATGGTTACGGTGGTTTTGCCCTCGCCGGCCGGGGTCGGGTTGATGGCCGTAACCAGCACCAGCTTGCCGCGCCGGCTCGGCAGGGAGAAGGCCCACTGGGGGTCAATCTTGGCCTTATGGGCACCGTAGGGCTCGTAGCGGTCGAGGCCGAGCCGCTGGGCGATGGCGCCGATGGGTTGCAGCGTGGCGCGCTGGGCGATTTGTGCGTCAATGTTCATTCATTTTCCTTGTGGTCCGTGAAGCTCAAAAAAGCCCCCCGAAGGGGGCGTGGGAATTAGTGGTCGGCGTCGCGCTGGGCGGCCAGCCGCTGGCTCCAGAAGTCGGCGTTCTTGATGCCGAGTTTTTCCGGGTCAAAGTGGTAGCGCTTCACCCCGGCCCGCTGCTG
>ERZ773090.821-NODE-821-length-12408-cov-2.68947_pt1 | contig 12408 bp, 8 predicted proteins | sample MGYA00580579_ERZ773090 | MGnify/ENA primary metagenome ERZ773090 (study PRJEB29015, sample SAMEA2738014) | human oral metagenome | biome: human oral; feature: human-associated habitat; material: dental | place: China | collected 2132 ... | reverse complement strand
GCGCTCACGACCCTCGGTCGCGTCATCGTTGGTCTTGTCTCGACCAGGCTCGGCATCGCGTCCAGCCCGGTCAGCACCGTCCTGAGCAGGCTCACGGTGACCGTCAACATCCGCATGACCAGCCTCAGCGTCAGCGGCCTGGCGAGCGTGCTCCTTGTCAGTGGCAGCGTCACCATCACGACCAGCCGGCTCCTGACCAACGTCGTTCACTTCGTGCTCGCTCCCGACCGGCTCAGAATGACTGCGGTCAGAACCATGCCCAACATCCGTCTGCTGACCTTCGGCGCCCCCGCTGGCATTGTCGCCGCCCTCGGAAGCACGTGCGTCACTGTCGGCAGCCGGTACCGGCTCGTCGGTACCAGTACGAGAGGCATCGGATGTGCCAGACCTGGACTCGCTATGACTGGAAGTCTCTGCCGCCTGACCGGTATCAGCATGCGCCGCATCGCCACTTCCCAGATCAGGACGACCGGAGCTTCCGGTTGATACTCCTTCACCTGCGTGGTGCGAACCCGACGAGATGTCAGGAATAGACGATTCGCCCACATCAACGCTCGGCATCCTACCATTACCGTCAATCTTGAGACCAGAAGTATCCGGGTTGTTCATATCGAACCCGGATCCAGACCCAGCACCGACCTTAACGTCCGGATCGGCACCAGTCCACTTACCGATCGATTCAATCAGGTCAAAGTTCGGCAGCACACGAGATACAACCGCATTAGAGACTTTTCCTAGCGGCTTGCTCAACAACGCCCCAAACGGGTCAGTCACATTCAAAAATACGTTGGCCACCTCAGCAGCTCGACCAACTTTAGACAACTTAGATCCCGCGGCACCAAACTTCCCAGCCTTTGAGGCTGCAGCCGCTGGCGGGATCAAGAAAGTTAGAACATTAAAGGCCGTGCCGCCGGCAGCCCTGGCGGGATCCTTCCCCCACTCATCATAGCAAATAATCCCTTTACCCGCCTCCAGCAGCGTGTTACCTACTGTCCCAAATGCATCGCCAGGGTTATGCCACCCATAGTCGCCATTCTCATCCTCATGGAGACCAATGAAACCGCCCAACCCCTTCCAAGTCTGACCGAGACGTTCCCCACTCCAGATAGGGCCATTTCCACTGAAGTCAAAGCCACCTAAACCAGCCAAACCATTGAGGGTACCGCCGATACCATCTACTACCACACCATCCCAAACGAACCGCTTGACAGAGACAGCCGCCTTCTTGGGGCAGTGATCCTTACGTTCAACAGACTTCCCCCAAGGCTTTTCCGCTTCCACAGGAATGGAGGAGTATCCATACCCGAGCTTGTCTCCTTCACTCTTCGGGTCAGCGTGATATGGCGGCAGAGAGTCCAATGCCCGAATGTTATTGGCGCATTCTCTTTCAGCATCCCACAGGCGAACTTGGAGTGCGCTCGCACGATTCACGAGGCGCGTGTTCTCGTTGACGAGCTCCTGATCATATTGCCAATCCGGCTTCTTCGCAATCTTTGCCTTGAATGCCTGGCCGTCTTTCTTCAGGGTCTGGGCATCGGATTTAATTCCCTTCGCCGTATCAGCGAAGGTTGATACATAGCCCGCAATCTTTTCCAGATCGTCAGCCAAGTCGTCGGTATTAGTCTCAACCGGATTCATTGCCGCATACAATGTCTCCTGCTCGGGCGCTTTATAACACGCCGACATCCCGGACCAGGTCGTCTTAATGGTCGAACCAGCGGAGCGCATATCGCCAGCTTTGGTTTTTAAAGTCGATGCATTGGATGATATAGTTTCGACATTAAGATCCAACGCAGGAATCTTTGTCTCATCGAAAACATCAGCCACTACATTCTCCTTCAACCTACAATCAACCCGCCCACTGGGGTGAGCCACTATAATGTACTGTGATTACTTCGCCTGCCGCTGATAGACAAGCGCAGAATCTTCATCATGTCGGATGTAAGCATCGACAGCATGAACCGTGTTTCCGAGCACGTTTGATACGGTGGTTCCAATACTATCAAAAGTCGGCTTGTGCAACGAGAACCACTCCCCAATAGCGGCAGCCACAAGTGGTGCCGGAGCAGCAGTACATTGAAGTCCGTTATCCCCAGTACTACATGCACCAACAATCCCCTCGGCACTGGAAGACAAACCAGTTAACGCAGGAGATAGGCTTTGCTCAGCGTTGTTCTTCTCCGACTCGATGATCGAGCCCACCGAGGCCGGGTCGATATCCCAGGCACTCATCGTCAGCCCATGTCGTCAACGGACTGACGGGCCCGCTGGAGCGCGGTCTGCGCACCATCGTCCGTCGTCTGCATGGATCCACGCAGAGTCGAAATGATTCCTCGAACCTCTCCCGCGGCGTTGTTCCATCGAGTCTCCTTGGCCTGATACTCCTCGGAGACACCATCAGCCTGATACTGAGCCATCGCCGCCTTGACGTCGCCGTCGCGCTGCGTAATCAGCGTCTCCAGGCGGGAGGCCACGCGATCAAAGTTGCTCTGAGACTCCTGAGACGCATTGATGTCATAGGAACGCATTTCAGTCTGGTTTGCCACGATATTCTCGCTTTCGTTTGAAAAGATTACGTAATTCTGTGAAGACCAGAGTCAGGCTCTCCCGGTCCCAAAACGCGCCGCATCGAAATTCGCAGAAGACTGCGCACTCCGGGTGGAATCAACCATGTCCTGCTCCCCCTGAACAAAAGCGGTGTCCATACCAATGACGCCGCCTAGAATGGCGGAAAGTGCCCCGTTCAGCTCGGCAGCAATATCGTCAGTCCGCTCCTTGAAGCCATCAAAAGCAGCACGAGCGCTCCCGTTGAACTTCCCCTCAAGCGGCTCCGCAGCAGCAACCAGCTCCTTGACAAGGCCTCCCAGATCATCGTTCGATCCCGAGGTCTGCTTCGTCAGAGTGGACAGCGTCGATGCGCCCATGTCGAATTTCATACGGATCTCCTCATAGGTGATGGCGATATAAGCGATCTTCTGGGGAAGACGGCAACCTGTCTATCGGTTGGCAGGTAGCAGTGGAACCGTATTCTTACATCACAGAGGAATTATGCAACGTGGGGCATGTCACACTACTTGTCGGCCGTTTTGTTATGCTCCCTACATTTTGCATGCTAGCCATCGCCTCGGGTCTCACACTCACCTACCATCGACGGACCTCAGTTAATCCCCGGCCTCGGGTGGTGGTCCCGTCCCACCCCTACCATCCTTCAAGGAGGTGCGAAGGTGCAGCCATTATCTGCTGCTATGCCACCGAGCGGACCTGGCTCAGCACCAGATTCCCGCCCAGTTCGCCCGGCCCCGCCGGTGCTGAGACGGTGTCGTCCGGCATCATCGCTCACCGTCCTCGGCAGCCTCGTCGTCGACGTCCTCCTCATCATGATCCCGATGACTGTGGGGCTCCTCCCGCCATTGCCACAGCCCGCACGACTTGCTCTGGTACTCGTCGCTTTAGCGACGCTGGTTCTAGTGGTGACGAACCATGCCCTGCGAGGCAGGAGCCTGGGCGGAGCGCTTCTCGGGCTCCGCGCAGTCGACATCGATGCCGGGCTTCCACCGGCGTCCCTGCGTTCCATCCTCGCAGCGCTTCGCCTTGGTTCGGCGGCGGACGTGGTCATCGTCAGCACACGGCGCGGCCCTGACCCCACCCAGGGCACTCTTGCCGACCTTGAGCGCACTCCAGCTCTTACATCATCTCCCACACCCACCGAGCCGGCGCCCGTCAGAGGCCCCGAGACCGCGTACAGCACGTCTCCTTCCCATCCTGCCCATCCTGACGGTCAGTACTCCGCTCCACTCACCGGCCGGCCCGCCGCAGCACCGGTTCCAGCAGCAGGACGCCCGGTCAGTGCCCCACCAGACGTGCCGACGCCCACCTCAGCCAGACCGCCATCGCTGCCTCCGAGCATTCCGGTGCAGCGGCCCCACCCTCCTGCTCCTGGTCCCGACTCGTCGCGGGCTCAGCAGCACACGCATCCCCAGATAAGTTCAGACACAGTCGAGATCCAACCGATTCGCGCCACCTCTCCACGTCCAGAACCCGGCGACTTCCCGCCGTCACCACCACCCCCTCCAGCGCCGTCATCACAGCAGGTGCTCTGAGCGCCAGTATCAACCACCCTCAAGCCGCTACGGCTTCCGCAACAGGACACAAGGTCGCCTCATCCAGGCCTCACGTCGGAAACGAGTCCCCATGTCAGACGAACGCATCCCAGACACCAACCACCACATGTTTGACGCGAGGGTGGGCACCAAGGTCGCCGTCACCTACCTGGATGATCCCTGCATCGGCTGGACGGAGTACCTGTCCGACTTCATCGGCTCCGCCCTTCGCCACGAGAACAAGATAACCCCGGCGATCATCATCCCTGGGACCTCCCACATCACCCCCGCCTTCGATCGCCTCACCGAGGCCACTGGCACACCCGTCTTCATTGAGGACGGAAACGGGCACCGCGAACTTCGCAGCGGGATGTGGGCGCCGAACCTCGCACAGTTCTTCGAGGGAGCCCCCCGCTCGCAGTTCACAGTCTCGCAGCGGTTCCTTCACCAGACTCCCACCCCCGACCTCATCCCGACCCTCATGCTCTCGGCGTCGATCTACCACCCCGCTCGCCGCACCACGAAGCTCGGGCGAGCCATCGAGATCATCATAGAGACGCTCCTGCCCGACCCATCCACAACGCTCTCCTGGGGACGCTACGAACCAGTGGGAGCCCCATGGGACCGTAACCGGCTCACGGCCCTCGCCCGCGAGCTCATGCCCGAGGTCCACTTCAACCTCGCCGCGCACTCGGACCTGGGCACGCTCAGTGGGACGACGACGGTGGCCAGGACCAGTAACGGCCTGGAGGAGTATGTCGAGGTCTCCGTCGCCATCCCCGATCTGGCTCCCAGCCAGCAGATCGATGTGGTCAACAGGCTCCTGGACACGATCGCTGAGCAGACCAAGCCCCAGTTCCTGCTCGCCGTACGCATCCAGGCCCTTACGGACACGTCCTTGCCGACGTCGATCCGTCAGCCCCCGGTTCCACTCGCCGTCCTCATCGGCGCCGCCGGTATCCGCCAGCTCGGCGTCGACGTCCGTGATGTCGCCAGGCAGCACGCCGGGCGCACCTACGGCAGCGGCAGACGACAGGGGCTCATCGTCCCGGTTGAGACCACCCAGGCCGACTGGAGTGCGCTGTCCTCCCTTGTGGCGACTCTCGACGGCGACGCCGGGAACATCGCCCGGGTCCTGGAGGATCCTACTGACGGCTCAGGGGCGGGGAGCACTCATGCCTCGTGAGGATGAGGCGGCGATTCTCGACTCCGCGCGAGTCCATCACTCACGTCTGACCCAGGCGCTTGAGCGGGGCTCCGGTACTGGACGCAGTCGCCCCGTGCCCGTGCGCATGGTCGCCTCCCTCGTGATCGCCGCCCTCGCCTGTGCGGGCTGTGTCGGCTACTCCTTCGTCTCCACCCACCTGGACTCAATCCGCCAGACCCGAACCTCCGTCCCCAACGCTCCCGTGCAACCCGCGCAGTCCGCTGGCCCCGAACCGTCCCCCGCTCAGAACCAGCCACCCGCTCAGCCCGCCCCCGAGGCTCCGACGGAGCAGGCAGAGCAGGAGCCTCAGCCTCACGATGTCCCCACCTCCCCTCCAGCAGGCGCAGAGCCCCCCGCAGCCCCGTCAGGTCAAGACACCGGATCAGCATCGAATCGAGAGTGACCGTTGATTCCCTACACCCGACTCACCGTGATCAGCGCCCAGGCACGCGCTGAGGTCGTCATGCCCTCCGATGAGCCCGTGGGAGCTCAGCTGCCGGAGCTCTTGAGCCTACTGGGCACGGCGCAGGGCACCCAGCTCGCACCCATTCAGATCGTCCGCTCCGGCGGCGACATCCTCGACCTGGAGCGAAGCCTCGTCCAGCAGGAGGTGCTTGACGGGGAGATCGTCCGGATCATGACCGACGATGAGGTCCCCCCGCCGACCGAGGTCTCCGACATCTCCGGCCTGCTCACAGACATGACGGACGCGCACCCGGGCCGGTGGAACGATCTCAGTCGGCTGCTCGGGGCGGGAGTTCTCCTGGCAGTGAGCGCCGTGGCGGCGGCCTGGGCGGCACCTCGGGGGCTCATCGCAACCGTCCCCTCATGGGGTCTTCTTCTGCCGGGACTGGGGACCATGCTCCTGGCCGCCTTCATCTCCCAGGGGCGTTCCATCAGCTCACGACAGATCGGCGCCCTGGCCACCTTCCTCGCCTTCGGACTACTCGTTCCCGCGATCTACACCCTGGCCACGGGCCCCGTGAGTGACCGTCTGCTGGCCGTCGCGGCCTCGCTCACCGCTGTCGCGCTGGCCGTCCTGGGCAGGGGCAATGTGGGATGGGCGTTCGGAGCCATGGTCGGTATGGGGCTGTACGGCGTGTGGATCGCTTTCAACATGGTCGCCATCGCCCCCCTGGGTGACGGCCTCTCTGCTGTCACCGCACTGGTGTGCCTGGGCATCCTGCCGTGGCTCGCGCTACTCGTCTCCGGAACCTCGCGGCTCGACGACGCTGCTCTCGCCGGAGCCCTTCCCTCGCGGCGCCGTGTCCTCCAGGATCTGGCAACCGCTCACGAGACCCTCGCCGGCAGCTGCCTCGCCGCTGCAGCCGTGCTGTCCTGGAGCGCCACCATTCTCGCCGCCAGCTCGAACGCCTGGGCTCGCGCGCTGTGCGCCGTCGTCGTCATCGCCGCGCTCCTGAGGTCACGAGCCTTTCCCCTGCGAAGCGAGGTCCTCTCCCTGTGGCTGGCCGCCATTCCCCCGACCCTGGTGCTCAGCGGAGCAATCACCCAGCCCGGGGCGCGCGCCGCCATCCTCCTTCTTTCCGGCCTGGCACTCGCCTCACTGTCGCTCTACCGGCCCGCACCCCAGACCAGGGTTCGTCTCCGGCGTCTTGGGGATCGGCTCGAGTCCTTGTGCCTGGCCGCAACACTGCCCCTGCTGTGCGGTATCAGCGGTCTGTTCACCCACCTTCTGGGGGTGTTCGCGTGAGTCGGGCTCCTGCACCAGGCGGCGCTGCGGTTCTGCCTGCACTACGTGAGAGCGTGTCCGTGTCACGGATCCTTCTGGGCGGCGCGGTGCGTGAACGGCGCAGCGCAGGCGACCTGGACCGGGCACTGCGCCAACCACTGCCACTGACCTGCCGGGCGGCCGTCATCCCGACGACCCGTCGCTGCGGTGCAACAACAACGGCCCTTCAGCTGGTGTCCATGATGACGCGGGCTCGGCGCCTGCCCGCACTCATCATGTCGGCCTCCCCCAGTCCTGCGAGCGCGGCGGACCACCTCCCCGGTTCCGGAACATGGCCTGCCGATGAGTCCTTCGAGACCCCTCGCAACAGCGCACAGGCACAGGAACTGATCGGCACCGCACCCGACGGACTCACCTCCTGCCTCCGGCTGCCGCAGGCAGCCTCCCCCAGGGAGCCTCATGAGTGGGCGGCCGCCCGACGACGTCTGGTCAGGTTCTTCGACATCGCCATGATGGAGACCGCGCCTCTCGCACCGGGACTCATGCTGGAGCTCGCACACCATCATCACGCCATCATCCTCATGTCCCCAGCCAGGCGAGCGGAGATGGAACGTGACCGCGACACCGTAGCGGCTCTGCGACAGCGTCTCGCCTCACATGGCCAGGCCACCGGCAGCCGCGTCCCGCGCCTCATCCACGCCGTCGCCGCGACCTCATCGCGTCGCCCACTCATACCACCGCTGCAGCAGGGCGAGCGTCTCATCCCCTACGACACGGTGCTCGCGGCCACCGGCCCCGGCCGCACCCGCGCCGCGGGCGTCCTCAACGCGAGGACGGCACGAGCCCTGGCAGGCATCGCCTCGGACGTCGTGAGCAGCGCGACGCCGACGCCGGACGGGAGGGCAGCATGATTCAGCTCGTCCACCGGGCCGGCCGCGTCGTCCACGCGGCTCAGCCTCCGGAGCCGATACTCATCCCACCGCCACCGCAGCTGGCGGACACCGGGTCCCAGTCCTTCCCCTTCCAGATGCTTCTGCCTCTGGTGGGAGCCGGCTCCTCCATGCTCATGATGACCCTGCTGCGGGCCAACCCGATCTTTGCGCTCCTCGGGGCCGTCGTCATGGTCATCACCGCAGTCGGGATGCTCGTCTCCCTCGTCTCGCGCAGAGCCGGGCAGTCCCGGCAGCGCCGGGATCGCCGAGAGCGTTACCTCGATCGCCTCGCCACGACCCACGAGGACGCCACGGCGCTCCAACGGCAGATTCGTGATCAGGCCTACCGCACTCACCCCGCCCCCAACGCGCTCCCGCAGTGGGCCATTTCTCCGGTGAGACGGTGGGAACGGCGGCGTTCTCACGCCGATTTCCTCCTTCTGCGAATCGGTACCGCCGACCTGGTCATGCCCAGTGCGGCCCTCCCCACCGTGGGCATGCCGGCCGAGGTCGATCCCCTCCTCATGGCCGAGATGCGTTCCCTGGTGCGGGCCCACGAGGTTCAGCCGGATCTTCCCACCACGATCAACCTCGACTGCGCCGGCGAGGTCTCGATCGTGGGTCCTCCTGAGGCAACCCGGCACGTGGCCCGGGTTCTCCTGTCCCAGGCCGCTGTCCACCATGCGCCAGAGGATCTCCATCTGGCGCTGGTCTACCCGGACCAGAACGCCCAGGAGTGGGACTGCCTGGCGCGGCTTCCGCACCTGCGCATGAACGGCGTGTTCGACGGGCCGATCTCGCGTCGCCGCGTGGCACCCACACAGCCGGCACTGGAACAACTGCTGCGTGAGGAGATCCATGAGGCGAGCAGGCAGGCGGCCCGTCTCAACCGCACCGGGGGCCGCAAGGCCCGACCCACCGGGCCGAGGCTCCTCGCCGTCGTCGAGCAGGAGGGGCCCGCATCACCGTTGACCGTTCCCGACAACGCCTTGGATCCTGCGGCAATCGGCGCAACAGTCCTCTATCTCGTCACGGATCGTCTCCACGAGCCCAGTGACCCGTCCCTGCGCCTGACGATCCAGCAGGATGGAACCGTTCTCATCGAGGACCTGCGCCCCGTCTCCGCCGAACCGGGCCAGCCCGAGCAGACTCCACCTCCGGTGGCCTGCCGCCCCGACGACCTCGGTCCTGCCCTGGCCGAGGGCATCAGCCGGGCACTGGCGCCGTACTCCTTGGGGGCCGCCGCAGAGCGCCAGGACCAGGACGAGACAACCACCACCCTTGCCGAACTTCTGGGCGTGGACGACCCCCGGGCGATCGATCCTCGCACCGCCTGGTCCCCACGCTCTCCGCGTGACTTCCTGCGAGTTCCCATCGGCAGTGACGACGCCGGCTCCACCATCCTGCTCGACCTCAAGGAGTCCGCACAGCTCGGCGTCGGCCCCCACGGCCTGTGTGTCGGTGCCACCGGCTCGGGCAAGTCGGAGCTGCTTCGCACCCTGGTGGCGGCACTGGCCAGCACGCACGGCCCTGAAGACCTGTCAATGATTCTCATTGACTACAAGGGAGGCGCGGCCTTCGCCCCCTTCGCGCCGCTGCCGCACGTCGTCGGCCTCATGGACAACCTCGCTGATGACGCCGGGCTCGTCGAACGCGCTCGGGCGTCTCTGGCCGGAGAGGTGACCCGCCGCCAGAAGCAGCTGCGCGACGCCGGGTCCTCCCCCGACATCGCCCACTACCGGCGTCTTCGGGCGGAGCACCCGGAGATGGCTCCTATGCCCCACCTGTTCGTCATCATCGACGAGTTCGGCGAGCTCCTGACCGCCAGTCCGGACCTGGTCGACCTCCTGCTGACGATCGGACGAATCGGACGCTCCATCGGCGTCCACCTGCTGCTGTCGAGCCAGCGGATCGAGGCCGGAAAGCTCCGCGGGCTGGACACCTACCTGTCCTACCGCATCTGCTTGCGCACCTTCACCGAGGCGGAGTCCTCCACCGTCATCGGCGTGAGCGACGCCTTCCACCTGCCCGCGGTGCCCGGCTATCTCAAGGTGGACACGAGCATCTTCACCCGGTTCCGATCCGGATTCGTCTCAGGCCCCATCGACACCATTGACGAGCAACCCGCTCCCGATGAGATCGAGGAGCGCGTACCACTGCTGCTTCCCACCTACAACGGACTGGAGGAGGAGTCCTCCGTCACCATCGAGGACGACGTTCCCGAAGGGCACACCACACGCACCACCGTGGTCGACACGGTCGTCTCGCAGCTCGCTCAGGCCGCCCCGGTCAGCAGCCCGGTATGGCTCGATCCACTGCCCTCGCGCCTCACCCTGTCACGTCTTCACAGCACGTCGCTGCGCCGAGGCCGGAGCGCCGTTCCGGTTCCACCGGTGCCCAGCGTGTCCGTTCCGATCGGGATCGTGGACGATCCCGCCCAACAGCGGCAGGACCCCTGGCTACTCGATCTGACCCTGGGAGGCGGGCACGTCTCCATCACCGGGGCTCCGCAAAGCGGACGCACGAGCTTCCTGTGGACGCTGGCGACCTTGGCCGCCCTGTGCCTGCCGCCGTCACGTCTGGCCTTCTACGGTATCGACGCCACCGGGGGCGGACTGTCACGTCTGAGCGGTCTGCCTAACGTTGGAGGGATCGCCACACGCGGCGACCGGGAACGGATGCGACGCGTCGTCGAGGAGATCGTGACGATGCTCGACACCCGGGAGCAGGTCTTCTCGCGCCACCGGATCGACTCCCTCGACGTTCTGCGCAGCCGGCATGCAGCGGGTCAGATTCCCGAGCTCGCCAGTGCCGACGTCGTTCTCCTGGTTGACGGCCTGGGACTTCTCCGCAGCGACTTCGAGGAGCTCGAGGACTCTCTCGATGACATCCTGCGTCGCGGGAGCGGCCTTGGCGTCCACGCAGTGATGACGCTGTCTCGTAGCAACGAGCTGCGCATGGCGCAGCAGCCACTGGTCGGAACCCGTCTGGAGCTGCGCCTGAACGACCCTGCCGACTCGCTCATCGCCCGCAAGCTCTCCAAGACGCTACGGGCCGACGTTCCCGGCCGCGTCCTGACGCCGGATCAGCTCTTCGCCCATACCGCGCTCCCCATCGCCGACGACACGGACACCTCTCACGGCGTCGGCACAGCTCTCGAGGAGCTGGCTGAGCGGATCGCAAACGGATGGTCCGGCGAGCGTCCGGCGCCGGTCCGTATGCTCCCGGAGGCCATCGACCCGGCCGACCTGCCCGACGGCGAGGAGGAGCCCGATCTCCTGCCGCTGGGACTCTTCCAGGACACGATGACCCCCATCAACCTCGACCTGGTGGGGCGGGATCCCCACCTTCTGGTGCTCGGCGACCCCGGATGCGGAAAGAGCACCGTGCTGCGCGGTGTCATCGAGTCCCTGGTCGAGCGGCACACGCCCGATGAGCTCGTGATCGCCGTCTACGACATGCGCCGCACGACCGCCGATGCCTGCCCTGAGTCCTATCTGGGCGGCCATGCCACCTCAGCAGCCCTGGCGGAGGGGCTGTCGGCATCCATCGCTCAGGAGCTTGAGCGACGCAGTGCGGCGATGTCAGCGGGTCAGGAACCCGATGGGCCGCGGATCGTTCTGGTGGTCGATGACTACGACATTCTCGCCGCGGGCAACAGCAATCCCCTCGCTCCGGTCATTCCCTACCTGTCCTCGGCCAGGGACCTGCGCCTCAACGTTGCCCTGACCCGCCCGGTGGCCGGATCATCCCAAGCCATGTATGACCAGCTCCTCCAGGCTCTGCGCAACACTGGCGCCACCGGTCTGCTCATGGACGGGGAGCGCAGCGAGGGCATTGTGCTTGCCGGAATGCGCGCGGAGCACCTTCGCCCCGGTCGGGGCTGGTGGATCAGGCGTGGCGGTCGCCCACGCCTGGCTCAGGTTGCCGACTACGGGCAGTCCCCGTCCTGAGAAATTCACCTTCATGTCACTCAAACGCTTTAAGGAGTATGAATGCCACGAATAGTCACCATTGTAGGAGCCAGTGCGCCGACGGTAGAAACATTCGTCGCCACCACTATCGTCCGCGAGCCCCGGTTCTACGTCCGCCAGCTTTCCACGGGAGCGGGTTTCGGCCTGATCCCCAAAGATCGCCCACACCGCGCCGCCATCGAGATCCTCAACCCCACCACGGTCGCGGATCCTCGAGAGATCGTCCGTCTCCTGGGAGTCACCATCCCCAGGCACTGGCAGCCCGCAATCGTCACTCGCTGCTCCGTGCCGTTCGGAGAGATCTACGACCAGTACATCGATATCGCCGTCGATACCGCTGCGATGTCTGACGGAATTGCCGTTATGAACGGTCAGCGCCTTCCGCTCCCGGATCCCTGGCACTGGCGACGCAATGAGGAAGGGAAGTGGACGCCGGACAGCGCTTTCGTCGATGCCTGCGTTGCCCGTTACAAGGCCACTCACCAGGATGCCGGTGCCTCACAGA
>ERZ773090.818-NODE-818-length-12433-cov-2.82687_pt1 | contig 12433 bp, 9 predicted proteins | sample MGYA00580579_ERZ773090 | MGnify/ENA primary metagenome ERZ773090 (study PRJEB29015, sample SAMEA2738014) | human oral metagenome | biome: human oral; feature: human-associated habitat; material: dental | place: China | collected 2132 ... | reverse complement strand
GTCCAGAACCTTATTGATCATGTCCCTGACGGGATATTCGCCGGTTATGTGTGTGACGAATCCCTGCCTGACGATAAGAAGAAGCCGCAGCCGGATCCCTACTATATGGCTGCAGAAATAGCCGGGCTTGATCCGCATGACAGGCAGGCAATGGGCGAGTGCCTGGTTTTTGAGGACTCTGTTTCCGGTCTTCATGCAGCGTCGGCCGCCGGGGCAGTGGTTGTACGGGTCGCTGGGGAAACGAGCACACCGGCTTCCGAACGCGCGCCCCATTCCACGTCGATCCCTGATTTTGCAGGCTTCACCCTTGCTGACGTTTCGCGCATCATGATTGAAGCCCGCGGCTAGCAGCGCTGCTCCCGCACTCTGCGCGCATCTATTGGGAACGGCGCACTTTATGCATTGAGGTTTTCTCTGACGAGCAGAAAAAGGAGAGGCGGGGGATAAGGATATATTAAAAGAAAACTCGGAACCGTTACATGGGTTAAGTGGTTCCGAGTCGGTGGAGGTAAGGGGACTCGAACCCCTGACCCTCTGCTTGCAAAGCAGATGCGCTACCAGCTGCGCCATACCCCCAAAAGCAGCACCTTACACTGCGTATTGCGAGAATCCGCGTGGGCCCAGGAGGACTTGAACCTCCGACCTCGTCCTTATCAGGGACGCGCTCTAACCAGCTGAGCTATGGGCCCGTACCTGCAATCCGAAGCCAATCAGACCGCACAAAGAGTTATGTTACAACCACCCATGGAACACATAAGCAGGTTAGTATCCGTGGTGTGTCACAATAAAAGCATGCGATGGGGAAACAGGGTGCCGCGCCGCTCCGGAAATGTCCGGGAGCGTCTGGTCGTTGACTGTCTCGAAGTATTTGTGACGCGCAGGCCGGCTAATAAAAACCTGTATCTGAGGGTCAAACCGCCGCATGGGCGTATTGAGGTCAGTGCGCCTGTGCATGCATCTGCAGCTGATATCGAGAAGCTCATTTGTTCGCACAGGGATTGGATCCGCAGGCAGCAGGACAGTATCATCGCTGCTGAGATGGCACAGGGCAGCAGCCGCAAAGAGGCTGCAGGCAGCAGGCTGGTGGACGGTAGTATACTCCGCAGTTTTTGTGTATCGCAATGGGACGATGCCCATAAAAAAGAAGCAGCCGGCATACTCCGGCCCAAAGTTGATACCCTCCTTGCCCGCTACGCAAAGGTAACAGGCAGGGCTCCGTCCCATATCACGCTGCGTACCATGACATCACGATGGGGGTCCTGCACACCGGCTACACGGCGGATCCGCCTTAACCTGGCACTTGCGTATATGCCTGAGGAGCTTCTCGAATATGTACTGGTCCATGAAATGGTGCATTTATACGAAAAAGGTCACGGAAAGGGTTTCCGTGACCGTATGGATATGTATCTGTCCGACTGGCGTTCACGCAGGCATGCGATCAACCAGTACACTATTTACTGACCCGGTTGACCCGGCTGTCCGCATGGTTCACGGGTCTGCTGTTCTGTGCCGACCAAAGTTTTATCTGCCGGCAGGGCCTTTACTTGCCCGCACTCTTATCAGCAGCGCTGCGGGTTCCGGAGCCGGTGTGTTTCCGGGCAGCCTGTGAAAGGGTAGCTGTGCCCTTGGAATCTTCGGCAGTGACCATTGCGCTGGTCATCTGGCTGAACAGCTCGCCGTATCCGCCAGGGGTCGAAGCAGGCAGGACAACAGTCTTCGCGTTGTCAGACTCAGACAGGGAACGCATAACATCCAGATACTGGTTGAACAGCACAACGTTATTCACTTCGTCAATATCCATGCCGACAGCCTGCAGGCTCTTGATCTGGTCAACGATACCGTTGGCGATCTCACGGCGGTAATTTGCCTGGCCCTCACCCTGGAGGCGCGTGCGTTCAGCCTCAGCTGCGGCCTGTGTTTCAATGGCAATGCGGTTTGCCTCAGCACGTTCGCGCGTAGCTTCCTTCTCGCGCTGGGCAGCGTTGATGGAATCCATCGCGGCTTTCACCTGGCTGGAAGGGTCAATAGAAGTAATCAGGGTCTTGACGACAGTGAAACCGAAGCGTGCCATCTCAGCGCCCACGGTAGCCTGTACGTCGGAAGCCACATCGTCCTTGCGGGCAAAAGCATCGTCAAGGGTCAGCATGGGGATGGCGCTCCGCAGGGCGTCTTCCATGTAGGACCGCAGCTGCCCGGCGGGATCCTGCAGCTCATAGTAAGCCTTAGCCACATTTGCAGCTTCAACACGGAACTGGGTTGACACCACAACGGTCACGAACACGTTATCTAAAGTTTTAGTTTCTACCTTGACCATAAGCTGGTTGACCCGGAGGCTTGTCCTCGTTGCAATGCGGTCTACCAGCGGGATCTTGACATGGATGCCTGCCCCTGAAACTTTCAGGAATTTTCCGAAACGCTCAATGATATAGGCGCGCTGCTGCGGCACAACGTACAGCCCGGAAAGGAATATCCACAGAAAGATAACAAGGATTATTCCTAAAGTTATAAAGCCACCCATTTTTGCTCCTTTGATACTTTATCTGGGTAAGTTTACGTCATTCATCTGAGGTCCGCGTTTTTTATCCAGCGCCCTCAGCACTGTTCCTATCATACCGGGGAAGATAGAGATACAGTGCAGGTACGGCAAAGGCAGCAGGACGGATAACCTGCCCTGCTGCCTCAGGCTCCGGCGCGGTACAGACAGCATGCTGCATATACTGTGCTGCTGTATATTTTTGTGCGTGTGCCGGCATCCGGACGAGCCGGCATATCTCAGATGAGTCTATGCGAGGTGTGCGCGCATGAACCAGAGGAACTTCTCAAGGCTCTGGACATGGTCCTGGATAATATTCGAGCTGATGACGTCAAGGCTGTCAAGCTCAGCGATAGCTTTGCGGTCGTTCTTGATGAACCCCTCATAATATGTGATCAGGGCTTTCAGATATACAGAAGTGTCCTGTGAGCCTTCAACATCAAAACGTTCCCATGACCGGTTGCCCACGATGGCGTCTGCCCGCCCGTCTGACCATCCGCCCAGCTGGGCTATGCGTTCCGCGGTCTCGTCGGCCTGCTCAAGGCAGGAATCGACTTCCGGGTCAAGCATCTCATGGACTGCAATAAAATTTGCACCTTTCATATTCCAGTGGGCGTGCTTCAGCAGAAGGGCCGCTTCCTGCTCCTGGCTGAGCCTATCCTGAAGGATAGCAATGATCTTTTGCGAGGCCTGTCCATCAAGGCCGGGATTGGTATATACAAGTTCCATAATACCTCCAAAGGTCCGTATCCGGATCCTATCGATATAGTACTGAACGGTGTTTCTGTTCCTTCTGCGGGGAGGCATCCAGATTCCACATATAGACAGGTATCCTGCCCGCATATGGATCAACAGCATGGACGCAGGATTAATTCCCCTGCTGCGCGTCCGGTGAGACCGCGTGCTGCGCGGGATCCCGGGATGGGCCCAGGCGTACTTCTATGGCCTGGATACGCCTTCCGTCTACGGCAGTAACGGCCATGGTGAACCCTGCTGCGCGTCCGGCTCCGCCTGGATCCGCTCCGTCAGCTTCGTCTTCCTGCGTACTGTGGCTGATATTCCCGGCCTCCGGATCGGCGACAAACAGTTCCTGCCCGACAAACCCCAGCTCGCCTGTGTGGGCCTGCATGTACCCGGCAAGGGTCTCATACGGCCCGTCCTCCAGCTCAATACCTGAGATATCGGCAAAATCTTCCAGGGTGATCCCGCCGTCCACAGTGAGTTTCCCGTCATGGAAAGCGGTTGCAGCCGTATTGCTTCCGGCCTCCGGAAGATCATATTCGTCGCGGATATCGCCCACAAGCTCTTCGGTCATATCCTCAAGGGTAACGATACCGTCAGTTCCGCCGTACTCATCAATAACTATGGCCAGATGGATGCCGCGTTTGCGGAGCAGGCTGATGCTGGGGAGTATTTTTGACGTCCCCGGCAGGCTGATCCCTTCCCGTGTTACATCGGCAACAGTGCGGGCATGGAGATCGCGGATATCAAGAAGGTCACGGACGTGGACGAACCCCAGGACGTCGTCAAAATCTTTGCCCGTTACCGGGTACCTCGAATAAGGCAGGTCGCGGACGAACCGGGCGGCCTCACTGAGCGGCATATCGCCGTCAATAAACGTCACATCAGCGCGCGGCCGCATGACTTCGGCGACGATCGTTTCCGAGGCGTCAAAAACGTCATCGAGGATAACGCGCTCATCCTTGCCGAGCTGGTCATTCGACGACACCAGGACCCGCAGTTCGTCGTCGCTCACCGCATTTTCCGTTTCATCGGGATCAAACCCGAGGATGCGCACGAGTGCATTGATGTTTTTGCTGATAAGCCAGATAAGCGGCGCGCATACCGTTGCAATAGCATCTACAGCCGGGACAACAGCCCGGGCGATCTCCACAGGCCGCTGCAGCGCTATCCGTTTAGGTGTCAGTTCTGAGATGACAATGGAAAAATAGGAAATAATAATAGTCAGGACAACCGTTGACAGGCCGTCGGCGAAACCGGCAGGGACTCCCCATCTGACGAAAACAGGGGCGAGATACGGTGCAACAGCGCTTGCGCCAAAAGACGCAGACAGGAAACCCGCCAGGGTCACGCCGAGCTGCACTGTAGACAGGAAACGGTTAGGGTCTTTGGCAACCTTTGCCACGCGCGCCCCCCGCGCATCCTGCTGTTCCAGCTGTTCTATCTGGGATGTGCGCAGCGAGATAAGAGCCATTTCTGTCCCTGAGAAAACAGAGCCGATAAGCATAAATATAATAATGAAGATGATGTCAAGCCATACCGATGACATGTCTATCGCAATCCTTAATCACTGGCTGCCGCAGCCCCCGCCATGGACTGCCGGCCTTTACTGTCTGCTAAGCAATTCTAGCGCAGGGTGCAAAAAAGGCAGCCGTAAAGCTGCCTTACTGTTACAGTGCACGTATTCGTTCTGATACAGTATCTGACTGGTACGGTACGTATATGTGCCGGTTTACCTTTCGGAATCAGCGAGACGCTGGCGTGCAGCGGCTATCTCTTCTTCAGCCTTGGCTGCACTGGTCCAGTAAGAGCCCGGCTGTACTTCCTTGCCCGGCTCAAGTGCCTTGTACTGGCTGAAGAAATGGTCGATCTCATTCTTGTGGAAATCGGAGACATCGTCAATATCTTTAACAGTATTAAAACGGACGTCAGCAGGGACGCAGAGGACCTTATCGTCGCCGCCGGCCTCGTCGACCATATGGTACAGGCCTACTGCGCGGCACTTTACTGTACATCCCGGGAATACAGGTTCCGGGAGCATAACAAGGGCGTCCAGCGGATCGCCGTCTTCGCCGAGGGTACCTTCGATATAACCGTAATTATCCGGGTACACCATAGAAGTGAACAGGATGCGGTCCAGCTTGATGCGGCCTGTTTCGTGATCGACTTCATACTTGTTGTGGGAACCCTGCGGGATCTCAACAAGGACATCAAATGTTTCTGCCATAAGGACTCCTTTGGTTTTCACCAGTGTGTTGAACTTATCCATAGTGTAGTTCATCCCAGCTCAGCAGTCATGCATATGCGTAACGCTTCGTAGTGTTTCCTATTATAGGGCACTGCCGTCACAGGGCAGGGCATTTCTGCCGGTCGGCTGGTCAGGCTAGCTCCCGGTGTTGGCCGCCGGCCTTCACATGGTTCAGTCAGCGCTGTTGCTGACCGTCAGCACATGCGCAACATCAGCCCACGGGGCCAGGGATACGTAATTATCGTAGCCCCATGTGAAACTGCGGCCTGTCAGCTCGTCCCGGAGATGGAGTTCACCTCCGGCGATGCCGATATCGGCAAGCTCAATATGGACGCTGCCCTGCTGCGCATTATGCCCGTCAAGATTAACGACAACGATCACCGTATCCGCCTTGCCGTCGTCTGCAAGCTCAGCGGGAAGATGGCGGTAGAACGCAACGATATTGGGGTTCGCAGTACTCAGTACATGCAGGTCATGGTATGAGCGCGCGGCCGGATGGGTATTGCGGATCTCATTAAGGCGTGCCAGCAGTGTAGATATCCCGTATTCTTCAGCTTTGCTCCAGTCACGGACCTTGATCTCGTACTTTTCGTTGTCATTAGGCTCTTCCACCTGCCCTCGCTGGACATTCTCAATAAGCTCATAGCCGTTGTAGATGCCCCAGCTTGGGCTTCCCATAGCCGCCAGCACCGCGCGCACAGCGTGGCCGGCGATGCCGTTATCACGCAGGTAGGCAGTGAGGATATCCGGTGTTGTCGGCCAGAAAGAGTTGTGCTGGAAGAATGCGTCGTCACCGTTCGTCTCCGCCAGATACTCGTTAAGCTCTTCGCCTGTATTGCGCCAGGGGAAATAGCAGTGGGACTGGGTGAACCCGGCATAGGCGAGCGCACGCATCATTGGCGGGCGGGTAAACGCCTCGGCAAGGAAAAGGATCTCAGGGTGCTTGCCGGTGACTGCAGCGATAACATCCTGCCAGAAGCGCACCGGTTTGGTGTGCGGATTATCGACGCGGAAAATACTTACACCTTTGCTGATCCACAGTTCGAGTATCCGGATAACTTCCTTTTCGATTCCCAGCATATCTTTTTCGAAATCAATAGGATAGATATCCTGATATTTCTTCGGCGGATTCTCGGCAAAGGCAATAGACCCGTCAGGCTTGATGCGGAACCAGTCAGGGTGCTGCTTTACCCATGGGTGGTCAGGTGAGCATTGGAGCGCAAAATCAAGCGCGACTTCAATGCCGAGATCATGCGCATGGGCCACGAACTGTTCAAAATCTTCCATCGTCCCCAGCAGGGGGTCAAGGGTATCATGCCCGCCAAAGCTGCTGCCGATGCCGAAGGGGGAGCCGGGGTCATCATCAGCCGCTGTCAGGGCATTATTCTTCCCTTTGCGGTTCGTGATTCCGATAGGGAAGATCGGAGGCAGGTAAACAATAGTGAACCCTTCGCTTTTAGCCCTGTCCAGCCCGCTGGTCGCAGTCCTGAAATTACCCTGGACTATTGCGCCTGTATCCGTATCAACATAAGCGCCTTCAGAACGCGGGAAGAACTGGTACCATGCCGCAAAACTCGAGTGCGGACGTTGGACGCTGATCTCCACGGGGTTGGATTCTGTGATATCCTCCCGAAGCGGCTTGGAAGCATGCAGGGCGCGGATCTTCGCATTATCAGCTGCAGCCAGGCGTTTATCATACGGCAGCCCTGCATCGGACAGAGCCCTGATCGCAGTATTGAGAATGGCGCGCTCGGATTTTATAAGATGCGCATCATCGCTTCCATACCACCGTTCAAAAAGGCGGAGGCCTTCCTCAAGGGTGTTGTCCTGGTCGTCATGTGCGGCGATTTTGATGCGCGCATCGTGCAGCCACGTAGCATAAGGGTCTTTCCAGCCCTCAACAACGAGTTTCCATGTACCAAGCTTCCGCGACACCGCATCGAAACCCGGCTGCCAGGGGAGTGCGGACTGGGCCTTGCCCATGCAGACCGCCCCCTCCCACAGATCCAGGCCTGCAACAGCCAGTGTAAGCGGGACACGGCTGGATACGGTCCCGGTTTTTGTATAGATGACCGCGCTTGCTCCAACTTTTGTGCGGCCGTCAATAAAAACATTCGCCCGCACAGTGATCAGCTCCCCGATTTCTGCCTTGGGGGCAAAACCGTTCTGAGGGGCAGGCGATACGTTGGTAATATTTACGCGGCCGAATTCTTCTCTGAAGGTACGCGAAAATGGGCTTTTATGGAGGGCGGACGGGCGGCCCGCAGTTTTCCTGGCTGCGGTTTTTGCAGTCTGCACAGTTTTTGAGGATCGTGACGCAGCCTTCTTCTGCGAAGCGGATGCAGCCTTTACTGCAGATATTTCTGCTTTCCCTTTTCCTGTTTTATGTGCGGTTTTAGATGATCCTGTACGTGCCATGATCTGCCTTTCACTGGTATATGCACTGTCCCATGCACTATTTGTGTACGTCCTGCAGGGATCCCATAACAGCCGCATGACTGTGTCCCCAGTCCCGCGCTGATACGCCTGCCGTGGGCAGACAGATGATGCCTGCCCGCTCTGCATATGTCAGAGTCCGGGGCCGTCAGAGATGCAGCTTGAGATCGGTCACTATTTACTTCTTACTATTTATTGTACGTGTTTGCAAGTTGGAAATGAAGCGTGTTATCCGCATTCGGCCACATTGCTCATATTTATTTATCCGGGAGCCGTATTCCTGGCATAGTAAACCTGCTGGTGCTGCATGAAGCGCAGTACGCATGCCGTGAAGTATGCATACTGTCGTCCGGACCGGTGTTTCATGCGGAGCCGCAGGGATACATCAACGCTGCCGTCAGGCAGCCAATCAAAATGTGAAGGAGAAATATGCGCAGAACATATTCACACAGGGGGAAGCCGGATGCGTTCCGGGACAGGGCGGCAGCGCGGAAGAAAGCCATGCGCAGGCAGCGCTTTCTGGCTGCGGTATTTGCTGCCCTGTGCTGTGCCGCGCTGGCTGCCGGTACTGTTTTCCCTTATTTAGGGGCCAAAGCTGATTTCGCGTATGCGGACACACACAAGCTGGACAAGCCGGCAGACAGTTATTACATCACTCAGACGATTGACGGGCTGCCGTATTATCTTGGAGCCATTGCCCGCGACAGCCAGGGGCGCAACACTTACTGTATAGAGACCGGCGTCCATGAACAGTATTCGTACACGTCAAGCACGCCTCTGTCAGATACGCCGGATACGCGCCGGATCGCGTACCTTGCGGAGAAATACCGCAACGAGCCGGACCGCATAACCCATGCGGCGATCGCAGCCCTGATCAAGGACCGTTTTGAAGCGCGCGATAAAGGGCTGTGGACGTACAGGCGGGGGCATTTCCTTAAAGAGCATCCTGAGATCCCTGTGCGTATGGAGCAGTTATGGGCGGAGGCTGAAGCGGCAGATATATCAACATTCAGCGTTAAAAATTCATACACTGAAGCGCGCAGGCGCGGTGTGTTCCACGCGCAGGTACTGGATGCGCATGGCAAAGCTGTGGCAGGCGTGCGCATGGATATTACGCTGAACGGGCCGGGCGAATTTGACTCCGTGCATTCCCGCACCATAACCGTTACCAGCAGGGATGAACCTGTTGATATAGCATGGACCGCTACCGGTGATGGCGAAGTATCTGTTGAGGCGCGTTCCCGCGTGGGGAGCCTCGACAGGCTGGACAGCCGGCAGGATTATCTCAGGACCGGTGCAGGAGTGGAAGCTGTTTTCCGAGGCATCACGTTTGAGGTGCAGAAAACTTTCCAGCCTTCTGTACATACTGTTGCCGAGTCACGTACCGTTAACGAGGGAGGGCATATTATTGATAACGTTACATCGGGCGTGAGTGCCGGGCAGTGGCCCTCAGGTGCAGAACTCAAAGCTGACGGCTATTACTTTGCAGGCTTGACGCAGGATGACCTGAAAAACGGCATCCGGCCGTCAGCGGGGATGTCTGCTGACGGGTTTATGCGGCAGATCGCTGCCCGCGGATATAAACCGTCGGCATATGGGCATACGTCGTTCACCGGCTCCGGGCAGACCCATGCCGTTACCGCTATGGCAGGCCCTGATCCTGCAGCTGCACAGCCGTATACAGTGAAACGTAATTCGGGTTTCGGGACGTGGGTATGGGCTATCAGGAAGAGTGCTCAGGATAAGGATGTGCAGCAGTGGCTGAAAGGGGATGCCCTGTCAGATTTCCTTGAAGCTAATGAAACTGTTGCCCACAGGAATATTGTCAGTGTCGATTCTACGGTTTCCGAGCATACCGCGGCCGCGGGTGCTCAGCTGACTGACCATATTACTGTTTCCGGCTATCCTGAGGACCATGGCGACTTTAAGGGAGACAAGGCCTTCGGTTTTGAGGCTGATAATAAGTTTGCCCGGGTAAGCGTGTACTGGTCGGGCAGTACCCGGGACCAGAAATATGATGAGGCTTTCAAACCTTCCGGCGCAGATACCCCGCAGGCTGACGAGAACCATGAACTCGTAGGAACATGGACGTACGCGGCTAAGAATGGCAGCATCAAGGTTGGCGGCGGAGCCCCTGACGCATATGGGAATCCTGTAAGGATATATGCGAAAAAGCATGGCTACTATGTATTCGTTTATACGTTTACGGGCGACAGCCGTGTAGCTCCGGCTTCATCTGCCTATAACGATGAGTGGGAAATGGTCCGGGTGTATAACAGCCCTAAGGGGACATATAAGCATGCATCCATCACTACATGGGCCAGCGCCGGCACAGTTTCAGCTAATGAAGCGTTCTATGACAACGCGAAAGTAACAGGGGATTTTGATGACAGTGCTTACGTCACTTTTACGGTTTATGATGCGGTCCCCGGAAACAGCCCGGACAGCAGCGCCCGCAAGCTTCTTGATGAAGTGCGGGTACCGATTGATCCCAAAGGCTGCAGGCAGACTGCCGGTGCAGAGGGGAAAAGCGGCGAACGTACCTGCGTAGTACAGAGCCCCCAGGCACGTACTGCAACAGCAGGGGTCTCGTACTGGAAGGCGACTGTGAGGAACGGCAGGGGCGAGATACTGGCATCGCATGAGCTTGGTGCCCAACACGAACAGGTAACAGTTGACAGGCCTGGGCCTAAGGTTCCGCATAAACTGGCGTCAACAGGCACAGGAGTATCTGCAGCCGCGGCTATCGGCATCCTTCTGGCTGCATTTGCAGTTATGGCAATTATTATTGGGCGGATACTGTATAAAGACAGCAGGAAGTGATCCACTGAAAACGGCCTGACAGCCGGCAGTGCAACAATACAGATAACAGGTGAGATGCGGCGGTAAGTGTAGTGAGCCTCCGCCGCATCTCACCACACCGCTGCCTGTCAGCATTGTGCAGGCCTGATGGGCGGTATGCGGATTATTTATTTTCTGTGTTTTCGGCTGCGCCGCGGTCTTTACCGTATATTTCGGGGATGAAGCGCTCCTGGTCATGGACCTTATTCCAAAGGGCAAGGTCCCCGGAAGCTAAGGATCGGGGAACGTCAATAATGCGCTGGTTGCTTGACCCGCGGAACTGCAGCAGCGAATCATGAAGGGTCTTGATATAGCGGCCGTCTACAAGGACATCAACATTCCGCAGCAGAGCCAGTTTATCCTCCGTCTCGCCCGGGCGCATAAGTTCTTCCCATGTGTAGCCGGTCCAGCACCAGATATCTTTTGTGTGGCCGAATTCCCTGCGTATGCGGTTCGTCAGCTGGAGGAGCATAGGTGTGTTGAGCAGAGGTTCCCCGCCAAGAAGGGTCAGGCCCTGGACGTAGTCCAATGACATATCCGCAATGATCCGGTCTTCCAGCGCAGGCGTGTATTCATGCCCGGCAAGGAAGTCCCAGATCGAAGCGTTGTAGCATTCATCACAATGGAAAGGGCATCCGCTGACGTATAACGAGCATCTTATCCCTTCCCCGTCGGTAACAACAAAACGTTTATAATCGGCAACCATATTGCGGCTGAGCTTACGCCCGTCCCACTGCCCGGCTTTCGGGTTATTCGTCAGCGGGCTTGGTATTGAGGGCCCCCTCCCTTCCTCGCCTGCCGCAAAATCGCGATGGGAACTCTGCTTGTGCTCTTTGCGGGATGTAAGAGAGTTATGGGAGCCGTGAGGTTGCGGCTGCGCAGGGGATGGGTTTCTGTCTGACGGGCTCTCCTCGGCTGCTTGCTTGCCGGATCCCGAAGATCCTGCTACCCGTCCGCCGTGCAGCGATGTATCCGCTTTTGTCTTTCTGAATCCGCTGCTCATAGTATGCCTTCCGTTGATCATGCCCTGTCCGTTCCGCTTCGGCTCTGCTTCAGCCTGTGCCGGGTACTGTACCCCGGCATAAATTATTTAAGTATTTTATGCCGGGCGCCTGGCGCCTAATGAGTAAGGCGGCCCCATTCCCAGGGCCGCCTTACTCATACGTTTCAGCAGGATAGGCCTCAGCAGATGGACAGAGGGCAGCAGTACAGGACATTGCGCTGCCCGCCGGATCCTGCAGCAGCGTTTTCCTGCTGCGCACTATGGGCCGCCTGCTAAAGCTTACTTGGCTTCATCCCACCATTCTTTAACGGTGCCATTGCTCAGGGTAACGTGGCCGGTTTCGCCTGCCATATGCTTTACGCGATGGGCTATCTCCTCGTGGCGGCCATGCACCATAGGACGCTGCACCGGATTGCCGAGGTAGCCGCACGTGCGCTTGGTGACGTTGCATTTTTCGGGATCGGCATTGCCGCATTCCGGGCATTTGAAACCGAGTTCCGTTGGCTCAAAGTCGCCTTCGAAACCGCACTCGAAGCAGTGGTCGATCGGAGTGTTGGTCCCGAGATAGCCGATGCCGATGTTATGGGCGTAATCCCACACAGCTTCCAGCGCCTTAGGGTTCTGCTGCAGC
>ERZ773090.817-NODE-817-length-12434-cov-9.36796_pt1 | contig 12434 bp, 11 predicted proteins | sample MGYA00580579_ERZ773090 | MGnify/ENA primary metagenome ERZ773090 (study PRJEB29015, sample SAMEA2738014) | human oral metagenome | biome: human oral; feature: human-associated habitat; material: dental | place: China | collected 2132 ... | reverse complement strand
TTACCAATAAGGGCAGATTTTATAGGGAAAAATATTCCAACATCTCATTCTGAAAATATAGAGGTATATTTGAAAGAATTAGATGGAAAGGAAGAAGTTGTAATATTGTAGTTATCTATAACTTACCTATTTAGAATGTCCTAGAATTTTAATTTTATGACCTTCTAAGTAGTGTAGGGCTATTTAGGAGGTTTTTTATGAAAAATTTGTTATCTATGGAAGATTTGACAAATGAAGAAATATTATCTTTGGTAAAAAGAGCAATAGATTTAAAAAAAGGAGCAGAAAATAAAAAAAGAAATGATTTATTTGTAGCAAATTTATTTTTTGAAAATTCTACTCGTACAAAAAAAAGTTTTGAAGTAGCAGAAAAGAAATTAAATCTTAATGTGGTTGATTTTGAAGTATCAACTTCTTCTGTTCAAAAAGGAGAAACTCTTTATGATACTTGTAAAACCTTGGAGATGATAGGAATTAATATGTTGGTTATAAGACATTCAGAAAATGAATATTATAAACAACTTGAAAATTTAAAAATCCCTATAATAAATGGTGGAGATGGAAGTGGAGAACATCCTTCACAATGTCTTTTAGATATTATGACTATATATGAAACTTATGGTAAATTTGATGGTTTAAATATAATAATTGTTGGAGATATAAAAAATTCAAGAGTGGCAAGAAGTAATAAAAAAGCACTTACAAGATTAGGAGCAAAAGTTACTTTTGTGGCACCTGAAATTTGGAAAGATGAGAGTCTAGGAGAGTTTGTAAATTTTGATGATGTAATAGATAAAGTAGATATTTGTATGCTTTTAAGAGTTCAACATGAAAGACATACAGATAGTAAAGAAAAAACAGAGTTCTCAAAGGAAAATTATCATAAAAATTATGGTTTAACAGAAGAAAGATATAAAAAATTAAAAGAGGGAGCAATTATAATGCACCCAGCACCTGTAAATAGAGATGTTGAAATAGCAGATAGCTTAGTTGAAAGTGAAAAATCTTGTATATTTGAACAAATGAAAAATGGGATGTTTATGAGGCAAGCGATACTTGAATATATTATAGAGAAAAATAAAATATGATTGAAAATAGCTCGTTACTAGCCAGATTTTTTAACAGATAAAAATTAAGAATTCGCTGCAAATTTGCTAAACTCGTTTCACTCAAACACAGCAAGATTTGCTCGGCTCATTCTATTTAATTTTTATCTTAAAATCTGGAATGTAACTCTCTTATTTTCATGTATTATACTATTTAGAAAGGTAGGGTTTATGTTATTAAAAAATTGCAAGATTTTAAAGAATGGTAAGTTTAAGAAAGTAGACATTTTAATAAAAGATGACAAAATAGAAAAAATTTCAGAAAACATAGATATTGCAGATGAAAATACAATAGATGTAAAAAATAAATTTGTAACAGCAGGCTTTATAGATGCACATGTTCATTGGAGAGAACCTGGCTTTTCTAAAAAAGAAACAGTTTACACAGCTTCAAGAGCAGCAGCAAGAGGTGGATTTACAACAGTTATGACTATGCCTAACTTAAATCCTGTTCCTGACAGTATTGAAACTTTAAATAAACAATTAGAGCTTATAAAAAAAGATTCAGTTATTAGGGCTATTCCTTATGGAGCTATAACAAAAGAAGAATATGGAAGAGAGCTTTCAGATATGGAAGCCATAGCTAGTGATGTATTTGCCTTTACTGATGATGGTAGAGGAGTACAAAATGCTAATGTTATGTATGAAGCAATGTTAATGGGAGCTAAGTTAAATAAGGCTATTGTTGCACACTGTGAAGACAATTCTCTTATAAGAGGTGGTGCAATGCATGAAGGAAAAAGAAGTGCAGAACTTGGAATAAAAGGGATACCTTCAATATGTGAGTCAACTCAAATAGCAAGAGATATACTTTTAGCAGAGGCAGCAAATTGTCATTATCATGTATGTCATATATCAGCTAAGGAATCAGTTAGAGCAGTAAGAGAAGGGAAAAAGAATAGTATAAAAGTAACTTGTGAAGTTACACCTCATCATTTATTGAGTTTTGATGAAGATATAAAAGAGGATAGTGGAATGTGGAAAATGAATCCTCCTTTAAGAAGTAGAGAAGATAGAAATGCTTTAATAGTTGGAATTTTAGATGGAACAATAGATATTATTGCAACTGACCATGCTCCACACACTATGGAAGAAAAAATAAGAGGAATAGAAAAATCTTCATTTGGTATAGTTGGTTCAGAAACAGCTTTTGCACAACTTTATACAAAGTTTGTTAAAACTGATATATTTTCTTTAGAATTACTGGTTAAGTTAATGTCAGAAAATGTTGCTAAAATATTTGATTTACCTTATGGGAAATTAGAGGAAAATTCTTTTGCAGATATAGTTGTAATAGATTTAGAAAAAGAAATGACAATTAATCCAAAAGAATTTTTAAGCAAAGGAAGAAATACACCTTATGCCAATGAAAAAATAAGTGGAATACCAGTTTTAACTATAAGTAATGGAAAGATTGCTTATATAGATGAAGAAGAAATTAATTTATAATAAAAGGAGCAGATGCACTTATGTACAACAGACAACTAATTTTAGAAGATGGAACTGTCTATAAAGGTTATGCTTTTGGAGCTGATATAGAAAATATAGGAGAAGTAGTTTTTAATACTTCAATGACAGGTTATCAAGAAATTTTATCAGACCCTTCATACAATGGACAGATAGTTACATTGACTTATCCACTTATTGGAAATTATGGAATAAATCGTGATGATTTTGAGTCAATGAAACCTTGTATAAAAGGTATGATAGTTAAAGAAATGTGTACAACACCTTCAAATTTTAGAAGTGAAAAAACTCTTGATGAAGCTTTAAAAGATTTTGGAATACCAGGAATTTATGGAATAGATACGAGAGCATTGACAAGAAAACTTCGTTCAAAAGGAGTTGTAAAAGGGTATCTTGTATCAATAGATAAAAATGTAGATGAAGTTGTAGCAGAATTGAAGAAAACTACATTGCCTACTAACCAAATTGAACAAGTATCAACAAAATCAATATCTCCTGCTTTGGGAAGAGGTAGAAGAGTTGTATTAGTTGATTTAGGAATGAAAATAGGAATAGTTAGAGAATTAGTGTCAAGAGGTTGTGATGTAATAGTAGTTCCTTATAATACAACAGCAGAGGAAGTTTTAAGATTAGAGCCAGATGGAGTAATGCTTACTAATGGACCTGGTGACCCAGAAGATGCAAAAGAAAGTATTGAAATGATAAAAGGGATTATTGATAAGGTAACTATTTTTGGAATTTGTATGGGACATCAATTAGTTTCTCTTGCTTGTGGAGCAAAAACATATAAGCTAAAGTTTGGGCATAGAGGAGGAAATCATCCTGTTAAAAATATCTTAACTGGTAGAGTTGATATAACATCTCAAAATCATGGTTATGCAGTTGATATAGATTCATTAAATGATACAGACTTAGAACTTACTCATATAGCAATAAATGACAGAAGTTGTGAAGGAGTAAGACATAAAAAATATCCAGTGTTCACTGTGCAATTTCACCCAGAAGCAGCAGCTGGACCACATGATACGAGTTATTTATTTGATGAATTTATAAAGAACATTGATAAGAATATGAAATAAAAAGTAAAAATGAGAAAGGTTAATTTTAAACTGTAATGTAGATAAAAAATAAGTGAAATTGCATTCTAAATTTTAGATGAAAAATTGAAGCAAGTGAGCCGAACAAATCTCGGCTTGTTTGAACGAAGTGAGTTTGCCGAATTTGTAGCGAACATCAATTTTTCAGCGTTAAGAAATTTAGCTAGCAATGAACTATTTTTTACTATATTAATAATAGGAGTGAGAATAAATGCCAAAAAGAAAAGATATAAAAACTATACTTGTAATAGGTTCAGGACCGATAATAATAGGACAAGCTGCTGAGTTTGACTATGCAGGAACACAGGCTTGTTTATCTTTAAGAGAAGAAGGATACGAAGTAATACTTGTAAACTCAAACCCTGCAACAATTATGACAGATAAGGAGATTGCAGATAAAGTATATATAGAGCCATTGACTGTGGAATTTCTATCAAAAATCATAAGAAAAGAAAAACCTGATGCACTTTTACCAACTTTGGGAGGACAAGTTGCATTAAACTTAGCAGTTAGTTTACATGAAAGTGGAATTTTAGATGAGTGTGGAGTTGAAATTTTAGGAACAAAATTATCTTCAATAAAACAAGCAGAAGACAGAGAATTATTTAGAGATTTAATGAATGAATTAAATGAGCCTGTACCAGATTCAGTAATAGTTCATACATTAGAAGAAGCAGAAAAATTTGTAAAAGAAATAGGTTATCCAGTTATAGTAAGACCTGCATTTACAATGGGAGGAACAGGGGGAGGAATTTGTTACAATGACGAAGATTTAGAAGAAATCGTACCAAATGGATTAAATTATTCACCTGTTCATCAATGTTTGATTGAAAAATCTATAGCAGGATACAAAGAAATAGAATATGAAGTAATGAGGGATAGCAATGACACTGCAATAGTTGTATGTAACATGGAAAATATTGATCCTGTTGGTATACATACAGGAGATTCAATAGTTGTTGCACCTTGTTTAACATTGACAGACAGAGAAAATCATATGTTAAGAGATGTTTCATTAAAAATTATAAGAGCTTTAAAAATTGAAGGTGGATGTAATGTACAAATAGCACTTGATCCTAACTCTTTTAAATATTATATAATTGAAGTAAATCCAAGAGTTTCTCGTTCATCTGCACTTGCTTCAAAGGCAACTGGTTATCCAATAGCAAAAATAGCAGCAAAAATAGCAGTTGGAATGAGATTAGATGAAATTATAAACCCTGTTACTAAATCATCTTATGCTTGTTTTGAACCAGCAATAGATTATGTTGTAACAAAAATTCCTAGATTCCCATTTGACAAATTTGGAGATGGAGATAGATATCTAGGTACTCAAATGAAAGCAACAGGGGAAGTTATGGCAATAGGTAGAACTTTGGAAGAATCTTTACTTAAAGCTATAAGGTCACTTGAATATGGAGTACATCACTTAGGTTTACCTAATGGAGAAGAATTTTCATTAGAAAAAATAATTAAAAGAATAAAATTGGCTGGGGATGAAAGATTATTCTTTATAGGAGAAGCATTAAGAAGAAATGTAAGCATAGAAGAAATACATAATTATACGAAAATAGATTTATTTTTCTTAAATAAAATGAAAAATATAATAGATTTAGAACATCTATTAAAAGATAATAAAGGAAATATTGACCTTTTAAGAAAGGTTAAAACTTTTGGTTTCTCTGATAGAGTTATAGCACATAGATGGGAAATGACAGAAGCAGAGATAACAGAATTAAGACATAAACATAATATAAGACCTGTATATAAAATGGTTGATACTTGTGCTGCTGAATTTGATTCTAATACTCCATATTTCTATTCAACTTATGAGTTTGAAAATGAGTCAACAAGAAGCGATAAAGAAAAGATAGTTGTTCTTGGTTCAGGACCTATAAGAATAGGACAAGGAATTGAATTTGACTATGCAACAGTACATGCTATTATGGCAATTAAAAAATTAGGTTATGAAGCAATAGTAATAAATAATAACCCTGAAACTGTATCAACAGATTTCTCAATTTCAGATAAACTATATTTTGAACCTTTGACTCAAGAAGATGTTATGGAAATCTTAGATTTAGAAAAACCACTTGGAGTTGTTGTACAATTTGGAGGACAAACTGCAATTAACTTAGCTGATAAATTAGTTAAAAATGGAATACAAATTTTAGGAAGTTCTCTTGATTCAATAGATACAGCAGAAGATAGAGATAGATTTGAAAAATTATTGTTAGATTTAAAAATTCCACAACCATTAGGAAAAACTGCTTTTAATGTTGAAACTGCCTTAAAAAATGCAAATGAAATAGGTTATCCTGTATTAGTTAGACCATCTTATGTATTAGGTGGAAGAGCTATGGAAATAGTCTATAATGATGAAGATTTAAAGAAATATATGGAAAAGGCTGTACATATAAATCCTGAACACCCAGTGTTAATTGATAGATATTTGATAGGTAAAGAAATAGAGGTTGATGCTATATCTGATGGTGAAAATGCTTTTATACCAGGAATAATGGAACATATTGAAAGAGCTGGTGTACACAGTGGAGATTCAATCTCAATATATCCTCCACAAAGTTTATCTCAAAAAGAAATTGAAACTTTGATAAATTACACTAAAAAATTAGCTAAGGGTTTAAAAGTTAAAGGACTTATTAACATTCAATATGTTGCAAGTAAAGGAAAAATTTATGTACTTGAAGTAAATCCAAGAGCATCAAGAACAGTACCATTTTTAAGTAAGGTTACAGGAGTTCCTGTTGCAAATATAGCTATGCAATGTATCTTAGGTAAAAAATTAAAAGAATTAGGCTTTACAAAAGATATTGCAGATATAGGAAACTCTGTTTCTGTAAAAGTACCTGTATTCAGTTTTCAAAAATTAAAGAATGTTGATACAACATTAGGACCTGAAATGAAATCAACAGGAGAAGTTATAGGAACAGATGTAAATTTAGAAAAAGCATTGTATAAAGGACTCACTGCTGCTGGAATAAAAATTAAAGATTATGGTAGAGTTTTATTCACAATAGATGATAAAAATAAAGAAGCTGCTTTATCTCTTGCAAAGGGTTTCTCTGATGTAGGCTTCTCAATCTTAACAACAGAAGGAACAGGAGCATATTTTGAAGAACATGGACTAAAAGTTAAAAAGGTTGGAAAAATAGATAACTCAGAATATAGTGTCTTGGATGCAATACAAAATGGAGATGTAGATATAGTTATTAATACAACAACAAAAGGTAAATCTAGTGAAAAAGATGGCTTTAAAATTAGAAGAAAAGCTACTGAATATGGAGTAATTTGTTTTACATCACTTGATACTGCAAATGCATTACTAAAAGTAATAGAATCAATGTCTTTTAGAGTGCAGGGGCTATAAGTTAAAAATAATTTATTAGTAAGTATGTTTTTCAATTTTCTTTAAAAAAATTTTTTAAAAATTTCAAATTATATACAATGATTACTTGACAGCCTATAATGTTTCAAGAGCTTCACAAAGGCTCTCTCAACATTATAGGACGTCGTAGTAATCTTATTTAAAATTATAATAATGATACTTTCAAAGAAAATTTATTGAAATGCAATTTAATTATTTTTGACTTATATAGAAAATTAAGGAAACTGATAGGAGAAATTTTATGAAAATGGAAGATTGTACAGTTGAAGAAAATGTACAAATAGCAAAAGATATATATAAAATGAAAATTAAAGGGAACTTTGTAAAAGAATGTAGAACTCCTGGACAATTTGTAAATATTAGAATAGGTGATGGGAGAGAATATATGTTAAGAAGACCTATATCTATTTCTGAAATTGATAGAGGAGAAAATTTAGTGACTATAATATATAGAATAGTTGGAGAAGGTACTAAATTTATGGCTAATATCAAAAAGGGAAATGAAATAGATATAATGGGACCCTTGGGCAGAGGTTATGATGTTCTTTCATTAAAAAAAGGACAGACAGCACTTTTAGTTGGTGGAGGAATAGGTGTACCTCCCCTATATGAACTGGCTAAACAATTTAATCAAAGAGGAGTAAAAACTATTGCAATATTAGGATTTAATTCAAAAGATGAAGTTTTTTATGAAGATGAATTCAAAAAGTTTGGAGAAACTTATATTTCAACAGTTGATGGCAGTATAGGAACAAAAGGTTTTGTAACTGATGTTATAAAGAAACTTCAAGCAGAAAATAATTTAACTTTTGATAAATATTATAGCTGTGGACCTGTTCCAATGTTAAAAGCATTGGTAAGTACAGTTGGAGAAGATGGTTATGTTTCTCTTGAAAATAGAATGGCTTGTGGTATAGGTGCTTGTTATGCCTGTGTTTGCAAGAAAAAGAAAAAAGATAAGAACAAAGATGACTATACAAGAGTTTGTTATGATGGACCAGTTTATTTAGCTAGTGATATTATAATTGAATAATAGGAGAATAGAATGAGTGAAAGATTAAGAATACAGATTCCAGGCTTAGATTTAAAAAATCCAATTATGCCAGCTTCTGGTTGCTTTGCCTTTGGGATAGAATATGCAGAGCTTTATGATATTTCAAAATTAGGTGCAATTATGATAAAAGCAGCAACAAAAGAAGCTAGGTTTGGAAACCCAACACCAAGAGTAGCGGAAACTTCAAGTGGAATGTTAAATGCAATAGGTTTACAAAATCCAGGAGTTGATGAAATTATTTCTAATCAATTAAAAAAATTAGAAAAATATGATGTTCCAATAATGGCAAATGTTGCAGGTAGTGATATAGAAGACTATGTATATGTAGCAGATAAAATTTCTAAATCTCCTAATGTTAAAGCTTTGGAACTTAATATTTCTTGCCCTAATGTTAAACATGGAGGTATACAGTTTGGAACAGACCCTAATGTTGCAAGAAATCTAACTGAAAAAGTAAAGGCAGTTTCATCAGTACCAGTTTATGTAAAATTATCTCCTAATGTAACAGATATAGTTGCAATGGCAAAAGCAGTTGAAGCAGGCGGAGCAGATGGACTTACAATGATAAATACTTTGGTAGGTATAGTTCTTGATAGAAAAACTGGAAAACCAATAATAGCTAATATAACAGGAGGACTTTCAGGACCTGCTATAAAACCTGTGGCAATTAGAATGGTATATCAAGTTGCACAAGCAGTTAATATTCCAATAATTGGTATGGGTGGAGTTATGGATGAATGGGATGTAATAGATTTTATCTCAGCTGGAGCAAGTGCTGTTGCAGTGGGGACTGCTAACTTTACAGACCCTTTTGTTTGTCCTAAGATAATTGATAACTTAGAATCAGCATTGGATGAATTAGGTGTTAATTATATTTTAGATTTAAAAGGAAGAGCTTTTAAATAATAGAATTTAAGGAGGAGATATGAAAAAAGAAGTTATAATAGCACTTGATTTTCCTACTTTGGAAAAAACACTAGACTTTTTAGATAAGTTCAAAGAGGAAAAATTATTTGTAAAAGTTGGAATGGAACTATATTTACAAAATGGACCAATAGTAATAGATGAAATAAAAAAAAGAGGACATAAAATTTTCTTAGATTTAAAATTACATGATATTCCAAATACTGTTTATTCTGCTGCAAAAGGATTAGCTAAATTTAATATTGATATTTTAACTGTCCATGCAGCTGGTGGTTCTGAAATGCTAAAAGGGGCTAAAAGAGCTATGACAGAAGCAGGAGTAAATACAAAGATTATTGCTATAACTCAACTTACTTCTACAAGTGAAGAAGATATGAGGAAAGAACAGAATATTCAAACAAGTATAGAAGAATCTGTTTTAAACTATGCAAGACTTGCAAAAGAAAGTGGAGTTGATGGGGTTGTATCTTCTGTCCTTGAAACAAAGAAAATTAGGGGACAAAGTGGAGAAGATTTCATTATAATAAATCCAGGAATAAGATTAGCAGAAGATTCAAAAGGTGACCAAAAGAGAGTAGCTACTCCAATAGACGCTAGTAGAGATGGAGCAAGTTATATTGTTGTTGGAAGATCAATAACTGGAAATGCAAATCCAGAAGAGAGATATAGACTTATAAAAAATATGTTTGAAATGGGGGATAAATATGTTGGATAGAGAGATAATAAAGGCATTGTTAGAAATTAAAGCTGTTGAATTAAGAGTAGATAAAGAAAATTGGTTTACTTGGGCATCTGGAATAAAATCACCTATATACTGTGATAATAGACTCACTATGTCATATCCTAAAATAAGAAAGCAAATTGCAGAAGGATTTGTTAAAAAGATTAAAGAACTATATCCTAATGTTGACTATATAGTTGGAACAGCAACTGCTGGTATTCCACATGCTGCATGGATAAGTGATATTATGGAATTACCTATGTTATATGTCAGAGGTTCTGCTAAGGATCATGGAAAGACTAATCAAATAGAAGGTAAATTTGAAAAAGGTAAAAAAGTTGTGGTAGTAGAAGATTTAATTTCAACAGGAAAATCTTCTGTTTTAGCAGCACAAGTACTACAAGAAGCTGGTTTAGAAGTTTTGGGAGTCATTGCAATATTTAGTTATAATTTGAATAAAGCAAAGGAAAAATTTGATGAAGCTAAGATACCTTTTACAACCCTTACAAATTATGATGTATTGTTAGAGCTTGCAAAAGAAACAGGACTTATTGGAGATAGGGAAAATAAAATTTTAGTTGATTGGAGAAATAATTTATAAGATAAAAATAAAAGTTATGTAGATAGTTAAAAATTAACTGTTTACATAACTTTTTTCTAATGATATTATTTTAATAAAACTATTGGAGGAAAATTTTGTTTATAAAAAGAAATATCTATGAATACGATATATATAAGGCTAATATTTCCTGTTTATTAGAAATGGGAGAAATAAATCAAGAGCAATATAATATGCTTAAAGATATTCCAAAAGATGAAAGAGCTAAGTTTGTAGCTGCTTTTGAAAAGTTAGAGGATGACACTTCTAAGGGGTATCACCTATTTGTAGAAAAATCACTTGAAAAATTTAAAAAACTTAATAATATAAAAAAAGAAAATATTATTGAAATAGCTTTTGATGCCATTTGGATAGATAAAGAAGTCTATAATTTACAAGTTACAGAGAATATAAAATTTACTTGTAAAAGGAAAGCTAGTTCTATATTGGAAATAGGAAAAGTTAAATTTTATTATAATTCTAATAATAATACTTTCTTTCAAAGAGGTTTAGGTAAAAAAGAAAGTCCTTGGTTCGAAATAATAAAAGAATATATGAGATTATTAGAAAAGGAAGATGCTGAAAACCTAAATAAATTTATTTTTGATTTTAAAGAAAAATATACAAATAAAAAATTGGATAAAGAATTTTATCATAGGCTAATTCCTAAAATAGATAATATAGATTTATTAAAAAATCTATATTGACAAAGAATAAAAAATAGGTTAAAATACTTTGGTAAAAAATCGGTATTCCGCTTTAATAAAATTAAATGAATATCTTGAGGAGGAAGAAATGAAGGAAAAATTAATTGAATTAGTTGAAAAAGAATATCTAAGAAATGATATTCCACAATTCAAAGCTGGGGACACTATTGGAGTGTACTACAAAGTAAGTGAAGGAAATAAAGAAAGAGTTCAATTATTTGAAGGAGTTGTAATTAGAGTAAATGGTGGAGGAGTTGCAAAGACATTCACTGTAAGAAAAGTTACAGCAGGAATTGGAGTAGAAAGAATAATCCCTGTTAATTCTCCAAATATTGATAGAATTGAAGTTCTAAAAGTTGGTAGAGTAAGAAGATCTAAACTTTACTATCTAAGAGGATTATCTGCTAAGAAAGCAAGAATCAAAGAAATAGTAAAATAAGAAAAAGAAAAGCTGGGTTAAATCTAAAACTCAGCTTTATTTTTTGTTATATAATTTCATAATCAAGTTTAATTTTTAAAATATCTAAAATTTTTAGAAATTCCTTAGCAGTATATTTTTCTGACTCAGATATTATAGAGTGTATTTTTCCTTCCCCGATGTTTGTATAATTTTTTATTGCTTTTACCAAATTATCAGCAGGGTCATATAGTTTAACTTCTGGAATAATTTTTTTAAAATAAGAGGAAATCCAAGGTAAATGTGTACTACTAAGAGTTATTGAATCTAATTTACCAAATTTATTTTCACAATTATCAATAAAATTTCTGATAGTTTTTTCTGTTTCTTCTGTATTATTTATAAAATCTCCACTCTCAATAAGTTGAATTAAAGGAGAAGCATTCTCTACATGAAATTGTTTACAATAATCTCCTACTTCTCTTTTTATATAATCTTGTAATTCAGAGCTTTCAATCATCACTTTTGCACCAATAATAAGAGTATTTTTCCTTCTATCATTTAAAACATTTTTTAATGGTGGATATATGCCAATAACTTTATTCTTGTTTTTTATCTTATCAAGTACAGTTATACTTGGAGCATTTGAAGCAAGGACAATAAAACTAGCACCTTTTTCTAAAAGAAAATCAACAGATTTTTCAATAATAGTTTTTAATTCTTCAATTGTCTTTGCACCATAAGGAAAACTTTTTCTGTCAGCAAAATAAATTATATCTTGTTGAGGATAAGCTTTTTTTATAGCTTCAACGATGGTATAACTTCCAAGTCCAGCATCAAAAATAGCAATAGGTTTATTCATAATGTAAACTCCTTTAAAATTTTAAATTAAATATTTTAAGATAGATTAATAAGAAATATTTTTTGTATAAAAATATTCAAATAAATTATAACAAA
>ERZ773090.814-NODE-814-length-12465-cov-4.29517_pt1 | contig 12465 bp, 11 predicted proteins | sample MGYA00580579_ERZ773090 | MGnify/ENA primary metagenome ERZ773090 (study PRJEB29015, sample SAMEA2738014) | human oral metagenome | biome: human oral; feature: human-associated habitat; material: dental | place: China | collected 2132 ... | reverse complement strand
AAACCAGAAAAACCGAAGCGCTTCGCCATTGCCAACGGTGATTCAACCGAAGCGCTTTAGGCATTTAGCCAGTGGGAAGCACTTCGCCTCGGTTGGAACGAAGCGCTTCCTCCGGTGGCCCGTTATTTTTAGAGCAACCAGGCCCAGACGCTTCGTCCAAACGAAGCGCTTCGGTCCATGCCGCCCCGTTTCCAACGAAGCGCTTCAATTTTGAAGGGACAGCCAAGCCGAAGCGCTTCCCCTGACGACCTTCCTTCTTCACTGTCCCGGCCGAGGCCACAAACAGGAAGCGCTTCATCTCCGGAGAACTTTCCCAGTAAAGCGTTTCGGTTCTGGTATTCAGCCGACGGGAAGCGCTTCGCCACCGGCAGATTTTCATGGGCCGGGCCGCCGCCATTCCAGCGCCGCAGCGCTTCGCTCCGAATGGCCAGCGGGAAACTCTTCCACCTTTCAAGCCATAAAAACGGGGTTGGAGTTGAAGCACTGCGGGCGGCCGGTTACGGCGGAAGGGGTTTTATCCGGAAGGGGGAAGCGCTTCCGCTCTGAAAGCTGGGAGGGGCAAAGCGCTTCGTCTGAATCGTCCCAGCGCCGAATGGTTGAGCAATCGTCATCGGACGCCCCAAGGGGAAAGCGCTCCCCTTGCTATTCACGCCGACGATTCTTCGATTGCCCAACGACCAGACCTTTCAAAAGGAAGCGCTGCGTTAAACCGGGCTGGGGCCCGGGTGAGATTCTGACCGGTGGGAAGCGCTTCCTTATTATTGGGTTCCAAGAGGGAAGCGCTTCGCCCTGGATTTGCCCAGCCCCCGGCCCGACCGCTGGGGTAAAGAAAAGAAGCGCTTCTCCATTTCCCCCGTGTTCCAAACGAAGCGCTTCGCTATAAAACGCCAGAAGAAAAGATGGCCGACTGAGGGTGAAGCGCTTCCCTTATCTAGCCTTTAAGACCGAAGCGCTTCCTTCTCGTTAGGTTCCAAAGCGGAAGCGCTTCCCTCTTATTGGAAGCTTTGGGCTCGAAGCGCTCCTATCAGACTGAAGCGCTTCCCTTTTCGGAGCTAATGATTTGAAGGATTTGAACGCTGGGGGCGAAGCGCTTCGGTAAGCGGGAAGCGCTTCCTTCTCAGCCATCAGAACGCCACCCTTCCTTTTAATTTGGACTCCGGGGCGAAGCGCTTCACTTTGAAGCATCGGCAGGGAAGATTACTAGCCGAGAGGGAAGCGCTTCGGTTGGGGAAAAGCCACTGGGCTAAATCAGGGGAAGTGCTTCGCCGGCGGGAATAAAACGGGGCCGGCAGCGCTTCCGGGTTGGGCTTTCCGCCCGAAAGCCTTCCTACTGGCGCAGGCCGGGAATGGGGGGTGGGCTCGGCTCGGCCGGGAGCAGGGGTTCGCTCAGCTCCAGGCGCTCGGGCAGGGTCAGCACCAGCGAAATGCGCGTGGCCATGCTCTTGTAGTAGCGATAGAGGGTCTCCGGCAGTAGCCGGGCCTCGTGGTAGGGCTGTATTCGGGTTAGCAGCCGGTCATAGTCCACAATCAGCCCCAGCAGCTGCCAGGCCAGCGGACTCTGCAGCTGGAAGCGGCTGGCTTCCTCCGCCACCAGCTCCGGCAGTGCCGGCCAGCCGGCCTGGGTGCGCCAGCGGTCGAAGCGCTCCCGCTGCTCCCGGCAGTGGGCGGCGGCGCTGGCGATGTCATCGGCGATGAGGGTCAGCAGGATTTGCTCGGCCGGGCTGGCGTTGGCGTAGCGCTGCAGCTCCCGGTCGAAATCCTCCAGGCCGCGATGGCCCTTCTTTTTGACGCCGGAAACGTGCCGGGTCAGCCCACGGCTGAGGGGGTGGCCGAGGCGGACGCTGGCACCGTCGCCGTCGCGCACGAGGGTCTCGGCGTTGAACGTGCTCATGGCCGATTCTCCGCCCACAGCCGGCGCAGCAGCCCGGGAAAGCCCAGCTGCACCCCACGCCAGAGCACGGCGTTGAGGGTGTAGCGCAGATTCTGATAGTGGCCGAAATGGGGCGGACTCAGCTCGCCGCTCTGCAGATAGGGCCAGGCGCGCCGCTGTAGCCAGTCATAGCGGCCCACCAGCCGCAGCCAGCGCCGGATAGGCTCCTGCCGCTGGCCGAAGAGAAAGGGCCGGGCCGTGGCCGAACTCAGCGGTTCCCGTTCACCCCATTGCTCGGCCCAGCCGTTGAAGCGGGCTTCAAGCCGGTCGAAATGGGCTTCGGTGGCGTCCAGTTCACCGGCCAGCAGCAGCAGCAGCGGCCACACCCGGGGGTCATCGCCGTAGGGTTCCAGCGAAATGAGGCAATGGGCCCAGTTGGGGAAATCCAGCCCGGGCGCCTGGGGCTGGGGCCGCACCAGCTGGCGGCTGTGGAAGAGATGCAGTTCCAGGCGCAGGGCCAGGGCCTTGGCCGGAAATTTAATGGTGGTCATGTCAGCAGCGGATTAATCAGATGGGGGTCGTTCTGGGGCGGCAGGCCCCAGCGTTGGGGAAAATTGAGCAGCCGTACCCACTCGGGGAACAGCCGCGCCCCGGCCAGACCGGCGGCCAGTAGGCCGTCCTGACGCAGCAGCAGCGTGAGCAGCCGTTGGGCCGGGGCCGTCTGCAGGGCCGGCGGACTATCCAGCACCGGCCGGGCCGGCGGTTCGTCTAGAAGCGCTTCCAGGGCACCGACCAGCCAGACCAGGGCGTCCAGCTCATCGGCCAGCAGGGCCAGCCCCCGCCGGGCCTCCTCGTTGCCGGCGGCGGCCAGCGCTTCCAGCTGGGCCACCTGGCCGTCGAAGCCGAGCAAACCCGGGTGGCCCGACCGACCGCTGGACGGCTGCAACAGTTTGAGCGTCGTCCGGGCGTTCATTGGCGTTGTCCCGGGGCCTGCAGGCCCAGCAAAGCCGGCACCTCCAGCCGGAACGGCAGCCAGAGCAGATGCAGCAGGCGCTTGGCCGGGGCGGTGTTGTAGCTGTAGAGATAGGTTTTGGCGCCGGGGCCGCGTCGCGGTTCCAGTTTTACCATTGTGGCCGTGGCCAGCAGCGCTTCCAGCCGTTCCCGGGCCGCCGCCAGCAGCCGTTCCACCCGCTCAATGGCCAGCAGCAGCAGACGCCAGCAGCGCCGGGCCTCGGGGTCATTGGCCTGCACGGCCTTTTCCAGCGCTGCCATCAGCGTGCCGAAGATATAAAGATTGGTGCCCTGCTTGTCCTGCGGGCGCCGCAGCCGGCCGCCGAGCAGCTGCCGGGGGCGGGAGTGGTGCAGCTGAACTTCGATGCCCTGGGGCAGGAAGCGCGGGCCGTCGGATGGGGGATTTTCGTTCATGGGGTCTCTCCTAGGACAGTTGCACGCCCACCAGCCGCGACACGCCGGGTTCGCTCATGGTTACGCCGATGAGTTTGGCGCAGCTCTGCATGGTGCGTTTGTGGTGGGTAATCAAAACCAGCTGGGTGCTGGCGCTCATTTCCTCCAGCAGGGCGCAGAGCCGGCCCACGTTGGCCTCGTCCAGAGGCGCATCGACCTCGTCCAGCAGGCAGAAGGGCGCCGGCTGCAGCCGGAAGAGGGCGAAGACCAGGGCCAGGGCCGTCAGGGCCTTTTCCCCGCCGGAGAGGGCGGCCAGATGGCGCAGCTTTTTGCCGGCCAGGGCCACGTTGATTTGCACGCCGGCGCTGAGAATGTCGCTGTCCGTCCAGCGCAGGGAGCCATTGCCACCGGCGAAGAGCCGGGCGATGTGGGCGCCGAAATGCTCATTGACCGCCGTCATCGTCTCCTGCAGGCGCTGGCGGGTTTCGCCGTCCAGGGTGGCGATGGCCGTCTGCAGCATCTCCAGACTGGCGCGGATGTCCGCCACCTGGGCCGCCAGCTGGTCATGGTCGCGCTGGCTCTCCTCGAACTGGGCGATGGCGCTGAGATTGACCGCCCCGAGGCCGGCCAGCTGCTGTTTCAGCTGGCGCAGCTGCTGCTGCAGGGCGGCGGTGTCCAGGGTTTCATCGGCACCAAAGCTCAGGGCGGGCCGACCCTCGGCCTCGATTTCCTCGTTGAGGGCCTCGGCGTTCTGGCGCAGCTGTTCCAGCTGGCCCCGTTGCAGCTGCTGGCGTTCACGCAGGATTTCCCGCTGCTGGGCCTCGTTCTGGCGCAGCTGTTCCTGTTCGCGGAAACGCTGCTGGGCCGCGTTCAAATCGCGCTGCCGTTCCTCCAGTTCCCGGGCCAGGGCCGCCAGGGCCTCCTCCTCCTCGGCCAGCCGGAGGGTGATTTCCTCCAGCTCCAGCTGGAGCGCTTCGCCGGCCTCGGTTTCGGCCCGGAGTCGGCGGGCGCGCTCGTGTTCGTCGAGATTGTGCCGGGCCAGGGCCTCCTGGACGTTCTGCAGCTGGGTTTGCAGCCGCACCTTCTGCTGCTGGCGTTCGCGCTGGGCCCCGTCCGCCGCCGCCCAGGCCGTCTGGGCCCGGGCCAGTTCCTCGCTGTCGAGCAGGGCGCCGGCGCCCTCCTCCTCGGCCAGCAGCAGCATTTCTTCCACGGTGAGCAGTTCCTCGCGCAGCTCCTCCTGGCGCTGGAGCAGGGCGGCCAAATCCTGTTCCAGGGCCCGGCGCTGGCGTTCCTGTTCCGCCGCCCGCTCGGCCCGGTGGGCCCGTTCCTGCTGGCGCAGCTGTTCCCGGTGGCGCCGCTGGTGAAGCGCTTCCTGCTGGGCCGCCAGCCGCTGGCTCAGCTGGGCCAGGGCCGCCCGCCCTTCGGCCAGCCGCTGGGCCTGGGCCTGTTCCTCGGCCTCGGCCGCCGCCAGGGCGGCACTCAGCTCGGGCAGCCGGGCCTCCAGCTCCTCGCGCCGGGCCCGGGCGGACAGCAGGCCGCCGCTGCCGCCGGGCAGCAGGCTGGTTCGGCTCATCAGGGTGCCGTCCAGGGTCAGATAGCAATGGGGGCCGAGCGCCTCCCGGTCGATGGCCCCGTCGTGCTGGGCCAGCGGCTGCAGGGCCGCCAGCGGCAGGGCCAAATCCACCGCGCCGCTGATGATGTCGGCCCAGACCGCCGGCACCGTGCCCGGGCCGGTGAGGGCCAGCCCGGCGCGCAGGGCCGCCGTCCAGTGGGCCGGGTCGGCGCTGAAGGGCGTGGCCAGCCAGCGGCTGAGGTGGCGTTCCAGGGCCGGCCGCCAAAGCGCTTCCACCTCCAGCTGGTCAAGCAGGCGCGGCAGGGGGGGAAGCGCTTCGCCGCCGGTGGGGGCCGGTTCCGGCTCCAGGGCCAGCAGCGCATCGAGCTGGCCGCGTTGATGCTGCCAGTGCTGGCGGGCGCTGGCACTGGCGGCCCGGGCGTTGTCGAGTTGTTGGCCCAGCTCGGCCAGTTGGCTTTCCGCCTCGGCCCGTTGTTCGGCAAGGAGAAGCGCTTCGGCCTCGGCGGCGGCGAGGGCGTCCCCGTTGGCGCCGGCGTCGTCCTCGGGCTCGGCCACGGCCGGCGCGGGCTGGAGACTGGCCAGCCGCTCCTGCCAGCTCTGGCGCTGGCGCTGCAGCTGCTGATTCTCCTGCTGGAGCCGGGCGCGGCGCTGCTGGCCCTGCTGCTGCTGTTGCAGCCGTTCCTGCTGGCGCAGCCGGGCGCGCTCCTGGGCCTGCAGCGCTTCCCGGTGCCGTTCCTCCAGCTGGAGCAGGGCCGGGGCGTGGGCGTTGAGGGCCGTTTCCGCCTGCTGCAGCTGCCGCTGCAGTTCCTGCAGCTGTTCCCGGGCGGTGGCGATGGCCGTTTCCAGGGTCTGGCGCTGCTGCTGCTGTTCCTGCTGTTTCTCCCGGTTGAACTGCAGCTGCAGCCGCAGCGCTTCCCGGCGCTGTTCACCCTGATTGAGCCGGCCCCGGCCCTGTTCCAGCCGCCCCTTGGCCTGCTGCCACTGGCTCTGGCACTGCTGCTGTTCCCGCTGGTACTGCTCCCAGAGGGCCGCCCCCGGACTCTCGGCCAGGGCCGCCAGCTGGGCTTCGGTGTGGCGCTGGTCGTCGGCCAGGGTGGCCAGCTGGAGGCGGAGCTGGTGCAGCTGCCAGCTCTGCCAGCGGTGGCTGCTGTCGGCCAGGGCGCTCTGCAATTTTTGGTAGGCCGTGGCCGTCTGGGCTTCGCCGGCCAGCCGCTCACACTGGGCCGCCAGCTGGCTGAGCCGGTCATCGTGGCGCTGCAGATGGGCGCTGACCTCCACCATGCGTTCCTCGGTTTCCCGGCGGCGACTTTTATAGATGGCGATGCCGGCGGCCTCCTCCAGAAAACTGCGGATTTCCTCGGGTCGGGCCTCGATGATGCGGCCAATCATGCCCTGTTCGATGACCGCATAGCTGCGCGCACTGACCCCCACCGCCTGCAGCAGTTCGACCACGTCCCGGCGGCGCACCACCTTCTGATTAATCTGGTAGAGGGAGGCGCCGCTGCGGCTCAGCTTGCGGCAGATGCTGATTTCATCGTAGGCCCCAAAGGGCCCGCCGATGCGGCCGTCGCGGTTGTCAAAGAGCAGTTCCACCGTGGCGGCGCTGGCGGCGGCCCGGGCCGAGGTGCCGGCGAAGAGCACGTCGTTGGCGCTGGCCCCGCGCAGCTGCTTCATGGCGTTTTCGCCCAGCACCCAGCGCACGGCGTCGATGATGTTGCTCTTGCCACAGCCGTTGGGGCCGATGATGCCGGTCAGCGGTGCGTCCAGGGGAAAGGTGGTGGGCGGGGCAAAGGATTTGAACCCCTGCAGTTTGATGGCGGTTAATTTCATGTTGATTCAAAGGGTTGAACCGGCACGGCAACGGCCGGGAAAAGGGGCTATTTTATCGCCTCGGCCGGCGCTTTCTCGCTAGAATAGACGCGGCTTCGCGCCTGTGCCGAAGCGCCGTTTCAACCTCCGGAGCAATGCGGGAGCTGTTGCTCTGTACTCGTAAGGAAATAATCAATGAAAACGTCCAGCCTTCTGCTGCTGCTGCTGTTGAGCGCCTGTGCGCCCCGGCCCAAGGCCCCGGCCCCCGGCGACACGGCGGAAAATCTCCCTTCGCCCCCGGCCCAAACGGAAATCCAGGCCATCGTGGAACAAATCACCGCCAACGCCAAGGAAAATGTGGCCTGGGACGGCCTCTATCAGGGGGTGCTGCCCTGCAACCTCGACCACTGCGACGGCGTCGCCATGTCGCTGCTGCTCGGCCAGGACCAGAGCTATATGATTCGTTCGCGCAACGTTGGCGTCAGCAACGAGGATAACTATCTGGAGGGCTTCTTCGAGTGGCGCGACAGCAACACCATCGAACTGAAAAATAACAACGAAACCCTGCCGTTCCGGGTCAGCGTGCTGGCGCTGGAGATGCTCTCGCCCAAGGGCGAAACCCTGTCCGAGCAGTACAAACTGGAGAAGGTTTTTGACGCCCCGCCCGCCGGCTAATCTCATCTGGCTGGATTTGGAGATGAGCGGCCTCAATCCACAGAGTGATGTCATTCTGGAGCTGGCCCTCATCGCCACCGACAGCGACCTGAATATTCTGGAGGAATTCCCGCCGCTGGCCCTGCACCAGCCGGAGCAGGTCTTCGCCGGCCTGGACGACTGGAATCGCCAGCACCACGGCGCCAGTGGCCTCATCGACCGCTGCCGCGCCAGTGGGCTGAGCACCGCCGAGGCCGAGGCCCGGGCCCTGGATTTTGTACGGCGCTTCGTGCCCGCCGGCCAGACGCCGCTCTGCGGCAACAGCATCGGCCAGGACCGCCGCTTTCTCGTCCGCTATATGCCGACGCTGGAACGCCATTTCCACTATCGCAATGTGGACGTTTCCACGGTGAAGGAGCTGGCCCGGCGCTGGTATCCGGAGCTAGGTTTCACCAAGGCCAATCGCCACGAGGCCCTCAGCGACATTCGCGAGAGCATCGCCGAGCTGCGTTTCTACCGCACGCACCTTTTCAAATAGTCCCCCCGCCCCGTTAAAATGGGCCTTTTAGTCCGAGGAAATGAATAATGAAATTGAAATTTGCCCTGTTGACCAGTGCCCTGGCACTGACCCTTGCCAGCCAAGCCCAGGAAGCCAGCCCCAGCGCTTCGCCCTCCGCCACCCCCTCGCCCAGCTCCACGCCGCTGACCGAAGCGCTGGCCCTGCCCCAGGTCAAGGCCGGCGAATGTACGGCGCTGGTGGTAACGCCGGCCAAATTTGAGCCGCGCACCGAGCAGGTGGTGATTAAGGAGGAGGCCCAGACCATCGAAATCATTCCGGCCGAATATGAATGGGTGGAAGAGCAGGTGGAAGTGAAGCCGGCGGTGAAGCGCCTGGAGGTGGTGCCGGCGGTGCTGAAAACCGTGGAAGAGGAAGTGGTAACCGAGCCGGAATCGCTGAGCAAAGAGGTGATTCCGCCCCAGTACAACGAGGTTAGCGAGGAAATCACCACCAAGCCGGCCTACCGCACCATCCGTTCCGAGGGCGGCGCCCGCACCTTCTCCACCACCGGCGAAGCGCTTCGCCTCGACGAGATTCCGGCCGAGGTCAATACCATCTCCAAACAGGTGGTGGCCAGCAAGGCATCGGTGAAGGACAGCACCGTGCCCCCGAAAACCACCATCGTGAAGAAGCAGGTGGTGGAAAAACCGGCCGAAGTGGTGGAAATCGAAGAGCCGGCCGAATTCCAGACGGTCAAGGTGAAAAAACTGGTAACCCCGGCCCGGGAGGAGCAGAAAACCATTCCGGCCGAGTACGCCGAAGTTACCGTCTTCGAGAAGGTGGCCGATGCGGAAGTGCGCTGGGAAAATGTGCTCTGCAACGACACCAAGAACGGCAACACCATCGAGGCCGTGCAGAAGGCGCTGCAGGCCAAGGGCTACAAGATTGGCAGCATCGACGGCACCATGGGTAAAGCCACCCTGCGCGCCATCGAGAAATATCAGAAGGACCATAACCTGGGCGTCGGCGGCCTGACCAAGGAAACGCTGGATTCGCTGGGCATTGAGCAGTAATGAGTCTTCGCTTCACCCTACTTAACCAAGACCACGCCGCCCGGCGTGGTTTTATTACGTTTGCCGACGGCCAAACCGTGCAAACGCCGGTGTTTATGCCGGTGGGCACCCTGGGCACGGTCAAGGGCCTGGCCGTGGAGGAGCTGGAAGCGCTGGGGGCGGAGATTATCCTCGGCAACACCTTCCACCTGATGCTGCGTCCGGGCGAGGCCATCGTGCAGCAGCACGGCGGTCTGCATCAATTTATGAACTGGCACCGGCCCATTCTCACCGACTCCGGCGGTTTTCAGGTCTTTTCCCTGGCCAAGATTCGCAAAATCAGCGAGGAGGGCGTGCGTTTCCGCTCGCCGGTGGACGGCGGCGAGGTTTTCCTGAGTCCGGAACGTTCCATGCAGGTGCAGCGGGCCCTGAACTCCAACATCGTCATGCAGTTTGACGAGTGCACGCCCTACCCGGCCAGCTTCGCCGAGGCCGAACACTCCATGGAACTGTCCCTGCGCTGGGCGAAGCGCTCCCTGGCGGCCTTTGGCGACAATCCGAATAATCTCTTCGGCATCGTTCAGGGCGGCATCTATGAAGATTTGCGCCGGCGTTCGGCCGAAGCGCTTCGGGATTTGCCGTTCCACGGCTACGCCATCGGCGGCCTGGCCGTGGGCGAACCCAAGGCCGAGCGCGAGGCCATGCTGGATTTCACCCTGCCGCTGCTGCCCCCGGATAAACCGCGCTATCTGATGGGCGTGGGCAAGCCGGAGGATTTGGTTGAGGGCGTGCGGCGCGGCGTCGATATGTTTGACTGTGTCATGCCGACGCGCAACGCCCGCAATGCCTATCTCTTCACCGCCGGCGGCACGCTGAAACTGCGCAACAGCCGCTATAAAACCGACACCCGGCCGGTGGAGGAGGGTTGCGACTGCTACACCTGCCGTTCCTACAGCCGCAGCTATCTGCACCATCTGGACAAATGCAACGAGATGCTCGGCGCCCGGCTCAACAGCATTCACAATCTGCACTACTACATCAATCTAATGCGCCAGATGCGCACGGCCATTGCCGAACGGCGTTTCGCCGCCTGGGCCCAGGATTTTTATGCGGCCCGCGCCGGGGAGCGCTTATAATTTCGCGTTTTATCTTTTTGAGGAATTTTTATGTTTTTTATTGCCAGTGCTTACGCCCAGGCGGCGCCCGCCGCGCCCCAGCCCCAGCCGGGCGGCGGTTTCCAGTTCTTTATCCTGATTGCCATGCTGGTGTTCATGTATTTCCTGATGATTCGCCCCCAGCAAAAACGGGCCAAGGAACAGCGGGCCCTGCTCGACAGCCTGAAAAAGGGCGACGAGATTATGACCAATAGCGGTCTGATGGGCCGGATTGTGGCCCTGGACGAAACGGCGGTGGATTTGGAAATCGCCAAGAACACCGTGGTGCGGCTGCAGCGCGGCTTCATCGTCGCCATTCTGCCCAAGGGCACGCTGAAACAGGCGCTCAAAGAAAAAGACAGCAAGGACGAATCCGGTGTCAAGGCCGCCCTGGCCAAGGAAGAAGCTCCGGCCGACGACGCCCAGTCCTAATCCCTCCCCCAGGAAGCGCTTCCCCCGAAGCGCCCTTTTTTTGCAATCGTCCCGCACCCCGCACGGGCGGGCGGTTCGCACCAATCACAGGATTTCCCATGAACAAAACCTTTGCCCCGTGGAAATATGCCCTCATTGCCGGGGTGCTGCTGCTGGGAATGTTGCTGGCCCTGCCCAACATTTTCGGTAAAAGCCCGGCGGTGCAGCTGCAATTTCCCAGCACGACGGCGGCCCAGGAAGCGCTTCGCGGCGTGAATTGGGCCGAATTGCAATTGACCCCGCCCAGTCGCAGCCAGTATCTCGACTCGGGCAAGGTCAATCTCTATTTCAACAACACCGACACCCAGATTCAGGCCAAGGACTATCTGGCCAAGCGCTTCAACGAGGCTAATCCGACGGTGAACCTGCTCTCCAACGCCCCGGACTGGCTGGAAAACCTCGGTTTCAAGCCGATGAATCTGGGTCTGGATTTGCGCGGGGGCATTTCCTTCCTGCTGCAGGTGGATTCCCAGGAGCTCTTCAGCCGCAAGAGCGGTGAGCTCATCGACCAAATCGGCAGCGCCCTGAAGGAAAAGAACCTCGAAGCGCTTAGCCTCAGCGCCGGCGACCAGGGCGGCGTGCAGGCCTATTTCAAAGATGAGGCCAGCCGGGAGGAAGCGCTTAATGTGCTGGCCTCGGTGCTGCCCCACGAGGTGGAACGGCTCAGCAGCAACAGCGACGGCAAGGTCGGCGTCCAGTTCCGCTACACCGAGCAGGCCCTCAGCGAGCTGAAACGCCGGGCCGCCGAACAGAACCGCATGCGCATGTCCGGCCGGGTGAACAGCCTCGGCGTGGCCGAACCCTCCATTCAGGTGGTGGGCGACGACCGCATTCTTATCCAGCTGCCGGGTATCCAGGACGTCAATCAGGCCAAGGAACTGCTCGGTTCCACGGCGACGCTGGAGTTCTATATGGTGGACCACGACGCCGACGTCGCCCAGGCCGAGAAGATGGGCCGGGGCAAAATCGACCAGAAGCTGGCCCACTTCGATGACGGCACCCCCATTGTGCTGAAACGAAAAATGGTGATGAGCGGTGAACACATCATCGACGCTGCCGCCGCCATGGGCCAGAACGGCCCCGAGGTGAACGTGGTGCTCGACAGCGCCGGCGGGGCCCAGATGGGCCAAATCACCCGGGCCAACGTCGGCAAGGCCATGGCCACGGTCTACGTGGAATATGTGCCGAAAACCGTGCTCGACGCCAACGGCAAGGAGACGACCACCGTGGAAAAACGCGAAACCGTCGCCAACTCGGCCACCATTCAGGGCACCTTCAGCAACCGCTTCCAAATCACGGGCATTTTCCCCATTTCCCGGGCCGACAAGCTCGCCGCTACCCTGCGCGCCGGCTCGCTGGTGGCACCGGTCTACATCATCGAAGAACGCACCATCGGCCCCTCGGCCGGCCAGCAGAACATCAATCAGGGCATCAATGCCTCGCTGCTCGGCCTGCTGCTGGTGGCCGGCTTCATGTGGCTCTACTACGGCCGCCTCGGTCTCTTCGCCAACATCGCCCTGAGCTTTAACCTGGTGCTGCTGGTGGCCCTGATGTCCTTCATCGGCGCCACCCTGACCCTGCCGGGCATTGCCGGCATTGTGCTGACCATGGGCATGGCCGTGGATGCCAACGTGCTGATTTACGAGCGTATCCGCGAGGAACAGGATTTGGGCTTCAGCGGCCGCGAGGCGGTGCGCCTGGGCTTTGATAACGCCCTGGCCACCATCGTCGATGCCAACATCACCACGCTCATCGTGGCCCTGATGCTGTTCAGCTTCGGTGCCGGCCCGATTAAGGGCTTCGCCGTAACCCTGACCCTGGGCATTCTGACCACCATGTTCAGCGCCATCTACGTAACCCGTGCTCTGATTGAATTCTTCTCTCTGCGCGGCCCCAATCCCCAGATTAAGTTGTGAGGTTGTATGCGCATTAAACTTCCCTACGTCCGCTTCATGGACTACAGCAAGCAGGGCAACTGG
>ERZ773090.812-NODE-812-length-12467-cov-7.8321_pt1 | contig 12467 bp, 12 predicted proteins | sample MGYA00580579_ERZ773090 | MGnify/ENA primary metagenome ERZ773090 (study PRJEB29015, sample SAMEA2738014) | human oral metagenome | biome: human oral; feature: human-associated habitat; material: dental | place: China | collected 2132 ... | reverse complement strand
TCATGTTTTTGATTCAGCTTCGTTTCTTCAGGCGAGCAGCTTTTTTCTTGCGCGCAGCGGCTCCTGAGTGGCCCTACATGGTTTGTTGTCTGATGTTTTACGGGCTATTTTGGGGTGCAGGCTGCTTTTCCCTGCCCAACCGCCGCCGCAACACCAGCCGCTTGACAAGCAAAAACATGGGAAACGACAGTAAAAACGCTAAAAATCCGTGTCCCACGCTCCACACTTTGAATGACACGGGAATCACTTTATTGTCGGCGGCGATTCGGTAGCGCGCAGTCATAAAGGCATTGGTATCCAATCGGTTGTTTGCGTAAAACAGCTCGAACGTGTCGGACGGCAGGCGGGTCAGTTGCAGGTAGATGCCTTCGCGGTCGCGCAACACGGTGTCTTCGCGCACCAAGGTTTCGCTGCTTTTCCATTGGTTCAGCGGTTGGGCTTGGATTTCGCCCTGCGTGTTGCGGACGGCCACGGCAAACAGCGGGCTGATTTCGTTGCCTTCGGCATACTGTTGTGCCGGGCGGTGGCGTATGCCCCAGGCCAACGCCATAAAAATGGCCAACCATAGGGCGAAATTTAGGGCAAGGCTGACGGTTTTGGCGATTCCGGTAACGAAAAATTTGCGGGTGTTCATATTGCCTGAAACGGATAAAGCCGTTTTCAAACGGCCTTTAAATCCTGTGCATGGCTTTGAACAGCTCTTCGTCCTGCATACGGATTCAGCGAAGCGGTCTGGTAAATGGTTCCGTCCTTGTCAATCAGAAAGTGGGTGCCATTGGCCTTGTCCTGTGCGTAGCTGTTCAAGGTTGAATTGACCGAAGGAGATTGGGTCTGATGGATGATCAGTCCATTCACCTTTGGCATTTCCATACGCTCAATCTTCGGGCTGATGGTTTCGCGCCCTGCCGCCGTTTTCAGCAGGACTCTTTCATGCTGGACGTGGCCTTTGTCGTCAATGTTGAGCTGTGAGGCGCCGGTTGCCGCGCCTTTGGCGTTTGCCGCTGCGGCTTGCTGCTGGCCAGCCAGGGGCGGGCGGGCATCGCGTGCCATTCGCGTGAGCGTCTGGCTGTTGCCGGGCGTGGAGGGGCTGGAAGCTGGCTGCGGGCTGTCTGCGCCGGTGGGCTGCGGCTGGGGCGCATCGGGCAGGGATTGAAAGCTGCTGCGGGAGGCAGTGCTGGATATTCCGTTCATGGCCTGCTCCTTGATGAAAACCCTGACATTCGGGCAGTCCGAAGGCTATACGTAATATTTATTCCTTGCAATATATATGTTTCGTTTATGGCTGATATGTTCGTAAAACTTGTCAATTGTCATTTTTCACATACTAACCGGACGCTTGTCCCTGCTGCCGCCGCCATTTCAGCCCCCTTCGTACACTTCATCCAATGACCGGGTCTGACGCGCTTTCTTCTTCATCTTCCGCCGCTGCTGCCCACTCGCCGCAGTTGCTGGCCCAGGTGGCCGCGCTGCCGGCGCTGCCGGGGGTGTATCGCTACTTTGACGAAAAGGGCCAGGTGCTTTATGTGGGCAAGGCGCGCAATCTGAAAAAGCGCGTGTCCAGCTATTTTCAAAAGAACCACGGCGGCACGCGCATTGGCCACATGGTCAGCAAGATTGCGCGGCTGGAGACGACGGTGGTGCGCTCCGAGGCCGAGGCGCTGATTCTGGAAAACAACCTGATCAAGCAGCTCGCGCCCAAATACAACATTCTTTTTCGCGACGATAAAAGCTACCCCTATCTCAAGCTGACGGGCACGGGGCATGAAAAAGACACGCCGCCGCCTGCGGCCCCCAGCGCGCTGGCGCACGCGCGGCTGGCTTATTACCGTGGCGCGGTGGATCGCAAAAACCGCTATTTCGGCCCTTATCCGAATGCCTGGGCGGTGAAAGAAACCATCGAGCTGCTGCAAAAGGTGTTTCGCCTGCGCACGTGTGAGGACTCGGTTTTTGCCAATCGCACGCGGCCTTGCCTGCTTTATCAAATCAAGCGCTGCACTGCGCCTTGCGTGCGCCTGATCAGCCATGAGGATTACGCGGCGGACGTGGCGCGCGCCGGGCAGTTTTTGCGCGGCGAAACGCAGGCGCTGCTGCAAGCGCTGCAAGCGCGCATGGCGGCGCATTCGGAGGCGCTGGAGTTCGAGCAGGCCGCCGTGCTGCGCGACCAGATTGCCGCGCTCTCGCGCGTGCTGCACCAGCAGGCGGTGGAAACGGGCGGCGAGGCTGATGCCGACATTCTGGCCGTGAAGGTGCAAGGCGGTCGCGCGTGCGTGAACCTGGCGATGGTGCGCGGCGGTCGCCACCTGGGCGACCGCGCCTACTTTCCCGCGCAAGTGCAAGACGCGCTGGCGGGCGAGCGGCTGGATGAAGCCGGGCACGACAGCATCGAGGCGCGCGTGCTCGATGCCTTCATCGCCCAGCACTACCTGCACGTGCCCGCGCCCGCGCACCTGATTGCCAGCGCGCCCGTTTCCGCCGCGCTGCTGGACACGCTGGCGGGCAAGGAAGAGCGCCGCATCACCGCCACCTGGGCGCCGCGCGGCCAGCGCCGCGTGTGGCTGCAAATGGCCGAGCAAAACGCCGCCTTGCAACTGGCCCGCCTGCTGTCGGAAGAAGGCTCGCAGCAGGCCCGCACCCGCGCCTTGGCCGAGGCGCTGAACCTGCCTGATGACGATCTGGACAACCTGCGCATCGAGTGTTTTGACATCAGCCACACCGCTGGCGAGGCCACGCAAGCCAGCTGCGTGGTCTTTCACCGCCACAAGATGCAAAGCAGCGAATACCGCCGCTTCAAGATTGAAGGCGTCACCGGCGGCGACGACTACGCCGCCATGCGCCAGGCGCTTGAGCGCCGCTACGGCAAGCTGGCCCAGGCGCTGCACGGCGATGAGCCGCAAGAGGTGGAAGCCGCGCGCGCGCGCCTGCCCGATCTGGTGCTGGTCGATGGCGGCAAAGGGCAGGTTGCCGTGGCGCGCGAGGTGTTCGCCGCGCTGGGGCTGAAGCTTTCGCGCATCGTCGGCGTGGAAAAAGGCGAAGGCCGCAAAGTGGGCCTGGAGGAGCTGGTCTTTGCTGATGGCCGCCCCAAGGTCTGGCTGGGCCACGACAGCGCCGCGCTCATGCTGGTGGCGCAAATCCGCGATGAAGCCCACCGCTTTGCCATCACCGGCATGCGCGCCGCGCGCGCCAAAACCCGCGTGGGCGGCAGCCGCATTGAAGAAATTCCCGGCATCGGCCCCCGCCGCCGCGCGCGCCTGCTGCAACGCTTTGGCGGCGCGCGCGGCGTGGAAAACGCCAGCGTGGACGACCTCGCTACCGTGGAAGGCATCTCCCGCACCCTGGCCGAGGCCATCTACAAGGCGCTGCATTGAGCGGCCGCCCGGCGCCTGTGCAGCGCCCGCTCGCAAAGGAAGGCAGTCCAGGCAGGCGGAAGGCGGGCTTATTTCGCTCCCTTATCAATAGCATGAGGTCCTAGTGGAAAGGGCGCGAGGCGGCATTTCAGATGCCCTGAATTTGCTCCTTTTTTAAAAGCCTATTTGCAATCTGCCTGCGGGCACAAAAGCGTGGATTCAAGCGGTTTGCGCCTTGCGGCTTATCCCGATCCGCTCTTTCGCCCCTCTCGGCCAGACTCTGAACAGGTTTAAGACAAAACGAATTACTGCGCCTGCACCGATCCGGAAACCGTTACGCGCACCGTGCTGGTTCCTGGCTCCACGGCCACTGCGGCCTTTTTGCTCAGCAGGCTGGCTGATTCAGGCGCCGCCGCATACATGGCGCGCGGCATGAATTCATCGTTTTCATTGCCCACGCTCACTTCGCGCAGGGTGTAGCTGGCAAAACCAAAGGCGCGGGTGATTTCGGCGGCGCGCGCCTTGAAGGCATCAATGGCCTGCTTCTGCGCTTCGGTCTGCGCCTTGGCGCGCTGCTCGCGGCTCAGGTCGAACTCCACATGAGAAACCGTCATGGCGCTCACGCGCGCCGCCGCTGCGGTAATGCGCGGAAAGTCGCGCCCTTGCAGCAGCACCGAGGCGCGGCCCTGCCAGCCGCTGATCTTGTTGTTGCGGTCATAGCGGGGAATCACGCTGAATTCGCCCGTTTGCACGTCCATTTGCTGAGGTTCGGCGGTTTTTCTGGCTTCTGACAAGGCGGCGTCCAGTGCCGCGCGCAGGTTTTCCTGCACCTGAGCGGCAGAAGCGCCTTCGCGGTCGGCGGAGAGCGTCAGCATGAGCAAATCCTGTCTGACTTCAACGCTGCCTTGGGCAGCCAGCTGGAGAACGTTCTGGGGAGCGGTCATGGTCATTGGGCGGGTTTCAGCCTGCGCCGCAGCGGCCAGCGCGAGCAAGGCGGCGCACAGTCCGAGGCGCGGGGCAGGCGAGAGTCGGGAAGAGGTCATGAGATTGAAAAGATGAAAAAAAGCCGCCAGAACCCGGCGGCAAGGGGAAAAAACGCGAAAACTCAGTCCGTGCTGCTTGCGCTGCCGACTGACGCCGGCACTTGAAGCGTTGCCAACGCAGGCGGCGCTTCACCCGTAGCTATTGGCATGGAAACCACGGCGCCATTGGCGCTACCGGCAGCCGCAGATGGCGGTGCCGCTGGAGTCATGTGCGCGGCCATCTGGGCCGCCATGTGGGCTGCGTCGTGCGCCGTGTAGCCGCGCACCTGTTCGCGCAGCAAAGCGCGCTCCTCGGCAGAAAGGCGGCGCTGCGTGGCGCGCTGCATGGCGGCAGGCGTGCGGTAATGCGCTTCAATGCTGTTCCACAAGTCGCTGCGCTGAACGCCAGGCGCGCCTTCGCCTGCTGGCTGCGCCCAGCAAGGGCTGGCGGGCCAGATGAAGGCGAACAAGAGGATTGAACGGACTGCTGACATGGCGCAGCGGAGCTTCGCACAAACGCCCGCATTTGCCACTCCCCGGCATGGCCGGTCAGTGGCAACAGACGTAACACAGTGAAATCCAGGCTGAAAAACTCCGTTTTTCGCGTTTTGTCAAGGCCACAATCGCCACCGTTACAAATTCGACCTCAGGAGAATCATGAACCAGCTCGCCAATCGCACCGACAAGATCGTGGTCGTTGATGATGACGCCCGCATTCGTGACCTGCTGCGCCGTTATCTGGCGCAGGAAGGCTTTGAAGTGATCGTGGCCGAAGACGCCAAGGCGCTGTCACGCATCATGCTGCGCGATGCCGTGGACCTGATCGTGCTTGATTTGATGATGCCTGGCGAAGACGGCCTGTCCGTCTGCCGCCGCCTGCGCGCTGCGGGCGACAAAACGCCCATCATCATGCTCACGGCCAAGGGCGAGGACGTGGACCGCATCGTGGGCCTGGAAGTAGGCGCGGATGACTACCTGGGCAAGCCCTTCAATCCGCGTGAGCTGCTCGCGCGCATTCACGCCGTGCTGCGCCGCCGCCCGCCGCTGGAAGCGCCTGGCGCGCCCGCTGCCGAGAGCGAGTCGGTGAGCTTCGGCCCCTTCGTGTTTGATCTGAGCGCTCGCTCGCTGCACAAAAACGGCGTTGAAATCTCCCTGACCACGGGCGAATTCGCCATGCTCAAAGCGCTGGTGCGCCATCCGCGCCAGCCGCTGTCGCGCGAGAAACTCGCCCAGCTGGCGCGCGGCCGCGAATTCGAGCCGTTCGACCGCAGCCTGGACGTGCAGATTTCCCGCCTGCGCAAGCTCATTGAGCAAGACCCGGCCAGCCCGCGCTATATCCAGACAGTGTGGGGCGTGGGCTACGTTTTCGTGCCTGACGGCGCCAACTGATTTGCGCTGACCGCGCGCTTTGTCCGCTCTGGCCTGCCAAGGAAACACGGCGGGCCATTTTTGTATGTCTTTCTTTCCCAAACCCGCACATGTCTGACAGCGCCGAATTGTTCGATTCCATGAGCATGCCGCTGGAAGGGCTGCCGCCGTCCGCTTCTTCTCTCCAGAAAAGCCCGGCGCGCCGCAAGCGCAGGCGCTCCGGCACGGGCCTGAGCCTTTTCTGGCGCACCTTCTTTCTGCTGGCGCTGATGCTGCTGGGCAGCGCCCTGGCGTGGTATCAGCTTTTTCGCACGCTGGAGCACGAGCCGCGCGCCATCCAAAGCGCGCGGCAGGTCGCCTCGCTGGTCAATCTCTCGCGCGCCGCGCTCATCCACTCTGACGCCATCGCCCGCATCTCTCTCATCAAAACGCTGGCCGAGCAGGAAAAAGTGCGCATCGCCCCGCACGAGCCTGATGACCGCTTCACCCTCTTTGACAACAGTCCCCTGGAGCAACGCATCAGCGAGGAACTCGTGGCGCGCCTTGGCCCTGGCACCCTCGTGGCCAGCCGCGTCAATGACGAGCCGGGCCTGTGGGTCGGCTTTTCCATCGAGGGCGACTCCTACTGGCTGCTCATGGACCGCTCGCGCGTGAGCGCTGTGCTGGGCGGCGGCGCCTGGCTGCTGTGGATCGTGGGCCTGTGCGCCACCTCCCTTGTGGGCGCCGCCTTGCTGGCGCGCCTGATCAACCGCCCGCTCAAAGACCTGGCCGTGGCCGCCGCCAGCGTGCGCAGCGGCGACTACGTAGGCCACCGGCTGGAAGAAAACGTGGCCTCGCGCGAAGTGCGGGAAGTCAATGTCGGCTTCAACCGTATGGCCGACCAGCTCTCGCAGATTGAGCTGGACCGCGCCCGCATGCTCGCTGGCATCTCGCACGACTTGCGCACCCCGCTGGCCCGCCTGCGGCTGGAAACCGAAATGAGCGTGCCCGACGAACAGGCCCGCGAGCACATGGCCGCCGACATCGCGCAGGTGGACTCCATCATCAACAAATTCCTCGACTACGCCCGCCCTGAAGAAGTGGAAATGCACCCTGTCAGCCTGGCCGAAGTCATTGAAGGCTGCATCTACCCCTTCAGCACCCGGGAAGACATCCGCATCAACGCCACCATTCCGCTGGATCTGCGCGTCATGGCTGACGAAGTGGAGCTGGGCCGCGTGTTTTCCAACCTCATCGAAAACGCCCGCCGCTACGGCAAAACGCCCGGCACCGGCATCACCACCGTGGACATCAGCACCAACTTGCACGAAGGGCGCGTTTTTGTGCGCGTGCGCGACCACGGCCCCGGCGTCTCCGCCGACAACCTGCCCAAGCTCACCCGCCCGTTCTTCCGTGGCGACAGCGCCCGCACCGAAGCCACCGGCGCGGGCCTGGGCCTGTCCATCGTCGTCAAGATGGTGCAGAACATGGGCGGCCTGCTGCGCCTGACCAACAGCCTGGAAGGCACCGGCCTGGTCGCCACCATCCGCCTTCAGCAAGCGGCCGCCCAGCCGCAGGCAGGCAGCCGCCGCAATGGCCGCAGCCGCAAGGCCGATCCGCAAGCCTGAGGGCCTGTTCACAAGTCCGCCCGTGAGCATGAAAAGCGCAGGCCCAAGCGCTCGCGGGTACTGCGAATTCTCGTCAAGCCACAGTGATATTAGCTATCCTACCCATGGCATGACGCACCAGTGGAATATGCGCCAAATGCTGCCCCTGACGCTGGACATGCGCAGCCGCCTGCGCAATGAAAAATATGCCGATTTGCCCGCAAGCCTTCTCCTATTGGCAAAATCAGGGCTGGCGACATTCTTTTGTGGCAGGGCCAAACGCTGGTAATTTTCTACGAAAATCTGGATTCTTCTTACCGCAATACCCGCCTGGGCGCGATACGCGATATTGAAAACCTGAAGATAGCGGCAGGAAAAACCGCGTGCGCGCCACTCTTGCAAGTTCTGAATAAAGGGGCATGTGTCATGAAATGCGGCCCCTTTATTTTTTCTCTCTCAACAGGAGCCACGCCATGAATCTTCTTCCCTCTCTGCTCGCGCTGGCCGCAGCCAGCGCTGCCGCGCCCGCGCTGGCGCAAGCGCCCAACCAGCAAAATGAAAATGCCGCAAATGCAAAATGCGCCGCACTGAAAAATGCGGCGCTGGCCGATGTGCAAATCACCCGCGCCGAATGGTCAAGCGGCGGCATTGGCGCCGATGCCATGTCGGCCCTGACGGGCGGCTCCGCCGCGACCCAGCAGGCGCAGGCGCACTGCGTAGTGGAAGGCGAGATCGGCGCGCGCACCGGCGCTGACGGTAAACATTACGGCACGCGTTTTCAATTGCGCCTGCCAGAAAAATGGAACCGGCGCTTTTTGTTTCAGGGCGGCGGCGGAGTGGATGGCTTCGTGGCCCCCGCCGTCGGCAATATTCCCATACGCAATTCCACGGCAACACCTGCGCTGATGCGCGGCTACGCCGTCGTTTCAATGGACGGCGGCCATCCCACGCCCACGCCTGATTTCGGCGCCGACCAGCAGGCGCGGCTGGATTTTGCTTATCAATCCACGGGCAAGGTCACCCATATTGCCAAACAGCTGATTCGGAAAATGTATGAAACGGCTCCGCAGCACAGTTATTTCATGGGCTGCTCTAACGGCGGACGCGAGGCCATGATTGCCGCACAGCGTTATCCATTGGAATTCGACGGCGTGATTGCCGCCAATCCGGGTTTTCGCCTGTCCCGCGCCGCCGTGGCCCAGCAATGGGATTACCAGCAATTCATGAAAATCGCTCCGCAAAATGCCCAAGGCGAAAAATCCTGGCTCATGCTTTCACTGTGGATGATTTGAACCAGCTCAGCCAGGCCATAGCCGCGCAATGCGATGTCCGCGACGGCTTGCAAGACGGCATTGTCAATGCATGGGAAACCTGCGATTTCACGCCCGACAGCCTGAATTGGCCGAAAAACAAGATTGCCGCGCTCAAGGCCATATTTGACGGCGCGAAAAACAGCCAAGGTCAGCCCATTTACAGCGGCTGGTATTACGATATGGGCGTGAATCAGCCCGATTGGCGTGCGTGGAAACTCGGCTCCTCGCAAACTGCAAAACCTGATTCACGCGGCGTAACCCTCGGTGCAGGCTCGCTCGTCTGGTATTTCATGACCTCCGCCGCTCCCGATTTCGATTGGCACACATTCGATTTCGACCGCGATACGCCCAAAACCAACCAGACCGGCGCGATCAACGATGCCATCGGCACCGACCTTTCCAGTTTTCAAGCGCGCGGCGGCAGACTCATCGTGGTTACCGGCGTTTCCGATCCCGTTTTCTCTGCCAAGGATCAGGTGGCCTGGTTCCGACAAATGCAGCAGGACACGAAAAATGCCGCCGGTTTCTCGCGTCTTTTCATGATCCCCGGCATGAATCACTGCGGCGGCGGCCAAGCATTCAATGATTTCGACCCGCTCACCGCACTGGAAAACCGGCACGACAACAACTAGGCCCCCGCCCACCTGCTTGCCCAAGGAAAATCATTCCCCGGCAAGCAAATGCCCATTTGCGCTTGGCCCCGAATTGCCACCTACAAAAGCTGCGATACGGCCAAGGCGGAAAGCTTTGAATGCCAATGAACCCATCTATCGCCACGCCAGCGCAAATCCACCAATGCCGCACACCGCGCGCTTGCATTGCTTGCGCAGGCTACCGCGCAGCGGAAGCGGCAAAGACAGGCAACAGCACCCCGGCCCAAGCATGGCCCCGGCAGGTAGCTGCATTAAAAAGAGAAGCAAATAAAGGCCCATGAAGATGGGCCTTACCGCTTTATTCACGCAGAAAGCTTGCTATGAATAAAGGAGCTAAATTTCTCTCCTTTAAGAACCTGCCAGCATACGCAGAGAAGGCGCACGCTGGCAGGCCTTCAGCGCCCGGAAACCGGCGACAGCGTGAAATACCCCAGTAGATAGTGCCCTTGCTCGTCAATCGGCTTGCGGCTCATGGCAAGCGCCTCGGCGCGTTGCCCCTTGGCATCCGCCCAAAGCTCCACCCGGTCAATGCCAGCGCGGGCACCCTTAATGTCCTGACGGATACCCTTCCAGTCCCGCGCAGCGGCATCCATCTGTTTGACGTAAGCCACCCATATGCCGTCCGTCAGCAGGAAAAACCGGCGCGCCGTGACGACATAGTCCGATTGCATGAAAGCCATGGCTCCATCTTCCAGATGCTTGGCCGCATCTGAAACCTGGACAACATCCACTTCTTGCAAAAAAAGAAAGGGAGCATGTTTTGACATGTCATTTACCGCCCAAAGATTCGAAGTGGCAACCACACAAGCAGCCAAACAGGCACATTGCAAGAAAAGCCTTTTTCCATTCATTTCGGTCCAATATTGAAATATTCGAATCCACGGCCCTTTATGACATCCTTCATCTTCACCTCAATGAAAGGACTTTCATTATTGGCCGCAGTATACTCATTGACAAGTTCCGATTCATTCCTTTGCCAAGGATTTCTCAGTCGCACCACTGCCTCTCCATTGCTGTTCAGGCGAATTTCCTCCACCACATAAACATGATTGTCAGCCAAACCATCCTGCGGCGCATCCTTGTCACCAAAAAGACGAGTAAACCAATTAGATTCATACTCAGGATCAGTTGATAACGTGACGGGCTGTCCCTCCTTTAAAGCCTGCCCAATTTGGGCTTCAATATTTCTGTCTCCCATCAGGTTGGCGTTAAGACGTGAAATATCTCTGCCACGTGTTCCGGTAATTGTTTGCATGGCGTCCCGCGCTTTCCCGCCTTTATTTAAAATATTATAACCTGCATCCAATATTCCTCCTCGCATTTTTGCATAAGCCGTTTCCATGGCCGCCGGCCATATCGGCGCATCGCTTTTGCCATTATCCAACCAACTTCCTCCATTGCGGAAAATATTATTCTTAATTTCCGACTGATTGACTTCAATAGACGCCCACTCTTTGCCATCATAAAGCTCAACCGTAAAATTACCAGTATTACTATTATAAGAAATGGATTGCTTGATCCGCTCAGGCGACTGGTTGGCTACTGCGCCTGCCGTAGCGATGAAAAAGCAGTCACCAATATCATCCTGGCGAATATCGGCTGCAGAGGGCTTGCCTGATGCTCCGTACAAATCACCTGCATTGAAATGCCGCTCACTGGGTGGCGTAGGAGCAGTAGGAGGGATGACCGGACGGCTGTTTGTTTCTTGTCCGGTTGTTGAATAAATTGAATCGGAGCCATGCCGCCCCGTTCCATGGACAGAATCACGGGCAGTCGCTGGAAGACTAAACGGCTGCGCAGAGTGAAAAGACCTAGCAGATATGACAGCCAAAAGTTGCTTAAGGGGCCGCTACTGTCATGCAAAGCCGAGCGCCGTGTCAATACATGCAATTTCCAGCTAGTAACGACCTCAGCTGGCAACAACCCTGAGCCTCAGCACACTCATGGCTTGCCTGCAAGAATGCTCAAGACGCGGCATAACACTTCAGCCGCCTACCGCCCAATCCACGGCGGCATCAAACAGCCGCAGGCCCGCTGGCAAGAGATTGGCAAAGCCCTCACTGCCCAGGAAGAACATGATGCGCCGGGCCGGGGCCAGGGATTCGTAGTCCATCGTCGCACCTTTTTCGTAGCCGAAGATGGCCGCTTTTTCCGGCTGACCGTAGAGCGTGGCGATGGTGATCGCGCCCAGGTCCGGCTGGCCCCAGCTCATGGGGGCCTGCTTCGCATAGACATTGGCCGCACCCGCTGGCAGGCCGGCCGACATGGGATGCGGCGCGTGCGCCAGCCACAGATAGCGCTCCTTGGGCGCTTCGCCGTAGTCCGTGCCGCTGCGCTTGCCGGTCATGGCCAGGGCGTCGAGCAGGTCGTTTTCCCAGGTCAGCAGCGGCACGGGGGCGTGCCGCCACAGGAGATTGACGTGCTTGGCCGCGACGGTGGACAAGATGACGGCCAGCGCCATGCCGCGCGCGGCTTTGGGCGTGGCGGTTTGATCGGCCAGCGTCACGGCCCAGCCGCGCGCTTGCAGGTGGCGGGCGATGGTCTCGTCCATGCCCGCTTGCGGGCTGCCGCTTTGGCCCAGCAGCAGAACGCGCCGAGCGGGGGCGGTGGGTTGGGCGTGGCCTTGGTTGGCCAGCAAGCCAAGAGCGGCAAGGGCGACCAGTTGGCGGCGTTGAAGCGGGGCCATGGCGGGCGGGAAGAAAGCGGCTTTGCTCTTGCTTTCATTCAAGGAGATGGCGGCGTGAAGCTGGATGTATGAAGCGGCGTGCCGGGTGAGGGTCTTTTTTTATGAATGTTGAAAGCTCTGTTCAGCTCTCTTTGGGATACCAGTGTCTGGAGCCGATACGAAACGGATTGCATGAAGCGGCTTGGCCGCAAGTGTTTTTGTCTTGAGGAGCCGCGCCGCCGGCCAGGCTGGCGGCGCGGCGGTTTGGTTCATGACTGGAAGCGGCGGCGTGAAAAGTTGCATGAAGCAACGCGCTACGTGTGTTTGGGTAGCCGCCGCACCCCGGTCAGGCGGTCTGCGGCATCGATATGCTCATTTTTTGATAGCATGGCGTCCTAGGCCGCCTCGACATTCACCCCACCCACAAGGGAATCGATGCGAGGTAGAGGAAAGCCAGGAAGTGGGAGGGCTTGCGGTCGAAGCGAGTGGCGATGCGGCGAAACTGTTTGAGCCTGG
>ERZ773090.809-NODE-809-length-12508-cov-3.80944_pt1 | contig 12508 bp, 6 predicted proteins | sample MGYA00580579_ERZ773090 | MGnify/ENA primary metagenome ERZ773090 (study PRJEB29015, sample SAMEA2738014) | human oral metagenome | biome: human oral; feature: human-associated habitat; material: dental | place: China | collected 2132 ... | reverse complement strand
TCTTTCTTATCGGCCTTGTCGCCCTCTTTCTTGGCGGCGCCTTTTTCCATGTCCTGAGCTTCTTTCGGGATAAAGTCGCTTTCTTTACCTTTCTGCTCCTTGGCACCTTCGCTGGCATGAGGAGGAACGGTCTGTTTCATCAGCTCGTTGTTCCATTTGCCATCGACCTTAACCTGAGCCAGAGCTCCCAGGCTCACGCTTTCAATCAGGTTGTGGTTCAGGTAGACGTAAACACCCGGCTGTTTAAAGGTGTACATGGCCGCGCCGGCAGAGCCAGCGGCAATGCTCCAGGTTTCCAAATCCTGAGCTGGTTTATCAGCCAGGTTGCCGCGTTCCCACACATACTCGCCGTGGCCACCAATCAGGTGCGGATAGCTGTAGCGGTTAGCCTGAGAGTGGTAGAACATGACGGTTTCACCCACTTTGGCCGTCAGAGCGTTTTCGCCGGTGTAGGCACCTTTACGCTCACCAAAGACAATGTGGGTTGGGGTCAGGGCGTTCATGACTTTGATGTCATCGGCGAAGCTCTGGTCAGCCCGGGCATAGCGTTTGTACTTACCTTTTTCATCTTTAGGAATGTAGAAATCCTGCTCACCAATGTAGAAGGCTTTATCGTATTTCAGCGGGTTGCCATCTTTGTCTTTCAGACCGCCCTTAGGCAGAACCACCACAGCACCGTTCATACCATGGACCACGTGCCAGGGAATCATCAGACCGCCGGGGGCGCAGTGATAGATGTGGGCGCCGGGTTTGGTGGCTTTCCACAGCAGCACCACTTCCTGACCGGGCATAACGTGGGTCAGGTTACCGCCCCCCAGAGCGCCGGTGGAGGCGTGGAAGTCAATGTTGTGAACCAGTTTGTTGCTGGAATCGTTTTTCAGCGTCAGCTCCACATAGTCGCCTTCGTGAACCACCATCAGTGGGCCTGGAACAGAATCGTCAAAGGCAAACGCCCACATGAAAACGCCCGGCTCAACCTCGATTTCTTTTTCTTTGATGGTCATTTCAAATTGAACCACCCGAGGTTTGGCTGGGGTTTCCAGACTGTGCTCATGGACAAATGGCGGTTTCACCAATTTAACTTTAACCCGTTCCAATTGGTCGAAATCGGCGGGCAATTCGGTGCCAACTTCATAGCCAGGCAGACCGCCGGTGGTGGAAACCACAGCGTCAGCTGCCAGGACATTAGCGCCGAAAAGAGCTGCTAACAGAGCGCCACTGATGAGCGTTTTTTTCATAATTCACCTTATTGTGTTGTTGAGAGGAGTTGAGAAACTTCTTTGCCGGCTATTTTATTTAAAAAATGTTAATAGGCCAATTTCCGCAGAAATTAATCTTTGTTCATTCGATTTTTTCAAATTAAACCAATTAAAAACCAATTATGATTTAGTTTAATCAACGGACTGAATCCTTTCTAAAATTTTATTTTCCTGGCGGTGGCCCCCGGAAAAAATGGTAAAATTCGGCGCCCGCAAATTTGTCCGGCGGGAAACAGTAGGCGCCCTGCCTGCTGGAAGCACAATCGTGCTTTTTTTCTGTTTTTCGGAGGCAATTATGAACTCTTATAAAAGACTCTGGTCGATACTGGGCGTTCTCGTCATCGCATCCTTTATCCTACTCGGCTTCCTGGGTAAAGAGGTGTACAACGAGCGGCCCCCTATCCCCGAGCAATTTGTCAGTGAAGACGGCAGCGTCGTCTATACCAAGCAAAATATTATGGACGGCCAGAGCGCCTGGCTTTCCATCGGCGGCATGTCCGTGGGTTCCGTCTGGGGCCACGGCGCCTATCAAGCCCCGGACTGGACGGCCGACTGGATTCACCGTGAAGTGGAAGCCTGGCTGGATAAGCGCGCCCAGGAAACCCACGGCAAGCCTTTCAAGGAGCTGAGCGAACGCGACCAGCAGCCGCTCATCTACGATGCCAAGGTAGCCTTCCGCACCAATACCTATGACCAAAACAGCGGCAATGTGGTGCTGAGCAAGGAACGCATCGCCAGCATCAAGGAAATTGGCGACTACTACGACCGTCTCTTCGGCGACGACAAAACGCTGCAGAAATCGCGCCAGTCCTTCGCCATGAAGGAAAACACCCTGGCCGACCCGGAAGCGCGTAAAAACCTGAACGCCTTCTTCTTCTGGTCCGCCTGGGCTGCCAGCACCAACCGTCCCGGTTTGGACATGACCTATACCAACAACTGGCCCCATGAGCGCCTGATTGGCAACGAACCCACCGCCGAAAACGTGGTTTGGTCGTTGGCTTCGGTGATTACGCTGATTTTTGGCGTGGGCTCGGTTATCTGGATTTGGGCCTTCTTCACCAAGCACGACCACGAGGAGCCGGTTACGCCCAACGCTGACCCGCTGACCCTGGTCAAACTGACCCCGTCGCAAAAAGCCCTGGCCAAATATGTGCTGGTGGTGGCGGCGCTGTTTGTGGTGCAGGTGCTGCTGGGCGGCTTTACGGCCCACTACACCCTGGAAGGCCAGCATTTCTACGGCATTCCCGTCTCTGACATTCTGCCCTACAGCCTGACCCGTACCTGGCACATTCAATCGGCCATCTTCTGGATTGCCACCGGCATTCTCGCCGCCGGCCTCTTCCTGGTCCCCATCATCAACGGCGGCCAGGACCCCAAATTCCAGAAACTCGGCGTCGATGTGCTCTTCTGGGCGCTGATTATCGTCGTGGTGGGTTCCTTCCTTGGCCAGTTCGTGGCGCTGAAGGGCTGGCTGAAAGGCGCAGCCAACTTCTGGTTCGGCCACCAGGGCTATGAGTTCGTTGAGCTGGGCCGCCTCTGGCAGCTGGCACTGTTCATCGGTCTGGTCTTCTGGCTGGTGCTGATGCTGCGCGGCATCTGGACGGCCATCCGGCGCAAAGGCGAAGACAATCACCTGCTGATTCTCTTCACCCTGGCCGCCATTGCCATCGGTCTGTTCTACGCCCCGGCCCTGATGTACGGCGAGCATACGCACCTGTCCATCATGGAATACTGGCGCTGGTGGGTGGTTCACCTGTGGGTGGAAGGCTTCTTCGAAGTATTCGCCACCTCGGCCATGGGCTTCGTCTTCTGCTCCCTGGGTCTGGTCAACAAACGGGCGGCCACCTGTGCGGCGCTGATGGCGGCCATGCTCTTCCTGCTCGGCGGTATCCCCGGCACCTTCCACCACCTCTACTTCTCCGGCACCACCACGCCCATCATGGCCGTCGGTGCGATGTTCTCGGCGCTGGAAGTGGTTCCGCTGGTGCTGCTCGGCTATGACGCCTTCGAAAACTGGACCTACCAACGCAAAACCGAATGGATGAAACCGATGCGCTGGCCGCTGACGTTCTTCATTGCTGTGGCCTTCTGGAACATGCTGGGCGCCGGCGTCTTCGGCTTCCTGGTGAACCCGCCGATTTCGCTCTACTACCTGCAGGGTCTGAACACCACCGCCAACCACGGCCACGCCGCCCTCTTCGGCGTCTATGGCTTCCTGGCGCTGGGCTTCGCGCTGATGGTGCTGCGCTATATCCGGCCCACCTACCGCTTTAACCAGAAATGGATGTTCGCTTCCTTCTGGTGCCTGAACCTGGGTCTGGCCTTCATGCTGTTTGCCTCGCTGCTGCCCATCGGTATCATCCAGGCCCACGCCACTATTACCCACGGTCTCTGGTATGCACGCGGTGAAACCTTCATGCAATCGGACATTCTGGTTAGCCTGCGCTGGATTCGTACCATTGGCGACGTCATTCTGATTGCCGGTGCCATCATGTACCTGATTGAAGTGTGGCGCGGTCTCAACCACCAGGAGCCCGAGGACGGCAACGCCCCCATCAAGGGCTTCCTGCCGAAGGTTATGGCCATTTTCTTTGGTCGTAAACCGGCTCCGGTGGCGGAAACCAGCAACCCCACCGAACTGGGTAAATAACCATCAAGCAATGGCCTAGCCCAGACAAAGCCCCCGGAAGGGGGCTTTTTTGTGGGCGCAATTCCTAAAACCGCCAGCCACCGAGAACGAAGCGCTTCGTCCCGACAACAGCAGCCGGCCAAACCGAAGTGCTCCCCCCTTAGCCCCCGGCCCGATTTTCTTCCTACCCAAAATTCCAAGGCCACTAGGAACGAAGCGCTTCCCTTCTGGCAACGGGCAAAAAGACTATGACTCGGAGGACATCGAGGGAAGCGGCTTCCCGTTGAACCGTCTTCCCAGGGCGAAGCGCTTCGCTATTCCAGCAGGGGAGCGCTTCGGTGGACAGGACTAGAAATAGAAAATAGAAAAGAGAGGGTGCGCTTCAAAAGCAGGAAGCGCTTCCCCGCTGGCCGACCGGCTCTTCATTGGCCAATCCAACCGAAGCGCTTCAGCCTAACCAGATAAATTGCCCCAGGCCGTTGGTGCGGCAAGACCGGCTGACCGTCTTTCTTCAAGGGGCGGCAACTGCAAAAGGGGGAAGCGCTTCGGATTTCCGACCCAGCAAAGCCACCCGGGATTTCACAACGAAGCGCTTCACCCACTCGGCCCAGGGAAGCGCTTCCCGCTTAAAGGTCAATAAAACCGAAGCGCCTCGGCCGGCGGGGCTTTCAACCGCCGAGATAGACTCGGCCGGCCGGGGTAAAGGAAAACTGAAGGCGGTTCCCGGTGAAGCGCTTCCTTCCCAGAAGAGCGGCAATGGGGGAAGCGCTTTATCGCCGGCAAAGACATTTGCGGCCCCGGCCCGCCCTAGAGGTATTTTTATAGCACGAAGCGCTTCCCGCCTAGGCCTCTAGCCAGCGAACCCGTCCAGCCGGCGACAAAATCCGATTTCAGAGCAGGAAGCGCTTCGGCCGGTGGGTTCAGAAGGAAGCGCTTCGGCTTGGTTTAATCAAATCCCCGGGCCGACCCGCTGAACAGACGAAGCGCTTCACCTGTTACCACCAGAAAACCCAGGCCAAAGATTTCCCTGGCGCGCCCGCCGGAAGTGCTTCCGGTCCAGTGGGTTGGAAAAACGAAGCGCTTCGGCGCCGGCTGAATGAGCGAAGCGCTCGGCCCGGCTGGCCTTTCAATCGGCGGAACGGAAAAATCGGTCGGTGGAGGGTCAAAGGCGAAGACTCATTAGCAACGAAGCGCTTCCTTCCCAGAAAGCCAGTAACCGGGGAGCGCTTCAATCCCAAAGGCTGGCCCGGCCGAAGCGCTTCTTTCAACCCCTTCTCACTGACCTAGTGCCTAAGCCGCTGACACTGAAGCGCTTCGATTTCGCCCCGGCCCGGTTTAAGGCTCGTTGCGAGGGAAGCGCCTCGGGCTGAACCGATGGATTTCTCCAGAACGAAGCGCTTCGCCCCGCAAGGGCTCTTTCAGCCGACTGAGGTTTTCACCCTCCCGAAGGGAGCGCTTCGGTTTTCTAGCCCAGTGGAGCAACACGGGATTTCAGAACGAAGCGCTTCGGTTGGCCGGGCCTCCAGCCATTGGAACGAGAAAAGGGAAGCGCTTTCGGTTGAAAAGTCGGCAGCAGAGCAGCGCTTCAATCCCAGCCGGGCCAGCTTCCCCGACCGAAGCGCTTCCCCGGCCCGCCCCTTTTTAGAGCGAAGCGCTCAGGCTGGTGGAACCGAAGCGCTTTGTTAGCTCCTGCCTGCCTGGGCTGAAGCGCTTCCCTCTGGAAGGCCGGAGGATTGAAGCGCTTTCCCCCATAAAAAAAGCGCCGGGCCCGGGGCAATCCCCCACAACCCGGCGCATCGCGAGCCCATTCCTGCCGTCTAGGCCTTGGCTTCCCAGTCGGCGAGGCATTCCGCCCCATTGGCATAAACCTTCAGCCGGCCCAAACGCAGGCCATGATGAAATTCCACCAGCGCCGCCCGGGGGTGGCATTGGGGCGCCGGTTCCGCTCGAAGCGCAGGCAGCACTGCTTCCGCACTAGCCCGCCCCCGGCAGATTGCGGGCGAGCAGGCTCAGCGGGCCCACTTCGCCCACGGCCACCTTCACCACCCAGCCGCTGCCCTTGGCCACCTCCAGCGGCTCATCGCTGGTGGCATCGCGCAGGTCGGCCACCCGGGTGAGCCAGTTGCCACGCGGGTCGATGACCTCCAGGCTGTCGCCCCGTTTGAACTGGTTTTTCACCGCCACCGTGGCCAGGCCGCTGGCCGGGTCATAGTCCAGCACCTCGCCGACGAACTGCTGGGTGGCCGAATTGGAGGAGCCGGTGGCGTAGTTCTGCTGGGCCTTAATCTGGCGGCGCACGAAAAAGCCGTCGGTGTAGCCGCGATTGGCCAGACCCTCCAGCTCCACACTCAGCTCCGGATTGAACGGCCGGCCGGCCAGGGCGTCGTCGATGGCGCGGCGGTAGAGCTGGCTGGTGCGGGCGGTGTAGTAGTGGGATTTGGTGCGGCCCTCAATCTTCAGGCAGTCCACGCCGATTTTCACCAGCTCGCCCACGTGCTCGATGGCGCGCAGGTCGCGGCTGTTCATGATGTAGGTGCCGTGGTCGTCCTCGGTGATTTCCATGTACTCGCCGGGCCGCTGCACGTCCTCGAGGAAATAGGTCTGGTCGGCCAGCGGGTGGCGGTCCTTGGGGTCGGTCAGGCCGGCCGCCGTCAGCCCCTGCAGCGAATCCGGGGCAAAGATGCGGTCGGGGGTGGGAATGAAATCGCCGGCGTTCTCCTCGGCGCCGTGGGTTTTGTACTTCCAGCGGCAGGCGTTGTTGCACACCCCCTGGTTCGGGTCGCGGTTGTTGAAGTAGCCGGAGAGCAGGCAGCGGCCGGAATAGGCGATGCAGAGGGCGCCGTGGACGAACACTTCCAGCTCAATGTCCGGGCACTGCTGGCGGATTTCGGCGATTTCGTCCAGGGACAGTTCCCGGGACAGAATGATGCGGCTGACGCCGTTGCGCTGCCAGAACTTCACCGACGCCCAGTTCATGCTATTGGCCTGCACCGACAGGTGAATGGACATGGCCGGGAAGGCGTCCTTGACCAGCATAATCAGGCCCGGGTCGGACATGATGCAGGCGTCGGGGCCGGCCTGGAGCGTCGGGGTCAGGTCGCGCACGGCCGTCTGTAGCTTGTAGTTGTGCGGCATGGCATTGACGGTCAAAAAGAACAGCTTGCCCTGGCCGTGGGCCTCGTCGATGGCGATTTTCAGATTCTCATCGTTAAATTCATTGCCGCGCATGCGCAGGGAATAGCGCGCCGCCCCGGCATAGACGGCATCGGCGCCGTAGGCGAAGGCATAGCGCATGGTTTTGAGCGAGCCGGCCGGAGCCAGCAGTTCAACGTGTCGTGTCATAAAAATTCTCAAAAGAAAAAGCCCGACCGGGTCGGGCAGGGGCTAGGCCTCGTTGGCTTGCCAGGCTTCCAGGAAGTCATGCCAGTGGTCGGGGGCCCCGTCCTGGCGCAGGTAGTTTTTCACCTGCTCCAGCTGGGCCTCGTACTGCAGCTGGTTGAGGTTGCCGCGCAGCAGCTCAAAGCGCAGATAGAGCAGATAGGTATTGAGGACGTCGGTTTCACAGTAGTTGCGGATGGCCTCGATTTCGCCGCGCTCGAAGCGCTCCTGCACGGCGGAACCGTCCATGGCCAGCTTGCCGGGAAAACCGCAGAGTTTGGCGAGCTCGTCCAGCTTGACGGCGTTGCCGTTGTTGTAGAAGGCGAGCACGTCCATCAAATCCGTATGGCGCCAGTGGTAGCGGCTGAGATAGTTGTTGAAGCGGAATTTGGGATTGTGCTCGCCGGTTTCAAAGTACTGGCGGGCGCTGATGCCGTGGCGCATAGCGCGGTAGTGCAGCACCGGCAAATCGAAGTTGCCGCCGTTCCAGCTGACCAGATTTGGCACGAAGCGGTCGATGCCGGCGAAAAAGCGGCGCACCAGCTCGGCCTCGTCGCTGTGCTCGTCGCCCAGGGACCAGAGGCGGATGCCGCGCTGGGGCTCGTTGAGCAGCACGGAAATGGCCACTATCCGGTGCAGATGGGGGCGCAGAAAGCTGGTGCCGCTGTCGGCGAGCCGTTCGCTGGCCATGAGCTGGGCCACCTCGGCGGCGCTGCCGCCCTTGAGCGCGTGCAGGCGGCGGTAGCCGGCCACGTCGGCCACCGTCTCGATGTCGAAGACGAGAATATTGTCTTTGAACATTATTTTTGCCTCCAGCTGCCGTTTTCCTGGTAGTACCAGCCGGATTGGGCCTGGCTAATCCAGCGACCGGCGAAGGTTTTCTGAATGTCCCCCTGCCACTCGGGGTGATTGTTGGCGGCGGCAATGGCGGCGTAGAGGGCGTGGCGGTCGGCGTTTTCGGCCTTGACCAGCTGGTTCAACTTGGCCCGCTCGGCCATCGGCACGGCCTCGGCGTCGCGCACGGCCACCAGCCCATCGGCGGTCAGGCCAATGGCACCGCTGTTGAAATGGGGGGCCATCTGGCCGAAGCGCTTGCTCATTTTGGCCTTGATTTTCTCAATCTCCGGCGACGAGGCGTTGAAATCCGGGCTGGCAGCCCGGGCCTCGCCGCTCAGGGCCGTGAAGAGTGCCAGCGCCAGCTGGCGGGCGCCCCGTTCCAGGGCGGCCTGCTCCGGCCGGGCGGCGCTGTCCTGCTTACTGTCCCTGTCCTTGGCCTCCTTCCCCTCGGTTTTCTGCGACCAGACCTCCTGGATGATGGTATCGGCCACCTTCTCGGCGGCGGCGGCGGGGAAGTAGATATTGACGGTGATGCAGGAGGTCAGCGCCCCGGCGGCCAGCAGCCAGGCGGTACTCTTCACAACGGCCACGGGCTTAGTCCTTGGCGCGGCCCAGATACTCGGCGCTGCGGGTGTCCACCTTGATGACGTCGCCGATGCTGAGGAAGAGCGGCACGCGCACCACGGCGCCGGTTTCCAGCGTGGCCGGTTTACCACCGCCGCCGGAGGTGTCGCCGCGTAGACCCGGGTCCGTATCGACGATTTTCAGTTCCACGAAGTTGGGGGCGCTGACGCTGATGATGTTGCCGTCCCAGAGAATGACCGTGCACATGGCCTGTTCCAGCAGCCATTTTTCCGCATCGGCCACGGCGGCGGCATCGGCGGGCAGCTGCTCGAAGGTTTCCGGATTCATGAAGTGCCAGCTGCCCTCGTCCTTGTAGAGGTACTGCATGTTGGTTTCGAGCACATCGGCGGCCTCGACGGTTTCGCCGGATTTGAAGGTGCGCTCGATGACGCGGCCGGTTTTGAGGTTGCGCACTTTCACGCGGTTGAAGGCCTGGCCCTTGCCGGGCTTGACGAATTCATTTTCAACGATAGTGTAGGGGTCGCCGTCCAGCATGATTTTGAGACCGCCCTTGAATTCGTTGGTGGAAAAAGTTGCCATAGAAGATGTTTCCTTAAGAAATAAATAAAGGCGGCGATTATAGAAGAAAAACCGGCCCGGCGTTTAGCGCCGCCGGCGGGCCGACGAGATTACGATTTGTTCAGAAACCGGCCGGTCGCCCAAATAAATTTGTTTTAAATTCAAGGCCACGGCCGGAGCTACTGGCCGGCGCCGGGCTTTTTGTGTTAATAAAAACCCCAGCGCTCCGGCGCGACATCTATATCAACAATGAGGCATCTATGAACGTTGAATTTCTCTCCCACTATGACGCCCAGGCCGCCGAACGGGCCGCCAAAGGCATCGTGCCCCTGCCCCTCTCCAAGCAGCAAACCGCCGATTTGATTGAGCTGCTGAAAAATCCCCCGGCCGGCAGCGAAGCCCGGCTGCTGGATTTGTTCGAGAACCGCATTCCCGCCGGCGTCGATGAGAGCGCCTATGTGAAAGCCTCCTTCCTCTCGGCCCTGGCCGCCGGCGACGCCACTTCGCCGCTGATTTCGCCGGTGCGGGCGGTGGAGCTGCTCGGCACCATGCAGGGTGGCTACAACATCGACCCGCTGCTGCGTGCCCTGGACGATGAGCAGCTGGCGCCGGCGGCGGTCAAGGCCCTGTCCCACACCCTGCTGATTTTCGACCACTTCCACGACGTGGTGGAAAAGGCCGAGGCCGGCAATCAATACGCCAAGCAGGTGCTGCAATCCTGGGCCGATGCCGACTGGTTCCTGGCCCGGCCCCAGCTGGCGGAGAAAATCTCCCTGCGCGTCTTCAAGGTCAGCGGCGAAACCAACACCGACGACCTGTCCCCGGCCCAGGACGCCTGGTCGCGGCCGGATATTCCCCTGCACGCCCTGGCCATGCTGAAGAACCCGCGCGAGGGCATCGAGCCCGACGAGCCCGGCGTGGTCGGCCCCATGCAGCAGATTGAAAAGCTGAAGGAGGCCGGCTTCCCGCTGGTCTACGTGGGCGATGTGGTCGGTACCGGCTCCTCGCGCAAATCCGCCACCAACTCGGTGCTCTGGCTGATGGGCGATGACATTCCCTTCATTCCCAATAAGCGCGCCGGCGGCTTCGTCCTCGGCGGCAAAATCGCCCCCATCTTCTTCAACACCATGGAGGACGCCGGCTCTCTGCCCATCGAAACCGACGTGAGCGGCCTTAACATGGGCGATGTCATCGACCTCTATCCCTATGCCGGCAAAATCACCGCCCACGACAGCGACCGGGTGCTGAGTGAATTCCAGCTGAAAACCGACGTGCTGCTGGACGAGGTGCGCGCCGGCGGCCGCATTCCGCTCATCATCGGCCGCGCGCTGACCGCCAAGGCCCGGGCCGCCCTCGGTCTGCCGGCCAGCGACGTTTTCGCCACCCCACCGGCCGTGGCCGCCAGCAACCGGGGCTTCACCCTGGCCCAGAAAATGGTGGGCCGGGCCTGCGGCCTGCCGGGCGTGCGGCCGGGCCAGTACTGTGAACCGCGCATGAGTTCCGTCGGCTCCCAGGACACCACCGGCCCCATGACCCGGGACGAGCTCAAGGATTTGGCCTGCCTGGGCTTCTCCGCCGATTTGGTCATGCAGTCCTTCTGCCACACCGCCGCCTATCCCAAGCCGGTGGACGTGCAGACCCACCACACCCTGCCGGATTTCATTCGCAATCGCGGCGGCATCTCCCTGCGCCCCGGCGACGGCGTTATCCACTCCTGGCTCAACCGCATGCTCCTGCCCGACCAGGTGGGCACCGGCGGCGACTCCCACACCCGCTTCCCCATTGGCATTTCCTTCCCGGCCGGCTCCGGTCTGGTGGCCTTTGCCGCCGCCACCGGCGTGATGCCGCTGGACATGCCCGAATCGGTGCTGGTGCGCTTCTCCGGTAAATTGCAGCCGGGCATCACCCTGCGCGATTTGGTGCACGCCATTCCGCTGAAGGCCATCGAAATGGGCCTGCTGACCGTGGAGAAAAAGGGCAAGAAGAACATCTTCTCCGGCAAGATTCTGGAAATCGAGGGCCTGGAAAATCTGAAGGTGGAGCAGGCCTTCGAGCTCTCCGACGCCTCGGCCGAACGCTCCGCCGCCGCCTGCACCATTAAATTGAATAAGGAACCCATCATCGAATATCTCCAGTCCAACATCGTGCTGCTGCGCTGGATGATTGCCGAGGGCTACGGCGACCGGCGCAGTCTGGAACGGCGCATCAAGGGCATGGAGGACTGGCTGGCCAATCCCCAGCTGCTGGCGGCGGACAAGGACGCGGAATATGCGGCCGTCATCGACATCAACATGGACGAAATCAAGGAACCCATCGTCTGCTGTCCCAACGACCCGGACGACGCCCGCCGCCTGTCCGAGGTGCAGGGCGACCCCGTGGACGAGGTCTTCATTGGCTCCTGCATGACCAACATCGGCCACTTCCGCGCCGTCGGCAAGCTGCTGAACCAGCAGGCCAGCATGATTCCCACCCGGCTGTGGATTGCGCCGCCGACGAAGATGGACCAGGCCCTGCTGACCGAAGAGGGCTACTACAGCATCTACGGCAAGGCCGGCGCCCGCACCGAGGTGCCCGGCTGCTCCCTGTGCATGGGCAACCAGGCCCGGGTCAAAGACGGCGCCACGGTGGTTTCGACCTCGACGCGCAACTTCCCGAACCGCATGGGCAAGGAGGCCCGGGTTTATCTGGCCTCGGCAGAACTGGCGGCGGTCTGTGCCCTGCTGGCGCGGCTGCCCACCCCGGCCGAGTATATGGAACAGGTGGCCTTGCTCTACAAGGACCAGGCCGACACCTACCGCTACATGAACTTCGACCAAATCGATGACTATGTGGCCAAGGCCAACGATGTGAAGATTTAAAGCCACTTCACCAGCGGCGCCCCTCCGGGGGCGCTTTTTTTGTGGGCGCGTTGGGGGGAAGCGCTTCGGCCTAGCTAGCTGGAAAAGCCCCAGTCTGGGTTTGGTCGTTTAGGAGGAAGCGCTTCGGTTTGATGAGCTGTGAAGAAGGGCTAGCAGGCTGAAGCGCTTCGGCAGGGCCAACAGGCTAAGGGCTGCTAGAACGAAGCGCTTCCGGTCGGAAAGATAGATTTTCAGCAGCCCAAAAGGGAAGCGCTTCGGGCTGAGGGGGAGCGCTTCCCCCTTGCCGGCGCTTGGATTAAAGCGCTTCGTTTGGATAAGTCGCAAAGAAGAGAGGAAGCGCTTCAGGCCGGTTTATTTAGAACAAAGTGCTCGGGCCAGATGCCCCGGCCCATTCCCAAAGGGAA
>ERZ773090.805-NODE-805-length-12547-cov-6.30147_pt1 | contig 12547 bp, 10 predicted proteins | sample MGYA00580579_ERZ773090 | MGnify/ENA primary metagenome ERZ773090 (study PRJEB29015, sample SAMEA2738014) | human oral metagenome | biome: human oral; feature: human-associated habitat; material: dental | place: China | collected 2132 ... | reverse complement strand
ACAATAAACCCCGGCCAACCAAACTTTTGTTCGAGGTCCTCCTTGACGAATTCCGCCAGTTCCGCCGCATCGGGAATGTCCGCCTTATTGAGCACAATGATCCGGGGCCGATCCCGCAAATCCCCCAAGCCAGCATCGCCCACCAGTATGGATTCATACGCGGCCAATTCCGCCTCCAGGGCCTCAATATCCGAAATCGGATCCCGGCCCGGCTCGATACTGGCGGTATCTACCACATGCACCAATACGGCCGTACGTTCGATATGCCGCAGAAAATCTAGGCCCAGGCCCTTGCCTTCGCTGGCGCCGGGAATCAGCCCCGGCACGTCCGCAATGGTGAATGTTTCGTGCCCCACATCGACGACGCCCAGGTTCGGCTGCAACGTGGTAAACGGGTAGTCACCGATCTTTGGTTTTGCCGCCGACAGCACCGAAATGAGCGACGACTTCCCGGCGGATGGGAAACCGACCAGGCCCACATCCGCCACGGATTTCAGCTCCAGCACCACGTCGTGCTGCTCCCCCGGCTCGCCCCGAAGCGCAAACCCGGGCGCCTTGCGCACGCTGGACGCCAACGCCGCATTGCCCAGGCCACCGAAGCCGCCACGCGCCGCGATGAACCGCATGCCCACAGCGGTGAGGTCGGCCAGCTGCTCCCCCGATTCGCTGAGCACCACGGTCCCCACCGGCACCGGCAGCACCAGGTCCGCCCCCCGCGCCCCATTGCGGTGGTCGCCGGCCCCGTTCGACCCGCGTTCCGCCTTCAGGTGCGGCCGATAGTGCAGGTCAAGCAGGGTATGCACCTGCGCCGACACCTCCAGAATAATGTCCCCGCCGTGCCCGCCATTGCCCCCATCGGGCCCGCCCAGCGGCTTGAATTTCTCCCGGTGAATGGAGGCACATCCGTTGCCGCCATCCCCCGCAGTAAGATGCAGGGTTACTTGGTCAACAAAACGCGCCATGGGAGCCTTCCTCGAAAATACTGTGGTCTAAGATGTGTCGATCCTATCAAACCTCGTAGCTTTCTAGCTTTTCGACGCCCTACGCTGCCGGCACCACACCATCCGTCACGGTAATAATCCGCTGCGCCCGGGCCGCCACCGCGGCATCGTGGGTCACCATCACTATCGTCAGCCCATCCTGGTGTAATTTCGTCAACACGTCCAGCACCGCCGCCGCGTTCTCGGAGTCTAACGCTCCGGTGGGCTCGTCCGCGAAGCACACGTCGGGATTATTCACCAGGGCCCGAATAATGCCGGCGCGCTGCCGCTGCCCACCACTGGCGGCGGCCGCATCGGTGTGGGCCACATGGTCGATCCCTAGCTGGCGAAACCACCGATCAGCATCAGCGGCCGCCGCCTGCTGGTGCGGTTTCGAATGCCACTGGGCGGGCAGGAGCGCGTTCTCCCGAAGCGTCACGCCGTCGAGTAGTTGCGGCTGTTGGAAGATGAAACCGATGTGGTTCAATCGGAATTCCTCTAACTGTTTCACGCTCAGCTGGGCCAAATCCTGACCAGCAATGGTGACGGTGCCGCTGGTGGGCAGGTCAATGCCGCTGAGGGCATAGAGCAGGGTGGACTTCCCGGAGCCGGAGGCACCCACGATGGCGACAAACTCGCCGGGGTAAATGTCAAGGTCGATGCCGTGAAGGATTTCGATGCTATCCGACCGGCCCAGGGGAAAGGATTTTCGAACGCCCCGGGCGGTGATGATGGGCTCCCCGGCGGGTTCCCTGGTATCAGATTCGCCGACGGCAGGTTCGCTGGCGGGATTGGCCCCGGCGCGGTCTCGGTCTGCGGGGGCGGGGTCGTCGGCGCGACCGTCGGGGTGGGGATTTTGGGTGGTCATGATGTGGTTTCCTTGCTGTTTGGGCGGAGATGACCGCTGGGTTGTGCTAGATGTCTTGGCCGGCGATAACGCGGGCGACGGTGGCTGGGGGAAGCCTGCGCACCCCGCACGCCACGATTCCGGCGGCCACGACGATGAGCAGCAGTGGCACAACGATCTGGGTCATGAGCGGGTTGTCGAAGAGCGGTAGGGGGCCAACATTCAGGGCTTGGCCGGCTAGCCCCATGAGACCCTTGCCGAGGATAATGGCGAGCTGCCCGCCGAGGAGTGCCCCCAGGATGGTGGGCAGCATGATGCGGAGCCCGTATTCGGCGCGGAGGAATCGTAGGGGTGAGCCCAGGGCTTGGCAGAGGGCCCGCCGGCTGGTACCGCGCACTAGGAAGAGTTGCAGGATGAGGGCTCCGAGGGCTGCGACGAGGGCTAGCGCCAGGACGCTGGCGATGCCGGATAGGAGACCCATGGCGTGAATTGTGCCGCCGAAAATATCGGCGCGGGCGGCGGCCACGTCGGATACGCGGGCCGGGGCGGCCAGGGGCACGTACCGGTTTACCACGTCGCCGGGGTTGATGCCGGGGCGCACGTTCATCAGTATTGTTGTCCACAATGGGGTGCCGGCGCCGGTGGGGAGGTGTGCTTTGGCGGTATGTCCGCCGTTGCTGATGTCCCGGAAGATTCCCACCACGGTGAGTTCTTGCACCCCCTGGTTGGTGCGAAGTTGGAGGGTGTCACCAATGTTTTTGCCCAGTTCGCTGCGGTTAAGTTCCGATAGGGCGATCTCCCGAGGATTCTGCGGCGCGGTGCCGGACAGGTAGGTAAGTGGGAATGCTTCGTGGTCGCCGGATTCGACGTTGATGCCGACCCATTCGCCGTTGGCGCCCTGGGCTGGGATGCGTTCCGCTGCCAGCATGGTGTGCTTGGCGACGTCGGGGTCTGCACCAATCGTCGTGATTAAGGTTTCCACGCGGTGTGGGTCGCCGCCGGCCTGGGGATTGTTGGTCCGAAGATTCATGTAGATGTCGCTGACCGCGATGCCGGTGGTTTGGATGAATTGCGGCGATTGGAGGGTGGTGCGTAACGATATTGGTAGGGCCGCGAGCACCACTGCGAGGAGCACGATCCCGGCCAACACCATGTGGTCGAGTGGGTTTCGGCGTAATTGGGTGAGCGAGAGCCGTAGCCAGGCGGGGCTGTTGGTACGGCTGGCGGCCTGGGGTCGGTGGTTCCGGGAATGGTTGGTACCTCGGGGTTGGTGGAGGGTGCCACGGATCAGGTGAAGTGGCTGGGCTTTGAGTGCCGGCCGCAGGGCGGCGCGGGCAACGATGGTGCCGCCAAGGATGACGGGGATCATCGTGGCGGTGACCAGAACCCACAGCCCTGGGCTGAGCTGCCCGCCGAGCCGCAGCCGGATTGTGGCCGTGACCGTGGGAATGAGGGCGGCAGCAATGAGGGTGCCCGCGATTGTCCCCAGGGTGAGGAGTTGGAGTTGCCGGCCGAGCACGATGCGCCGCAATCGTTTCGCGGGTAATCCGATTGCCCGCAATACTCCGATGCGGGGTAGGTCGGCGGCGATGGTGGTGCGAATGGTGAGGCTTTCCACGAGGGCCGCGATGAGGGCAAGGAGGAGCGCGAAGACGAGAATGACGGTTATTTGGGTGCCATCGACAAGAGCATTAAGGAGTCGAAAGGCCTGGTAGTCGATGATGGGCCCGTTGGCGGGCAGGTGCGCGGCGGTGTAGGCGTCGGTGATTGCGCCGGCGAGCGCCGGGTCGGTGAGGCGGAGCATGATGAGCCATTGGCTGTTGCTGCCGTCGCCCCGAAGCGCACGGAAGTCGGCGTCGTTGAGGAGGATGCGGCGGGAGCTGGCCAGGTCGGAGGACATGATGGAGTCCCGAATCAGTTGCGTGACGGTAAATTCGCGTCCCGCTATTGTGACGCGGTCCCCGGTGGCGATGTGCCGGTTGAGGGCGATGTCGATGGGAATGCCCACGGTGCCGGGTTCTACCTGGGCAATTGTCCCGTTGGTGGTGAGGAGGTGGTCGAAGCTTCCGGCCTGGGTGGCGGCCAGGTATTCGATGGAGCTGCTGCCTTCGGTGTTGCCAGGCGTCAATTCTAATTGCGCACCATCTATGCCAATGATTTCTTTGGTTTCGAAGGCGGTGATCTCTGGGTGCTGGGCCGCAAAGGCCGATATTTGATTGCGGTCAATGGGGCCTTCGTGCATTTGTAAGAGGTGTGGGGTGACAGCCTGGGTGAAGAGTGTGCCGCTGGATTGTACGACCTGGAAGCAGGCTGCGGCACCGATGGTGGTGAGCGCGGTTGCGAGTGCCACCGTGATGAGCATGAGGGCGGTGGCCGCCGGGGCGCGGCGGAATTCTTGGATGATGGTGGCGGTCATGGCAGACTCGCTACGAAACTGTCCACGATGGGGGTGAAGGTCCCGGTGGGGGCGCCAATGACCCGTTCGGCAACGCCACCAAAATTGCGGATGGTGGCAATGTCGCGGGTTTTTACCCAGCCTAAAAGATCCCGGTCGAGCAGTTGCGCGCTCAACACGAGGATGGCGGCGGCGGCAATGTCCGGGTTGGGGCAGTCGATATCGCCGTTGGCGGTGGCCCGCCCCAGCAGGTCGGCGAGCGGCGGGATGAGGGCGTTGATGGTGGCGTCGATGGCTCGCATGTGCATGAGCTCGTTGCCGTCTTGTTCTAGTTCGGTACTGATTGCGGTGGTTTCGGGTCGCCGTGGGGCAAAGCCGCCGCCGAGAATCATGGTGAACTGGGCTAGCGGCGGCTGGGTGGATTCGGCCATGTAGCTTTCCACCTGGGTTTTTAGCAGCGTGATGTTCTTGTCGATGACCGCGTACATGACCGATTCTTTAGACTGGAAATAGTGGTAAAAGGTGCCCTTGGCGATGCCGGCGTCGCCAATGATTTCCGACACCGATGTTTGCAGGTAGCCCTGGCTGGCAAAGCGGCATTCCGCGGCGTCGATGATTTCCGCGCGTCGGTTGGGGTTTGTGGGTGTCATAGCGGTTTGTGCCTCCTCAAGCTATTCGACCGTTGGTCGGTCCCTTAAGATATAGCCTAACCGACCGCGGGTCGGAATGCAATGTTTTTTGCTTTTCGACGCCCCAAAGGCCCCCGCTTTAGGCGTCGACAAGCAGTGGCAACCTAGTCCAGGCCGTGGAAGATCTTTCGCATTGTCTCGTTATTTGTCGAAACGGACCCATGCATCATTTCCGGGGAGTCGCTGGGCGCAAACTGGAAAATAAAGCTCTTACTCTGACTTGTGAGCCGACGCAGCACATCCATGTCCATTGGGTTCCGCAGCATGCAGATCATTTCATCCATGACCTTGGTGGAGAAGTCCGGGTCGCTGGTTGCCACGATGACCTCCCCTTCCCGGGTCACGCCGGCCATTGCCTGATGCAACACATTCGGATAGCAAGCAGTCTTGTCGAACAGAAACACCCCGGCGGTACCCGGCATGGACGTCTGCTCCTCGGCGGGAAACTGCCTGCACCACCTGAGGGTAAGGCCCGGCGTTTCCCGCAACGTCGTGGTCGCCGCAGGCGGTTGGTTGATAACACCCAAATACATGTTCAGGCTCGGGCTGGCACACGCATGTTCCGCCAACCGTGACCAGCGGTGATAAAACACCTCGACGGGTTCTTCGAACTTCTCTTCGGGCGAAAACACGACATCACGGCTGCTGATGTGACGCTCATAACCGGTTGTCGAGGTCCAGCTGCTCTCCCCCAGGGATTGAATGAGGCCCGTGTGGTCAGATTGGGCCGCATCATTGACGTAAACCACCTCGTCAAGGATCGCTTCCGTATCAGGCAAGTCCAAGGCATACACCAGCAACGCCCCAGCATCCATGAGCTTTTCGACAAAATCCCGCAGGTCATCCCCCTTGGCAGACTTAGTGTATTCAGCCACGATGATGGGCCGGATTTCTTCGGCACACCCCGACCCGTGAGCAATGACCGCCAACCCTTGCAGCGCGGCATCGGAGGAGAAGAACGCACCCGCCGGGTCCGCGACAGGATTCCGGCAATCAAACATGATGAGTCCCACATATTTGTCCCGCGGTGTGATCCATGGGGAACGCCATGTAATGTCCTGAACCCACGCCACCTGCCCACCATACGTTTGTGCGATTCTTTCGAATTCCGTGCGATCACCGAACGTGAAAATCAGGGAGAGCGTCGCATCATCGTGTCGCGCCACCCACGACGCTAACCGGTTGAGCGTTTGTCCTTCTGCTTCGCGTCTCCGCTCAAATCCATAGCTAAAATGCATAATAAAACCGTCTTATAGTTGATACTTATTAAGTGTCAATGATACCAAGGCTTGGTTTCTTGTGGCGCTGTGGTAACAGAAAAAGACCACCGGATGTGGTGGCCTTTTTATGGTTTTACCTGTGGTTTACTGGTGTGCCGGAACGATGCCAAGATTGGCTAGCCCAAGCCAGGCGAGGATACCGACAATGCCCACAGCGAAAATCCCCGATAGGATTTGCCACAAGGACTTCCCCTTGTAGGAAGGCTGATGTGGATCACCGGGCTCCTGGGGAGTGCTCGGTTCGGTGGTTTCGGTGGTGGTTTCCGTCGATTCTGTTGGCTCGGTTGACTTCGTCGTGGTGGTCGGTTCCGTCGTTGGTTCCGTCGTGGGTTCCGATTCCGACGTTGTGGGTTCGGTCGTGGTCGTGGTCGGCTCGGTGGTTGGTTCCGTCGTGGGTTCCGATTCCGACGTTGTGGGCTCGGTTGTGGTGGGCTCCGGCTTCGGATTCACCTGGTAGGTGAGCACCGCGTCCTGGTCGCCGGCCACAGCGGTCACCTGCACCGCACCGGGGGCGGTCGGGGTGAAGCTGCGGGTGGCCACACCATTGCCGTCGGTCGTCAGGGTTGCGGTTTCGTCACCAATCGTGGTCTTCACCTGGGTGTTTGCCAAGGGCTTCCCGTCGGTTCCCTCCACCGCGAAGGTGAACGTTGATGGCTGCCCAACCTGGCCGACTTCCGGCGTGCCGGTGATCGTCACCAGGGCGGGCTGGGGTTTCGGCACCTCAACGACCCGCACCTTGGGGAACCCATTGCTCTTATCAACAGTGCACCGGGTGAGGGCGGTGACATCGTAGCTCCCTATCAACCATCCGGCATCCGCATTGGCCCGCGCCACCAGCGACAACAGCGACTGATCCGCGGGATAGTGGTGTGTGTCCGGGCTGCTGACTTTGGGGAAGGCCGGCTGGATCACACCGGCCTTGGTGGCGCGAGCTGTCACGGTGATGGTGGGCAGGTCAAAGCCCACTTTTCCATTCTTTTCCACCCCCACCATGCCCTTGTCGCCCGTGGCCAGTTTAATGGTGTTAGGGTCACGGGAATTCATGCGGTCAGAGTCGACGTTTCCGCCCACCCGCAGCCGATTCTTCCCCGCCAGCTTCTCCACCTTGACGCCCCGCTGCCCGCCCGCGGCGGCAATGTTCGTCACCTCGATATTGTTGGGCAAATCCACAAACAGTCGGGCTTGCTCCACAGTCTTAATGTTCACCGTGGCAACGCCAGCAACGGGAAAGCTTTTAGGCAGCCCCACGAATCCGCCCCTAATGGTGTAGTCGAACTCCTCCCCCACGGTGACCTGCTCCGGAGCATCAACCGTGAAATTAAACTTGAATTTGTCGTTGCTTTGCGGCCCATCGGCCTGCTGAGCCATGAAACCACTTAGGCCTTTTGTCGTAATGTCGCACTTGAACTGAGCCTCCATGTGTGATTCTTTGGCGTAAGCGGTGGGAGTAACGCATAGTGCGGCTCCTAGGATGGGGGCTAGTATGGCCGCCATGAAAGTCCGTTTTCGAGACATGTTCCCTCCTTAAAATGGTCGTCGACAAGCAAGCTACGGCGTTAGTCGCAGGTAGCGGGCAATGGCGTAGATGAGGCCACCGATGAATGTTGCGCCCAGAACCGCGGCAATGATCTTCCAGGTGCGTTCGCTGCCGGGGCCGCTGCCGTTCGTGGAATCGTCGGGGTCGCTGCTTTGCGAACTGCCCTGCGACTCGGACGGTTCGGACGGCTTTGTCGTGGGCGTCGTGGTCTCGGGTTCTTCGGAAGTACCTGGTTCTTCGCTCGTGGAGCTGCCGGCCGGAACGATCGTACGTTCGACCGATTCCTTGCCGCCCGCGACCGCTTTCACCTTGACTTCCTGCTTGGGCCGCTGGATGGTGTGCTGGAACCGGCCGTGCTCGTCGGTCTTCCCCGAGATCTGCTGGTCGCCCACGTGCACTACCACATCGGTATCCGCAAGCTTATGACCCTTTGTGCCGATCACATTGACCGTAATGATGCTGGAATCGTTCGTGTTTTCGATAGCAAGAGTAACCCGGTCGACGGTTTCCGCCGCCTCGGCGATGATCGTGGCCGACGCCTGCTTATCACCCAGCTTTGCGACAACTTCCGTCTGTCCGGCCGCTTCAGGGGTCATCGTAAAGGTGTACGAACCTGCTGGTTTTTCCACCGCCGGCACGGACTTGTCGCCCACCGTGAATGTCACCGGCTGGCCGGTCATTTCGGAGTTGTCTTTGGCAATCACCTTGGCGGTCACCGTGGCCGGCTCCCCCACCGTCACGGTCTGAGTTTCGGGAAGGACCCGCAACTCGTTGACGACTTCGGAATCCTTCGGCGACACCGCAATCATGCCCGATGCGGTGAGCGTGCCAGCCGTGGCCTTCACCGCCAGATTCCCCACGGTCTCCGGCTTGAACGTGTATTCAAACGTGCCGGTCTGGGTCTTTGTCATGGCGACCGGTGCTGCGTCCCCCAGGGTCAAATCCACGGCATCCTGGTCGAACGGCTGTTCTTCGTCATCAAGCACCTGGGCGGTGACGGTCACGTCGTCACCTACCTTGGCGGTTTCCGGGACGTTCAGTTTGATGTTCTTCGCCACCGGCGCCGGTTTTTGCACGGTCACTGTCACCGGATCAGAGGTCGCATCGCCCACGGCTGCGGTGGCAGCCAACTGTCCCGGCTGCTCCGTGGTGAATTCTTGGGTGAATACGCCTTGATCATTGGTGACGCCGTTGAAGGCTTTCCCGCCGATGGTGATGGTGGCGTTTGCCCCGGCAACCGGGTTGCCGTCCGTGTCATGGGCCGTGGCGGTGTAGGTGACTTTCTCCCCCGCCACAACCGTGCTCGGCTGGGCCCCCAAGGTGACGCTGCCTACCTGGACGACATGCACCTTGGGCAACTGTACCGGTTCGCGTGGGGTGCAGCGGAACAGGTAATTGCCTTCTTCCTTGTTGTTGTATTTCATGTGGGCAAAGGCGGTAAACATGGCCTGGGATGCGGCAACACCGCTCTTCCCATCACTGGGCAGGGTGGTGCGGGGCAGGATTGGTTGCAGGTCACCGGCCTGGGTGGGGGTGAAGGTGAGGTCGAAGCCCGAGAAGTCCATGGTGTAGTTTTTAGACCCAGCCCGGCCCGCCAAGCCACCGGATTGCAGCTGGCCAATCTGGTTAGGGGCGTCGGAGCCCGCGGATATGTGGTCGGTGTCGGTGTCACCGCCAACCCGCACCACGTTCCCGTTCAGCTTCGCATTATCCCCGGTGACACTCACGTTTGTTGCGCCTTCGGGGGCGTTGATGAGGAGCCGGCCTTGGGACAGATCCTGGAATGATAGCGACCTCATCGACCACCACGACCGCCACTTTATGGGGTTGCTGAGTTTGACCTGGCTGGATTTGATCGAATACGTCACCGGTTGCCCCACCACAGCGGTTGCTGGCGCGTCGGCGGTGAGCGACATGGAAAAGTCATATTCCGCTAATTGCCATACCCACGCTTGTGAGTACGCGCCGTTGACGTCGTTACTGTAGGATTTCGCCGGCCCCTGCTTGATAAAACAGTTCATCTTCAAATCCGTGGTTTCTTCCGCCGCCGCGGCAACACCTGGGGCGGCTAGGACTGTGCATCCCAGCACCGGCGCCATGATGATCGCCGTCAATCTTTTCAGGCGCGACATAGCGTCCCTCCTTACAAATAGATAATGGTTCACTCTAAACATAGAGGAATTTTATGGTTGTGTTATCTAGATTTAAGTTACGTAGGCACGCTCCCCCCATGGCACATAAATATCACCCCCGTAACCGGCCTAAACGGTACTCTTTTGGAAAAATTATTACTTTCTTAGCTACCCCCGCCGAAGTATTTTTCCTCGGCTTTTTGCTTTACGACGCTCCCCCGCTGCCACTCCCCCGTGTGCTAGCATGCGCACATACCTCATGCACCCAACCTCATGGTGGTCGCCCATGCCTTTCCACACAGACACCAACATCATCCCCGGCGAATCCCTGGGCGGCATCACGCTGGGTAGTCCCCTCGCCCACTATTGGGACGACATCACCCACTACCAGGAAACATCAGGAAACCTGCACTATTGGATGGCTAGCCACAACAGCATCGTGTACGAGTTGGTGGACTGCTTCATCGAGTTTCGGGTGCACATGCCTACCTGCCGCATCGACAGAATAGCCGCCCTCCCCGGCTTTCAAGGCGCATTCCAAAACGTCATCCGCATTGGGATGCCCACAACCCAGGTCGAAAACCTAGGGTTGGGGTTCTACTACAACGAACTAGGCGAATGTTTCGTCTCCCCGCAATACCCCGGACTCGTATTAGAACCCGACCTCATCGACCCTCTACCATACGAATTCCCCCTGCTCGAAGTCGGATATATCACGGTAGTTCCCACCCCGGATCACGTGCTCTGGCCCCAAAACTTCGACGAAGCATAGGAAGGGGTCACAAAAGTCACGTACCCCGTGGCCGAATAAACCTTTACAAGAAAGTCTTGCTCAATGTATTCCAAATATATGTTTTGGCGAAAAAAGCCCGACGAAAAACACATGCTCACAGCCCTGCGCCACCAGGTAGCGCAAGATACCAGCTTGCATTTCTATATTTTCTTCAAGTTCGAGACGCTGCAAAAATTTTCCGACGTGACACACCAGTATGGTGGCGCACTGCTCTGGCATAAAGATTTTACAGACACACCGCTCGGGTTTCTATTTCGAAAGCCCATTATCGGGTTGGTGGAATTTGACTGCTCTGATCCCGAAAGTGATCCCGCAGGCGCATTCTTTCGCTCCTTCTTTACCGCTCTTGGAAGCAGGGTAATGGTGAGTGATGACCTAGCATTCCCAGAAACAGCGAAACCCCTTCTAACCTACAACCATTCTCCAGCAACGTTCATAGGAACCAACGAAGAGCGACCCGGACCGTTTAACATCACTGACGAACTCATCAACGCCGGTGCGTTATTAACTTATAGGGTAGAGATTTACGATCAACCGGTTGGCAAAGCAAGCTATTGGATGGAATTCCTATGCGTCAATGACTCACGCGACGAGCTCTACTGACCTCAAAGGCAGACAGTGATTCGCCGACCGATAAGGATGAACTGATGCTATTTTCTGATGATGAATTCGAAGAACCTATTGGCGTGTTTTACCAGCGCTTGTCCAAGCTCGCAGATCACATGCTTGCCGCCCCAGACCTGAACATGTATCTATGTGTCATCCAATACCCATTCGTGAGAGGTACAAGGCTTAAAGAAGCACCAGACCTTATCCCCAAATGGTGTGGGTATTTCCCCACCGAGAAACAAGAAATGTTCATGCGATTTGGTCGATACGGAGACACCGGAGTATTCATGTTCAACAAAACCGCCCAATACCCAAATGCCCTCTACCGAACCATGAGCGGCCTCATGTGGGTAGGAGAATCCATCGTGGTCACGAATGACCCAGATTTTCCCACCAACGTAATGGACGAAATGATTCATCTATCCCAATGCATACGGGACGAGCCCAAGGGTGAATGGTCGTTTATGTTGGGCAGCAAGAGCTTTGTTCTTTCTTTAGATTACGATGATCACCCAGAAATGGTATACGGGCATATCAAGACGAATAATGAAACAATGTGGAACATCTTCCAAGGAATAGAATGAACTCATGGATTTTAAAAAGACCGGAATCCCCCAATATTCCATCAATGATCCATTCCGCAAGTTCCAGGAATCATTAGAGAACGTCACAACCATTGGTTTTGGATCCATCCGAGGCGACCTGATCTTAGACGGAAATAATTACCTTATCGGAGTAGACCAAAATGAAATCACTGGAGAAGTAGAATGCGTTGAGGTTGCCTCACTCTTTCATGGCGACACATTCGAAAGCATTGACCTCACCAACATGTCCGCAGAATCTTTCGCCCAAGAACTAGCAAAGATTGGCTCCACACCTATCGTAGAAATCGATAACGTCTGGTGGCCCAAGGAACACATGGGATTCTACGTGTATGAGAACACTCCCAGTACAATTTGCTGGTGGGGAAACACCACTGACGCTGAGGTACAGGAAATATTTTCCCAAGGACAAGAAGATTTCCTGGTATAAGACAACAGTCTGTCATGGATCTGAATCACATTTCCCAAAAAGCAGCCACATATGGGAAGTCAAACCCCATTTCTTCGCGGCCGAATAAGCTTCAATAGCAACAACCGATCTAGGGCCCGACCCCAATATTTTCCATTGGAATCAGGCCCTGAAATAAAACCGGCCATTGACGCCGGTATTCGTTGCTAGAATTTAATTCCCAAAGCACCCAGGATTTGGCTGGTGAACATGCCCATAAAGGTGAGCATTCCCA
>ERZ773090.803-NODE-803-length-12604-cov-10.338_pt1 | contig 12604 bp, 8 predicted proteins | sample MGYA00580579_ERZ773090 | MGnify/ENA primary metagenome ERZ773090 (study PRJEB29015, sample SAMEA2738014) | human oral metagenome | biome: human oral; feature: human-associated habitat; material: dental | place: China | collected 2132 ... | reverse complement strand
TGGGCTACTGGAGCCCGGCGACCGGTGCGCAGTTCGTGGGTGAGCCGGTGCTCAGCGCCTGGGGTGCCTACGGCTATCAGACCGGGGCCATGGGCTACCCGCGCAGCGGTGGCGTGGCGGGAGTCGGTGGCAGTCGTCACCAGATCTTCGAAGGCGGCATCGCCTACTGGCGCCCCGGGGGCCGGGTCAGCTTCATCCACGGCTCGATCCTCAACGCCTGGGCGGCCTCGGGCTGGGAACGCTCCTGGTTGGGGCTACCCACCTCTCACGAGACCGCCTCCACCAAGGGTGGGGTCTTCCAGCGCTTCGAGCGCGGGGTGGGGTACTGGAGCCCGGCGACCGGTGCGCAGTTCGTGGGCGAGCCGGTGCTCAGCGCCTGGGGTGCCTACGGCTATCAGACCGGGGCCATGGGCTACCCGCGCAGCGGTGGCGTGGCGGGAGTCGGTGGCAGTCGTCACCAGATCTTCGAAGGCGGCATCGCCTACTGGCGCCCCGGGGGCCGGGTCAGCTTCATCCACGGCTCGATCCTCAACGCCTGGGCGGCCTCGGGCTGGGAGCGCTCCAAGGTGGGGCTGCCCACCGGGAGCGCAGTCCGCCAGGCCGACGGCACCATGACCCAGACCTTCGAGAGAGGCAGCATCTCCGTGGCGCCCAACGGGAAAGTGGCCATCCGCTGACATCCCGCACCGGGAGAGCGGCGAGGCGGCCAGAAGCGCATGAGACAGCTCATGAGACACTGGCCGCCTCACCGCTTCCTTACCAGCCGCCTTCATCGACCACCTGCCGGGAAGGACCTCCACATGAACCGAGGACTCGTCTACTTCCACTTCGATCCTCATCATCAGGTCCGCGACTACGTCCTGGCCGCGCTCAGCTCCCTGCGGCCCCACGCCAACCACATCCTGCTGGTCTCCAACTCACCCATCGGCGACGCCGACCGCGCCCGACTGGAGACCTGCTGCGATGAGATCCTCCAGCGCCCCAATGAGGGGCTCGACGCCGGCGCCTACCGAGCCGGCCTGGAGCACCTGGGCTGGGAGCGGCTCGCCGACTTCGACGAGCTCATCCTGACCAACCACACCTACTACGCGCCGCTGCGGCCCTGGGAGGAGGTCCTCGCCCGCGCCGCGGACTGGGGTGATATCTCCTTCTGGGGCATGACCGAGCACGCCGCCATGCGCCCCCACCCCTTCCTCGCCCAGCGCGAGCTGCCCCGCCACCTCCAGTCCCACTGGATCGCGGTGCGCCACAGGCTCCTGACGGACCCGGCCTTCCAGGAGTACTGGGAACGGATGCCGCCGGTCTCCTCCTACCGCGACTCCATCCAGTGGCACGAGTCGCGCTTCACCGGCCACTTCGCCGAGCTCGGCCACACCTGGGAGGTCGCCTTCCCCGTGGACCGCTACCGCTCGGAGAACCCGGCCATCGAGGAGGCCCCGGCGCTGCTGGCCGACGGCTGCCCCCTGCTCAAGCGCCGCGCCCTCTTCCACGACCCGCTCCACCAGGACCGCCAGGCCGTCGTCGGCGGGGAGCTGCTGGAGGCCGCCGTCGAGGCCGGCTACAGCGAGGACCTCATCCTGTCCGACGTCGTCCACACCGCGACCGCCCGCGACCTCATCGTCAACGCCGGCCTCACCGAGGTCGTGACCGGGTGCGTCCCCGGGGCCGTGGGAGCCGGTGCGCAGACGAGCTCGCCTGCGCAGCGGTCCTCGGGCTGCGTCGTCGTCCACATTCCAGCCGGGAGGGAGACGGTGGAGCGCGCCGAGGCCGACGGGATTTCCCGCCGCCTGGCGAGCCTGCCGGCGCACTGGCGGGTCGTGGTCACCTCGCCCGAACCGCTGGATGCCGCCGACCTGGAGCGGGTCACCGGCCGCCGTCCCACACAGGAGGACACAGAGGAGGACTCGGCGCACGGGGAAGGGGACGTGTCTTTGCGCGTGGTGCGCGACCTCGACCCGCGGGGCACGATCGCCTTCCTCACCCAGTGCGACGACCTCTGGGATCCCGGCCGGGGCGCCGGTGATGACGGTGGCGACGGTGACCCCCTGGTCCTGCGGATCACCGTGGGGCCCGCGCCCGGCCCCAAGACGAGGGCCGACGACGTCGCCCACCGACAGGCGCTCGACTGCCTGCTGGACTCGCCGGGATACACGGCCGGCCTCATCGACCTCTTCGCGCAGCACCCCGGCCTCGGCGTGGCCTTGCCCGCCGCCGGCCACATCGGGCAGGCCCACGCAGGACCGACATGGGACGGGTTGGCCGGTGCCGCCAAGGCGCTGTCCCGGCGGCTCGGCCTGACCGTGGAGCTTGATCCGCTCGCCCCCGTGGCTCCGCCCGGTGCGATGTTCATGGCCCGCCCCGCAGCGCTGCGCACCCTGAGTGAGGGAGCCAAGGAGCTTGTGCGGCTCACCGAGCAGGCCGCCGTCGGACCCGAGCAGTCGGCCGAGCGCCTCAAACGCGCCCGCGCCGCCGAGGTGCTCGAGCTGCTGACCGTCTACGCGGCCATGTCCAGCGGCTTCCACCCCCGCGAGGTACTCACCGCGGCCTGGGCCGGGCGCCTCTACGGGGCCCTGGCCTACAAGCATCGGGTCGTTACCGCCGACCTTCCGGACCACACCGATGAGCAGGTCAGGTTCCTCCAGGCCCGGTTCGGTCCCCGGGCCGGAGTCGGTGCCCGGGTGCGCACCTACGTCGACGTCCACCACCCCGACATGGGCAGTGCTCTCAAACCCGCCTACCGCTATCTGACCGGTGGGGCCTCAGACCTGGCGCGCGCTGCGACGAGTGCCGGCAGGCGTCTACGCGACGTCGGCCGTCCTCGGGGGGAAGACAAAGGGGATTGAGCGAGGTGTTAACATACCGTGAGGTGCTTCCCGCACCTCCTGCCGGCATGGTCGGGTATGCCCCTGTTGGAGCCCTTGCTGGAGCCCCAGCCTCGATCAATGAGTCACGTGAGGACCTTTGGCCTGTCCATGAAGAAGATCAGCGTCGTCATCCCCAGTTACAATGAGGAAAAAAGCGTCAGGTTGATGTATGACCGACTGAACTCGGTATTTCGCACGCATCTTCCCCAGTACGACTACGAGATCATCTTCGTCGATGACTACTCGACGGACGGCACCCGCGGCGCGATCCGTGCTCTGGCGGCTGAGGACAAGCGGGTGAAGGCCGTCTTCAATGCCCGTAACTTCGGTTTTCACCGGAATGTCTTCTCGGCGCTCACTTACGGCTCGGGGGACGCGACCTTCATGCTCTTCGGCGACCTCCAGGACCCTCCGGAGAACCTCCCGGAGTTCGTGGCCCGCTGGGAGGCGGGGGCCAAGGTCGTCATCGGGCAGAGGCGATCCTCTGACGAGGGCTTCATCATGACGGGATGCCGTCACCTCTACTACAAGCTCATTGATTGGTTCGCCGACACCCCTCAGATCGCGCGCTTCACCGGATACGGGCTCTATGACGTCGAGTTCATCGATGTTCTGCGGCAGATAGGCGATATTCAGCCCTACTTCAAGACGGTGGTCGCTGAGTACGGGATCGGGCTCGAGATCGTCCAGTACGATCAGGCCCAGTCCTCCCGGGGGAAGTCGAACTTCAACTTCCTGCGCAACTACGACTTCGCCATGCAGGGCATCACCAGCTCCACCAAGCTGCTGATGCGCATGGCCACCTTCGTGGCCACCTTCGTCGGCATCATCTGCCTGGGCCTGGCCATCTTCGTCCTGGTCAAGAAGCTCATTGACTGGAACGCCTATCCGGTGGGTGAGGCCTCCCGCACGGTGGGCCTGTTCTTCCTCGGCTCCATTCAGTTGTTCTTCATCGGAATCCTGGGCGAGTACATTCTCAGCATCAACGGGCGCATTGTCAGCAAGCCTCGCGTGGTCATCGGTGAGCGCCTCAACTTCGGACCCTCCGAGGGGCCGTCGGGCTTCGGGGGCGGCCCGTCGTCGCAGGCGGATCCCTCCACGCAGGAACGTCCCGGCGGGAACGCCTCTTGAACGCCCTCCAGGAGAAGCTGCGCCCCATCCTCCTGCAGTTCGGGCGCTTCCTCGTCGTCGGCGGTATCTCCTTCAGTGTTGACTTCGGCCTGTTCACCGTGCTGTACGGGCTGGGCGTGCCCCACCTCATCGCCAGTGCGACGTCCTTCTCCACCTCGGTGGTGCTCAACTACATCCTCTCCAGACGCTACGTCTTCGAGGCCCAGGAGAATGTCAGTGTCCTCAAGGAGTTCACGCTGTACGTTCTGCTCAACGTCGTCGCACTGGGCCTGAACACACTCATCCTCTACGTATGCGCCGACCTTGCCGGCATGAGCCCCTTCCTGGGGAAGATCCTCGCCACGGCAATCGTGCTCATCTACAACTTCATCTCCCGCAAAGCCCTCCTGGAGCGTCTTGGCGCCTCCGGCGGGGCGACCGCTGTCCACCACTCCGATGAACAGGCAGGCTCTCGTGTCCGGTAAGTCCGCGAAGAACAGTACGGATCAGGTCAAGAACAACACCGCCGAGACAGTCGATCAGGACCTCGCGCAAGGGATCCGCGCCCAGGACGAGGACGGGCGGCCGACAGGCGCGTCAGAGGAGCCGGAGACCGTCCCGGCCGCAGGCGTGGCCTCTCGGATTCGCACGTTCATCGATGCCAGGAGCGATCAAGGACGCCGGGTGGTCGAGCGCGTGGTGGACAGCCGCCTCGGCTCCTGGTGGAGCAGTACCGAGGGGCCCGGCCTCGTGGACTGGGCGCTGCTGGGCGTCATCCTGCTCGGCGCCTACGCCTTCTTCCTCTACGGGGACGTGCGCGCCACCTTCGAGCACTCCTTCAACTTCTTGGACTCGGTGCTCCAGGGGCGGGTGGGAGACTTTTACCAGATCGCGATCGAGCACACCTCGACCGGTCACCCCGCGGTCTACGACATTCCGCTCTACCTGCTCTTCGGGCTGTGGAACCTGCCGACGTACATCATCTACCGGATCACCGGCTTCCACTACCTGCTGTCGACGCCGGCGCAGCTGTGGCTCAAGACCCTGATGGTGCTGGCCGCGCTCATCGCCGCCAAGGTGCTGGTGGACATTGCGCGGGATCTGGGAGTCAGCCGGCAGCGCAGCAAGTGGGTCGCCTTCTTCTTCCTGTCCTCGATGACGCTGTTCGTCCCGGTCTTCGTCATCGTCCAGTACGACATCATCATGATCGTCTTCATCCTGCTGGGGCTGCGCGCCTACCTGTGCGGCCGGCTGGGCAGGTTCCTGCTGTGGTTCGCGATCGCCAATACCTTCAAGCTCTTCGCCATCTTCATCTTTGTGCCGCTCCTGCTGCTGCGGGAGAAGCGGCTGCGCGTGGTGGCCCTTCAGCTCGGCGTCGGCCTGCTCGGCCTGGTGGCCTGCCGGGCCATCTACCACGGCAACGTGGCCTACAAGGCGTCCACCAGTGGATTCATGAGCAGCATGCTCCAAAGGCTCACCGCCGTCGGGATACCGTGGATGGGCAGTACGATCCCGGTCTTCGTGGTGTTCATGGTCGGGATCGTCGTCTTCGCCTACCTGCGCCGCCCTCAGGGGACGAAGGCTCTGGCGGCCGACGCGGTCTACATCTGCATGGCCATCTACCTCGTCTTCGCCACGGTGGTCCCGCTCAACCCCTACTGGGCCGTCATGGTCTCGCCCTTCGCGGTGCTCATCATCTTCCTCAACCCGCGTCACGTGCTGCTCAACACCCTTCTCGAGACGGGTGTGGGAACCGCCTTGTTCCTCCTGTACGCCTTCAACGGCTACTCCATGTACAACCGGTCGATCTTTGATCAGTTGCTCCTGCCTCACCTGATCGCCCCGGTGGCGCAGCCCCGGTACGAGACTCCCGCGCAGTTCCTCGAGACCGTGGGAATCAGCCGGCAGGGCTCCTTCATCGTCGGCTTCATGATCGCCTGCGCCCTGGCGATCCTCATCATTAACTTCCCCCGTCGGAAGATGGTAGAGGACCTGGGCCAGGGGGAGCGCATCCCGCGCTCGGCGGCCTGGGTGCGTCTTCTCATGCCGGCGGGCTTCAGCGCGCTTGTCATGATTCCCTACTTCGTGCCCGCCATTCCGGTGGTGTACTCGGCATCCACTGACGCCCCTCAGGCGGGGAGTGTCAACATTCTCCAGGACGGGGCCAGCGTCGCCGAGACGATCACCCTGCCGTCAACCGTGGAGGTCAGCTCCGTCAATATCGCCTTCCTGGCCGAAGAGGTGCAGTGGCTCGACTCCTCGGTGGTCAACGTCGAGGTCACGGACGCCTCCGGCCACCAGGTCTTCAGGACCGAGGCCCCGGCGAACTCCCTTCACGCCGGCCTGCACGAGTTCCCGGCCAAGGGACTGGTCCTGCACGGTGGCGAGAAGTACACCGTGACGATCACCAGTAAGATGACCGAGGGCGGCAGTGCCCGTGTCATGATCAACCCCGCAGTGGACCAGTTCCCAACCACGGAGAACGGAACGACCGTCCACGGTGATCTCCTCATGACCATCGCCGGCAGAACCAAGTGATTGCTCCGCAACCGCACCTGTTAGGATGCACAACCATGGCAAAGACAGTTCTCGTCACTGGAGCCGGCGGCTACATCGGTCGCCACGTCGTCACCGCGCTCCTGGAGCGCGGCCTGGACGTCAAGGCCCTCGACCTACGACTCGACGGTGTCGACGAGCGGGCGCAGAAGGTCTCCCTGGACCTCTTCTCCGGGGATGCTGACATCTACGACCAGATGGGACGCCCCGACGTCGTCCTGCACATGGCCTGGCGCGACGGCTTCAAGCACGCCTCCTGGGCCCACATGGATGACCTGGCCAAGCACGCCCACCTCATCGAGAACCTCTACGCGGGGGGCCTCAAACACCTCGCCGTCATGGGGACGATGCATGAGGTCGGCTACTGGGAGGGTGCTATCGACGAGAGCTCTCCGTGCAACCCCGCCTCGCTGTACGGCATCGCCAAGAACGCGCTGCGGGAGACCACCTTCCTGTCGGCCAAGGCGCACGGCGCCGTCGCCCAGTGGATCCGCGCCTACTACATCGTGGGGGACGACAAGTTCGGCAACTCGATCTTCTCCAAGCTCCTGGCCGCCGCCGAGGAGGGTCGCACCACCTTCCCCTTCACCACGGGTAAGAACCGCTACGACTTCATCTCCGTGGACGAGCTGGCCAGGCAGATCGCAGCGATCGTGGACCAGACCGAGGTCAACGGCGTCATCAACGCCTGCACCGGCGAGCCTGTGAGCCTGGCCGAGCGCGTCGAGGCCTACATCCGCGACAACTGTCTGGACATCACCCTGGAGTACGGGGCCTTCCCGGATCGGCCCTACGACTCGCCGGGAGTGTGGGGCGATCCGACCAAGATCCGCCGTATCCTCGCTTCAAGCGCGAGCTGAGGCACCCTGAGCAGCCGCATCCCCACCCTTTTCCTGCCGCGGTAAGCGGCCCGAACCACTGCCCAGAAGGGACATCATGGCAACGCTTGGCGAGGACCCGAAGCGACTCGGAATCTTCTTCTTCTTCGATGCTCAAGGGGTTGTGGACTCCTACGTGGAGACCCTCCTCGCCGACATGGTCAAGAACCTCTCCGAGCTGGTCATCGTCGTCAACGGCGAGCTGACCGCCAAGAGCTACGCCAAGTTGAGTGCCTTCACGGACAACATCATCCTGAGGGAGAACAAGGGTCTGGACGCCTGGGCCTACAAGACGGCCCTGGAGAGCTACGGCTGGGACAGGCTCGCCGAGTTCGACGAGGTCGTCCTGTTCAACGCCACCATCATGGGGCCGGTGTATCCCTTCGAGGAGATGTTCACCGAGATGGCCGGCCGGGACGTCGACTTCTGGGGCATCACCTGGTTCCACAAGGTTTCCGACGACCCCTTCGGGTATTCCCTGGAGGGGGGCTTGCCCCGTCATCTTCAGTCCCACTTCCACGCCTATCGGCGCTCCCTGGTCTCCTCCAAGGCCTTCCAGGACTACTGGGACAACCTTCCTCAGATCAACTCCTACGAGGAATCCGTGGGGCTCCACGAGGCACCCTTTACGCAACGCTTCGAGCGGCACGGCTTCGTCTCCGACGTGTATGTCAACACTGAGGACCTGGAGGGCTTCACCCTGCAGCCCATCCTCTTCGCTCCCAAGCAGCTCATCGCAGAGAGGCGCTGCCCCATCTTCAAGCGCCGCTCCTTCTTCCACAGCTACGAGGATGTGCTTCACCAGGCCGTGGGGAACGCAACCGTTGAGCTCTACGAGTACCTGCGCGACCACACCGACTTCGACACGAACCTCATCTGGGACAACGCCCTGCGCTCCATGAACATGGCGGACCTGGTCAAGAATCTCCAGCTCACCTACGTCCTGCCCACGCAGGCGGTGGCCCGCGAGCCCAAGCCGCAGAAGGTCGCCCTCATCGCGCACCTGTACTACATGGATCTCCTGGAGCCCACGCTGGCCTACATCACGTCCATGCCCGAGGGGACGGACCTCATCCTCACCGTCGGATCCCAGGAGAAGGCGGATCTGGTGGAGGAGGCCTGCAAGAACCTGCCCTACAACGTGGACGTGCGCCTCATTGAGAACCGGGGTCGGGACGTCAGTGCGCTCCTGGTGGGCTGCAAGGACATCGTCAGCGACTACGACCTGGTCTGCTTCATGCACGACAAGAAGGTCACCCAGCTGAGCCCGTACACCGTGGGTGAGGGCTTCGCCCGTAAGTGCTTCGACAACCTCCTCCCGACTCGAGAGTTCGTCGAGAATGTCATAGCCACCTTTGACTCGGAGCCCCGACTCGGTCTGCTGTCGCCGACCCCTCCCAACCATGCTGACTACTTCCCCATTTACTCCTATAGCTGGGGTCCGAACTTCGATCGCACGAGAATGCTCCTGGAGAAAGAGCTGAACCTGAGCGTCCCGCTCGATGCTCACAAAGAGGTCATTGCCCCACTGGGCACCATGTTCTGGTTCCGTCCCGCAGCCCTCAAACCCCTGTTCGACCACGACTGGACATGGGAGGAATTCCCGCCTGAGCCGAACAATATTGACGGAACCATCCTCCACGCCATCGAGCGCGCCTACGGCTATGTCGCTCAGGCCTCGGGCTACTTCTGCGGCTGGCTCTTCTCGGACTCCTTCGCGCGGATCGAGCTGACGAATCTGTCGTACTACACCAGGGAGCTCACCACCGCGGTGTCGCAGCACTGGGGGGTTGATGTCGAGCAGCGAATGGTCCAACGGATCCGTTGTGCTCGCAGCACTCGTCAGCAGGTCAAGGATCAGGTCAGTCGCTGGATCCCGACCGCGGTGCGATCGCCCCTCAAGGGCGCGTACCGCCGAGTCAGGGGGATCGGTAAGTGACCGAAACGGGCGCGTCGGTGGGGGCGGCGGGTGGTGGGAAGCCGGTCGCCAGAAAACGGACCAGGATCTTCTACCTCGATCTGGTCCGAGCCCTGGCTGCGCTTCTCATCGTCCTCACCCACTTCAACAACCCCTACCTGGCTGAAGGCGGCTACGTTCTGACCAACTTCCCCTTCGGCATCTATGTGGGTGGGCTCGGCGTCTCCCTGTTCCTCATCATTTCCGGGGCTGCCCTGACACTCACCTACCGGCGACCCATCAACCTTAAACGGTTCTACTGGAAGCGCTTCCTCAACATCTACCCGATGTTCTGGACTGCTTGGATTCTAGCGACGCTCTACTTCTTCGTTGTGACTGGGGGTCGACCGCCCAACAGCGCTCCGACGCGCTCTCTCATCTTCACGGTCCTCGGCGTGGACGGTCTAGTCGCCAACTTCCACGTGCGCACCGCCTACCTCCTGGGTGAGTGGTTCCTCGGTTTCATCCTCCTGTACTACCTCGTCTTCCCGCTGCTGCTGTGGGCCATCGACCGCTATCCGATCGTCACGGGCGTTGCCATCCTGGCGGCTTACGCCGCCACCGTGATCGTTATGCAGCGCTACTTCGTGGGCTACCCCTCGGCGATGATCCTCACGACCAGGCTCCCCGAGCTGGCCTTCGGCAGCTACTTCGTCCTCTACGGCCGCCGCGTTCACTGGGCCACCGTTATTCCGGCAGCAGCGGTCCTAGCCGTCTCGGCCATGCTCCCAGAGGAGATTCCCGAGGACGTGGCCACCACACTCGTTGGTATCTCGGCTTTCCTCATCCTCGTGGTCGTCGGTCGCTATGTGGCGATCCAGCCGGTACGTGTGCTCGTTGATCTCATCGCCAAGTACTCCTACCCGATCTTCCTGGTCCACCACGTCGTCATCATGGTCCTCTTCGAGAAGATCAACGTGGCGGGCTTCGTGCCGGTTCAGCGCTACACGATGCTGGCCGCGACCTGCGTCATCGTCTTCGGCCTATCGGTGGCGCTGGTGAGGATCACTGACCACGTCGTTGCTTTCGTCACCAAGGCTTTCAAGGGCATGAGCTGGCGCTCTGAGGTCTCCGAGGTCGAACGTTAACGTGTGCAGCGTGCGGCTCCAGGCAGGGGCGAGCTCGTGGCCCGCGCCCCTGAGGAGTGTCGAAGGCAACGGCGGCTGCGGGCCCTTAAGGCTCCGGCATCGCTGAGAATAGTGACGAGGTCGTTGTGCGACGCGTGAGAGCTCGTTACTCCGGCCCCGACTCGACAACACCCAAGGGAGACCCTCGTGACCCGTACCTGCCTCGTGACTGGTGGCGCCGGATTCATCGGCTGCGCGATCTCGCGCGATCTGGCGGACGCCTTCGACCGCGTCGTGGCTCTGGACAACATGCACCCGCAGATCCACCCCTCCCAGGCTCGGCCCGCCGAGCTCGACGAGCGCGTGGAGCTGCACCGCCTGGACGTGTCCGTCGGTGAGGACTGGGACGCGGTCCTGGCTGAGGTCGCACCGGATGTCATCGTCCACCTGGCCGCGGAGACCGGCACAGGCCAGTCGCTCACCGAAGCCTCCCGACACGCGAATGTCAACGTCGTCGGCACTACGCAGATGCTCGACGCCCTCGTGCGCCACGAGATCCGCCCCGACAAGATCGTCCTGGCCTCCTCCCGGGCCGTCTACGGAGAAGGGAAGTGGGTGGATGCGGAAGGGCACTTCTCCTACCCCGGGCAGCGCACCCACGCGATGCTTGAGGCCGGTCGGTGGGACTTCGCCGGACTGACCCCTTCGGTCCAGTCCTCCACCGAGGTCAAGGCCTCCCCGGCCAATGTCTACGCTGCGACCAAGTTCTGCCAGGAGAACCTCGTGACCTCCTGGTGCGGCTCCTTTGGTGTCACCCCGGTGCTCTACCGGCTTCAGAACGTCTACGGCCCCGGCCAGTCCCTCATCAACCCCTACACCGGCATCGTCTCCCTCTTCGCCCGCCTGGCCAAGCAGGGGCAGTCCATCCCGGTCTACGAGGACGGCCAGATCGTGCGGGACTTCGTCTTCATCGACGACGTCGCCTCCGCCATCGTGGCCGGCGTCCTGCACTCGCCGGCTGCGACTCTGCCCTACGACATCGGCCTGGGGGAGCGGACCACCATCATGCAGGTCGCTCAGGTCATCGCCAAGCACTATGGAGCGCCCGCCCCGCACGTCACCGGCCAGTTCCGTGACGGCGACGTGCGCGCAGCCTGGGCCGACACTACGCGCGCCCGCCAGGCGCTGGACTGGGAGCCCCGGGTTGGCGTCACCGAGGGCATCAACCGGCTGTGCGACTGGATTGACGCCCAGGAGGGGGCGGTTCCACCTGCGCACACAGGCACTGCGACGGAGGTGTGAGCCTATGCAGCTGTCTCGACTGCTCCGCTCGGAGGACGCCCGCCAGACGCTGGACCTCACCCTTCGGCTGACTCAGCGCTCGGTCTCCTCGGAGTTCAAGGGCACCACTCTGGGGCGACTGTGGTCCTTCATCAACCCCCTGGCCACCATCGCCATCTTCGCCCTCATCTTCGGCGTCGTGTTTCGTAACGAGGTGCCGCCGGGCCGGAACTCCGGCATTGACTCCTTCGCGCTGTGGATCGGCATCGGGGTGCTCAGCTGGACCTTCTTCTCCAGCGGCATCATGGCCTCCATGAACGCCCTCGTGAACAACTCGGGGCTCCTCACCAAGGTCTACTTCCCCCGCCAGGTCCTCATCTACTCCGCGGTGCTCTCCCTGGCCGTGGACTTCGCCTTCGAGCTGCTCGTGCTGATCATCATCGCCATGTTGATGGGCGGTCCCGGGGTCCTCCTCATGATCCCGGCACTGTTCGTCGTCACCATGCTGGCGGGCATGTTCGCCGTCGGACTGGGCCTCATGCTGTCCATCGCCACCGTCTACTTTCGGGACCTGGGCCACCTGTGGCAGATCTTCAACCAGATCTGGATGTACGCCTCTGGTGTCGTCTTCCCGCTGAACATGCTCGACAGCGTCCAGAACCGCCTGTTCGACGCCGGCTGGCAGATCAACGGCGCACCGATCCCCATCACGACGATCGCTCGGCTCAACCCGGCCGAGACCTATCTCGAGGCCTTCCGATCCTGCCTGTACGACTTCGCCCTGCCGTCGCTACCGGTCTTCCTGGCCTGCCTGGGGTGGGCGGTCGTCATGCTCTCGCTGGGTCTGGTCTTCTTCCGCCGGCACTCGGCGAGCATCGTTGAGGAGCTCTG
>ERZ773090.800-NODE-800-length-12634-cov-7.69878_pt1 | contig 12634 bp, 9 predicted proteins | sample MGYA00580579_ERZ773090 | MGnify/ENA primary metagenome ERZ773090 (study PRJEB29015, sample SAMEA2738014) | human oral metagenome | biome: human oral; feature: human-associated habitat; material: dental | place: China | collected 2132 ... | reverse complement strand
ATGAAATTCAACAGATGAATCTTTTTGGTGAAGCAGCTAAAACAATAGATAAATTCAATTTGGCTATAAGTGAAGATTTTACCTTAGATGAGAAATTAAATAAAGAAAAAGAATTTTTAGGTTTTTATTTAAGTTCACACCCATTAGATAGATACAAGGATATTTTAATAACATTTTCAATAAAAAAACTTTCTGAAATTGATTTAGAAGAAAAACAAGTTGTAAAAACTTTTGGGACTATTACAAATTTAAAGAAGATTATAACTAAAAAAGAAGAACAGATGGCAATGTTTAACCTTATTTGTTATGATAGAACTATATCTTGTATAGCTTTTCCTAGGGTATATGAAAGGATTATAACTGAACTTATAGAAAAGAAAACTGTCTATATTGAGGGAAAGATTCAAATAGATAATTATAAAGGAGAAAAAACAAATAAACTATTGGTAGATAAATTAGTGGAATTAGATAAAATTTATGAATACCCAGCAAAAAAATTATTTATCTTAATAGAGCCAGAAGATAGTTATAGATATAGTAGACTTAAAAATTTAATTAATTCTAATAAAGGAAAAACACAAATTACATTTGCTATAAAAAATAAAGATGAAAAAAAACTTCAAACAATAAATAATGGAATAAAACTAAGTAAAAAATTTTTTGAAGATTTAGTTGAGCTTATGGGCATAAGTAAAATAAAATTTGAAATGTGAGATTAAAAGCCAAGTACGATGTTGTATTTGGTTTTTTATATTGTTTTTAAATTCTGTCAGTTATAGCTGACAAAAAGGTGTATTTTGATAATTTTATCGGTTATAATTTATAAAAAAATAAAAAAGAGAATTTTTATTTTATATTTAAAGAATAAATTGCTAATATTATTTTTTTAGAATATAATAGACATAATATAAAACTATAAGAGGTTAAGAATGAAAAATTTTTCTTTATTTGAAAAAGATAGAATAGAATGCAAACCCTTTATAAAATGGGTTGGTGGAAAAGGACAACTTTTACCTGAAATAAATAAATTATATCCTATTGAGTTAGGAAAAAATATAAATAAATATGCAGAAATTTTTTTAGGTGGGGGAGCAGTTCTATTTGATATATTGAGTAAATATAAATTAGATGAAGTGTATATTAGTGATAAAAATTTAGAACTTATTAATACTTATAAAAGTATTAGAGATAATGTTGATATTTTAATAAAATCTTTAAAAGAAATGGAAGAACAATATATTCCTTTGAATAATGAAGATAGAAAAATCTATTATTATGAAAAAAGAGAAGAATATAATAGTTTAAAGATTAATAGTGAAATGAATAATATAGAAAAAGCAATATTATTTATTTTTTTGAATAAAACCTGTTTTAATGGATTATATAGAGTGAATAAAAAAGGGAAGTTCAATGTTCCTATGGGAGCATATAAAAAGCCTAAAATTTGTGATGAAGAAAATTTAAAAAATGTTTCTTTGACTTTAAGAAATGTTAAAATTGTGTATGCTGATTATAGGGAAAGTGAAAAATTTATTGATGATAAAACTTTTGTATATATAGATCCCCCTTATCGTCCTTTAAATATAACATCTAGTTTTACTTCATATACAGAAAATGATTTTAATGATAAAGAACAAATTGAGCTAGCAGAGTATATTAATGTTTTAAATAAAAAAGGTGCTAAAATAGTTATTAGTAATTCAGATCCTAAAAATAATGATATAGATGATAATTTTTTTGATAAACTATATAAAAATTATAATATCAATAGAGTTAAAGCAACAAGAATGCTAAATTCTAATGCTAGTCTAAGAGGAGCAATTAATGAATTATTAATAACAAACTATAAATAAATTGGGGGAAATATGAGAAATTTTGAAAAATGGTTAGGAAAATTTAAAAATAGCATAGCTAGTTATGATTACTACATTGATTTGAAAAAAGTAATTAAAAATGTGAGAAACATTAAAATTGAATTAAATATATTAAATTCACTTATAGGGTCTAAAAATATTGAAGAAGAATTTGAAAATATTATTAAAGAATATCCTAAAACTTTGAAATGCATACCAATTTTACTAGCAGTTCGTGATACAGAAATTTATGCACAAGATGAAGAAGGAAGTTTTTTATATAATTTTAAAACTCCAAATTACACTATAGAACAGTATAAAATTTTTATGAAAAAAACAGGTTTATTTGATTTAATCCAAAATCATATTATAAATAATCTTGTTGATTATGTACTAGGTGTGGAAACAGGTTTAGACTCAAATGGTAGAAAAAATCGTGGAGGACATCTAATGGAAGATTTAGTTGAAAAATATATTGTAGAAGCTGGTTTTATAAAAGGTGTAAATTATTTTAAAGAAATGAAAATATCAGAAATTGAAGAGAAATTTAAAATTGATTTATCACAAATTTCTAATAATGGAAAAACAGTAAAAAGATTTGATTTTGTTATAAAAACTCAAAATACGATATATGCTATTGAAACAAATTTTTATGCTAGCAGTGGTTCAAAATTAAATGAAACAGCTAGAAGTTACAAACAAATAGCACAAGAGGCAAAGGATATAAATGGTTTTACTTTTGTTTGGTTCACTGATGGAAAAGGTTGGATAGATGCTAGAAATAATTTAAAAGAAACTTTTGAGATATTAGAAACTATTTATAATATTGATGATATGGAAAATAATATAGTAAAAACATTATTTATATAAGGGAGGATATCTATGAAAATAAGCGATAATTTATCAGAACAAGAAATTGAGGGTTTATTAAAAAATTTTTATCAATATTTTGAAACAGGATATATTTTTGAGGATTTTTTAAAGGAGTATCTATTAAAAATAGGGTTAGATGAAGTAGAAGTAACACAACGTTCTAGGGATGGGGGAATAGATTTAAAAGCTATTAGAAAAGGAGTTGGGAATTTCAGTGAAATAGATACAATCCATTATTATATACAGGCTAAAAAATATGCTCCAAATAATAGTATAGGTGTGAAGACAATTAGAGAATTAAAAGGAACTATTCCATTTGGGTATAAAGGTATGCTAATCACAACAGCTCATTTTACAGATGATGCTTACAAAGAATCTTTGAATGATCCTTCAAAGCCAGCTGTTTTAATTGATGGTAAATTACTGATTACAAGTTGTATAGATAATGAGATAGGATTTATTTTTAAACCTATTTTTAGTAAAATAGAAATGGATTTTATTTTAAATAAAAATGAGAATAAATCTAATAAAACTAAAATAGAATATATTGAGAAAACAATTACAAAAAATGATATTAGAGCAAGAATTATATCGCTTCCTTCTTCTATAAAAAAAGAATTATCTTCTTTAAATAGCATAGATGTTATAATAAATGAGAATGATCACTATCATTTAACTATTGATAAAAGTCATTCTTATCTTGCAAAGGTTACTAAAATATTTAAAAAATATGGAATGTTGACTGAAGATAAAATAGGGACACCTAAAAAAAGTAAATGGTATTATGATATAAAGAATAAGGTTATACATTTAATAATAGGAGATTAATAGTTCAATGAATAAAAAATGGGAACCAGATAATTTTGAGTTAGAATTAAATTCTGTTTGGAGTTTTAAAGAAAGAGGAGATTGGGCAACTCATGATGCAAAATGGAGAGGAAACTGGTCACCATACATACCTAGAAATTTAATTCTTAGATATACAAATGAAGAAGATTTAATTTTAGATCAATTCATAGGTGGAGGAACAACATTAGTTGAAGCAAAATTACTTAATAGAAATATTATTGGCATTGATGTAAATGATGTTGCAATTGAAAGATGTAAAGAAAAAATAGATTTTGAATTTGAAAATTCTGGAAAAGTATATATTCATAAAGGAGATGCAAGGAGACTAGATTTTATAAAAGATGAGACTATTGATTTTATATGTACTCATCCTCCTTATGCAAATATAATTGAATACAGTGAAGATATAGAAGAAGATTTATCACATTTAAAAATACCTGAATTTTTGAAAGAAATGAAAAAAGTAGCCTCTGAAAGTTATAGAGTTCTAAAAAAAGATAAATTTTGTGCAATTTTAATGGGAGATACTAGAATAAAAGGGCATATACAGCCACTAGGTTTTGAAGTTATGAAAGTGTTTGAAGCAGAGGGCTTTAAATTAAAAGAAATTATAATAAAGGAGCAACATAATTGTAAAGCAACTGGCTATTGGAAAACTAATAGCATAAAGTATAATTTTTTCTTAATCGCACATGAGTATTTATTTGTTTTTAAAAAATAAAATTTACAAACTGTTACAGAATTGTAGCAGTTTTTTATTGCTATTATTTTAGTATTATAGTATAATAATTATAATATAAAAATTGAGGAGGTTCTATTTTGAAATTAGATAAAGAAAAAATTCTTGCAATATCTCCAAATGCATCAGCAGTAGCAAATGCAAAAAAGATTTGTAGTAGTGGGGCTTTTGTAAAATTAGCACACTCATCTGATGATACTTTTTATATGGGAGAATGTAAAGGAAGTGGAAAATCAAATTATATAGTTTCAGCAGATTTTATAGATGAAGAAAATCCAGTTATAAGATGTTCTTGTCCAAGTAGACAATTTCCTTGTAAGCACGGATTGGCTTTATTATTTGAAATAGCAGATGGAAAAACATTCGAAGAATGTGAGATACCAGCAGATATTTTAGCAAAAAGAGAAAAGAAAGAAAAAGCAAAAGCTAAAAAGGAAAGTGCAGAAGGAACAGAGAAAGAAAAGAAAGTCCCTTCAAAGGTATCTAAGGCAGCTAGAACAAAGAAAATTAATAAGCAAATAGAAGGTTTAGATTTAATAAAAAAGATAACATCTCAACTTTTAAAAGTTGGACTTTCTACTATGGGAACAGTATCTCTTAAAGAATATAAAGATATAGTAAAACAATTAGGAGATTATTACTTACCAGGTCCACAAATATTATTTCAAAGACTTATGTTAGAAGTTCAAGAATATAAAGAAGACCAAGATACAAGACATTATCAACAAGCTTTGGAATGTTTAAAGAAATTAAGAGCAATAGAGAAAAAAGGGAGAGAATATTTAAAAACAGAACTTGAAAAAGAAAATCTTGAAATAAGTGATAATACTCTGTATGAAGATTTAGGTGGTGTATGGAAGTTAGAGCAATTAAATGATTTAGGATTGAAAAAAGAAAAAGCAAGATTAATTCAATTAAGTTTTGGAGTAACTTATGACGAAGCAAGTAAAATTTTTACAGACTGTGGTTATTGGATAGATATAGACAGTGGAGAAATATCATATACTGCTAATTTAAGACCCCTTTCTGCAATAAAATACATTAAGCAAGATGACTCTAATTTCTCTTTATTGACAGTACCTACTTTAACTTATTATCCAGGGGGATTAAATAAAAGAATAAGATGGGCAACAGCCAATTTTGATGAAAGGGAAAAATCTTCTTTTAAAAAGATAAAAACTTATGCCACTGATATAGAACAAGCAGTAAAGACTGCTAAAAATGAATTAAAGAATATTCTAACAGATAATGAAGTATCTTTACTTTTAGAATTTAATAAAATAATGTTTATTGAAGAAGAAGGTAGTAAAAAATATATTTTAGTGGATAAAAATCAAAAAATGATAGAGTTAAAAAATAATGGAGATAGAGAATTAGCAAAAGTTTTCTATGAACTCTTACCAAATGAATGTTTAGAAAATCAAGTTATGTTTGTAAAATTATATCAAGAAGATAGAACTATATATGCAGAGCCACATAGTATCATAACAGATGATAAAATTATTCGTTTAGGATTTTAGGGAGGAATAGAAAATGAATTTTGAACCTTTATATGAATTAAAGAATAGACTTGAAAATGTAGCAGTTGTTGGGATAAATTTAGCAAAAGATGATTTTCGTTTACAAAGAGCAGTGGAACAAATAAAAGAATATAGTACTGTTGCAAAAGTATTTAAACAAATATATGATATGGGGCAAAAATTGACAAGTACAGATGATGAAGATAAATGTGATATATTTTTAGATTTACTTGCTTTACTTGATGCAGTACTTTGTACACAAGCTACAACTTATTCAGGAGATAAACCTCAGGAAATAAATACTATTGCTAAGAGTAAAGATTTCTATAAGGAACTTCATTATAGTGAGCTAAGCCCTTTAATATATGCTTTCACTGAAACAGGTGGAGGTAGATACCAAGTTATAGAAAATACAATTAAAAATACCCCTGAAATAATGAATGATTTTAGAGTAAAGACATATATGATACACGGACTTTCTGATAGTTATACAGCAATTGGGGATTTAATGATTGAAGAACTTGGAAAGCAGGGAAAAGAAGTAATTCCTTTATTAAAAGACGGTTTTGATCCACAAGGTAAAAGAGAGATGATAGCTCGTTTACATATTATTTCATCCATTAGTAAAGAAGATGAAAATGATTTTTACAAATATTGCATTGAAAATGGGAATAAAGATATAAAAGAAATGGCAATAGGTGCTTTAAAATATAGCCAAGATAATATAGATTATATTTTAGATTTAACAAAAACAGAAAAAGGAAAGTTAAAAAATAAAGTCTTTGAAGTTCTTTCATATATGAATGATAGTAGAGCAGAAAAAGAGTGGGATAAATTCTTTAAAAAGAAACCATTAGAAAATATTGAATATTTAAGAGGGACAGATCAAAAGTGGGCAACAGATTACTTAAATAATTTTATTGGAGTATATATTGAAGAGTTAAAAAACAGATCATTAAAAACAGCAGAAGAAAGAAGAATAGTTGAAAATGAAGTTACTAGAATATGTTCAGTTATATTAAATAAGAGAACAGATAAAATATTATCTTTATTTAAAGATTTATATCCTTACAATAAATATGAAATTAAAAAAATTTTAAGTTTTTATATAGTAACTGACTTAAATAAGGAACTTACAGATTTAATTAAAGAATTGGTTAGAAAATATGAAGGAGAATTTTTAGAACAAGAATTTTTAATTTCACTTATTAAAGATAAACCTGAAACTGTCTATAAAAACTTTTCTAAATATGCAGGGATAGGAGGACTTGAAGAAGAAATAAAGAAATTATTCAATTCATTATTTAAAGATAATAAAATTTCTAAGAATAAAGAAGAAGCTAAGGCACAAGAAGAATTTAGAACTTTATTTAATGTAATTTTCCATATCTATTATAATGAAGAAAGTAAAGAATATATTTTACAATGGTCAAATATGATAACTTATAATTCTATACAAATAAAATTAAGTGGTTTTGATAAAAAATGGTATGATGTAATTTTTGAGCTTGATGATGATTACTATGAAAAATGGAATTATTATAGTTCATATAATACTAGTATAAAAAGACTATATAATCCAGATATAAAGGGAATGAAAGAAAAATATGGAGCATTTTACTATAATATAGTACTTTCTCGTATTCCTTATAATGAAGATATAGAATTTTTAAATAAATTAGGTTGGACAGATTATAAAGATTTTCTTAAAGGTAAAATTGATATAGAAAAAAATCCATCTGCATTTGCTAACAGGATAAGATATGTAGGCTATATTTTACAAAATACATTGATGTCTGAAAGTGATTTAATAGAACAACTTGAAGAAATAATGGCAATAAATAAAAAAAATCAAAAAATACCTGTAAATTTATGTGATAGATGGCTAGAAAGATTAAAAAGTGGAGTAAAAGTAAAGGAGTTATAATAAATGAGTAAAAAAGAAGATGTACAAAGATTACCAGCAGAGCAACTATTTCAAGAAGAAATAGACGCTTTAATTAAGGCAGAAAAAAATCCTATACCTACTGGGTGGAAAATGTCTCCAAAATCAGTATTGACATATATCTGTGGGGGAAAAGTTGGTAAGAAAAATATAATACCTAAATATATAGGAAATAAAAGATTGGTTGAAATTGCTATTTCAACTTTAGTTACAGACAGAGCATTACTTTTAATTGGAGAACCAGGAACTGCAAAATCTTGGCTATCTGAACATTTAACAGCTGCAATAAATGGAAATTCAACAAGAGTTATACAAGGAACAGCTGGAACAACAGAAGAACAAATAAGATATTCTTGGAACTATGCAATGCTTATAGCAGAAGGACCTACAAAGGAAGCATTAATTCCAAGCCCTATATATAAGGCTATGGAAGATGGAGCTATTGCAAGAGTTGAAGAAATTTCTCGTTGTGCTTCAGAAGTACAAGATGCTTTGATATCATTGTTATCTGAAAAAAGATTGTCTGTGCCTGAACTTAATATAGAAATTCCTGCTAAAAAAGGTTTCTCTGTTATAGCAACAGCTAACACAAGAGATAAGGGAGTTAATGAAATGTCAGCTGCCTTGAAACGTCGTTTTAACATAGTTGTGTTGCCAAGTCCAAGTAGTCTTGAAGCAGAAATAGATATTGTTAGAACAAGAGTTGAGCAACTTGCAGGAAACTTAGACTTAAATGCTAAATTACCAGAAGAAGAAGTTATAGAAAAAGTTTGCACAGTGTTTAGAGAATTAAGACAAGGTGTTACATTAGATGGAAAGCAAAAAATAAAACCTACTGCAAATGTACTATCAACAGCAGAAGCTATTTCACTTCTAGCAAATAGTATGGCATTGGCAGGTAGCTTTGGAGATGGAGAAATATCAGACTATGATTTAGCAGCTGGTTTACAAGGAGCTATTGTTAAAGAAGATAGTAAAGATGGACAAATTTGGGAAGAATATTTAGAAAATATTATGAAAAAAAGAGGTTCTGAATGGTTGGGACTATATAAAGAATGTAAGGCACTTAATAAAGCTACTAAATAGAGGTGGTGAAAAATATGAAAAAACAAAGTGAGGCTAAACCTCATATATTTGGAGTTAGACACTTTTCACCAGCTGGAGCATATTATGTGAGAGAATATTTGGATAAAGTAAAACCAAAAATTATTTTAATTGAAGGTCCATCAGATTTTAATGATTTGATGAGTGAAATTGTAGGAAAAAATGTAAGTCCTCCTATTGCAATAATGGCTTATACTTTGGAAGCGCCAATACAAACAATAGTATATCCATTTGCAGAATTTTCGCCTGAATATCAAGCTATTCTATGGGCAAAAGAAAATAAAGTTGAATGTAGATTTTGTGATTTACCATCATCTATATTTTTAGGTATAGAAAATGCAAAAGAAAAAAATGAAGAGCAAGGGGAAAGTTTAAATAGTTTTATTCATAGAAAGATAGATGAATATTCAGAAGATAGTGATAGTGAAGTATTTTGGGAAAGAGTGATGGAACAAGCCTCTGATTATAATGCTTATTATAATGGTGCTAGGGACTATGGAAAAAATTTAAGAGAACTAACTCTATCAAATACATTGTCAGATGCAAAAAATATTATAAGAGAAGCCTATATGTCTAAGGTAGTTTTTGATGTATGTAATGAAGGTTATAAGACAGATGAAATAGCTATGATAGTTGGAGCATTTCATGTTGAAGGTATAGAAAGTGGAAATTTTATCTTAACTGAAAAAGAAGTTAAACAACTACCAAAATTAGAAGCAAAAAAGACGTTAATGCCGTATTCTTACTATAAGTTATCAACTTATTCAAATTATGGAGCTGGAAATAAAGCGCCAGGATATTATGAATTTTTATGGAAAGGTTTTAATAAAGGAGATATATTTTATCCAACTTTTATATATCTTAGTAAAATAGCAGAATATCAAAGAAAAACTGGAAATATGGTTTCGTCTGCACAGATTATAGAAGCAGTACAGCTAGCTATTTCTTTAGCAAATATACATGATAGTAAAATACCTACCCTTAAAGATATACAAGATGCAGCTATCACTTGTATGGCACATGGTAGCTATGCAGAACTTGTTATGGCTATGGCAAATGTAGAAGTTGGAAAAAAGATAGGTAAAATTCCACAGGAAGCTATACAAACTTCTATACAATCTGATTTCTATAATCTACTAAAAGAATTAAAACTTGAAAAATATCAGTCTCCAAGTGCAACAGAATTAAGATTAGATTTAAGAGAAAAATTAAGAGTACAATCTGGAAAAGCTGCTTTAATCGATTTGAATAGATCATATTTTTTTCATAAATTAAGAGTTTTAAAAATTTCTTTTGCAAAGCTGATTGAAAAAAATCAAGAGAATACAACTTGGGCTGAAGATTGGGTTTTACAATGGAGTCCTGAAACAGAAATAGAAATTGTAGAAACAATTTTAAAGGGAGATACAATAGAATTTGCAACTGCTTTTGAATTGATGCAAAGGATAAATAATTCAACTACTTTATCTCAAATGGCAGAAGTAGTAAAAGATGCTTTTTATTGTGGTATGCCTAAGGCACTTGAAAAAGCATTTCAAGCTCTACAAAACTGTATAAGTGGAGATATTCCTATTGATGAAATTGCTAGAACTATGTCTACTCTTTCTTTAATGCTTCGTTATGGAGATATTAGAAAATTAAATATGGAAGTTCTTATCCCTATACTTGAACAACTATTTTTAAGAGTATGTTTGATGTTGCCTAGTGAATCAGCTTGTGATAATGAGGCTGCAACAAAATTTTCTGAAAGTATAATAATACTTCATAATGTAGTTGAAAATCATGATTTCTTAGATAGAGAAAGATGGTATAATCTTCTAACAGAAATAGCCAAAAGAGATGATTTGAATACAAAAATTTCAGGGCTTGCTATGGCAATATTATTGGAAGCAGGAAAAGTGGATAATGATACACTTGGGCAAGAAGTGGAAAGAAGATTATCAAAAGGTATACCAGCAGAGCTTGGTGCGACTTGGTTTGAAGGTTTATCTATGAAAAATCACTATACTTTAATTGCAAGACTAGGGCTTTGGGAAAAGTTACAGAACTATATTTCAGATTTAGATGAAGAAGAATTTAAAAGAGCTTTATTATTTTTAAGAAGAGCTTTTGCAGATTTTACATCTAATGAAAAGCATGATATTGCAGAAAATATTGCAGAAATATGGGGTCTTAATAAGTATGAAGTAAGTGCTGTTGTAAACAAAGACTTAGAAAAAGATGAAAAAGAAATTGTTGCCAAACTTGAAGAGTTTGATTTTGATGATATTTAAGGAGAATTATGAATATTAAAGAAGATATAAAGCGTTGGAGATTAATTCTTGGAAAAGATACAGAAGAAGATTTTTCCTCTATGGATTCAGAAGCTATTTCAAGTTTTAGTGAAGAAGATTGGTTAATGGATAGAGCTTTGGATGCAATCTATAACCCGACAGGGAAATTTATGAGTGGAGAGTCAGGAGCAGGTGCAGGAAAAGGACCATCTAATCTGCAAATTAGTAAATGGCTTGGAGATATTAGAAATCTATTTGATAAAGAATTGGTTAAAATTATTCAAACTGATGCTATGGATAGATGTGGTTTAAAGCAATTAATTTTTGAGCCTGAAATATTAGAACAAGTTGAGCCTGATATAAATTTGGCTTCTACAATTATGTTATTAAAAGAGCAAATTCCACAAAAAAGTAAGGAAAGTGTTAGAGCATTTATTAAAAAAATTGTGGAAGAAATCAATAAATTATTAGAAAGTGATATAAAAAGAGCAGTAAGGGCAGCACTGAATAAAAGGCAACATTCTCCTATTCCCTCTGCCTCATCACTAGATTTTAAGACAACTATACAAAGGGGAATTAAAAATTATAATAAGGAATTAAAAAAAATTATTCCTGAACATTACTATTTTTTTGAAAGAGCTAGCACTAATCCTACAAGTAAATTTACAATTATTTTAGATATAGACCAAAGTGGTTCTATGGGAGAATCAGTTATCTATTCTTCTGTAATGGCTTGTATATTAGCAAGTATGGCTTCTTTAAAAACTCGTATTGTTGCCTTTGATACTGAAATTGTAGATTTAACTGAAAAATCAGATGACCCTGTTGATTTGCTATATGGTTTTCAACTAGGTGGAGGAACTGATATTAATAAATCTATTAAATACTGTATGAAATATATTGAAAATCCTAAAAAAACAATATTTTTCTTAATATCAGACCTTATGGAAGGTGGAAACCGTGGAGGAATGTTAAGAAATTTGGAGGATATGAAAGAAGCAGGAATAACTGTTGTTTGTCTTTTAGCTATTTCAGGAGATGGACAACCTTACTATGATGCACAGATGGCAGGAAAAATTGCTGCTATGGGTATACCTTGTTTTGCTTGTAATCCAGAAAAATTACCACTTTTACTTGAAAGAGTTTTGAAAAATTTAGATTTAAGTTCTTTCCAAGAAGAATTTAGAAAAAAAGATTAGAACATAAAAGCTAATTATAGAAATAAAAACTATAATTAGCTTTTATTTTAATTTTGCTAAATATAAAATTTTGTAAAATTAAGAAAATATCTCTTATAAAATATAAAAATGTATTAAATTTAACTTTATAATTTAAAAATCATTCAAAAGAATAAAATTTTTCTTGACAATATACAAAATATATAATATTATTGTACACGGGTGCATATTGCTTAATAGAGGAAGAAGAGTGAAAATCTCTCACAGCGAGAGCTACTGTAATGTGGATGAAATCATAAT
>ERZ773090.797-NODE-797-length-12703-cov-4.85033_pt1 | contig 12703 bp, 8 predicted proteins | sample MGYA00580579_ERZ773090 | MGnify/ENA primary metagenome ERZ773090 (study PRJEB29015, sample SAMEA2738014) | human oral metagenome | biome: human oral; feature: human-associated habitat; material: dental | place: China | collected 2132 ... | reverse complement strand
TTCTTATTTAAATTTTTTTAAAAAAGTTCTTGACTTTTCATAGTTGGTCTCCCTATATAAACTCTATTGTATATGTTCTTTTATTCATTCCAGAATTTTTTTCTACTAAAGTTTTTAAATATCTAAATGTACTTTCCTTTAAATTTATATCAGATTTAAAAGCTGAATCCCTAAATATAAATTTAATTGGTAAAGGATTTAAATTAGCTAATTCTTTTATTAATGTCTCTGTTACATTTGTTTCTAGACAAACCAAATATGAACTTGCATATAAGTAAGTCCTATCTCCTATAGCACTTAATAGCTCTAATTTTTCTGACAAAGGTAAATCTCTTTGACGTAAAAGAACCTCATACACAACATCTTTATCATTATAATTTTCTATAAAATCTAATCTATCTGGCTCATTAAAAGGTAAATCAGTATAATTTGATATATTCCTAATATTTCTCCAATTTATATTTGTATCAGCGGTTTTAAATACTTTAAAACCAATATCAGGAACTTCTTTTAATTCTTCTCCATCTTTTACCTTTTTATTATTTTCTTCTATTTCTTTTTTTATTTTCTCTCCAGCTCTTCTAATTCTTTCTTTTCCTATTTCACATATATTAGTAGGCTTGTTGATTGCATTTAAAAATTTATATGCTTCTGATTTTTCATTTACTTTTTCATTAATTTGAACCATGATGAATTTTCTATTTCCACCATCTTCAGCATTTAACTGCATTACTGCATCTGCTGTTGTCCCTGAACCAGAAAAAAAATCTAAAATTATAGAATCTTTATCTAGATATGTTAATGATTTTATAAAAAAATAAATTAATGAAGAAGGCTTTACATAATCAAAATAATCTTTTGAAAAAATATTTATTTGTTCATTTGTAGCATCTTCATATGTCCCTACTGGATAATAATTTGTAGTTAATAAATTATGTATTTTTTTTTCTTCTCCTCCCTTTTTTATATGATTTGGTCTAAATGGTATCTTACTAATTACTATTTTCTCATCATTTTCTAATATTTCATTTAATTTTTCTTGAGAATATCTCCATTCTCCTAAAAGAGAAAATTCATTTTGATTTTTTCCATCTTTTATAACTAATTGATTTAATAGTTGTGTTTTAATATTCCCTTCTGACATATCTTGTGGCTCCACTATCTGATCAGTCATATTAAAATTAACTGAAAAACTTGGAAAATTTAATTTTCTTAAAGGATTTCCAGCATTATTAAGTGGATATTTTTTACCTACTGTTGTTTTATCAAATGAAAATGCTTTTGTATTTTCTCTATTTTTTGAATAACATAAAATAAATTCTATTTTTGTCCCTAAATTTTTATTTAAAAAAGAAGGCTTTTTCTTTTTTTCCCATATAAAATTTGTAATGTGATTTTCTTCTCCAAAAATTTCATCACAAATTTTCTTTAAATTAGTTTCTTCACCATCATCAATTGAAATGAATATTACACCATCTTCACTTAATAAGTCTCTTGCAATTTTTAAACGTGGATATATCATACTTAACCAATTAGCATGGAATCTATTACTATCTTTTGAATTTTTTTGTAATCTTTGATTATTTTCATCAATATATCTCTGATTTTTACCACTTTCTTCTTGACTTATTTTAAAATTATCATTATACACAAAATCATTTCCTGTATTATATGGTGGATCTATATATATCATTTTTATAGCTCCTCTATAATTTTGTCTTAAAAGTTTTAAAACTTCTAAATTATCTCCTTCTATATATAAATTTTCTGTATTATCAGGATTTACACTATCTTTTTCTATTAAATTTAAAGTTCTCGCTACAATAGTTTCTTGTGCTTTCTTCTTAGCTTCTTGTTTCCCAGCCCAAGTAAAATCATATTTTTCTTCTTTTACTTCTTCAAAATTTCCAATTTCCTCTTTTAAAGCTTCTAAATCAAGTTGCCCATCTTTTATAACTGAAGGAAACAATTTTTGTAATGCCTTTAAATTATCACTTTTTATACTATCCAATTGTTCAGGGACTTTATTTTCTAATTCCATCTTTTGACTCCTTTAAAATTTCTTCATATTTATTTTTTAATTCTTTTAATTTAGGATCATTCTCTAATTTTTTTTCAAATGTTATTCCTGTTTTTTTTAATAATGATAAAAGTTTTTCTTCGTTTTTAAAATTTTCTAAATTTGTTTGAAATTTTTTAACATCTTCTTTAGTAATATTAAAAATAAAAGTGTTTACTTTGAATGCTTCATTAATAATTTTTTGAGAGAACCATTTTAATCTTTTTTCAAATAAAAATTTATTTCCTTTTAAAAATTCTTTTAAATTTTTATTTTCTTTAATATCTGAGCTTTTTTTTAAAATTTCTATTTTTTCTGATATGGGTTTATTTTTTAATTTTTCATTCAATTCTCTAGTAACTAATGTTAAATTACCTAACTGAGAGGTTTCATCAGAACCATTATCACTTTTCAAATGTTCTATTGTCATATTATCTATATCAATTTTTGTATCTTGATGACTGTTCTTATAAACTTCACCCAAAACATATTTAACTAAACTTGAATTTCTATGAAATTCACTTTCTTTTCTATTTGAATATTTTATACTCGAATTTGTGGCTAAATACATTTCAATATTATCTTCAGTAAAAGATATTGTTTCATTTAACCTCAACAATAAATCAGTTATAATTATCTTTATTTCATTTAAAGTTTCTGAATGATAAATTTTATAAGAAAAATCTGTTATTATTTTATCAGTTTTATTACTTGTTTGTTTTGTTAAATTAAAAATAAAAAATATATTTCTTAATTCATTTAGCACATCATTATACTTTTCAGGTTGATTAAATTTTTTATATAATTTTATATTTAAAGCTGTAATTAAAGTTCTAATTTGTTGATTTCTCTTTATATTAAAATACTTTATATAAATATTATCTTCTTCTTTATCTACAATTTCTTTATAACTATATGAAAATTCTAAAAAATCTTCTAAAAAATTTTTTAAGTCTTTAATTTTTATTTCTGACCTTATAAGTTCATAAACAGAATCTTTATTATCAGCTTTTTTGGGAATATAGCATTTTATAAATTGATATAAAGGAGTATCTATATCAACACTTGTATTAAAATTTTGTTCTATTATATCCCAATTCTTTTTAGCTTTATCTATAGCATCATCATCTTTAGGAATTATATACTTCATAATTCTATTTTTTAAAAGTTCCATCTGTTTAAGTTTCTGTCCTCTAGCATTTAATACTTCAAAAATATTATAAATTTCTTCATCCTCTTCTGATATTATTTCTACTATATTTATTGAAAGTAAGCCATTTAAAAATTGTTGAATTCCTTCAACAGAAGTATATTCATCTAATTTTTCTTCTAAAAAAAGGAAAAGTTTTTTTACTTTACTTTTCTCCTCAATTTTTTCATCATCTTTTATTTTTTGATATATATCCTCTATATCATCATCCAATTTAGGATTCTTAAATTTAAATACAAATTCTCCACTAATTTTTTTTATCCTTATATATGTATTATCAATGTAATCCTCTTTAAAATTCTCTTTTTTAAATTTTTTTAATTTAGAAAAAATAGCTAAAAATAATATAAAAATTGTTGTTAATCTTTGTTGTCCATCTATAATTTCAAATTCTTCAATCCCTAAATTAGAATCTCCTACCTTTTTTTTATTTAAAACAATTGCTCCTAAAAAATGACTCCATCTCTGGTCATTTTCTTGTTCTAAAGTAAATTTAACATCTTCTACTAATTGATTCCAATTAACTTTATCCCAAATATAATTTCTTTGATATCTTGGAACAGTATAAATTTTTTGTCCTTCAAATATATTAGAAATTTTTCTATTTTCTGTTTTAAATGCCATTCTATATTCCTCCAATCTCTTCCATTTTTTTTAATATTTCTTTGACTTCTTGATTACACTTAACTCTTTCAGATATTAAATTTGTTTTTTCTATCTTTGTTCTTAAATTTACCATATTTTTATAAAGCTCATAAATCATTTTTGATCTGCTTTCATCGTACCAAATAGGTTTTTCTAAAAGTTCTTTAGATTTCTGATATATCTTTTGATATTTTAGTATAAATACCTTTGTATATATTTCAGAATAAAAGGTTAATTTGTTAGTTCTATTCAAAATCTTTTCAAAAGATATTGTATTTTCAAATTCTCTTTTTGAGGAACTAGGTAAGTATACTTCAAATTCATCTGTTAAAAATTCATCAAAAACTACAACTTCATTTTTATCATTTTGATTCAATCTCTTTAATGCAAAAGAATAGACTTCACAACTATTATCGTACATTCTTAATACACAAGGGGACTTTATAAGTCTTTGATAAATTTCGGATATGTATTTTGCTTTTTTTATATTTTCTAACTCAAAATCATAGAATTGAATTAATTGACAATTATGAGTCTCGTTAGTTATACTTGGTATTTCTTCCCCATATATTTGATAAGTAAGGATAACTTTTTTTATATTTTCCTTTATATTTTTTCTAATATTTGGATATAAACTCATTGGTATAAAGTCTTTTATAGGAATTTTTTTATTTAATATATATTTTTCTGGAATATTCATCATATTAATCTACCACCAAAAATGAAATTAATTCAAAATCATCTACTGTTTCATCTTCAAATTTATTATTAAAACCTCCAAAGTCAAAAACAGATTGTATTGCATTTTTTTCTTCTTCACCCTTTATTGATAAAATAGCTTTATCTAATAACTTTGAATAAAAAGACATATCATCTGTATTTTTTGTTTTTAATAAGAAAGACTCTATTAAATTAAAAAGAGGTTCTTTTTTCCCATAACATATTTTTCTAAATAATTTTACTACTTCCCTTGCTTGACTGTTATTATAAAGAAGTTCACCATTGTTATTTACAAAAATTAAATAATATGGATATAAAGAACTCTCTGATTTTGGTTTTTCATCTAAATTCCTATGTTTAAAACAGAATAGAACTCCTTTCTTTTGATAATTAGTTATAGAATATATTCCTTTTGGTATATTCTTTATATCTTCATTTTCTTTGATATATTCAGAAAGCTCATAAAGATATTCATTCATATTTAAATCAGTAAGAGAGATATTTTCATTAGTATCTTCTATTTCTATCACTTCATTTTTTAATCTCTCTAATTGTCTTTTTCTAAAATTAAAATCATTCATTTCAGGACTTAATACATCTTCATCTCCAGTAGAAACAAGATTTAAAGTTGTCATTTTACCTTTTACTCTTTGTTCCAATCCTAGATATTCGTTTAATTCTAGGTTCGGAAAGAAATTTATCATCTGAATACAATTATTTTCGCTTCCTATTCTATCTATACGTCCAAATCTTTGAATAAGAGATACAGGGTTCCATTGAATATCAAAATTTATAACTGTATCACAATCTTGTAAATTTTGCCCTTCAGATATACAATCTGTAGCAATCAATATATCTACTTCTTGATTTTTTGGAATAAGTTTTTTCATTTTCGACTTTGGTGAAAAAGAACAAAGAATAGAATTAAAATCCTTATCAATATTTTTATTTGTTGTCTTTATATCTTTTCCAGTTATACTTGCTGAATATACACCTTTCTCCAATATTTTCTTTGAAATTTTTGAATAAATATAGTCAGCTGTATCAGCAAAAGCTGTAAATATAATTATTTTCTTATTCTCATTGTTATAAGGTGTTTTATCTATTTTGTTAAGTATAATTTTTTCTAACTCTTTTATTTTCTGGTCTCTATTTTCACTTAAGATTTTCTTGGCATTGTTATAGATTTCTTCTATAACGACTCTGTCATTTTCTAAATCCTCTAAATATGCTCCTATTCTTAAATGTTTTACATCTATCTGATACTTCCCTTCAACATAAGAAGAATTTTCTATTTCTTCATCATCTAAAATCTCTATTTCTTCATCAATTATTCCGTTTTTCTCTAAAATTTCAATGGTCCTATTTATTCTTTCTAACATTCTTTTTAATGTTTCAGCAAAAGAGTAAACTGAACTTTCTAGTCTTTTAAATAAATTAAAACGATGTAAAACAATCATTCCTTTAGATTGTGTTTGAAAATCTAATTTACCACCACGCTTTCCTATTAAATTATATTTCTTTGTATATAATGATATATATTCACTTTTTATATATTTTGTAGGAGTATAAACTGATAAATTTAGCTCCTCTAACCATTCATTTGCATCTTTAAACTTTAGCAATTCTTCTTCTATATCTATTTCAGGATAATATGTCTCTGGCTTATTTTTTTTAGGAAATTTTCCGACATTACTATCTCCATAATAATTAGTGATATGCTTTCTACTTCTTGATATTGTTAACATTTCTAATAACTTATAAAAATCAGAAGGCAAATTATCTAAAAGCTGATTTTTATCATGATTCTTTTCTTTTTCCCATTGATTTATAGCTATAGCTGATTTTCTTAGTACATATTCAATACTTTGAATTCCTTCATCAGAAAATTTAGAATCTATATCAGAAGTTATTATGCTTAATTGATTTTTTAAATCAACTAAACTATTATTCACTGGGGTTGCTGAAAGTAATAAAACCTTTGTATTATTTTTCCCTTTTTTTATAACATCTTGAAGAAGTCTTGCATATCTTGTCATAATTAATAAATCATTTTCATCATAACGATCTTTTCTATTTCTAAAATTATGTGATTCATCAATTACAACTAAATCATAATTTCCCCAATCAAATCTACTTAAATCTTGTCCAGACTTTGACATACCTTTGTACCTTGATAAATCTGTATGAAACATAACTTTATAATTAAAAACTTCTTTTAAAAAACTATCTTTATAATTTCCTCTAAAAGAATTCCAGTTATCGTATAACTTTGCTGGTGTTAAAACTAAAACATTATCTCCTCTAATTTCAAAATATTTTATTACTGCCAATGCTTCAAAAGTTTTTCCAAGTCCAACTGAATCTGCAATTATACAACCATTATATTTTTGTAACTTTTGTATTGCTGATACTACACAGTCTTTTTGAAAATCAAATAGTGATTTCCATATTTCTGTCTTTTTAAATTTTTCACTGTCTCTTTCAAATCTTTCTACTCCACTATCCAATTGATACCCAAATAATTCATTTAAAGTGAAGTAATATAGAAATTCTGGTGAATGTTCTTTATACACAAACTCTAAACTTTTTAATAACTCATTTTTATAGTCTTTAGTAATATCATTATCATACCAAAGACTTTCAAACGTTTTACCATATTTTAAAATTTGTTCTTTATCACTAGAATAAGTATCAAAATTTATATTATATTTTTTTAATTTTTCTTTGTTATCATGAATTTCTAATGATGATGAACCTTGAATCATAAAATCATCATCTATTATTAAAATATTTCCAGTAATCCTAACCTCAGAATTAACTTTTTTGATATTTACATGTTTTTCTATGAAATCATGCATGGCTTTAGCTTTAGAAAAATGTTTTAATTTATTTTTTTCAGTTATATCATACGAATTATATAATATATCATTAGGATTAATTTCAAATTCATGTGAAACTTCTTTATTTGTTGGGATAAATTTTGTATCTCTTATAATAAAATTGATTTCTTTTACATTTTTTAGATTTTTCTCTAATAATGAAAAAACAGATATAGTTAGTTTATCATTAACTATATTAATTACAGCATCTCTTTTCCTTTCTAACACCTCTTTCATCTTTTCAATAATATCATTTGTGACTGAATAATTCATTTTTATTAACTATCCCTCCCTTTATTTTAGTTAATATTTTTAGAATATAATTTATAAATATCTATTTTATATTATTAATAAACAATTACTTTTATTTTAACATTTTTATTTAATTTTACAAAGTTGAATTTTCCTATTGACAAATGAAAAATAATATATTATCATTATCTTATAAAAATTTAGCACTCTACTTAATTAAGTGCTAACAAAAAATTAGGAGGTAAATTTTTATGAATATCAAACCTATTGGAGAAAGAGTTCTGTTAAAACCAATAAAAAAAGAAGAAAAGACTAAGAGTGGTATATTACTTAGCTCAAAATCATCTAATACAGATACACAAAATCAAGCGGAAGTTATTGCTTTGGGAAAAGGAGAAAAATTAGAAGAAATTAAAGTTGGAGATAAGGTTATTTTCAATAAGTTTTCTGGAAATGAAATAGAAGATGGGGATGTAAAATATTTGATAGTTAATGCAGAAGATATTTTAGCTATTATTGGATAATTTAGGAGGTTAAATAAATGGCAAAAATTATAAATTTTAATGATGAAGCTAGAAAAAAATTAGAAATTGGGGTTAATACTCTTGCAGATGCTGTAAAAGTTACATTAGGTCCAAGAGGAAGAAATGTGGTTCTTGAAAAGTCTTATGGAGCACCTTTAATCACTAATGATGGTGTTACAATAGCAAAAGAAATTGAATTAGAAGACCCATTTGAAAATATGGGGGCAGCCTTAGTTAAAGAAGTTGCAATTAAGTCAAATGATGTTGCAGGAGACGGAACAACAACTGCTACAATTTTGGCTCAAGCTATTGTTAAAGAAGGATTAAAAATGTTAAGTGCTGGTGCAAATCCAATTTTCTTAAAGAAAGGAATTGAACTTGCAGCAAAAGAAGCTGTTGAAGTTTTAAAAGATAAGGCTAAAAAAATTGAATCTAATGAAGAAATCTCACAAGTAGCATCAATTTCAGCTGGTGATGAAGAAATAGGTAAATTAATTGCTCAGGCTATGGCAAAAGTTGGTGAAACAGGTGTTATAACTGTTGAAGAAGCAAAATCATTAGAAACAACCTTAGAAATTGTTGAAGGAATGCAATTTGATAAAGGTTATGTTTCTCCATATATGGTTACAGATTCTGAAAGAATGACAGCTGAACTTGATAATCCTTTAATTTTATTGACAGATAAAAAGATTTCTTCAATGAAAGAATTACTACCTTTACTTGAACAAACAGTACAAATGTCTAAACCTGTTTTAATTGTTGCTGATGATATTGAAGGAGAAGCTCTAACTACTCTTGTTATAAATAAATTAAGAGGAACTTTAAATGTTGTTGCTGTTAAAGCTCCTGCTTTTGGAGATAGAAGAAAGGCTATACTTGAAGATATTGCTATCCTAACTGGTGGAGAAGTTATTTCAGAAGAAAAGGGAATGAAATTAGAAGAAGCAACTATTGAACAATTAGGAAAAGCTAAAACTGTTAAAGTTACAAAAGATTTAACTGTAATTGTTGATGGTGGTGGACAACAAAAAGATATTTCTGCAAGAGTTAATTCAATAAAAGCTCAAATAGAAGAAACAACTTCTGATTATGATAAAGAAAAATTACAAGAAAGACTTGCTAAATTATCTGGTGGAGTTGCAGTTATAAAAGTTGGAGCTGCTACAGAAGTTGAAATGAAAGATAAGAAATTGAGAATAGAAGATGCTTTAAATGCAACAAGAGCTGCTGTTGAAGAAGGAATAGTTGCAGGTGGAGGAACTATCTTACTTGATATTATTGAATCAATGAAAGATTTTAATGAAACTGATGAAATAGCTATGGGTATTGAAATAGTTAAAAGAGCTTTAGAAGCTCCTATCAAACAAATAGCTGAAAACTGTGGATTAAATGGTGGAGTAGTTTTAGAAAAAGTAAGAATGTCACCAAAAGGTTTTGGATTTGATGCTAAAAATGAAAAATATGTTAATATGATAGAATCTGGAATTATTGACCCAGCAAAAGTTACAAGAGCTGCTATACAAAATTCTACTTCTGTTGCATCTCTACTTCTAACAACAGAAGTTGTTATTGCAAATAAAAAGGAAGAAGAAAAGGCTCCTATGGGTGCTGGTGGAATGATGCCAGGAATGATGTAAAAAATTTCTTAACATTTAAAAATCATTATAATTTACCACATAGAAAAATAAATCTATGTGGTTTTTTATTGTAAAAAATAAATTTTAAAATAGAAAAGACTAATTTTTTACAGAAACATAAATAACAGATATTAATAACAAAAAAGCTCCTATATATTGTTGAAAACTCAAATATTCATTTAAAAAGAAATATCCAAAAATTCCTGAAAAAACTGGTTCTAAGGATAAAATAAATCCTACCACCGTGGAAGATAAATTTTTTTGTGCAATAGTTTGAGCTATATATCCAAAAGCTGTACAAAAAATACCTAACAATACCATAGATAGCCAGAAAAATTTATTTTTTGGAATCACAAAACTTTCTATTGGATATTGAACTAAAAAAGAAAATAGAAAAACCCAACCAAATTGTAATACCCCTAAAGCTGTGGGATTATTATTTTTTACAATTTTCTCAGTCATTATTACATAAAATGTAAAAAGAGTAGCACAAATTAGACAAAGGATATCTCCCATATGAAATTCTAAATTTTTATCTAATGTTAATAGTATAATTCCTATAAGTGCAATAATAAGTACAACAAAAATCCTTTTCTTAGGTTTTTCTTTATTAAAGAACCAAGAAAAAAATGGAATAAAAATAACTGATAAACTTATTAAAAAACTTGCATTAGTTGCAGTAGTATATTTTACTCCAATAGTCATTGCTATAAAAACTAAAAACAATAATGCTCCCAAAAGAAGAGAGTAAAGAAATTCTGTTCTTTTTACTGGAAATATTTTTTTCTGTAAAAAAATTAATGATACTACAAAAGCTATTAAAAATCTAAAACTTATTATATGAAATTCTGTTGAATAATTTAAACAAATTTTTGTTAAAACATAGGTCATTCCAAAAAAGATAGTGGCAATAAACATATAAATATTATATTTATGATTTTCTTGCATATTAACACCTCTTTAAAATTCATTTTAAATTTGACAAACATCTATCCATTCAATATAATTTGAAGCTTTTTCAAGTTCTTCAAGAGTAAGTTCAATGGCACTATTTGCAGTCCCACAAGCTGGAAGCATAGTTTCAAATCTTTTCATTGATTCATCCAAATAAACCTTTACATTATCTTTAATCCCAAAAGGACAGACTCCTCCAATTGGATGACCTATTAGATTTTCAACATCACTGCCTGCTATCATCTTAGCCTTAGTTTTAAATTTAGCTTTGAATTTTTGATTATTAATCTTTGCATCTCCTGCAACAACTATAATAGTTGGAATATCATTTATAATAAATGATAAAGATTTTGCTATTCTAGCAGGTTCACAAGAATTAACCTTTGCTGCTTCTTCAACTGTTGCTGTTGATTCTTTAAATTCTCTTATTTTATTATCTAAACTATATTTTTCTAAATGTTTTCTAACAGCTTCTATTGACATTTTTATCCCTCCTAAGTCATTCTATAATATATTTTCATCAAGTAAAAAATCTACTAATCTTATAATTTTAATTCCATCTTGTATCCCTAAGTAGCTTTCATCATTAGTAATCACTATTTTTTCAAAGTTATCTTGAATTTTGTAAAATGGTGCTAGCTCTCTTTCTCTTATAGTTGAATTAGTCATATTTTCAGTTACTTGTATGTAAATTTTAGTATTTATATTTGTAGCTATAAAATCTATTTCATTTTCTCCTATTTTTCCTATTGCCACATCATATCCACGACGTAATAGTTCAAAATACACAATATTTTCAATAATATGTCCTATGTCTCTGTTTCTAAATCCTAGTAAATAATTTCTTAAACCAATATCTATAATATAATATTTTCCTAGTGTTTTTAAATATTCTTTTCCTTTAATATCAAATCTTTTTATTTCATAAAATATGTATGCCTCAAGAAGAGTAGAAACATAAGACTGTACTGTCTGAACAGCAGGCTTAGTTTCTATTAATTTTTCATTTAGTAAAATATTAGAAATAGAATTAATAGAGGTATTATTTCCAATGTTATCTGCTAAAAACATTATAATTTTTCTAAGTAAACTTGAATCTGTTACTTGTCTTCTACCTCTTTGTTTTTCACGCTCTAAGATATCTCTTATCACAACACTTGAATAAATCCCATCAAGAATAGTTAAAGCCTTATCTAGCTCTAAAGGAACTTCTGTAAGACTTGGCATTCCTCCAAAAGTCATGTATGCTTCAAAAAGTTCTTTTATTTCATAAGTTTCTCCATCTTCATTTTCAACTTTTCTACTTATACCACCTATTAAATTTTTCTTTTCAATAATCTTATATCTATGAAAATCAATAAATTCAATAAAAGATAAAGGATAAACTTTGATCTCTATACTTCTTCCTGCTAAATAAGTTGCATATTCACTTGATAACAAAAAAGCATTAGAACCTGTTATATAGATATCACATTCAAAATCAACTCTAAATGAGTTTATAGCATCTTGCCATTCAAGAATTTTTTGAATTTCATCAAAAAACAAATAAGCTTTTTTGTCTTTTGGTAAGTTAGTTTTTACATAATTATATAAGTTTTCAACAGTCATTTTTTTAAATTCTATTGACTCAAAATTTATTTGTATAATCTGTTCTTTTTCAACTCCATTTTCTAAAAGGTGTTTTATCATTAATTTCATTAGACTTGATTTTCCACAACGGCGAATGCCTGTAATAATTTTTACAAAATCAGTATCTTTAAATTCAATAAGTTTTTCTAAATAGTGACTACGATTTTTTAGTTCACTTTCTTTTTTTAACA
>ERZ773090.790-NODE-790-length-12794-cov-4.59926_pt1 | contig 12794 bp, 13 predicted proteins | sample MGYA00580579_ERZ773090 | MGnify/ENA primary metagenome ERZ773090 (study PRJEB29015, sample SAMEA2738014) | human oral metagenome | biome: human oral; feature: human-associated habitat; material: dental | place: China | collected 2132 ... | reverse complement strand
TACTCCCGTTTGGCCGTTCGGAAGGAAGCGCTTCCAACCTACGACCTAGAACGTCTCAGCCCGCCGCCGGGGAGCGCTTCCCCTAAGGAAAGCAGAATCAACGAAGCGCTTCGGTGGTGGTATTTCAAGGACGGGCCGGGGCGCTATTTCAGAAAGGAGCGCTTCCGGCTTGAAGCTCAGTTCCTAGCGAAGCGCTTCTAAAAAAGGACGAGCCGGGAAAGTTCTGGTCCGGGTTTGGTCGTTTAGGAGGAAGCGCTTCGGGTTGGAAAGACAGATTGTCCAGCGGCCAAAAAGGGGAGCGCTGCTTTCCTGGGCGGAGCAAGGGGAGGGCTTCGGTTCAGAAGATTAGAAAGGGGGAAGCGCTTCGCGCCGGTGGCATGTGGGCAACCGAAGACAGGCCGGGGCTGGGTTCCAGAGGGAAGCGCTTCGGTTTGATGAGCTGTAAAGAAGAGGAAGCGCTTCGGCTGGGAAGAATTGTTTCAGCGAAGCGCTTCCGGCCGGGCCAATCCGAATGGTCGAAGCGCTTCCCTCTGGCTAACTAGAACGAAGCGCTTCGGCGGGGCGTGGCAAGAAAAGGCGGCGGGGCTACAGGGGGTTGGCCCGGGCCTCGGCCTCAACCGTGGCCAGGGCCCGGGTGAATTCGTTTTCCTGGCTGCTGAGCACCAGCAGATGGCTTTTCGCCCGGGTCATGGCCACATAGATGACCCGGGCCAGCTGTTCCCGGGGAAATTGCTCGCTGATGAACATCTGGCCAATGCCGAAAACAATCACGTGGCTGAATTCCAGACCCTTGCTGCTGTGCATGGTGCAGAGGGTGGGCCGGTCGCCCCGCCAACTGCCGCGCTGGCCCGGGTCGCTCAAATCCTGATGGTCCAGGTGGGCCCGCCGCAGAAATTGGTGCAGAGCTTCGCCCTGGCTGCGGCTGTAGCAGAGCACGGCCATTTCCCCCGGCGGCACCCCGGCCGCCAGCCAGCGCCGCAGCGTGTCCAGCACGGCCTGGCGTTCCTGCTGGGCGTGGGGCAGGAGCCAGCAGCGCGGTTCGATGTGGCTGACCAGCCCGCCGGCCTCGCCGCTGAGGCAGGGAATGTGGTCATCGTCGCTGTCGGCGGGGCTGATGAACTGGAAGAGGAAATTCTGGGCGTAGCGCTGGATTTCCTGGCTGTTGCGGTAGTTGCGCCGCAACTTCTTCGTGCGTCCCTGAGCTTTGATATTCACCGACGCCAGGCTGAAATCCAGACTGCGCCGGCCCGAATAGAGGGTCTGGGTATCGTCATAGAGGAAGAGCAGCCGTTCGCTCTCCGGATTCACCAGGGCCACCAGCAGCCGAATCCAGTCCGGGGCCAAATCGTGGCCCTCGTCGATGAGTACGGCCTCATAGCGGCCGGGCCAGCCCCGTTCGGCCAGGGCGGCGGCCACCCGGCCGGGCAGTTCCTCGAAGGAGCCCCCGCGCAGGCCGAGGCTGTGGCGGCGATTGAGTTCGGCACAGAGGCCGTGGAAATGCCAGACCTCAAGGTTCCGCTGGTCGCGCAGCCGTTCCCGCAGCTGTGCCGCCAGCACCTTGTTGTAGCAGACCACCAGCACCGGCCCGGCCTCCGGTTCCAGCTCCTCGGCCAGCTGGCGGGCGCGATACTGGAGAATCAGGGTTTTGCCGGAGCCGGCCACGCCGTGGATAACCCGGTGGCCGGCGCCGAGGGAACGGGCGATGGCCTCCTGCTGTCGGTCGAGCTGGCGCATTTCCTTGGGCCATTCCAGCACCAAATCCTGCTCGTCGAAAACCACCGCCTGGGGGTTGATGATGATGTCCGGGCAGAGGCCACTGCGCACGTGGTCAATCTGTTCGGCGCTGAGGGCCAGCGGGAAACGGTAGGGAAAGAGGCCGTCCAGCCGGGCGCGGAAGGTGGCCGCGTCCTGCTCCGGGTCCAAATCCTCGCGGTAGAAGGTTTTACTCGGTTCCAGACATAAATCCACATCGTCCGGCAGCTGCCGGCGCCGGCAGTTGCTGAGGGTGCAGCCGTAGCCCCAGGGCAGGAGCAGATGGCCCTTGTATTTGCCGGCGGCCTGCTGGAGCAGCGGGTCGCGCTGCAGGGAATTGATGAACGGCAGCAGGGTTTGCCGCGCCTGTTCCAGCGGATTGGTCAGCTGCAGCCGCTGGCCGGCGATTTCCAGTTCCACCTGCTCCGGATTGATACGGCGCAGATGGCCGGCGGTCCAGCCCTTCACCTCGATGGCGAGCAGGCCGCGCCGGGGGTGAAAAATCAGATAGTCCGGATAGCGCCGGCGCCGGCCCCGGCTGGCCAGGTTGAACCAGACCAAATAATCGTCGTCGAGCTTGTCGCGCAGCAGTGTGTAGAAGCGGCGTTCGCTGGGGGTCATCTTGTCCGGGGCTGCTGGGGTCATAAATTGGGCCATGGATTTTTCCTTATGGGCTGAAGAGATTAGAGGGCCTGGCCGCAGACCCAGCCCGAGGACCAGGCCCATTGCAGGTTGTAGCCGCCAAGTTCGCCGGTTACGTCCACGGCCTCGCCGATGAAATGCAGCGCCGGGAAGCGCTTCACCGCCAGGGTGCGCGGGTCGAGCTCGCGGGTGTCGATGCCACCGCGACAGACTTCGGCCTTGTGCATGCCCTCGGTGCCGCTGGGCTGGAACGGCCAGGCCTGGAGCCGGGCCAGGGCCGCATTTAAATCGGCCTTGCGCCACTGGGCCAGCGGTTTGGGTTCCGGGGCCAGGGTGGCGGCGAGCCGGGCCGGCAGGACGGCAGTCAGGGCCTTGGCCAGGGTGGCCGTCGGCGGCAGCGGCGGCGGGCCCTCGGGAAGAAAGTTAAGCCACAGCGGCGCGCCCCGTTGCCAGTGGCTGGAGAGCTGCAGAATCACCGGCCCGCTCAGGCCGCGATGGCTGAACAGCAGGCTATCGCGATAGCGGGGCGACGGGCCGGTCCAGCCGACCACCTCGGTGCTCAGGCCGCTGAGTTCGGGCCAGGGCGCCGGCAGCAGCAGCGGCACCAGCGCCGGCGTGAAGGGCGTGTTCTTGATGCCAAATTGTTTGGCCAGGCGCAGGGCCCAGTCGCTGGCGCCCAGCTTCGGATAGGCCGGCGAACCGCTGGCGACGACGAGCCGGCGGGCCCGGTGGCGGTCGTTAATCAGGAAATGGTCGTCGGCCCAAACTACCCGTTCGGCGGCCTCGTGGTAGAAGAGGGTTACCCCGGCCCGCTGCAGCGCTTCCTCCAGGGCGGCGATGAGGCCCCGGCTTTTCTGGCGGCAGAAGAGTTGGCCCGGGGCCTTTTCCTCGGTGTCCAGCCCCTGGGCCCAGAGCCAGTCCAGGAAATCTTCGGGCCGGTGGCGGCTCAGGGCCCCCCGGCAGAAAGGGGGATTGGCGGAAAGATAGTTGGCGCTGGAGAGATTGAGGTTGGTCAGATTGCAACGGCCGCCGCCGCTGACCCGGATTTTCGCGCCGAGCTGGCCGTTTTTCTCCAGCAGGGCCACCCGCCGGCCCCGGCCCGCCGCCGTCAGGGCACAGTAGCTGCCGGCCGCGCCGGCGCCGATGATAAGCGCGTCCCACATCAGCCGAAGCGCTTCGTCAGGACGGGGCTCACCGGCAGGGAAACGGCCCGGGGGCGAAGCCAACGGCCGCCCCGATGGCGTCGTTCCGGGCGGGTCTTAATACTTCTATTCATCTCGGTGGCCTCAGCAGAGAAACGGTGATGGCCAGGGGGCGAAGCCAACGGCCGCCCCAACCCCGTCGTTCTTGGTAGATTCATTGTGGGCCTCAGGAAAACCAGTAGCGCTTCGCCAGGACAAGGCTCATCAATAGAGAGACTGTAATAGCCATGGGGCGAATGAGTTTATTACCGCGCAGCAGCAGCAGCCGGCTGGCCAGCCGGGCCCCCAGCACCTGGCCCAGGGCCATGGCCAGGCCCAGACTCCACACCACCTGGCCCCGGGCCAGAAACAGGGCCAGGGCCACCAGATTGGTGAGCAGATTATAGATTTTGGCCTCGATGGCGGCCTGTTGCAGACTGCGACCGCGCAGGGTCAGCAGGGCCAGCAGCAGAAAACTGCCGGTGCCGGGGCCAAGAAAGCCATCGTAGAAGCCCAGCGGCAGCACCACCGCCAGCAAAAAGGCCCGCTGGCTGAGCCGGGCGGGCCGGGGCTGGTCGCCGAGGCGGGGCATGAACACCAGCAGCAGGGCAATGGCAATCAGCAGGGCCGGAATCAGGGCCGCCAGCCAGCGCTGGGGCAGCACCTGCACCAGTCCAACGCCGAGGCCGGCGCCCAGGGCACAGGGCAGCAGCGCTTCCCCCACCTGGCGGGTGCGGATATGGCCACTGCGGATAAAGGCCAGCGTGGCCGTCAGCGTGCCGCAGCTGGATTGCAGCTTGTTGGTGCCCAGGGCCAGCTCCGGGGCCAGCAGCAGGGTCAGGGCCGGCACGGTCAGCATGCCGCCGCCGCCGGCCAGGGTATCGACGAAGCCGGCCAGCAGGGCCACCAGTCCCAGGGCCAGCACCAGCAGCGGCCAGTGCTGCTGCAGCAGCTCAGCGCTCATACCAGCCGTCCAGCTGTTGCACCAGCGCCTCCAGACCGAAGCGCTTCAGACTGGAAAAGAGCTGCACCGTAATTAAATCGCCGCCGCCGTAGTCGCGCAGGGCCGCCCGCACCGCCGCCAGCTGTTTCTGCTGCTGGCTGCTGCCGAATTTGTCGGCCTTGGTCAGCAGGATATGAGCGGGCAGCTGCCGGGCCAGGCAGCAATCCAGCATCTGATAGTCCAGCTCCTTGAGCGGGTGGCGAATGTCCATGAGCAGCACCACGCCGCGCAGGGGCTCGCGCTGCAGGAGATAATCGCCGAGCAGCTTCTGCCAGTGGGCCTGAATGGCCGCCGGCACGTCGGCATAGCCGTAGCCGGGCAAATCGACCAGGTAACAGTCCGGCAGGGGCAGAGTAAAATAGTTGATGAGCTGCGTTCGGCCGGGGGTTTTGGAGACCCTGGCCAGGTTCTTTTGCTGGGTTAGGGTATTGAGCGCACTGGATTTGCCGGCGTTGGAACGGCCCACAAAGGCCACTTCCCGCTGGGAGGTCGCGGGCAATTGTTTGCGGTCGTTGGCCGAAAAAGCGAATTTTGCCTGTTGGTATAAGTTAGCCATTTTTTGCGTTAAAATTATCTAAAATCATGGACTTATTATAAGGAATTCAATCATATGAAATTAGGCAATGTGTTATTTCTGCTGGGCCTCTGGGTCGGGGGCGCGGCCTGGGCCCAGGGTGATGCGGCCAAGGGCGCCGAAAAGGCTAAGGTTTGCGCCGCCTGCCACGGCAAGGAAGGGGTGAGCGCCAACGTCATTTGGCCGTCGCTGGCCGGCCAGAACCCGAAATACACGGTGAAACAGCTGCAGGACTTCAAGAGCGGCGCCCGGCCCAACGCGGTGATGAAACCCCAGGCCTCGCTGCTCAGCGACGAGGATATGCAGAACGTGGCCGCCTACTATGCCAGTCTGCCCCCGGCCCAGCAGGCCACCGCCGGCGTCGGTGCGGAGCCGGCCGCCACCCTGAAACTGGGGGAAATGCTCTATCGCGGCGGTGATATGAGCAAGGGCATTCCCGCCTGCAGCGCCTGCCACGGCCCCGCCGGCGAGGGCATCGACCCGGCCGCCTTCCCCGCCCTGGCCGGCCAGCACGCCGCCTACAGCCGGGCCCAGCTGGAGACCTTTAAAAATGCCGCCACCCTGGCCGAGCAGGCCAGCGACGTGGATTTGAAAAAATACGTGCAGCGGCCCAACGACCCCAACCAGATGATGCAGGACATCGCCCGCAAGATGAGTCCGCAGCAGATTGAGGCCGTCTCGCTCTACATCCAGGGCCTGCAGCATTAATCATCGCCGAAATCCTTATCTGTTGTATGATTGCGACAGATAAGGAGTTTTTCAGTTATGCAAGCGGAGACCATTCAAAATTTAGTACAACTCGGTGGCGTCATCGCCATTCTGCTGCTGAGCCGCACGGCCTACGGTATCTTTCTTACAATCCAACATCAAAACCATCGCCGCTCCCGCCAGCCCAAGGAGCCCCGGCCGGAGCATGGCTTTATGCTTTACATCAAATTTCGTAACCCCGTCAGTTGGAAGGACTGGCAGTCGGTGATTAGCACCCTTGGCCTCCGCCTCAACGCGAACCAGCACTACGAAGCCCCCAACTACGATGGCAGCGTGCAATTTCTCTTTCAGAATGACGCCCAGAACTACACCTTCCACGAGAACGAAGCGCTTCGGGGTCTGTGGGTTTCCTTCCGCCTGCCCCAGCCGGTGGCGGCGCCGGTGGCCCTGGAAAATTTCCTCATTATGGTCAAGGCCATCTCCAATCGTTTCGGCGCCCAAGTCCGCACGCCGGAAAACCGCCTGTTCGACGAGGAAATCAGCAGTCTCTACCGCCACGAGGCCCGCAACTTTTTCAACCGCCAACAGCTCTGGCAGCGCCAATGACCGCCCCTCTGAGCGAACAAATCGCCGCGCTGCGGGCGGAAATTGAGCGCCATAACCGCCACTACTACGAGCTCGACGACCCGCTTATCAGCGACGCCGAATATGACCAGCTGCTGCGCCAGCTCAAAAGCCTGGAGGCCAGCGCCGGGGGAAGCGCTTCGTCGCCGAGCCAGCGCGTCGGCGGCCGGGCCAGCTTTGCGCCGGTGGCCCACCGGGTGCCGATGCTGTCCCTGGACAATGTCTTCAGCTACGACGAATTTTTACAGTTCTACCAGCGCTGCGCCGACCGCCTCGGCCGGCGGGATTTCACCCTGTCGCTGGAACCGAAATTTGATGGCCTGGCCCTGAGCCTGAGCTATGAAAAGGGCCAGCTGGTGCGGGGGGCCACCCGAGGCGACGGCAGCACCGGCGAGGACGTAACCGCCAACGTGCGCACCATTCAATCGCTACCGGCGACGCTGGCCGACGGGGCGACGGTGGAAATTCGCGGCGAAGTCTTCATGCCCCGGGCCGCCTTCGCCCGGCTCAACGCCGATTTGCTCCAGGCCGGCGGCAAGCTCTTCGCCAACCCGCGCAACGCGGCGGCGGGCAGTCTGCGCCAGAAGGACAGTCGCATCACCGCCCAGCGCGAATTGGATTTCTACGCCTACGGCCAGGGCGAAGCGCTTCCCGGCATCACCAGCTATGGCCAGCTGCTGGAACAATTCCGCCGCTGGGCCATTCCCGTCTGCCCGCTGCAGCGGACGGCGCACACGCCGGAGGAAGCGCTTCGCTACCACGATGAGCTGCTGGCCCAGCGCGACCAGCTGCCCTATGACATCGATGGCCTGGTCATCAAGGTGGACGATTTCGCCCTGCAGGAAACGCTGGGCTTCAGCGGCCGGGCGCCGCGCTGGGCCATCGCCTGGAAATTCCCGGCGCTGGAGAAGAGCACCACGGTGGCGGCCATCGAAGTGCAGGTGGGCCGCACCGGCGCCATCACGCCGGTGGCCCGGCTCCAGCCGGTGGAGGTGGCCGGGGTCATGGTCAGCAATGCCACCCTGCACAATGCCGACGAGCTCGCCCGCAAGGATGTGCGCGTCGGCGACCGGGTCTTTATCCGCCGGGCCGGCGACGTCATTCCCGAGGTGGTTAAGGTGATTCTGGAGGAGCGGCCGGCCCAGAGCCAACCCTTTGTTTTCCCGACGGTTTGCCCCTCCTGTGGCACGGCGCTGGTCAAGGTGGACGCGGTCAGTCGCTGCCCGAATCAGCATGGCTGCCCGGCCCAGCTCGAACAGGCCTTGATTCATTTCGCCAGCCGTAAGGCCCTGGACATTCAGGGCCTGGGCGATAAATTGCTGGCCCAGCTGCTGGAGCTGGGGCTGGTGAACTCGGCGGCAGATATTTTCCGCCTCGACGCGGAAAAACTCGGCACCGTGCCCCGGCTTGGCGCCAAATCCATTGAAAATCTGCTCGCCGCCATCGCCACAGCCAAGAAAACCACCCTGGCCCGCTTTATCTTTGCCCTCGGCATCCGTGAGGTGGGCAGCAGCACCGCCGAATTGCTCGCCCGCCACTTCGGCAATCTGCCGGCGCTGCGCCAGGCGTCGCTGGAGGATTTGCTCGCCATCGACGGTATCGGCCCGGTCATGGCCCAGCACATCTACGACCACTGGCGCAATCAGGCCGGGCCGGCCGATGAGCTGCTGGCCGTCGGCGTCCACTGGGACGATTTGCCCCTCGAAGCGCTTCCCACCGGGGGGCCGCTGGCCGGCAAAACTGTGGTTATCACCGGCACCCTGCCGACGCTGAGTCGGGACGAGGCCGCCGCCCTGCTGCAACGACTGGGGGCTAAGGTCAGCAGCAGCATCTCGGCCAAAACCGACTATCTGCTGGCCGGGGCCAAGGCTGGCAGCAAACTGAGCAAGGCCGAAGCGCTGGGGGTCGAGGTCATCGACGAAGCGCTTCTACGGCGCTGGCTGGACGAGCTCTAGCCGTTTTTCCCTTTTATTTATAGGAGTATGCCCATGAAAAAAATTCTACTGCTGGCTCTGGCCCTGGGTCTGGGTGCCTGCGACAAGGCCGAGGATAAGAAGGAGGTGTCCGCTGGCGAGCTGGGCGCTGCCCTGCACGAGGCCAATCAGGTGGCCGATAGCAATGCGCTGACCGCCGGCGAGGAGGCCGAGAAGGTGGCCGCCGATTTACAACGGCAGGCTGAACAGATGGCCGATAATGCCGTCCGCGATGCCAACGCCCTGGCCAGCCAGGCCCAGGCCGACGCCAGTAAACTGGCCGCCGCCGCCAGCAGCGATGCCCAGGCCGTGGCCAAACAGAAGGTCAGCGCTGCCATGCACGCCAACAAGGAAGCGCTGCAGGCCGTGGGGACGGTGGTCAAGGAGAAGTCCGGCGAGGTGCTAGATAAATCCAAGGAAGCGCTTCGGGAGGCAAAAACCAAAACCGTGGAAGCCACCCACAAGGCCGTGGACGCCAGCAAGGCCGCCCTGCACGACGGCGCCAAGAAGGTGATGGAAATGACTAAACCCGAGGCCACGCCAACGCCCAGCCAGCCCTAATCTCCGGGCGCCCGGTTTCGGCCGGGCGCTTTTTTCTCCAGTAGTTCGCAACCCTCCTACTTAAAAAAACTAAGGAAACCCATGAAATCACTCACCCTGCTGGGCCAGGCCCAGACCCAATATCCCCAACACTACGCCTCGGAGCTGCTCGAATGTTTCGATAACCAGCATCCGGACAACGACTATATGGTCAGCTTCCACTGCCCGGAATTTACCAGCCTGTGCCCCATCACCGGCCAGCCGGACTTTGCCACCATTCGCATCAGCTACATTCCCCATCGAAAAATGGTCGAAAGCAAGGCGCTGAAGCTCTATCTCTTTTCCTTCCGCAACCACGGCGATTTCCACGAGGACTGTGTCAATAAAATCATGAAGGATTTGGTGCGGCTGCTGGAGCCCAAATATCTGGAGGTGGAGGGCATTTTCACCCCCCGGGGTGGCATCGCCATCTATCCCTTTGCCAACTATGCCGCGCCCCAGTCGCCCTATGAGGCCCTGCGCCAGGAACGGCTGTTTGCCGGGCTGAAACGATGAAGCGCTTCCCCAACGACGAGGTCGGTTCGGCCTTCGGATTTGTGCCCGCCCGGGAGGCCGGTCTGGGCTTCGTTTTCTCGCCGGCCCAGCGCCGCCATGCCCTGATTTGGCTGAGCTTCTGGCACGTCTTCATCATTGCGGTCAGCAACTATCTGGTGCAATTTCCCTTTGAAATGTTCGGCTACCACACCACCTGGGGGGCGTTTAGCTTTCCCTTCATCTTCCTGACCACCGATTTAACCATCCGAATTTTCAACGCCGGCTTCGCCCGCAGAATCATTCTCTGCGCTATGATTCCGGCCTTTTTCGTGTCGGTAGCCATGTCGCTGCTTTTCAGCCCCGACGATGGCCTGCGGGTGATTCTACGCATCTGCCTGGCCAGCTTTCTGGCCTATGTTATCGGTCAGATTCTCGACATCGGTGTTTTCAACAAGCTGCGCCAGCAGCGGCGCTGGTGGGTGGCTCCCAGCGCTTCGGCCATTTTCGGCAATGCCGTTGATACCATTGCCTTTTTTGGTGTGGCCTTCTATCACAGCAGCAACGAACACATGGCCCAGCACTGGCCGGAAATCGCGCTGGTGGACTATCTGTGGAAAATCATCATCTGTGCCCTCTTCTTCCTGCCGGCCTACGGCCTGCTGTTGAACTATCTGACGACCCGATTAACCCGCCCTAACTAGGTTTGGACAGATTTATGCTTGAGGAATACTTTTTTATTCTTCAAGCCATAAATCATGAGTCAATTAAAAAATATTTCCCTCTGGCTGCTTCTGCTGAGTCCGGTGGCCGACGCCCAGACTGTTGCCCTCGACCGCAAACTGCTGGCCGAAGCCCAACGCTATTTCAGCCCGCTGCCGACCCTGGAAAAGCAGCGGCAAATTCACAAATTCACCGATGCCCAGGTGGAACTGGGCCACCAGCTTTTCTTTGATAAACGCCTTTCCAAGCACAATAACCAGAGTTGCGCCAGCTGCCACAACCTGAGCCAGGGCGGCGCCGACCCTCGGCCGGTGAGTCCCGGCAGTGAACCGGGGGTAATGGGCGTACGCAATGCGCCCACCGTGTTCAATGCGGCCCTGAATACGCGCCAGTTCTGGGATGGCCGCGCCAAGAACGTGCGGGAACAGGCCAGCCGGCCCCTGCTGAATCCCCTGGAAATGGCGCTGAGCGACGAGGCCCAGGTGGAGGCCATCATCGCGGCGGTGCCCGGCTATGGGGAGCGCTTCGCCCGGGCCTTTGAGGATAAAAAGATTAGCTTTGACAATATCACCAATGCCATTGGCGCCTATGAACAGACGCTGCTGACGCCCAGCCCCTGGGATGAATATCTAGGCGGCAAAATTGAAGCGCTTAGCCCCCAGCAGCGCCAGGGGCTACGTAAATTCATCGACCACGGCTGCGTCAGCTGTCATAACGGGGTAAATCTGGGTGGGGTGGCCTATCAGAAATTTGGTCTGGTGCAGCCCTACTGGGAATTGACGGGCAGTAAAAAAATTGACGAGGGACGTTTTGCAGTTACGGGCCGGGAGGAGGATAAATACTTTTTCCGTGTGCCCGGCCTGCGGCAGGTGAGTGCAACAGCGCCCTATTTCCATGATGGCAGCGTAGCCAAGCTAGATGATGCCATTGATGTGATGGCCCGGGCCCAATATGGCCGCTCTCTCCCCCAGGAGGACATTAGAGATATGGTGCTTTTCCTCCAGTCCACAGCGGCGCCGCTGCCAGCGGAAGTCAGCAAAGAGCCCGTCTTACCCTAAAGCAAGAAGCGCTTCCCCAGGGCAGATGATTTAGCCAGCCCCAGGGAAGCGCTATTTACCTTAACGTTTAAATCTTTTGACTGGCCTGTTGCTACTAAATATGCCGAGCAAGATTGGTGAGGAAGTCCTGTCGCTGGACCGCCGTAGATTTATCCATATTGCCAAAATTCAGCCATTTTCTTTTCTTTATGCCAATACCCTTTAGGGTGTGATTAAGCATGGCTCTAGAGATGCCATTGCCACCGAACCATTTCAAATACCAGGTGGGTGCTGTAGAAGTACTAATAACTAACGCCTCTTTAATGTTTGTTAGATTGCCTTTCAGACCTGTGGTCGTCGGTACGTAAGCTAACTGCTTTAGAAAAACTTTATCTTCAAATCCTTTTACAATGGCTGGCATATCCGCCCACCAAATGGGGAAAATAAAAATCAATTTTTGCGTAGTTTTTAGCAACTCTTGATAGCGTAGTACTAAGGGGTCCAAGGCCTGGCCCTGATTAAATAATGCTAGTTCTTGCTTCGTGTAAGCTGGATTAAAGCCATCCGCATAAAGGTCAATAAGTTGATATTTTTCATCTTTAGCGACTAGCAGTTCTTGCACCCGCTGCAAAATTCCATAATTAAAGCTTTTTTCATAGGGGTGGGCGTAAATAATGGTTGTGAATGACATGGGCCTAATAATTTATTAATAAAAAGAAAGCCCCAGTATTTCTGCTGGGGCTAAAAATAAAATCCTGATAGTGTCCTACTCTCACATGGGGAGACCCCACACTACCATCGGCGATACTGCTTTTCACTTCTGAGTTCGGAATGGGATCAGGTGGTTCAACAGCTCTATGGCCATCAGGAAAACCAGTAATATTCAAATCAAACTAGCTAAACGCTAGCCTGCAACATAAACCTTTCGCTTTAAAATAACTTGAGCGTTGTATGATTAAGCCTCACGATTTATTAGTACTTCTTAGCTACATGTATTACTACACTTCCACACGAAGCCTATCAACGTCGTAGTCTCCAACGTTTCTTTAGGAGGCTTATAGCCTCAGGGAGATCTTATCTTAGGAGGGGCTTCCCGCTTAGATGCTTTCAGCGGTTATCCCTTCCGAACATAGCTACTCGGCAATGCAATTGGCATCACAACCGATACACCAGCGGTTCGTCCATTCCGGTCCTCTCGTACTAAGAACAGCTTCCTTCAAATCTCCAACGCCCACGGCAGATAGGGACCGAACTGTCTCACGACGTTCTGAACCCAGCTCGCGTACCGCTTTAAATGGCGAACAGCCATACCCTTGGGACCTGCTACAGCCCCAGGATGCGATGAGCCGACATCGAGGTGCCAAACTCCTCCGTCGATATGGACTCTTGGGAGGAATCAGCCTGTTATCCCCGGAGTACCTTTTATCCGTTGAGCGATGGCCCTTCCATTCAGAACCACCGGATCACTAAGACCTACTTTCGTACCTGCTCGACTTGTCTGTCTCG
>ERZ773090.789-NODE-789-length-12801-cov-3.40515_pt1 | contig 12801 bp, 8 predicted proteins | sample MGYA00580579_ERZ773090 | MGnify/ENA primary metagenome ERZ773090 (study PRJEB29015, sample SAMEA2738014) | human oral metagenome | biome: human oral; feature: human-associated habitat; material: dental | place: China | collected 2132 ... | reverse complement strand
TAGGCGACCCCTTCGCCGAGAAGGTTCTGATCGAATGCTGCCTGGAACTCTTCAAGGGTTCCGTGGTCGAAGGCATTCAGGATCTCGGCGCTGCCGGTATCTCCTGTGCAACCAGTGAGCTCGCCTCCAACGGCGACGGCGGCATGCACGTGGACCTCACCAAAGTACTCTTGCGAGACCCCACCTTAACCCCCGGCGAAATTCTGATGTCGGAATCGCAGGAACGCATGATGGCGGTCGTTTCGCCCGAGAACGTCGAGCGTTTTGAGGCGATTATGAAGAAGTGGGGCGTGGAGTACTCCTTCTTGGGCGAGGTGACCGATACCGGTCGCCTAACCATTGAATGGGACGGCCAGGTGATCGTTGATGTAGACCCGCGTACTGTGGCGCACGATGGTCCCACCTATGAGCGCCCCTATGCGCGCCCGGCTGGTCAGGATGCACTCCAGGCAGACCATTTCACAGGCTCCACCGCCGACGATGCACGCCCGCGCGGCGAACAGCTGGGCGAGGCTATCAAGGCGTTCATGGCGTCCCCGAATATGTGCTCCAAGTCCTGGATTACCAACCAGTACGACCGCTACGTGCAGGGCAACACAGCCCTCTCTATGCCGGATGATTCAGGTGTGGTGCGTGTGGATGAGCACACCAACCTGGGGGTCGCGCTGGCGACTGACGCATCACCACGTTTTACCTACCTTGACCCGTATGAGGGCGCACGCGCATCCCTGGCGGAGGCCTACCGTAATGTGGCAACCGTGGGTGCCCGCCCGGTCGCGGTTTCGGACTGCCTGAATTTCGGCTCCCCCGAAGATCCGGATGTCATGTGGCAGTTTGCGGAAGCCGTACGCGGTCTTGCCGACGGCTGCATGGAGCTAGGTGTTCCGGTCACCGGTGGTAACGTCTCGCTGTACAACCAGACCGGAGGTAAAGCCATTAATCCGACCCCTGTGGTCGCGATGATGGGCGTAATGGACGACGTTACCCGGCGCACTCCCTCGGGTTGGGCCCCGGAACACGACGGTCAGGCCATCTACCTGCTGGGTACTACGCGTGACGAGCTGGACGGTTCAGAATGGGCGCGTTTCAAGGGCCACCTGGGTGGTCTGCCCCCGAAGGTTGATCTGGCGGTTGAACGTCAGCTTGGCGATATGCTCGTGAATATGTCGCGTGACGGCATGATCGATGCGGCACACGACGTTGCCGCCGGTGGTCTTGCCGCAGCACTCGCGGAAGCCTGCCTGCGTTTCAACACCGGGGCGCGCATCGGGCTGGGCGAAGTTGCCGAACGCGACGGGCTCGACCTGTTCACCCTGCTGTTCTCGGAGTCCTTAGGTCGCGTGGTGGTTTCCGTCCCGCGTTCTGAGGAGGTACGTTTCAAGGATATGTGCACCGCCCGACAGTTCCCGTTCGCGCGCATCGGCGTAGTGGATGCGCTCTCGAACGCGCTGGACTTCCAAAACGAGGTTTCCATCAACCTTGATGAGCTGCGTGCCGCTCACGAAGGCACCATGGCAGCTCACTTTGGTGAGGTGGCGCAGGGCTAGATCCCTCTATCGGCACAGCTAAGCTCTTGATGTGAATAAAGCGGAGTTTCCAACGCTTTCTTCACATCAAGAGCCTTTTTCTGCCTCAAGGCACTCCCCACCTGCGCTTTCACACGCTAGACTGGAGGATAGGTTACATAAACCGTTCACACCGATAACACATTCGCCCCGCCGAACCGCATCCAAAAAAATGCACAGACACAACAGAAAGATCACCATGACCGCAGCACCATCCGTGCAGGTCTTTACGCCAGACATACCTAAAGCGGGCAGAATAACGCTCGCGGCATTCGCTCTCTTTGTTATCGGTTGGCTTATCTATATCGAGTTCACGGGCGGACTAGACTTCAATGTCTACCGTTTCGGTGCCATGACCATCTTCGATAACGACGGCATGCACAAAGATCTCTACGCCCGCAATCTCCTGGAGTACGGCGACTTTAGGTTGCCCTTCACCTACCCGCCCTTTGCCGCGCTCGTGTTCTTACCGTTCGCTTTTCTGCCCGCATGGGTGGGTATCGCCATCATGTATGCGATCAGCATCGGTGTTGCATGGTGGCTGGCAACCCTTATCTATAACTACGCCACCGACCGCGGCTACAGCATCCCTTTCCAGGAAAGACTCGGCACATACGGCATCATCGCTGCTCTCACGGTCATCATTATTATGACCGGGCCATGGCGGCGCGGGCTCTCGCTGATACAAATCAACCCCATCATCCTTACGCTGGTGCTTGCCGATTTTATACGACCGGCAACCCGCATTCCCCGGGGTGCGCTTATCGGCATCGCGGGCGGTATTAAGCTCACCCCGCTTGCCTTCGGCCTTATTCTGCTCATGCGCAAAGACTGGCGCGGCATCCTTACCCTAGGCGCTTCTTTCGGCACTACCATTCTTCTTGGGTTTATCTTCCTTCCGCAGCAGTCAGTTACGTTCTGGACGAGCGCCGTTTCAGATTCCGGCCGTGTTGGAGGTATCAACTTCGCCGATAATATTTCGATTCAAGGCTGGCTGATGCACCTGGGTCTGCGTGAGCCCACTCTGAGGCCTGTATATTACGCTCTTGCGCTTGCTACGATCGGTCTCTGTGCGGTGCTTCTGCGCCAGCTTATTCGCCGTAATCTTGTGCTATCTCAGGTGGCGGTCGGCGGGTTTTTGATGGTGAGCATCTCCCCCATCAGCTGGTCGCATCATAACGTCATGTTCCCGCTGATTATCATGGCGCTTATTCTTGACGCTTTCCTCCTGTTTTTTGCGCACCTGCCTGCCTGGTTATCCGGTACCGCACGTGTTTTGACGTGGGTGGCGTTTATCGGTCTATATATTTCGCCTATGTGGCTGGGAGCTGCTATCGGTGGAGGTTTCAACAGTCTCAATCATCTTGCGCAGTATGCCTTGTTGTTTTCGACCGTGCCGATCCTGTGTCTCTATGCGGTCATGGCTCTTTGGGCAGGTTCGGCGCTCACCCCGGCCGTGCGCATAGCGCAGAATCGCGATCGCGCGGTCACGGCGGGTCCCAAACCCGAGCCTCAGGCCGCGTAGCAGCAGGTAGTGTCATGTGCAGTTGAGTTAAAACGCGCATACGGCGGTAACAAAGGATGCGGTGGTTTTCTCTCTGGGGAGCCGCCGCATCCGCACGACGGCTATCAGGAAGCCTAAAAATCGGAAATATTCTGCCGAGAAGCGTAGTTTTCCACCCTCTAACCCCAAAAACTACATATATCGGCAAAATACTGCCGAAATATAGTGTTTTCACCAATTTTCATGCCATAATGGCGTGAATTCGGAATTATTTTGCCGATTTATAGGGTTTCAGACTCATAGAAAGGATGTGCTCGTGCCACAGGATTTACGGGGCTCGCTCGCCCAGATCGTTCGCGAGCATCGCCGCGAACTTCGGATTACGCAGGAGTATTTGGGGCTTCTTGCCGGAGTCTCGGAGCGCACGATCCGCGATCTCGAAAAAGGGCGCGAGTCTATCGCCTTTGACAAAGTAACCGCCGTACTCGACACCCTCGGCATCGATCTCATCCCTCGGGAGCGCTAATGCATGAAATCCTTGCAGACGTCTATAAAAAGGGGAACCTCGCTGGCCATTTTTCCCGAACAGACCACGGCGGTACAGCGTACACATATGCCGAAAACTACATAGAATCCGATGGCAAACCTATATCCTCTACCCTCCCCATACGCACGGAGGAATATCTGCCAAAATTGCTGACCGAGTACTTCGCGAGGTTCTTTCCGCTAACGAGAGCATGCTGGAACAGGCTCAGGAAGAGCTGCCCTTCGATTCCCATCGCCTGAAACAGCTGACAAAAGTTTTGAAGAACCGAAGGCTGTCGCTTCTTCCCTAACGTGAGAGATACTGCCTCTGTAACGAAGGATGCGGTGGCTTTCTCTCTGGGGAACCACCGCATCCTTATATGTACGTGTCACAGGATGAATTGCCTAAGCGCGTGTCTAAATCTGCCCTATAAGTGTCATATAACGGTTAGTTTCGTATATTTTTCAGTGATAATAAACACTCTGAGGCGCTGTCTACACAGGTGTAACAATCTGTCACAAATGGTCCTGTTATGACTCAATCACGAACTTTGAATATCTATCGAGATGTTTATCGATGGCTAGCTCTGCTCGCTTAGCTGGGCAAAAAGTGTGGCATTAATACGGAATCCTTCCATAGCCTCGTCAATCAGGGCTTCACGCTGCTCTTCACTCAAAGGAGCGCGATCAAGAAGCTCCCGGTATCCATCCTTGAAGACCTTCGGCTTAGGAAGCTGCGGGAACGAGTACATGGTCAGCGCATCCCGCGCAATACCGTAATGGCGCGCCACCAAAGCCGCCACCGCCTGCCCGCCCGAGAGATCTCCCAGATAGCGCAAATAATGATGCGCCAAGAACCGCTCGGGGGCCTGCGCGGTCGCCTTAATACGCGCCGCGTATTCGATAGTTGCCGGCAGCGGGGCGTCAATCTCGGTCTGCCCTAGAGCACGAATATCGTGGTGAATCGCGGCGGCACGATCCAGCCCTTCCAGAGTGAAAGGCTCGGTCAGCGAGTTACCGGATTCACGCAGATTCCGAGAGATTTCCTCCAGCGCCTCATAGATATAGGTGTACTGGTTTATCAAGCGTAAATACGCGGAAGTATCGAGTTTCCCGCCCATCAAATCTTCCATAAAAGTAGAGTGCTCGGCATTATCATGCACGCACTTGGTGCTCGCTTTTAGCCGGGCCGAAAACCGCTGTTCGACAGCATCGAGAGAGGTAGTTTCGGGGGTGATAATGGCGGTCATGGAACGCCTCCTGGTTGAGTTGAGATTCATATATTTTTGATGACACTATGTCACCAAAGTTGATAAACGACATAGTGTCACTAAATTTTTGGTTTTGCAACACCGCTGCCAAAAAATTTTATTAAGGGGAACCTCATCATGAAGCAAAGTACTACAATTAAGCTACACAAGTCTTAGCTAATAGGTCTAGACTAAGACTGCTCATTACTAAAACCACGAATAGAGGACACACATGTCTATGTCGCATAACGCGAAGCGCTCATGGGCGTTTCTAGCGTCTGCCGCCGTTGGTCTCAGTGGCATCGCCGCCACTCCCGCCCTAGCGAATCAGCCCGCACCAACCGCACAGATCGTCTCTGAGCAGGCGCCAGCTGCCGCATCACAAAGCCTGCAGGATGCATCCGTAGATTGGGGCGTCAAATCCTCATTCCGCAGATACATCACCGGTCCTGTCGCTGGTGGTTCGCAGGAACTAACCGGTGCTACCTCCAATGCGGATGGTTCTTATCACTTCACCGCCGCTGAAGGTACCGTCGAAGCAGACGGTTCGTACCACGTTAAATTCACCGGTTCCAGCGTGAAGTACACCGGGCACCACGGCGTGCTCGAAGTAACTATCAGCGACTTAGAACTTGTCATCAAAGACGGGCAAGGCAGCCTATACGCAAATATCAGCGAACGCCCCTATAACGGCAACACCACCCCGAACCCGCCCGTACAGCACGATCACACGCTGATTGGTACTTTCGATGCTTCCTCCCTGAAAAACGAAGGCGGGCAGCTGACCTTGGCAGCATCTGATGCCACCAAGGTGAAACTCAGCGCAGAAGCAACTTCGGTGTTTGCCGGGTTCTATCAGGCGGGGCAAGAGCTGGATGCGCTGGCATTCTCCACGAAGCTCGTTACCAAGCAGGCACCGGCACCGGAGAAGCCTGCCGATCCTACTCCTGAGCCATCTCAGCCTGCGCAGCCTGCACCTGAGCCTACTCAACCCGAGCAGCCTGCACCAGAACCGAGCAAGCCTGCCGATCCAGCTCCTGAGCCAGCCCAGCCTGCACCAGAACCGAGCAAGCCTGCCGATCCAGCTCCTGAGCCAGCCCAGCCTGCGCCAGAGCAAAGTAAACCTGCTGAAACACCGGCACCGCAGCCCTCACAGAGTTCCGAAGCTCCGGCACCACAGCCCTCTCAGACTTCTGAGGCACCTGCCTCAAACCCTTCAAAGCCCAGCGAAGCACCCAGCTCTCAACCGGCACCGCAGCCCTCACAAAGCTCGGAAGCCGCTAAGCCCGCACCGGCTCAGCCTCCGGCTACCGATGCAGCGCCGAGAACCGACGTGCCGAAAGGTCAAGGGCACATTATTGAATCCGGCACCCTGACCTGGAATATTCGTGATTCCTTCCTGCACTACCTCAACACCATTGCGCGAGGTAACATCACCGTCGAGGGTCTGTCGAAGAACGCGGCGGGCGGGCTCGACTTTAACAGCGCATCCGGCTCATACGATGAGTCCACGAAGACCGGTCAGATCAACTTCGCGGGCAAGGTGCACATTAGCGGGCATCACGGCCAGCTCAACAGCAGCTTCGAGAACACTCGCCTAGTCATCAAAGAGGGCAAGGGCTACCTGGTTGTCGACGCCGAAGCGCTCAACATGCAGGGCGAAAACCGCACCTTCAAAGATCTTGTACTAGCCGAGGTCGATTTGAGCGGTGCAACCTTAGAAAATAACGTGCTCTCGGCTAAGAATGCAGCCGTTACCGTTACCGTCGAGGGTTCTGAGGCGATCTTCGCAGGGCAGTACAATGATGCCGACAAGCGCACTATGGCTCCGCTCTCCTTCAGCGCAAAACTCGGTTCCCAGCTGGTGGAAAACAAGGTTACCGACACCACGGTTAAGGGTTCTAACACCGGCAGCGGTTCAGCGAACTTGGGCAATAACGCAAACGCGGGTATTGGCGGCACGAACTTTGGCGGTTCCGTGAACAATGGCGGCGGCAATGCCTCCCATTCCCGTAACGGCTCCACCCCGGCTGCACACCCGAATGGCGGTAAGAGCGGTTCCTTCAGCAGCGTCTCAAAGAACCCCGCCCAGCCCGTCTGCACCCCGGTGACCGTGACCAAGCAGGTTCCCGTTAAGGCTGCAAAGAATGCACCGGCTGCATCCGCAGATGGTAAGGTCGCCAGCGCAGATCTTGGATGGGGCGTGCGCGATTCCTTCCGCAACTACATTCGCGGCGGCATCGCGAACGGCAGCTGGGATCTGAACGGCACCACCTATTCCAATAACGCCTTCCAGTGGGCGAAGGGCACGGGTTCCTTCAAGGATGGTAAGGGCTCAATTTCCTTCACAGGTTCGGTGCATTTCACCGGACACCACGGAATTCTGGACACCACCATCTCAAACCCGCGTCTGGAGATCAACGGCAAGACCGCCGTTCTCTACGCAACGATGGTCGGCAACGATATGGACGGCAAATCGCATAATTACGGTGAAGTTGCTCTGCTCAACGTTGATGTGAGCGGTTTGCAGGTCTCTGGCGATAAGATTTCCATCAGCGGTGCGGGCACTACCATTACCGCTGAGGGTGCTAAAGCGTTTGCAGGTTTCTACGAGGCGGGTAAGGATATGGCTCCGCTGAGCTTCTCAGCGTCGCTTTCGGGTACACAGCCCGCGGGCAACACCGCCAAAACCCAGGCCACCCAGACTGTGACCGAAACCGTATATCAGGGTCAGGGATGCGAATCTCTCAACGCACGCGGCTCTCATGGTCGTCTGGCGCATACCGGTGCCAGCGGTGTAGAGGCTGGGGTTGCTAGTGGTCTGGCCTCTCTGGTCGCCGGTATTGGTGCCGTACTGTACACGCGCCGTCGCAAGTCCTCCAGGATGTCTGAGCGCTCCGAATAAACCTAAGATTGGCCTATCAACCACCGGCATATGCGGCGATTCTTAGGCTCGGGTTTATTCCTCGGTGCAGCATCCGCACCTCATAGCTCACCGGATGCGCCAGGGTGCGGGTAGTATCGACTACCCGCACCCTCACCCTAAGCACACGCTCTCATCACGAATACATACACTCACAGTTTTAGCCGATAGGAACTCTTCATATGGCTTTTCGTCTCTCACACCCCGGCGCAACAACACGCCCCAGACACCGGCACGGCAGAGCGAGCGCATCGCAGAAGATCACCGCCGCGCTATTAGCGGTATCCATATTTTTTATCTCCGGATGCGGCATCGGCACCCAAAATCCGGGCAGCACGAGCGCATCCTCGCATTCCGTGGTTGATGAACAGACCACCAAGTCTGAGCTTGAGAACCTTGCGCAGGAGCTCAAGAGCAATGTTTCTTCCGATCCGAAATCGCTGACGGGTCCCAGCAGCGCGAAGAACACCCCCGAAGTTCAGCCGATGGTTGAGACTCCCACCCCGCAGCTTCCCGTGACTTTCAAGGATTTCAAGGGCGATGAGGTGACTGTTAAGTCGGCGAACCGCATCCTGGCTCTTGACCTGTATGGCACTCTCGCGCAAGAGGTTATCTCGCTGGGTTTGGGTGATCGTCTGGTCGGTCGTGTGACGTCTTCAACCGAGTCTTCACTGGCGAAACTGCCGCTCGTCACTCAGAACGGCCACGATCTGAACGCGGATGCGATTCTCGCGACGAACCCCGATCTTGTGCTCTGGGATAAGAGCAATGGTCCCGAAGAAGTTGTTGAACAACTGCGCGATGCGGGCGTGACTGTGGTGGTGTTCGACCATGAGAGGCGCATGGATAAGATCATTCCCCAGCTCAAGGCTGTGGCACAGGCTTTAGGTGTGCAGGAGGCGGGCGATAAGGTTGCCGAGCGCGTGCAGAAAGACCTTGATTATGCCCTGAATACCATCAAAGAAGTTGCCCCTGAAGGCGATAAGAAACTGTCAATGGCATTCCTGTACGTGCGCGGTAATGCCGGGGTATTCTTCATTCTCGGCAAGGGTTCCGGCGCGGATGATCTGATTGCCGCGCTTGAGGGCAGGGATGTGGCTTCCGAGCAGGGAACGCGCAACATTGTTCCCGCGAATAGCGAGGCCCTGGTCAAGGTGAACCCGGATGTCATTTTGACCATGACTCACGGCGTGGAATCCACCGGCGGCTTGGATGGATTCTTGGCACGCCCGGGGGTTGCCGAAACGAACGCGGGAAAGAGCAGGCGCGTGGTTGATATGAACGACGGGCAGATTCTATCCTACGGTCCGAATACCCCCGCTGTTCTGCTTTCCCTGGCCCGCGCTATCTATGCACCCCAGCATTAAGAGGCTCCACCTGTGAATTCGTCCAACCGCACTGATGCGGCGACTCCCGGCAGCGCGGATTATCGCAGCAAACGCCGCATCCGTATTCTCGCAACTTTTGGCTTTCTGAGTATTGCCCTGATCGTCATAACCGTGGTGTCGGCGGGGTTGGGTCAGTACAATATTCCGACCGATCATGTGATGGCTTCGCTGGGGCGCCGCTTGGGTATGATTCCCAAGGATCCGACCGCCTATCTTGAAGACAGCACCCTGTGGAATATTCGTTTTCCGCGTGTGCTTTTGGGGCTGCTCGTGGGCGCTGCCCTGGGATGCTCGGGCGCGGTCATGCAGGCGGTTTTCGGTAACCCGCTGGCCGAGCCCGGGGTTATCGGTGTGTCTTCAGGCGCCGCAGTGGGAGCATGTGTAGCGGTCGTTTTCAATCTCGAATTCTTCGATATTTACACGGTTCCAGCTTTCGCCTTCGGCGGTGCCCTCGCGGCAACAGCACTGGTTTATTTTCTCTCGCGTTCCTCAGGTCGGGCGAAAGTTCTCTCCATGATTTTGACGGGTATTGCGGTAACAGCAGTGGCAAACGCCGCAATCGCGTTCTGCCTGTACCTGGCCGATAATGTCAGCCGCGACCGCATCGTCTTCTGGCAGATGGGATCGCTCAACGGGTCTACGTGGAAGGCTCTTGCCAGCGTGTGGTTCGTGATCGTAGCGGGGCTAATCATGTGCTTGATGATTTCACGCAAACTTGATCTGTTAGCGCTGGGCGAGCGCGCAGCGCAGCATTCCGGGGTGAACGTTGAGCGTCTGCGCGGTGTTGCGATTGCTGCTACGGCGCTTTTGACGGGTGCGGCGGTGGCTCATGCGGGCATTATCGCCTTTGTGGGGCTGATTATTCCGCATCTGCTTCGGCTTATTTTGGGGCCGTCTAACCGTTTGCTGCTGCCTGCTTCGGCACTGGGCGGGGCGCTGTTAATTGCGCTTTCCGATTTGGGGGCGCGCACGCTCATTCCGGTCTCTGACCTGCCGATCGGTATTTTTACGGCGCTCGTGGGCGGCCCTACGTTCTTCTTCCTGTTGCGCCGTTCGATGGGGAAGGGAGGTCTTTAATGCTTATTGTTGATGGGGTGTCGCTGTCGGTGGGTGGGCGGCGCATCTTAGAGGATGTCTCTTTTGAGGTTCAGGCGGGCGAGGTTGTGTCGCTCATCGGTCCCAATGGTGCCGGTAAGTCCACGATTTTGGGGGTTATTGCGGGCGATAATAAGCCCGATTCCGGTTCGGTACTGCTCAAGAATAAGCGAGTGGGTGAGTATTCGTATCTTGAGCTTGCGCGCCTGCGTGCCCTGCTGCTGCAGAAAACTCAGGTGGCGTTTTCGTACCTTGTGCACGAGGTAGTGGCAATGGGGCGCACCCCGTGGCGCGGTACCGAGCGTGCGCATGAGGACGACACCGTGATCGAGCAGATGATGGCGCGCACGCATACAGAGATGATGGCAAATCGCGATATGACAACCCTTTCGGGCGGAGAAAGCGGGCGCGTGCATTTGGCCCGTATTTTTGCGCAACAGACTCCCCTAATACTCTTGGATGAGCCCACGGCGGCGCTGGATATTAAACATCAGGAACAGACTCTGCAGATGAGCCGGGAGCTTGCCGCTGAGGGCACGGCGGTGTTGGCGGTTCTGCATGATTTAGATGTGGCGGCGGCGTATTCGGATAGGATCGTGCTGCTGGATAGGGGTCGTGTGGCTGCCAACGGTACCCCCGCTCAGGTGTGTACCGAGGAGCGGCTAAGCCGTGTGTATCAGCATCCGATTGAGGTTTTGGAGCATCCGGTGACGAAGCGGCCTCTGGTTCTGCCGCGGCGATAGAGCGGCACCGTGCTTTGAGTCGTCTTTTTTCTGGGCTGCTACCCCGAATATTTCATGCCGGTATCCGACGGATTCTCAGTATATTCCCAGTTCGGCATATAAGCCCTGTGCCATGGTTACTTGTTAGAATAAAGTAATGCCCGGCGCAGGGTTTTTCTCGTGATAAGAAGTCTGAACTCGCCCGGGTGCAGCCCAAACCGTATGTATTACTCTTCCCCTACCCCACGAAGGAGAGTACCCCATCCATGAGTTCTGACCAGCACAAGACAATGCTGTCTGAAGCCTCCGGTTATGTTCCCGAATATTCTGCTCAGGCACACAGCGGTTCTCAAGAGCTTGCTGTTCACGGGCTCAGCAGCGATGAGGTTGCTAAGCTCACCGCCGCCGGTAAGGTCAATGCTCAGAATAATAAGTCTTCCCGCACCTTGTGGAGCATTATGCGGGCACACCTATTTACGGTATTTAACCTGGTGCTTGGGCTGTGCGGTCTGGTTGTGATTTTATACCAGCGTTGGGCTGATTTGCTCTTTCTGTTCGCCGTGGTGGCGAATGTGATTATCGGTTTTGTGCAGGAGTACAAGGCTAAACTTGAGCTCGACCGTATCTCTCTGCTTGACCGATCCCCGATCACGGCGGTGCGCGATGGCGCTATGATCGAGGTTCCTATGGAGTCCCTGGTTGAGGGCGATGTGGTAGTGCTCAAACGCGGCGACCAGGTTCCTGCGGATGCGGTGGTCCTTACCTCCGACTCGCTAGAGCTGGATGAATCCCTGCTGACCGGCGAGAATGACCCGATTCCGAAACGTCCGGGCGATATGGTGCTTTCGGCATCGAGCGTGCTCGGCGGTACCGGGCGTGTACTGCTCTCGGCGGTGGGCTCCGAGTCCCGCGCAAGCAAAATTTCCGATGAGGCCCGACAGTTCTCGCGCATCCAGTCTGAGCTTCGCGATGCGCTCGACCGCGTGGTGCGGTGGATTACCTTCGGCCTTGCCATCATTATCCCGATCGTGCTGTGGGGCCAGGTGCGCGCAGCGGGCGGCCTTGAGATCGTCAATCGTGACGGTCTCTGGGAGAACGTTGCTATTGCGGTAGTTTCGTCAGTAGCATCTATGATTCCGCAGGGTTTGGCGCTCATGACAACCTTGGCGTTCGCGGCGGCGGCTGTGGCTCTGGGACGTAAACACAATATTTTGGTGCAGGAACAGCCCGCCGTTGAGGTGCTCGCCCGCGTGGATACGGTGTGCTTCGACAAGACGGGCACCCTGACCGAGGGCGGCGTGATTTTCGATTCGGTACGCTCGCTGACGACTCCGGCCGAGGCAAAAGCACCCGATGAAAATCAGGCGTGGCGCGCATCCCTGCCGCAGGGCTGGGACCAGGCGTTGGCATGGTTCGGTCATGATGAAAACGCGAACCCGACCGCAGCAGCACTCACCGGCGGGTTCGAGCAGGCACCCACTGAGCAGGTAAGCGGCATTGTGCCGTTCTCGTCGGCGTTACGCTTTAGCGCTATCGAGTTTAAGTCTTCGGGAGCCTGGCTTCTCGGCGCTCCCGAGGCTCTGCTGAACCAGGGCACCGAGGAACGTGAGCGGGCCCGTGAACTCGCATCATTGGGTCTGCGCACGATGGTACTCGCGCATGCATCCGCCGTGGTACGCAACGATGACGGAGACCCGGTGCAGCACATCCCCGCCGACCACACCCCCGTGCTCTTCGTGATTTTCCGCGAAAATGTGCGTTCCGATGCCCCCGAGATCGTGGACTATTTCAATCGCCAGGGCGTAACCCTCAAGGTGTTCTCAGGCGAT